>Ga0209420_1001000_pt1 | contig 13927 bp, 7 predicted proteins | sample BlaSpr_A8_OM1_O1_FD_187972 | JGI IMG/M metagenome (GOLD analysis project Ga0209420, IMG submission 187972) | Forest soil microbial communities from Thunder Bay, Ontario, Canada - Black Spruce, Ontario site 2_A8_OM1_O1 (SPAdes) (version 2) | ecosystem: Environmental > Terrestrial > Soil > Boreal... | reverse complement strand
GCAGTTCTACAGTCCGCAGTTGTCGCGATCGCTGTCGGAAGTCGGCGAAACCAGCAGCAGCCAGGGTGCCTGCCCCTCTGGTAATGCTATCGGCGCGCATTCTGGCAGTTCAGGCTTCGGTATTAGCTTTCCGAGCAGCGTCGGAGCCGAACCTGAAACTTCGAGCGAGGGTCAGACTGGGGGAACTATTATAACCATAACCGGGGCTGCCGCGGTGGGTGCTATTATTGGTGCAGTCGTTGGAGCTGCCGTCGGCAATCCACTAGCTGGCGCTTTCATAGGCGCGGTAGTAGGTGCTATTGCCGGTGACGTAGCGAACTTCTTGTTCGGGGATCTCTTTGGTGGCGGCAGCCCTCCGATTCCGCGCCAGCTGCGCCACCAGCGGCACCCGTTGTACCCGGCGATCCGTGGGGTTCCTGACGGGCTCATTCCTGACGAAGCTTCCGGGCGGCGCAAAACTTATCAACAGACGGCGGACTGGGCGACGGCTACCCGTCTATGCAGGACGGTGTCTTAGAATTTGGGACGTTTGTAGTCCCAAAAGCGAAGAAACATCCGGAGAAGCCTTTTCCTGGGTATAATCAGCCGTACGATCCAAGAAAAAGGACTCCATTTGGACTACAACCTATCCCGAACTACATTTTGCCTCGACCCCAGCCCCTTAATCGGGGTTGGCGGGATTTCATTTATGGGAGCCCACCCCATGACAACTGCAATGCAATGTAATGCTTGGGGAAGAAATGAAAAAACTGAAAGTTTTACTGCAAGCTCGTTTTATGAATTGCAAGACAAGATTAAAGCTCAAAGTTCTGGTGCCTGTGGTGCTCCTCCTAGTATTAGTCGTCGGTGGATATGTTTCTCGTCGAACTATTATTCTTCGCGACTCAGAAACCTGTGAAACACCGACTGCTTTTACTATAAGCTCGTTATCGGCGGACCTTTCTCGGTTCCATCCCGACACGGTGGTGTATTTCGCAATATTGTACAAGCAAGGAAGGGATCGGTTCAGTGCAGGATCTATAAACAACGTCTGGCTCTTTCAACTGCTCCAACGATCCGGATGGGATGTAGATTGGTTTGAGACCGATGTCGACTTAAAGGTGCACGGATTTTCTATCGTCGTCAACGATTCTACCGTTCTGCCCCCTGCAGGGTTGAAGCTGGCGCAGATACTTGCTCGGCATTCTATCATGATCAAGTGGCGACAGAGCCCAGCCATAGTCTCGTGGACAAATGACTGGTGCATTTACGTAGGGTGTTAAACGCACGGCAGCGCGCTTTTCGATACCTTACGGGCTTGGGCTGCTCTGGTTGAGGCCGCGGCCGAAGGCGGAGACTTGCGATTGCCATTGGTCGCCGAAGGCCAGGATCAGAACCTGCTGGTCGATGTGTGCGTCTTTGCTCAGCGACTTCATCGAGCCGCCACCGGCCGTTGCCAGAACTTTGTAGGAGTAATCGTTTTCGAGCGCTGCTCATGGAATACGTGCCCTCGATGGATCTCGTCCTGCGGAGAAGACCTGTCTCTCCTCGAGTTGCCTTTGAAAGGATCAAGAGGTCTTTGCTCTCCGATGATTGAATTAAAATGTACTCACGCTTGAGAGCTGGAGTCAGATGATCTGGCGCGCGGCGTGCTACTTCGCAGCGGGAGTGTCAACGACGAGGCAAAAGTACATCAATAATCTGGAGTAAAAACTTGCGCACTGCGCAGATGCCGCGCCTGACACTACCAACCGCAGCGGCGGCCTACCCAGACATTTTTGGAGTCCGGTTGCTCGTGTTCGAAATTCGACACCTCCAGACCTAAGATGACGGGCAAGGTGCCTGATTTCACCGGGTTGGGCCTTCCTCTGAGCGTTCTCCGATTTCGATTGTCGCTGCTCGGGTCTTTCCGTCTCGTATGATCCGTAGAGGTCGCTGCTCAAGTACATTCCATCCGCTCAAGGCGATGGACTCCGATGACTAGTGACTAGGGAGACTGTCGCGACCGCCGGGACCAAGCACAACTCGAATCGTCTGCCTGCGGAAGTTGATCGATTGCGCAGCTGATCTCATAGAAGCGTCCCGTCGGCGGATGTCTGAAAGACTATTCCCAGACGGGCCTCGTCACGTACCAACAAAAAGCAGTCCCTGATCTTAGCATGAGCGAGAAAACGTTGTCGGCTGTCGCGACTCAAAACGTTGTCTCCGGCTCGAGTAGCGAGCCATCGGAGGCGATATGCGACCCGCGGCACATGACGTCGGCATAAGTCAGAGCTCCTCAGAGAGCGAGCAACTAGTTTGCATTTAACCCCTTCGAGAGATATGACCCTTAGCGCACGCGAATCGACGAAGGAGACCGCGCAAGCAATATAAAATTTCGACAATTGGCGCATCGATTGTTGCATTCGCGACCGGCGTCGGCGCAATCCTAACGGTCATCGAGAAGTGGCACAATATCGAGCAGTGGAACACTTCGTCGAGTGCGACCTCGACAGCTGTGGTCTCGCCCATCGTTCCGCCCGTCCAGACTGGTCCCGGAAGCGGCGACAATGAGGCTGCGCACAGCAGGGCTGAGCAGGCCGCGGCGGATGCGAGGGCGGCGGAAGACCGTGCCGCAGCTATCAGGGCGCACGAAGCCCGTCAATCGAGTCCTTCCGGTCCCGGCCAAGAGCAGGAAACTGAGTAGCAGCTACTCAATGCGGTCTACGCTCACTCTGTTCAGGCAGGTTTTGAATAGAGACTCTCATTCGACCATTTAAGTCATCGAGGAGCGCCTTCGCGTCCTTCAGGTCGACGGTGTCGAAGCCCTCGGTGAACCAACCGTGAATCTCGGCGAGCATCGTGCGAGCCTGCTCGCGCCTGCCCTGTTGCGCAAGCAAACGCGCAAGGCTCATCGTTGCGCGCAACTCAAACCACTTCGCGCCTTGTCGTGTTGCCAGAGCGACTGCTCGCCGTATGCACTGCTCAGCCTCCGCGGCATTTTCCGCATCCATCCGGATAAGAGTTTCGCCCGCCACTCGCTCAATCTCGGATTCCGCGTAATGCTCGCCCGTTCGCGATGAATGATCGCGGCCGGCGACAACTGCATCGATCGCTTCCTGGTAGCGGCCAGCCCTCAAGCAGGCCTCGGCAAGAATTGAACTAATGACTGTAGTGAATAGCGGATTGGCCCAGTTCGCGATGCCGTCGCGAATCATCGCGATTCCCCGCTCATGTTCTCCCTGCATGCTGGCGACCCAGCCCTGGTAGATGCGATTCAGCCCGGAAAACGCCGTAAATCCACCTTCCTCGGACACTGCTTCAAGCTGTTCGCACACCTGCTGAGTGGCAAGTACTTCGCCTCGCGCGGCGCAAATCCAGGTCTGATGAAACAACACGTATGCTAGTGAAAATGGCTGCTTGAGCTCGCGACACCGCTTAATCGCGGACTCAAACAAATTGGTAGCGCGGTCAGGATAACCTACGAAGCAGGTGCTGAGCCCCGAAAAAGAGAGTGTGGCTGCTTGTGGATCGCTCCCGTCAAAGCTGATTCGTCCGGCGCCATCGGGGCAGAGCGCGACCGCCTGATTGAATGCCGTCAAAGCATTGCCGAGCTCGCCTCTGAAATACCGTGTCAATCCTTGCAGGAAGAACGCATTGGCAAGATCGCCGGGGTTCTCGCGGCGCTCGGCGAGCTCGATCATTTGCCGAGCCAGTTCCGCTCCTTCCCTATAACGGGCGGCTATGTGGTGATCGAGCCACATCCCTTGCAACGCTGTAAAAAGCGCCACGTCATCGCCCGATTCGCGCGCGAGCGCGAGCATTCGCTGACATCCCAGCGTCGTCTGCGGCGAACCCCATCCTTCGACGGCGATCGCGCCGCGCACCAGCGTAGAAAGCAGATCGAACTCCAGCCGGCCGCGCTCCGCGGTCACCGCCAACGTGGGAACAATTGCGAGGCCGGCGCGAGCATAGGCTAGGGCCTCGCCCAATGCAGAACGTGACGCCGCCTGTTGCGCCGCCCGGCCGAGGTATTCGACAGCCTTTTCGAGATTGTTGCCATGGCCAAAATGATGCGCAAGCTCGGCCAGATGGTCGTCGAGCGAAGTTGCGTAGAGAGCTTCGAGTGCCGCGCCTATTCGGTCGTGCAATTGCTTGCGCCGTTCGATCAACACTGAGTTGTAGGCGACTTCCTGCGTCAGCGAGTGCTTGAAGGTGTATTCCGCGTCGCCCACGGCCGGCTGCTCGTAGATGAACTCGCTCAGTTGCAAGTCATTGAGCAGCCGATTGAGTTCGTCGTCAGAGTGTCCAACAGCCGCACGCACTAGAGACAGCGTAAATTCCCGCCCGATTACCGCCAACGTCTGCAGCAGGTCTTTTGCGTCTGGCGGCAAGCGGTCAATGCGCGAGGCGAGAATGGCCTGCACGGTCGGGGGAATCTTCAACTCTGCTAGCGGCCGGGTGAGTTTTACGGTGCCGTTGCGCACCAATGAACCCTCGTCCAGCAGCACCTGCACCGTTTCTTCAATGAAGAAGGGCGTACCTTCGGTCCTCTCTATGATGATGCGTTTGAGCGCTGCCACCTCGTCGCCGTCGCCAAGCATGTGTGAGAGCATTTCCGCCGCGCTCGCTTTGCCCAGCGGATCCAGCCGCAAGTACGTGTAATGCGCCTTGCCGCTCCATTGATGGAAGTATTCGGGCCGGTAGTTCACTACCATCAGGATCTTCGCGCCGCCGATCGAATCGGCGATCAGGTCAAAAAGCTTCTGGGTCTCTCCGTCAATCCACTGGAGGTCCTCGAAGATCATCATCAGCGGCTGGTTGAGCGATTCGCGCAGCAACAACCGCTTTATCGCATTCAGCGTTCGCTGCTTGCGCACTTGCGCGTCCATTTGCGCGTGCGGATCGTCGCTTTCGACGATGCCCAGCAAGCCGAACAGGTAGGGAAGAATGTCCTCAAGACTGCGGTCCAGCGCGATGACTCGTTCGGTCACTTTCTCGCGCCTGGTGCGATGGTCATCTTCACTCGTGATCCCGAAATAGTTCCACAGCAGGTCGAGCACCGGCAGATAGGCGCTGGCCTTGCCGTGCGAGACCGAGAACGTCTCCAGCACCATAAAGCCCGACTGTGAGGTCAGCTTAAATTCATGGAACAGCCGCGACTTGCCCACCCCTGCCTCCGCCATCACCGAGACAATCTGTCCGTGCCCGGCGCGCGCCTCTTCGGCCGCGTGCTGGAGGGCGCTCATTTCCTTTTGCCGGCCGACAAACCTGGTGTACCCGCGATTGGCGGAGCGTTGTAGCCGGGTACGGATCGGGCCCAGTCCGGTCACCTCGTAAACATTGACCGGATGGCTGACGCCCTTAATCCGCGCCGGGCCAAGCGGCTTCAGCGTGAAATAGCCCTCGACCAGCTTGCGCACTGGTTCGCTGATCGCGATTGAACCAGGGCCTGCCAGCGACTGCAGGCGTGATGCCAGACTGGTTGAATGGCCGATCGGCGCGTACTCGCTGCGAGTCTCGTCAGTCTTGATCGTGCGTACCACCACCTCGCCAGTGTTGACTCCCACTCGAATTATTACCGGTGGCCGCCCCTGTTTGCGCAACTCGTCTGAGTAGCGTCTGAGGTCTTCTTGCATCCGCAGCGCGGCGTACAGCGCCCGCTGCGCATGGTCTTCATAAGCTACCGGTGCGCCGAACAGTGCGAAGATCCCGTCTCCAGTGGACTGCGCGACGTACCCGTCGTAGCGATGGACCGCGTCCATCATCAGCGCGAGGGCGGGATCGACGATCGCGCGCGCGTCCTCGGGATCGAGATCCTCGATCAGTTCCATTGACCCTTTGATGTCGGCGAACAGTGGCGAGACGGTCTTGCGCTCCCCCTCGAGAATCGCGGAGTCCTGTTCCCGGCCATGATGCAGCGAAGAAACGGCAGATAAGGGCCCAACGGAGCTGACGGTTCGTGTTTTGGCTGGTGCAGCCGAGACTAGCGTCGTACCACAAGCGCCGCAGAACCTGTTGTCGGGCGGGTTCCTATCCCCGCACTTCGGACAACGAGCGGCAAGCTTCGCGCCGCACTTACCGCAGAACGTCTTGTCCTCAGGATTTTCGCACTTGCAGGCCAGACACAGCATTACTGAAGCTTTCGCGTCCGAATCGTGCTTATAAAATATCAAATGAACCGATAAACTAGATAAACCCAAACAGCAACTAAGTAAGCGCTAGTAAACTTAACAATTGAGCGCAAACTTTGTCAAGATGTAGAGATGAAGGCGATCTTTCATTTCACTCCGACGCTCTCTTGCAGACCGGGTTGATTGTTTAATCTAATGCGTCTGAAACTAATAGTAGAGAAAAGATCACTTTAGAGGAACTTGTAGCCAGAATCCTTTCACTAAGTGTAGAAAAGAGTATTATAACTAATTGAAACAGCTCAAACTTAATTTCAAATGATAAAAAAGCTTCAAAAGAAAGCTAAAAGGGTCGCTTTTGACCGCCGAATCAGCGGATCGGCGTTTCGACTCTGGCAGCTGAGCGTCGGGCTGGAGAGCGACTGAGGTCTTCCACTCACTCGAGGTAATCGTTTCGATGCCCGAATCAGCCACCGTCGCGCTTTTGTTCACGGACCTCGTCAACTCGACCGTACACTTGCGGCAGGCGGGCGATGACGCTGGACAGCATCTATTTCGCGCTCACCACAAGCTTCCCGCCGACGCGATCGGCACCTGCGGCGGTGAGGAACTGCAGTGGCTGGGCGACGGCGTGCTCGCAGCATTTTCCTCCTCGGCTGACGCGGTTCGCTGCGCAATCCAGATTCAACAGACTGCCGGCAACAGGGCGAGCACCATGTTGTTTCTGGCTGGCGATTTACGCCGCAGCCTGGCGATGTGGCAGCAGGAAGCGGCCGACGCCGAGCGCAGGGGCCGGATAGGCTGGGCAGTAACCGCGTGGGCCGACCTTGCCAGCGCTCATATCGCGCTGGGCGACTTCGCGGCCGGCCTGGCGGCTTGTGATCGCTCTTCCGCCTTGGAGGCGCGCGCGACCGGTTCCGCCTCGGATTCGACCAATATGGACCTGATGAGCGCGCGGCACGAACTGCGAATCGCACTCGACGAGGGCTGGGAACAGGTTATCGAGGACGTCGCCACCAACAGCCTGATCGAAGATCCTTCGTTGGAGGATCACTGGGCGTTTGCGATGGTACGCGCTTGCGCGGCCTACGTATTCGCGCGGCTTCATCAACCAGAGCTGTCGTTGCAATGGCTCTCGAGCATCCCAGCCGCCGTCGAGCGGGGAGCTTACTGGGAACACACTTACTGCGGCACCGTATGCGACGGCGCAGCGGCGCTGTGGCTACTCAATCGCAACGACTACTCCGAGGTGTTCGAGCGTAACCTGCGGCTGAAGGTCCTGCCTCACGACTTTCGCTATCCGACGCGCGACTCCCGGCTCTCGCTCGCCCGGCTGTGCGCGCTGAACAACCGTTACGAGGAAGCATCCGATTGGTTCGCCAAGGCCCGCGAAGTGCTCGACGAGCAAGGTGCGCGGCCGCTGCGGGCGATCGCGGACTACGATGAAGCGCTGATGTTCGTGCGGCGCAGCGCACCGGGCGATATGGCGCGCGCGCGGCCGTTTCTCGACGCCGCTTCGCAGCAGTTCCAGACGCTCGGAATGAGTGGTTGGATAAGGCGCGCCGAGGAGGCGACGCTGTGAAGCCGGGATTGGCTCCGTAGGAGTGGCGATGGAAGCGTCAACAGCTTCGATTGATCCTGTACTGCCGTCGGTAAGTATTCTCGTCGCGCGCGGAATCTTTTACCTGATCGGCGCGGTCATCCTTACCAGCCTCATTTGGTCGTCGATCACTCGATTGAACGTAGTGGTGAAGGCGGACGGCAAACTCGTGCCGCGAGCCGAGCCGTTGCGGCTTTCGGTGCCGCAAGGCGGCATCGTATCCAGAGTGATGGTCGATGTGGGGACCGAAGTTCGCGCGGGCCAGCCGATTCTCGAAATCGATTCGTTCCGCGAGGCTGCCGACGCTGCCGAAGACCGCCATCAAGTGGAAGCGGCGAAAGCCGAATCCGAACGTTACAAGGAGAGCGCAGGCATCCTCGAAGCGTCGACCGTGAATCTCAAGCAAGAGCTGGTCAACGAGCAGGAGGCGCTGACTCTGATTACGCAGGAAGCGAAGGAGCTTCGAGAAGGCTTCGACGGAGGCGCGGTGTCGCAGTTTGAAGTGCTGGCCAAGGAGCGCGATGTGGCGGATACGCAGGCGCATCTCGCGCAGCTGAGGTCGGATTTGAATCGTTCCGAAGAGGAGAGCGGGCAGAATCGGCGGCTCGAGACCGAGAGCGAGCAAACGATCCAGGCGGCGCAGATAAAGCTCACGCGCGACATTGAGGTCAAGCGCAAGACTATCCTAACGGCGCCTACTGATGGAGTCGTCACGTTCATCAGTTCGCTTCGCCCCGGACGCTATCTTGCCGCCAACGACGTGGCTGCGACGCTGCTTCCCGGCAACGAGCCTTTGCTGGCGGAGGTGTGGATACCCAATAGTTCGATGCGGCGAATCAAGCCGCAGCTGCCTGTGCGGATGATGCTGAATGCATATCCGTACCAGCAATTCGGACTGCTGCCGGGGACGGTCATTTCGGTTGACCCAGATGCGAACGACGCTGGCGCCTATCGGGCGTGGATCAAGCCGGATCGACTTAGTCTGGACGGCGCACACGGTCCCGAGGCCTTGCGCACGGGGCTGACGTTGACGGCGGAGATAGTAGTCGACCAGCGCAGTATTCTTGACGTGATCCTCGATCCGATCCGGCGCGTGAAGCGGGGATTCGCACTGGCCGAATGAGTCGAGGCGGCGCGGTTTATGCCACGAATGTCAGCGGATCGCGGGTCAGCTCAGTTTCGACCAGCTCGTCGAACAGTTTGTCGCGGATTTCCTCGCGCAAGCTATCATCCAGTATTGCTTCTTCCCGACGGATCAGCAGATAAACCGCGTAAGTGCTCTCGTCGGTTTCTACTGGACCGGTCAATTCGCCTCGGTCGACCGACAATAGTGTCGCGGCTATCTCTTCGGGGGCTTCGCGACGGGTCAACATTGTTCGCGTGCCGCCTTGCGGGGTTAGCTCGTGCTCGCGCACTGCGAGCATAAACTCTTTGGCCTCACCGATCGTCTTGAATTGGAAGACGTCGGCTTCCGCGCGCGCATACTCGTAGCGATCGGCGGCGAATCGTTTTTGTATCTGGTCGTCGGTGATCGATTCCTGCCTCGCCCGTTCAACCAGGGTGGCTTCGGCGACGTGCTCGCGAACGGCCTGACGGTCGAGGCGCCGCGTTTCGTACCAATGATCGATCTGTTCGGGCTCGAAGAGATCGCGGTCGGCGTGAAAGGAATCCAGCGCTTCCACGAGGTCGTCATCGCTAAGCGAAACGCCACGCTTTGCGGCAACAGAGGCGGCAGCCTTGCGCCATATGAGTGCGTCGAGGAAGCCGTTATCAGCGCCAAGCTTCAAATCGAGCAAGATGGCGTCTCCGGCTATAGCCACGCCGCCGGCGGTTATCCATGCGGCATCGCGCTGCGGTTTTCTTTGGTCGGCCATCATCTTCTCCATGCAGACCCGATTGTTTCGACAGGGCATACACTAGCTGAATCCACTTCTTTTAGCACTGATTTGACGCACAAGATGCTATCAGGCACAACTTAATACTACATGGACCTAGACCAGCGACGTTCGATTTTACAAGAGGCCAGCCCATTTGCACTGCTCAGCCTAACCGAGCAGGAGCGACTTGCTGGCACGATGACCGAGTGTTTCCTGAAGGCGGGCGACACGCTGTTCGAGCGGGGCGACGTCGGAGACGCGTTTTACGTTATAGCGTCAGGGCGGGCGCGAGTTATCGGCAAAGATGCTGCTGGGCGGGAGATCTCGCTGTCGGTACTGAAGCGGGGCGACCACTTCGGAGAGATAGCGCTGGTCTCGGATGTGCCCCGCACGGCGACGGTGAGGGCGGCCGAAGACCTGGTACTGCTGCGCCTGGATCGCAGCGATTTCCTAAAATTCATGGCCGAGTATCCGCATGTGCGGGTAGCGCTCGAGCGCTACCTGGGCGACTTCGGCACGCGGGATTTTCTGCGGCAGTTCACGGCCCTGGGCGCGGTGCCGGCGACGTTGCTGCGGCAGGTTATCGAGGGGCTCGATGAACGAACGGTGGAAGCAGGCAGCGTGGTGGTGCATGAAGGCGACGCGCCGGACTGGTTCTATATAGTTCGCGAAGGAGCGCTCGAAGTGCTCCAGCTGGAAGACGGCGAGGAGCGCGTGATTCGCGCAGTTGGACCTGGCGAATTCTTCGGCGAGCTGGCGCTTGAGAACCAGCAACCTCGGACGGCGACTGTGGTCGCCCGTACGAGGACGAAACTGTATGCGATGTCGCGCGAGGAGTTCCGCAGAATCGAAGCGGGCTCTCCCGAGTTCCGTCGGCGCCTTGAGCAGATGGCCGCGTCGTACACGCGCCGTGGCGCGCGAAGCGAGTCGTCACCAGCGCACATTGTAGATTCAGCGGCGCCGGGTCCGGAGCCGGAAGCGGCGGCGGAAGCGCGACTGGCCTATCCGCAGCCAGGCTGGCGGCGATACTTCAAGGCGTATCCGTTTATCGGACAGCATGACGAAACCGATTGCGGCGCGGCCTGCCTCGCGATGGTGACAAAGTTCTACGGCGTTCCAGTTGGAGTGGCGCGGCTGCGTGATCTGGCCAACACCGACCAGGACGGGGCGTCGATGTGGTCGTTGGCGCAGGCGGCGGAGACGCTGGGGTTCCACGCGCGCGGCTTGCAGATCTCGGCGGAAGGACTGGCCGGGATCCAGACCCCGGCAATCGTGCTGTGGGAAGGCTTCCATTACATCGTGGTTTACGAGGCGCGCAACGGAACGGTGATGGTCGGCGATCCTGGAATCGGGATCCGCAAGCTTCCGGTCGACGAGTTCCGGCGCAAATGGAGCGGCCGTGCGCTCGAGCTGACGCCGACCGAGCGGCTCAAGCAAACGCAGCCGGTGCGTCATTCGTATCGGCGGTTTACCGCGGTGCTGCGGCCCTACCGCACGCTGATGATCGAGGTGCTGCTCGCGTCGCTGTTGCTGAACATCTTCGGACTGGCGATACCGCTGTTTACGCAGGTGATCATCGACCGCGTAGTCGGCCTGCATGCTGCCGATCTGCTCGACCTGTTGCTTGCGGGGATGTTATTCGTCGCGGTGTTCCAGGCGGCGACCACCGGAATTCGCCGGCTGCTGTTGATTCATATAGCTACTCACGCCGACGTGCGGATGCTCGGCGACTTTCTGCGCCATGTGATGAGCCTTCCCATGAGATTTTTCGATCTGCGGCGGGTAGGCGACGTGATCTCGCGAGTGGACGAGAACGAAAAGATTCGCACCGCGATGGTCGGGACGATTCCGGGGTTGGTGCTCGATGTGACGCTGGCGTTCGGCTACCTGGTTTTTCTTGCCTACTACAATCTGAAGCTGACGCTGGTGGTAGCCGGGGTGATTCCGATTTTCGTGGTGCTCACGATGGCGTTCACGCCGTCGCTCAGGCGCAACCGGAAGGAGTGGTTCGCCAAGCATGCCGAGCAGTGGTCGTACCTGATTGAATCGATAACGGGGATTGCGACCGTCAAGACGATGGCGGTGGAAGCGCCGGTGCGATGGAAATGGGAGAGCCTGTTCGTCGATTCTGTGATCTTCGGACGCCGCGAGGCGCATCTTGAGAATGCGTACTCGACTATCGCCAATCTGCTGTCGACGCTGACGACGATATTCATGCTGTGGTTCGGGGCGCGGCAGGTGCTCGCGGACCAGATGACAATCGGCCAACTGATCGCGTTCACCGCGCTGGCGGCGAACCTGATACAGCCGGTGCTGCGGCTTAGCGATTCGTGGTCGGAGCTGCAGGACGTGAGAAATTCTGTGCAGCGGCTCAATGACATTTTCGACGCGCGGCCGGAGGAGAGCGATTCGCGCACACTGCTGTCGCTGGTACGGCTGGAAGGCGCGATCCGCTTCGAGAACGTTTCGTTTCGATATGTTGCTGGACAGGACCGGCCTACGCTGGCGAACCTGAATTTCGAAATCAGGCCCGGCGAGAAGATCGCCGTAGTCGGCAGGTCAGGATCGGGGAAATCGACGCTGGCGAAACTGATCCTGGGACTGTATCTGCCGTCGGAAGGGCGAGTCTTTGTCGACGGACACGATCTGCGAGCGCTGTCACGGCGAAACTTGCGGCGCCGGATAGGGGTCGTGCCGCAGGATGTTTTTCTGTTTAGCGGAACTGTCCGCGAGAATATAGCGCTGGGCGATCCCGATACGCCGTTCGAGCGGGTCGTGGCGGCGTCACGGATCGCAGGCGCGCATGATTTCGTGAGCGAAATGGCCCTTGGTTACGACACCAAAGTGGGCGAGCGCGGGATGAGCGTATCGGGCGGGCAGCGTCAACGGATCGCACTGGCGCGCGCATTGCTGCGCGATCCAGACATCTTGCTGCTCGACGAAGCCACTAGCGCGCTTGACGTGGAGTCGGAACGCGCGATTCAATCCAACCTCGAAGGAGCGAGCCGGGGACGGACCACAATTATAATCGCGCATCGGCTATCGACGGTTCAGAGCGCCGACCGCATCATGGTGATCGACCGCGGCGCAATCGTGGAAATGGGAACGCATGCGGAACTGCTCGAGAGGGCAGGCTTGTATGCTCACCTCGTCGGGCAGCAATTGAGCTTGTAGCGAAGTTAGGAAGTGAAGCGCAAAGTCGCCACGACGCCGGCGTGGTCGGTCGGCCAGATGCCGGACGATGTGCGCGCGGCGGGGTCGGCGGCGACCAGCTTTGCGCTGATGCAGGTTAGCGCGCCGCGCGTCAGGATCAGATCGAGTCGCCGATCGAGCGAGAGCAGGGGATTGCGCAGGTCGGCGGCGTGGCAGCAGGTGTTGCCGGGATCGCGGGGATTGACGGCCACCCACGCGTCAGTGAAACCGGCCTCGATGAGCGCTGGATATGTTTCAGTGTAGTCTTCTATCTGCGGTTGCCGGTTCGCGTTGGAATTGAAGTCGCCCGCTATGATGACCGGAATCGCGGTGTTGGCAAGCTCCGCGATCAACTCATTCGCCTGCACCAACTGGATGGCCCGATCGATCGATTCTACGTGGCTCGTGACAAAACGGAATTTCGCTTCGCCGAGCATCGAATCCACAGCTATCCAACCGCGTGGAAGAGGCAGCGATCCGCTAAGAGGATTCTTGATTTGAAAAAGGTGGGAGAACGTTCCGACCTGGATGTCATATGGACGTACGGCAGTCGGCGGGGAATCAACTCTCATCAGCACTGCGTCGCGATCCTTGAAGCGCAAGAAGTTGCCCTCGGTGTCCAGCGGCACCATCTGGTCGAGGTCCCTGGTGATTGCGATGGGAGTGTAGAAGACGCCTAGCGTCCGCAGGGCGTCGAGGATCGACCGCAGAAAATCGTACTTGATCGCCATCGCGCCGGGAGCGCCGGTGGACCATTGCACTACTTCTTGCAGAGCGACGAGATCAGGCGCGGCGGACGCGACTTCATGTGCGATACTGCGCGCGCGCGCGGGAATGTCGCTGGCTTCAACCTGGCGCCATAGGTCTCCGACCGCGGCGATAAACTCAGGCAACCCATTGGCTGAGAAAACAGCGCCGAACTCACCGCCGAAATAGACGTTCAGGGTCATCACGGTTAGATCCGGCGTTGCCATTCAGGCTCCTTGTGGTTGTGACTCGAAATCGCCGAAAGCTAACAAGAGTCCTTTCGCATCGCAAACTTCAAACCTATGCGGTGCGTGCCGAAGTTCGATCTGCTGTCCGACGAAAACCCGCTTTGCAAACGAGATGCGTAGCGCCGAAGGCTGACCGTATACAGGTGTCAGATGGCGAAGCACATAGTTAGCCGT
>Ga0209420_1000999_pt1 | contig 13929 bp, 12 predicted proteins | sample BlaSpr_A8_OM1_O1_FD_187972 | JGI IMG/M metagenome (GOLD analysis project Ga0209420, IMG submission 187972) | Forest soil microbial communities from Thunder Bay, Ontario, Canada - Black Spruce, Ontario site 2_A8_OM1_O1 (SPAdes) (version 2) | ecosystem: Environmental > Terrestrial > Soil > Boreal... | reverse complement strand
CAGCGAGCGGTCGCGCAAGTGAAAGGTCATGCTGACGCTGCAGTTCGGGCACGCGATCACGTTGCCGCAAATGTGGCATTGCAGAAAATTGTGAAAGCCGCGGCGGTTGAGGAACACCATGCTCTGGCCGCCGGTCGCGAGATTTTCGCGCAGCGCCGCGACCAGGGTGGTCGAGAGCGGCACCGTGTCGGGAACTTCCGCGGCTTGCGATTTCGATTCCAGCGCGCCCGATCCGTTGGTAGCTTTGGCGGCCGCGAGCTTGCGCGCATCGGCGACTTCGCGGCGCATATCGACGATTTCCACCGACGCCATCGCGCGATCGTTCACGCGCCGCAACAGCCGCAGCAGCCGGTAGCGCCCGCGCCGCGCGTTGGCATACGACTCGCTCGAGGGCGTCGCCGAGCCGAGAACGACCGGGCATTGCGAGAATCCCGCGAGTGCTACCGCGAGATCGCGCGCGTGATAGTAGATCCCTTCCTCACTTTTGTATGACGCGTCGTGCTCCTCGTCGACGACGATCAACCCGGCGTCGTGCATCGGCGCAAAGATCACCGAGCGCGGACCGATCATCACGCGCGCCTGTCCGCCCAGCGCCGCCATCCAGCTCGCCCATCGCTCCGACACGCTTTGCGCACTGTGCGCGATGCCGACGAGAGAGCCGAAGCGCGCGCGAAACGAGCGCACGATTTCGTCGGCCAGCGCGATCTCGGGCACCATGATCAAAACATTGCGCCCGGCCGCGAGCGCGCGCGCAGCGAGATTCAGGTAGATCTCGGTCTTGCCGCTGGCGGTGACTCCCCACAGCAGAAACGCTTCGTAGCGGCGATGCTCGATGGCCGGCGCGATCGCGTCCAGCGCGACTTGCTGCTCAACGGTGAGATCGAACTCTGCCGCCGCGACGCTGTGAGCTGTCGCGGGTGCCGCGTCGAGCGCAATCAACCCGCGGCTCGCGAGGCTTTTCAACACCGCGCCCGCGCCGTCAATCTCGATCTTCAGATTCGCGACTCGTACGCCGGCGTCGCCAGCTCCGGCGATTGTGTCGAGAACCTCGCGCTGCTTCGCGCCCCGAACAGTCTTGACGCTCGCGCCCGCGGCCAGTCGTGCGACCAGGTCGGCCGCATCGCGATGCCGTCCTGTGGTGGCGTCTCGCCGCTCGAGGATGCCGTCGGCGACGAAGCGCGCAATGGTGGCACGCACTTCGCTCGGCGGACCGACTTTCTCGAGTTGGCGCGTCGTCGCGGCGCGCTTTGCGATCGTCTCGATGATCGCTCGCTCGACGCGCGTGAAAGTTGCCCGGGCCAGCGCGTCGGGAGGAGTCGCGAGGATGTAGGCAGTCCGCGACTCGACCCGGGCGACCGCGGGAATCACGCTGCGGTAGGCGTCCGCAATCGACACCATGTAGTAGGACGCGAGGAACTCCATCAGCTGCAGGTGCGCGCGATCGAACAGCGGGCGCGGCTCGAGCACTTCGAGAATGGGCTTCAGCTCGCTCGCCGAGAGCCGCTCGCCGACCTCGGTGACGACGCCCGTCACCTTGCGCGAGCGCAGCGGCGCGAGCACGCGATGGCCCGGCTGGATCAGCCCGTCGAGCGCCGACGGAATCGAATACGTTAGCGTCTCGAATCCGCGCGTCGCCCCGACGATCACTATATTGGCCTGCATCCCGATGATCTCTGCGCAAGCAACTTACACCCCGCGCGAGCGACGCGGCGAGTCGCCCCGCCATATTGCCCGATATGCATACCGCTTTCGCGGACGCGTCCAGTCTGGTTGAATCTGGTCATGACGCTCCGCTTTCTGACTGCCGGTGAATCGCACGGCCCCGAGCTGGTCGCGACGGTCGAAGGTGTGCCCGCCGGCTTCGACATCGACCTGGCCGCGATCAACGCCGATCTCGCGCGCCGCCAGAAGGGCTACGGCCGCGGCGGCAGGATGCTGATCGAGAAGGACGAGGTGCGGCCGGTCTCCGGCATCCGCTTCGGCAAGTCTCTCGGCAGCCCGATCACGTTCATCATCGAGAATCGCGATTTCAAGAACTGGGTCAAGAAGATGTCCGCCGATCCCGGCGACCGCGGCGCGGCGGAAATCGTCACGCGCGCGCGGCCTGGCCATGCCGACCTTGCGGGCGTGCTCAAATACAACCTGGAGGATATTCGCGACGTGCTCGAAAGGGCGTCGGCGCGCGAGACCACTGCGCGGGTGGCGATCGGCGGGCTCGCGAAGCAGATTCTGGTGCCGTTCGGAATCGACGTGATTGGCTACGTCGCCAGCATCGGCGGCACCGAGGCGAAGACTCACCACGAGTTGAGCATCGCGGAGCTGCGCCGAATCACTGAAGCGTCGCAAGTGCGGGTTGCGGATCCCGACGCGGAAAATAAAATGATCGCGGAAATCGACGCCTGCAAAAAAACCGGCGACACACTCGGCGGCATCGTCGAGGTGGTCGCGACCGGCTTGCCGGTCGGACTCGGCAGTCACGTGCAATGGGACCGCAAACTCGACGGACGCCTCGCCTTCGCGTTGCTCAGCCTGCAGGCCGCCAAGGGCGTCGAGCTAGGCCTGGGATTCACCGCGGGACGGATTCGCGGATCCGAACTTCACGACGAAATCGGTTACAACGCGGCGCAGCATCGGTTCACGCGCCACTCGAACAATTCCGGCGGCACTGAGGGCGGCATGAGCACCGGCGAACCGTTGCGGGTGCGGGTCGCGTTCAAGCCACTGTCCACCTTGATGCGTCCGCTGCGATCGGTCGATATCAAAACCAAGGCGGAAGCGGTCGGCGCGATCGAGCGATCCGACGTATGCGCGATTCCCGCCGCGGCCGTCATCGCGGAAGCGGTGGTCGCGTTCGAGCTCGCACAGGCTTTCCTCGAAAAGTTCGGCGGCGATTCGTTGACCGAGATCACGCGCAACTTCAAAGGGTTCGTCGAACAGGTCCGCAACTACTAAACTCAAGGGCCCTCGGCTCAAACGAGAACAAAATGAGGACGACGCGATGAACCAGCAGGAACGGATGGAGTTCGTGCGGTCCCATCGCACCGCAATCTTCGGCTACAACCGCAAAGCTGACGGGCCTTCGATGTCGATCGTTTACTACGTGATGGACGGCGACGAGATCCTGGTCTCCACGATGGCCGAGCGGGGCAAGGCCAAAGCGGTCCGGCGCAATCCGAAGGTTTCGCTGTGCGTGCTCGACGAAAAATGGCCGCCGACCTATCTGCAAGTCTACTGCGACACCGCCATCGAGACCGACCTCGAGGCCGCGACCGACCTGATGATGCGTATCGCGGGCGTGATGGCTGGGCAGCCGATGCCCGACTCGGTCCGGCCGAATATCAAACAGGGCGCGATAAACGAGCAGCGGGTCGTCTTGCGCCTGCGGCCGTACCAGACCTTCGAGACTCCGCCGCGCCACGTTTACACGCCCAAAGACACCGAGAAGCTGACTCACAGCCTGGGCGTGGCGCTTCCCTGGAAGTGAAGATCTACACTAAAGCTGCGTCGCCCAGTTGTGGCTACGCGTGCCGCGATCACCATGACGCCTAAACTGATCATCACGGGATTCATGGCCACCGGAAAAAGCTCGACCGGCCCGCTCGTCGCGCGGTGGCTCGGATGGGAATTCGTGGACGTGGATTCAGTGATCGTCGCACGCGCTGGAAAACCGATCGCGCAGATTTTCACCGATCATGGCGAGGCGCACTTCCGCCAGCTCGAACGCGAAGTGGTCGCACATCTTGCCGGCGATCCCCGGCGATGCCCCCATTGCCACGGGCCGTTTCCCGAAGTGATCGCGACCGGAGGCGGCGCGCTGGTTGACGAATCGAATTGCGCGGCGCTCAAGCGCATCGGCGTGATCGTGTGCCTGACGGGGCGGCCCGAAGTTATCGCGGCGCGCGTCGAACGGTCGAAGACGAAACGGCCGAAACTGACTGAGGGCGGCAAATCCACGCTGGAACGGGTGAAAGAGCTGATGGCCGAGCGGGCCGGCGCCTACGCCCGCGCCGACGTTCAAATCGACAGCTCCGATCTCACGGTCGAGCAACTGGCCGATCATGTTATCGCGGCTTTCGGCGCGCGCGCCGCGCGAAGGGTTCTGCCTCCAGCGTAGCGATGCGTACAATCCACGTAGAACTCGGGGCGTCGTCGCATGACGCCCACGTCGGCGCGAACATCCTCGACCGGCTGGGCGAACTCGCGCGCGGCGCGGGCCTGAGGCCCGGCGCATGCGCGGTCGTCACCGACGCGACGGTCGAGAAGCTTTATGCCGCGCGCGTCAACGACGCGCTGCGCAAGAGCGGTTTCCAACCCACTGTAATTTCGGTGCCGCCGGGCGAAGCGTCGAAGTCTCTCGCGACGCTCGAGCTGCTATACGATCGCATGACGGCGGCCACGCTTGACCGCAACAGTGCGGTGTTCGCACTCGGCGGCGGCGTGGTTGGCGATCTCGCGGGATTTGCCGCGGCGACTTTTCTGCGCGGCGTGCCGATCGTGCAAGTGCCGACGACGGTGGTCGCGCAGGTGGATTCCGCGCTCGGCGGCAAAACCGCTATCAACAATCGTCTCGCAAAGAACCTGATCGGCGCGTTTTACCAGCCGCGGCTGATCCTCGCCGACGTGGCCACGCTCGCGACGCTGCCGGACCGCGAGTTTCGCGAGGGTCTGGCCGAGGTGATCAAGTATGGCGCGATCATGGACGCGCCGATGATCGCGGACCTCGAGCGCGACCTCGACGCGATCATCGCGCGCCGGCCCGACCTGCTCGAACAAGTGGTCGCGCGATCGCTGTCGCACAAAGCCTATGTCGTCGGCGCCGACGAGCGTGAGAGCGGGCTGCGCAAAACCCTGAACTTCGGGCACACCGTCGGTCACGCCATCGAAGCGAGCGCCGGTTACGGCAACTATTATCACGGCGAGGCGGTCGCGATCGGGATGGTCGCGGCGTCGCGGCTGTCGAGCAAGTACGCCGGCTTCTCAGCCGACGAAGCGTCGCGGCTCCAGCGCCTGATCGAGCGCGCCGGCCTGCCGACCGCGATGCCCCCCGGATGGCGCAGCGACGACTTCCTCCGCGCGCTCGGCCTCGACAAGAAGCGCGCTGCGGGCGGAGTAGAGTTCGTGCTGCTCGACCGCCTCGGTCACTCGTTGACAAAAAGTCTGTCCCTTGACGACATCGTGTCACCTCTGAGTTAAGCTTCGGGTTGAATTTCCGAAATCAAGCACTAAAAGTGTTCTGCTGGTGACAAATTGTTACGAAAATATTGACTGGCTGCTTGGCCTGTCAACGGAGTGTTTAGTATGTACTAAGCAGCGTACGCAGGGCTGTCCCGGCCCGTACACCGTCAAGAGCTGTGAAGAACCGGCTAGACATGCGTAACGCGAAGGAGCCACATGGATCGATTCGATGAAATGAAAGGTAAGGTCCTGACGGTGCAGGATGTGTCCAACTACCTGCGGGTGCATCCGTCCACCATCTACCGCATGCTCAAGAAGAATATGTTGCCCGCGTTCCGGGTCGGCAGCGACTGGCGTTTCACGGTCGAGGCGATCGACAAGTGGCGCGCGTCGGTGGAGTCTGGCAGGACCACTGGCGCCAGCGACAACGGATGAGTTCGAAGTGATCGGATGACCTGGCTTGATGAAAATCGCGCCGGCACGCTAATCGCCAAAATGCCGGCGCCGATTTTCTACCGACATCGTAAGGATTCTTCTCTCTGCTAAACCTGCCCCGGCTTGGGCTCGTCGTCGTGGCCGAACAAGGACGCCAGGATGATCAGGACGACCCCAATCGAGATTGCGCTGTCGGCAACGTTGAACACGGGGTAGTTCAAGTCGTAGTAATGCGCGCGCATGAAATCGATCACGCGGCCGCGAATCGCGCGATCGATCAGGTTTCCCGCGGCGCCGCCGAGGATCAACGCGAACGCCACCGAATTGATCGACACGCGCTCGGCTCGCACCAGCATGACGGTCAGCACGATTATCGCGGCAATCGCCATCGACAGCAGAAACGCTGTGCGCACCCACGGCGGCGCGTCGGCCAGCATGCTGAACGCGGCGCCAGGATTCAGCGTGTAGGTGATGTCGAGGTAGTTGGGGACGATCGCGATACTCTCGTACAGCGCCATGTGCGCCTGCACGAACAGCTTGGTGGCCTGGTCGAGCAGGATCACGGGAATCGTGATCGCGCCGAGCAAAAACAGAAACGGCCTTCGCGGCGGCGCCGCCGCGGTCGATTCGCTCCCCGCTTCGCGTCCGGAGAGCACCCCGGGCAGTGGCTTCGCGCTCGATTGCTCGGGCATCGGCTAGGCTCCCACCACCGCGCGGCATCTCGCGTCCAGGGTCTCGCCGCCGGAGTCGTCGAAGTATTTCCAGCATCGCGCGCACTTCGCGCCCGACGCATGACGCCCGACCAGCGTGACCGCGGGATAGCTGGCGGCGCGCGCGAAACTGCCGTTGCCATCGAGGGCAAAATCCTCGCGGCCGTTCGCCTGTTGCCTGATTTCGGCCGCTTCGGCGTCGCCTAAAATCGCGACGTCCGAGACGATGAACAAATCTTTCAACTCTTCGCGATACCGCTTTAGCGTCTCGGCCAGGCCGCTCTCGGAGCCACCGTCAGCTCCGAGACTGATCGCCGCGTCAAGCGGTGCGCCGATCGTCCCCGATTTGCGCATCGCCTCGAGCAGCTTCAGCGCTTCGTCGCGAACCTTCAGCAGCCGCTCCCATCGCAGTTCCTGCTCGTCGTCGCGCCACGACGGATTCGCCGGATGCATCGTCGTTAGATGCACGCTGTCGAGCCGATCCCCCGGCAGATACGAGTAAACTTCCTCGGCAGTGAACGGGATCAACGGCGCGAGCATCCTGACGAGCGCGTCGAGAATATGGAACAGCGCGGTTTGCGCCGATCGCCGCTCGCGCGATTTCTCTGCCGCGCAGTAGAGGCGGTCGCGCGCTACATCGATATAGAGCGAGCTCAAATCGACCACGATGAAATTCTGCATCACCTGGAACGCGCTCTGGAACTCGAACGCTTCGTAAGCGCGGCGCACTTCGCTCTTGAGTTTCTCCGTGCGCGCCAGGATGAAACGATCGAACTCGAGCATGTCCTTCAGTTCAACCGCGTCGCGCGCGGGATCGAAGTCCGCCAGGTTGCCGAGCACGAAGCGGCAGGTGTTGCGAATCTTGCGATACGACTCCGACACCGCATTGAAAATCGTCTGTCCGAGCGTGATGTCGCCCGTGTAGTCGAGCGACGCGTACACCAGCCGCAGCACGTCGGCGCCCATCCGCCCGGCCGCATCGACCGCGTCCTCCGAGTTGCCCAGAGACTTGGACATCTTGCGACCTTTCTCGTCGATCGTCAGGCCGTGGCTGATAATGTTTTTGAACGGCGCGGTACCGCGATCCGACACGGCGCAAAACAGCGACGAGCTGAACCATCCGCGCGCCTGCTCGACCGCCTCGAGGTACGCGTCCGCCGGCCATTTCAGCTCGGGCCGCACGGCCAGCACGGCGGCTTGCGACGATCCGGAATCGAACCACACGTCGAGGATGTCTTCTTCCTTGAGAAAGACCGAGCCACCGCACTTCGCGCATTTAACGTCAGGAGCGACGAAGTCCGCCGCCGGCCGGCTGTACCACGCGTCGGAGCCCTCGCGCGCGAAAATTTCCTCGACCCGATCCATCGTCGCGAGCAGCGGCGCGACCTCGTCGCACTCTGCGCATCTGACCGCGGGGATCGGCACGCCCCACGCGCGCTGGCGCGAGATGGTCCAGTCGGGCCGCGTCTCGGTCATGTTGCGGATTCGATCGCGCGACCACGCGGGATACCACTTCACATTGTCGATCGCGTCGATCACCTTGCCGCGCAAACCATGATGATCGACGCTCACGAACCACTGATCGGTCGCGAGAAAAATCAGCGGATTGTGGCATCGCCAGCAATGAGGATAGCTGTGCGAGAAATTTTGCGCATGCAGCAGCGCGCCCTTCTCGCGCAATCTCTCGACGATCGACCGGTTCGCCTTGAAGACGTTCTGCCCCTCCCACTCGCCGCCGTCCCTCGTGAACACCCCGCTGCCGTCGACCGGGACGAACGGTGTGAGCCCATACAGTCTGCTCACCACGAAATCCTCGTAGCCGTGCCCCGGCGCGGTATGCACGAGGCCGGTGCCGGCGTCCGCGGTGACGTGCTCGGCGTACATCAGCTTCACGTCGCGCGTGAGAAAGGGATGCCGGAAAATATCCTGGCCGTCGTGCGCCTTGAGCGCGGCACGATCCAGCGGAATTCGTTTTTCAACGGTCAGCCCGCATTCCTTCTCGACCTGGTCCGCCAGTCGCGACGCCACCACGTAGTAGTGATCGGCAACCTTCAGCGCCACGTAGTCGAACGTCTCGTTGAGCGATATTCCGAGATTCGCCGGCAACGTCCACGGCGTCGTCGTCCAGATAACCGCCGACAGTTTGCCGGACTGGTGCGCCGATTCGAGCTCGGCGCGGTCGCTGGCTTCAGCAGCCAGCGCGCCTGCATTCTTTAAATTGGAGTTGAACGGGAACGCGACGTAAATCGACGGCGAAACGTGATCGCGATACTCGACTTCGGCCTCCGCCAGCGCCGATCGGCAGTCGAAACACCAATGCACGGGACGCAGGCCGCGATACACGTAGCCGTTCTCGACCATCTTGCGCAGCACGCGGATTTCCGCCGCGTCGTACTCGGGCGCCATTGTGAGGTAGGGCTTGAACCAGTCGCCGATACATCCCAGCCGCCGAAAGTCCGATCGCTGCAAATCGACCCACTTCTCGGCTTCGGCGCGGCACAGCTTGCGCAGCTCGAGCTTGGGTGTCGTGCGCATCTTGTCGCCGCCGAGATCGCGCTGCACTTTGTATTCGATCGGCATGCCGTGACAGTCCCATCCCGGCACGAACGGCGTGCGAAATCCCAGCATCGAGCGCGATCGCACGACGAAGTCCTTGAGAATTTTGTTGAGCGCGGTCCCCAGATGCACGCGCCCGTTGGCATACGGCGGCCCGTCGTGCAGCACCCACGATTCCGCATCTTTACGCGCGTCCATCAGGCGCGCGTAGAGGTCGAGATCGTCCCAATGCTTGAGCATCTCCGGCTCCCGCTTGGGCAGATTCGCCTTCATCGGAAAGTCGGTCCTGGGAAGTTTCAGGGTAGATTTGTAATCGGTCTCAGCCACTAGTTTTTCCAGTATTAAGATGCGTCAGATCAGATTAACGCACGCCGCAATCCTTCGCGAGTATCGAGTCTCAAGTCGCCGCCTTCAGGTAGCCGAGGATCTTCTCAAGCCTTTCAACTGGGCTGACGCATTCGAGTAATGCTTGCTGCTGCGCCAAGTCGATCTTCAAACGGCGCGCAATCACGTAGGGAAGGACGGCAGGATCTTCGATTTCTGTCCGAAAGAGGAAGATGTTCCTTTTGCGAGCTACATACGAACCAAGCACCGAGAAGATCGAGCGAATTAGCGCGCGCTCTCTCTTGGCTTGGTCGCTGTCGGAGAGGCCAATGCCTACAGAGTGCATTTTAAGGCGCTCGGTGTCCGCGACCTCTTCAACTTCCGCCCTATAGAACTGCTGATCGAACACGAACCGAGTGACTCTCGCACGCGTCAAGCCTTCGACCATGATTTTCGCCGCGCCCTCAGTCAAGCGCTCGTGTTTCGCAGCAAAGCGTGCTCGGCGGACTACAGTGCACAAGGTGCCGACCTCGTACATGTCTGTGGCACCAGGCTCCGCGACCGTCACGTCACGTTGGGCTACAAGCAAAACGAGAGCGCCTGCTGCAACTGCCTCGAGTGCGCCGATCGACTTCGGACGCCCGATATAGATGGGGTAAACCTCGTGCGGAAACGCGACTAGTCCTCGCAGCGGCACCAGCGGGACGAGGCGCGGAGCGACAGTCCGCATCAACTCGGCCCAGTTCGGGTAGCCATACTCGGTCGCGAGACGGCGCTGAGCGGCCGCGAGTTGCAGGCCCTCTTCCTTCGCCAACCGCTTGGCCTGTTTGCGGAGATTTTCCTCGGACGGATTTTGCGGCAGCCGCTTGCGCGGCCCGTGCGACGTGCCCATGACGAACCCCTTCCTTTTGCCCGGCGTCCGCTAACGGGCAGGAAAAGGTTTATGTTGATCGAGCAATCAGGGTGGGCTTGGCCCTCTCCGCGGACAGGTGGCCGCCTGACGGCCAGAAAAAATGGTAGTTCGCGTCCCGCCGCAACGCAAGAAATTCCCCCGATAGCAAGTATAGTTGGCAGTTTTAGGATAGGAGCAGAATCTTGAATCGCGCGCGAAAAATGCGCGCTGTAATCGGACCCTCACCTTGATCCTCTCCCTTACAGGGAGAGGGGAAGAAATGCATTCGGGGTCCACTTGTGTTACATGGGCCGAATGACGAAGCGCGCCAAAAGACCGCCCTGCATTATCGCCGCCGAGTCATGTCCGGAGACGAGTCATCAGTATCCGAACAGCGACGAATACACCGGTCATCAACGGAGCATCGGCAGAGCGGCCGGATTGCAGAAGATTGGCGTGAACCTGATGCGGCTGTCGCCTGGGGAGCGCAGCTCGTGGCCTCATGCCGAGGAGAAGGAGGAGGAGTTCGTTTACGTCCTCGAGGGCGAGGTTGACGCCTGGATCGACGGCGATATTCACGCCATGCGGCCCGGGGACTTCGCGGGCTTTCCGGCAGGGACCGGTATCAGCCATTGCTTCATAAACAACAGCGAGCTTGAAGTGCTGCTGCTGGTAGGAGGAGAGGCTTCAAGGCGCGACAATCGCATCTACTATCCGCTCCATCCTCAACGCCGCGCTGACATGCCGGCGAGCGAATGGTGGGAGGATGTTCCGAAGCACCCCTTGGGACCGCATGACGGGATGCCCGACGCGCTCCGACGGCGCAAAACCTAAGCCCCAACGCTTCCCGCGCGGGAAGGGGAACCGGAGGATAAAAACGAGTGCGCGCTCCTTCGCGTCCGTTTGAATCATGAGGCTGGCCTCCATATCATTTCTTGCTCATCATTTGATCGCAGTATCATAGAAAGAAATTATGGCACTTAGAAAAGTTACTTTTTTCGATAAGGAAGGGACCACGCTCGTGAACGTGGACGACGACGGTCAGGCGAAGCCGGCCGTGATGGGCGTGCGATGGGTCAATCCCGACACGTTCGAAACGATTCGTGTCGTTGGCGGCAAACGCACCGGGCCGAAGAACGAAGTGCTGATGGAAATCCCTCCGACGCTCGACACCAGCGCGTTCGCAATCGAGGACCTGCCGCCGCCCAAGGTCAAGGAAGAGCTCAAGGAGCTTGACGCGCCGGTCACGCCGAAGCCGGCGGACAAGCCGTGACCGAACTCGGCCCGGGCGCGCTCGCCGGCCTGCGCGTCCTCGACCTTACGGGTCATCGCGCACAATTTTGCGCGCGGCTGCTGGGCGACATGGGCGCCGACGTAATCAAGATCGAACCGCCCGCGGGCGACGACGCTCGGCGCATCGGCCCGTTCCTCGACGATCTGCCGCATCACGATCGCAGCCTGTTTTTCTGGTTCTACAATCTCAACAAGCGCTCGCTGACGCTCGACCTCAAACGTTCGCGCGGCGCAGACATTTTTTTGCAGCTCGCACGTTCCGCCGATGTCGTAATCGAGAGCTTCGCCGCCGGCACGATGGATCAGCTCGGGCTCGGCTGGGACATTCTCCATCGCGAGAATCCTGCGCTCGTGCTTTGCTCGATTGCGCCGTTCGGCCAGACCGGGTCGTATCGCGATTTCGTCGCCGACGACACCGTGCTGAGTGCGCTCGGCGGGATGCTCTACGTCAACGGCTTTCCGAATCACGCGCCGGTGCGTCCGTTCGGCCTCCAGGCCTATCATTCGTCGGCGTACTTCGGCGCAATTGCCGTGATGCTCGCGCTGCTTACGCGCGATCGCACCGCCAACGGGCAGTGGATCGATCTCAGCATGCAGGAGGCCACCGCAGCGGCCGTCGAGCACGTCGCCGGCGGATACTTCGAACGCAACGAGGCCGAGCCGCGCCGCGGCACTTTGCACTGGAGCCGGTTTTTTCGCGTCGGCAAATGCCGCGACGGCTACATCATGCATTGCACGCTCGGCGATTGGACCTCGCTCATCGAATGGGTCAAGTCCGACGGCAAGGCGGCCGACCTCGACGACCCGAACTACCAGCAGCCGATGTATCGCTACCTGATGGCCGAGCATGTGTTCGAAGTTCTCGACGATTGGGTCAAAGATTATCCGCGCGACGAATTGCTCGAGCGCGCGCAGCTGCTGCGCCAGCCGTACGCGACCGTGCGCCCGCCCGAAGCGCTGTTCGACGACGAGCAGCTCATCGAGCGCGGCTACTTCGTCGAAATCGAGCATCCCGAGCTCAACCGTAAATTTCGCTACCCGGGCGCGCCGTATCTTTTCAACGGCACGCCGTGGCGCGTCACGCGGCGCCCGCCGCTGGTCGGTGAGCATAGCGGTGAGATTTTGCGCGACGAGCTCGCGATGGCTCCTGAAGCGATTGCCGTGCTCGCCGCCGAAGGAGTGATCTGAGCATGTGCGCGATGCCGCTGGACGGCGTGCGCATCCTCGACTTCACTTGGGTCGTCGCCGGGCCGGTCGCGACGCGCATCCTTGGCGACCACGGCGCGCAGGTCGTCAAGGTCGAGCGCAAGGATCCGCCGCCGATGGGCAATCGGAAACTCGGCCTGCAATGCGACCTGCATCGCAGCAAACTTTCGGTCGCGCTCAACATGCAGCATCCACGCGGCGTCGAGCTCGCGCGCCGACTCGCCGCGATGAGCGACATCGTGATGGATAATTTTTCGGCGCGCGTGATGCGGATGTGGGGGATGGACTACGAAAGCCTCACGGCCGTGAAGCCCGACATTATCTGCATCAGCATGTCCGGCCTCGGACACACCGGCCCGCGCTCGAGCTACGTCAGCTACGGACCGACGCTGCAAGCGCTAACGGGATACACGCACCTGATGGCGGAGCCCGACGGCACGCCCGCCGGCTACGGCTACTCGTACGCGGACATGTGCGGCGGATACTCGGGCGCGCTCGCGGCACTGGTCGCGTTGTGGCATCGACGCCGCACGGGCAAAGGCCAGTTCGTGGACCTGTCGCAGTTCGAGGCGGTCGCGAGCGTGATCGGTCCCGCGCTGCTGGACATCTCGGTAAACGGCCGCACGCAATCCGCACCCGGCTACAATTCGCAGGAAGGACCCAGTGCGCCGCACGGCGTTTACAGATGCCGCCCGCTCGACACAGACGACGACCGATGGCTCGCGATCAGCGTGCGCACCGGAACCGATTGGCGTCGATTCGTCGTCGCGATCGGCTCTCCAGAGTGGGCGAGCGATCCAAAATTCCGCACGCTATATCTGCGGATGCAAAACAGCGCCGAGCTGGACGCCCACGTCTCGCGATGGACTATCGAGCACAGCGCCGAAGAGGCAATGGCAATTCTTCAACGCGCAGGCATAGCAGCAGGCGTCGTCGAGAACGGCATCGACCTATGCGCGCGCGATCCTCAACTGCAAGAGCGCGGCTTCTGGCCCGAGGTCTCGACCAAAAAAGGCCCGCCGACTCACGTGACAGGAATCCCGTTCAAGCTGTCCGGCGTTTCGGGAGAAGTTACAAGGATCGCGCCCGAAGTCGGCGAGGACTTCGACTACGTCCTCGGCGAGCTGCTAGGTCTGGGCAAATCGGAGCGCGAAGAGCTGGTCGCGGAAGGCGCGGTTTGGCCGTGAGAGAAACGTAAATCACTTTATTGAATGTGAAACCCGCGGTGGGTTTCACGCTTCCTTCGGCAGGGGTGACCCCTGTACCCAGTATTCAGAAAGAAAAGACGCGGGGCTTCGCCCCTGTTAGAACTTTTCGCGAAGAACGGAAGATGCCTAC
>Ga0209420_1000998_pt1 | contig 13940 bp, 11 predicted proteins | sample BlaSpr_A8_OM1_O1_FD_187972 | JGI IMG/M metagenome (GOLD analysis project Ga0209420, IMG submission 187972) | Forest soil microbial communities from Thunder Bay, Ontario, Canada - Black Spruce, Ontario site 2_A8_OM1_O1 (SPAdes) (version 2) | ecosystem: Environmental > Terrestrial > Soil > Boreal... | reverse complement strand
GACGCTGACCTTCACGGTCGATCAGGCGCCGACGGTAACGTCGCTGAGCGCCGTGGCCGCGACCAGTGCCTTTTTGACCGCGTCGCACACGGTGACCTTCACGCTCGACACCGGCAAGGACGTCACGGTCGCCGGCGGCACGATTCTGGCGCTGAGCGACGGCGGCACCGCGAGCTATGTCTCGGGTTCGGGGACGCAGACCATCACCTTCAGCGACACCGGCGGCGTGACCACGCGCACCCTGTCGATCTCGGGCACGACGACCGTGGGCACCGACAACACCGCCACGATCCCCGCCAGCAGCGCGCCGCCGCGCAGCGACGCGAACAGGCGGCGGTCGCGCAGCGGCAGGTGCATCCCGACCGTCAGCATCAGCATCGCAAAGCCGATTTCGCCGAGGAACGAGACGGTGACGTCCGTCGAGTCGACGACGTGCAGGACGGTGGGCCCGACGAGGATCCCCGCGATGATCTCGCCGGCCACGATCGGCACGAAGCGACGCCGTGCGAGGCCCAGCAGCGGGCCGCCGAGGCCCGCCAGCACGATCACCGCCAGTGTTCCGAAGCTCATGGCCGATCACGCTATGCCTTTGCGCGACAACACGGTCGTGGTTAGGGCCCGTCGAGAACCCATAGCATGCAGCCATGAGCACACCCGACCCGGCCGCCAAGCTCCGCGTGGTGATAGCCGGGGGCGGTGTCGCAGCGCTCGAGGGAGCGCTGGCTCTGCAAGCGCTTGCGGGCGAGCGCACGGCGACGACGGTGATCGCGCCCAACGGCGAGTTCTTCTACCGGCCGTTGGCCGTGCGCGAGCCGTTCGCCTATGCGCCGGCCCGGCGCTACGAGCTCACGCCGATCGTGCGCGACGCGGGCGCCGAGCTGGTCGTCGACGCGCTGGAGTGGATCGACCCCGTCGGGCAGGTCGCACACACCGCCTCGGGCGCCGCGCTGGAGTACGACGCCCTACTGCTGGCGCTGGGCGCCACCGCCAGGCCGCGCTACGAGCACGCGCTGACGATCGACGACCGCCGCCTGGACGAGGCCATGCACGGGCTGATCCAGGACATCGAGGAGGGCTACACCCACAGCGTGGCCTTCGTGTCGCCCGGCCGGATGGCGTGGCAGTTGCCGATGTACGAGCTGGCGCTGATGACAGCCACGCGCGCGTATGACATGAACGTGGACCTCGACACCACGCTGATCACCCCCGAGGACGCCCCCCTGGCGATCTTCGGCGCGGGCGCCAGCGCCGCGGTGGCGGAGCTGCTGGCGCGCGCACGCATCAAGACGATCAACTCGGCCTATGCCGAGATCCCCCGCTCGGGGGAGATCGTGATCAATCCGGGCGACCGGCACCTGAAGGTCGACCGCATCGTGGCGCTGCCCGAGCTGTATGGCCCGCCGGTGCGCGGCATCCCCCTGGCAGAGCACGGCTTCATCCGCGTGACGCCCTACGGGCAGGTGCCCGACGCCGGCCCGGTATACGCGGCCGGCGACGCAGTCGACTTTGCCATCAAGCACGGCGGGCTGGCCGCGCAGGAGGCCGACGTGGCGGCGCAATCGATCGCTGCGATGGCCGGCGCGCCGGTCACGCCCGAGCCGTTTGATCCGGTGATCCACGGGATGCTGCTGACGGGAGGCCCGCCGGTCTATCTGACCGCGAAGATCACCGGCGGCCAGGGGTTCAGCTCGGAGATCACCGACGCCCCCACCTGGTCTCCCGCGAGCAAGATCGCTGCCAAGTATCTGGCTCCCTATCTCGATCGCCAGGACCGCGCGCGCTAGCGTACGCTGCATGGCGCTTCCCGCAGAGGGCTACCAGCTCAAGCGCATCTCGCCCAAGGCCTACGAACATCCGGCCGACCGCGCGGCCACGGCGGCGCTGAAGGCGATCCCCCACCTGGACACGGTGGTGCGCAAAATCATCGAGTTCGGCTACGAGCGCGCGCTGCGCCGGGGCGTGCTGGGCTCGTCGGTGCGCCTGGGCGAGGATCAGCTCAGCCACGTGTGGCACGCCCACGCACGGGCCTACGCGACGCTCGACATGGAGCCGGTGCCGGACCTGTACCTCACCCAGTTTCCGATCGCAAACGCGCTGACCGTCGGGGCGGGACGTCCGCTGGTGGTGGTCAACTCCGAGCTCGTCCAGCTGCTGGACGCCGAGCAGCTGCGCGGCGTGTTCGCCCACGAGGCGGGGCACGTCCTGTCAGACCACGTGCTCTACCGCACCGCGCTGGTGATCCTCTTGCGCATCTCCTCGCTGCCGGGCGTGCCGCTGCCGCTGCTGCCGTTGAAGGCCGCGCTGATGGAGTGGTTTCGCGCGGCCGAGCTCAGCTGCGACCGGGCGGCCGCGCTGGTGGTGCGCGACCCGCTGGCGGTGTGCCGCACGCTGATGGTCATCGCGGCGGGCGCAGAGGCGGCCAACCTGGACCTCGACGTGTTCATGAAGCAGGGCCAGGACTACCGCGAGAAAGCCTCGCCGTTCGACCGCTTCTCGCGGCTGCTGGTCGACCTGAACCTGACGCATCCCATGTCCGTGCAACGCGTGCACGAGCTGATGGCGTGGGTGCGCTCGGGCGACTACGACCGCATCTCAGACGGCGAGTACGTCACGCGCGACGAGCCGTCGCGCCCCCGCGCGGAGGCCGGCGACGCGGTGGCCCACTACGCAGAGCGCTTCCGCGACACGTTCAAGGACCTCGGCGACTCGATCGACCAGGCGGGCAAGCAGCTGAGCGACTGGCTGCGCGCCACCCGCGACGGCGACTGAGGGATTCTCAGAACCTCTTTGCAAGAGGTTCTCACCAGTGGCACGGCCCGGGAACGCGCGAACAGCGCTCTCCCGGGCCGCCCACCGACGGTGGCTACCGGACGCTCAGGCCTGCGGGAAGCCGAAGCCGTGGTTTGGTGGCCACGGGAACTGGTAGGCGCGGTAGGTGTTCACACCAGCCGGGAACTCAGCGTTGAAGATGAGATTGCCCGACGGGCTGAACTCCGAGAAGTACGGCAGCGCGCCCCAACCGACGACTTTATTGCCCGCGGGCGTCGTCTGCGCGTTGCCCTGCGACGGCGCCGATAGGCCCTCGGGCTGGCTGTCCGACGACACCAGCGTGGCGACCTTCGTCCACGGGTTCAGCTTGACCGTGACCTCGCGGCTGTACGGCAGCAGCGGCGTGCCGGCGGAGTCGTTGTCGAAGAACGTGTACGTGTCGTTCCCCAGCGCCTCCGGGTCATGCTGCCAGGCGAAGATCTCGCCCGCGCTGTCGAGCGTCTGGCCGGGAGCGGCCTGGAGCGTAAAGCTTGAGTCCTTGCCGCCGAGCTGCCAGTCGATGTTCCCGGTGAACGGGTTGACCTCGTACGTCGTCCACGTGTCGCGGGCGTCGATCAACAGATTGCCGTTGGTGTCGACCTTGACCGCGTTGATGTGGAACCAGTCCCACGGCGTGCTCGCCGAGGCGGGCAGCGGCTGCTCGCTCTGGCTGAACGGAACATGGTCCTCGCTGTTCCACTGGAACAGCACCTTGCCCGTAGCGATGTCGATCTCCTGCACGACGCCGTTGATCACGGTCTGGTCAGCGGGGCCGCCGATCGAGGTGAGGTTCGCCGTGGCCGTCGTGTAGGACAGGATCAGCGCCGTGTTCCAGGGAGTGATCAGGAACTCGTGTCCGTCCGCGCTGAGGCCGTTCCCGGCGTTTACCGTGGCGATCTGCTGGAAGTGGTCGTTGTAGATGTAGTCGGTGCCGCTCGAGAGGCCACCCAAGCCGGTGCCCTGCCACCAGGTCAAGACCGGCTGGCCGTTGTAGGTCTGGACGCGGAAGTCGCTCGCCTCCTCGCCGGCGGGGACAGCCTGGAACCAGACGACGTCGCCCTGGCTGTTGACGATCTCAGGACCGTTGGCGTAGGTGCTCTGGTCGCCGAACGGTGAGATGAAGAAGTCGCCCTGGCCGATGAACGGCGATGAGGTGAGGATCGTCACCGGCGGAGGCGAAGTGGGCGCGGCGAGCGCGGGGGCAGCCGAGGTCAGGGCGGCCGGGAGGGCCGTGGCGAGGACGAGGACAGCGCCGGCGAGCAGGCGCCTCCATCGCGGCGCGTGGCTGCGCGGAGCGTAGGACGGGGGGTTGTGAGACATGGGTTGTGGTCCTTTCCGGGGTCGGAGGGAGGGTTGCGGGCCGGTGAATCTCCAGCCGTGGCATGACCGTAGGGCATATTCCTCATAATTTCAACTGATTTTATGAGATTTACAGGATGGCTACAGGTTCGCCCGGTACGGGAGCGCCTGGCAGGCGAGCCGAGGACGGCTGTTGGGCCGGCTCAGAACCCGTTTGACCGCAACACGAGACCGTCCGTCGGGTTTGCGGTCCATCAGGGATTTCGGGGCGCACATGATCAGAGGGCTGACGAGAACGCTGCGGTCGGTTTGGGCCGCGGCGCTTGCGCCAGCCTTTGTTGTCGCGCTCGCCGCCGGCGCGATGTCGACGCCCGCCCAGGCAAGCCCGTCGCTGAAGTGGTCGACGCCCACGGCGTTTGACTCCGGCAAGGCCCCCAGCGCCGTGTCGTGCGCTTCGGAATCGCTGTGCGTGACCGTCGACGGCAAGGGAAACGCGCTGCGCACGCTCGATCCGACCGCCCCGGCGCCGTCCTGGAGCGCAAGCCAGATAACCCCGGGCGAACGGCCGCTAAACGCGGTGTCGTGTGCTCCCGCCGGCCCATGTGTGGCGGTCGACGGCCACGGCGCAGCGTACGTGAACACCAGCCCGGGCTCGGCGTCATCATGGCTCGGGTCGTCGATCGACGAAGGCAATGCGCTGACGGGCGTCTCCTGCCCGACCGCGTCGCTGTGCGTCGCGGTCGACGCGGCAGGCGACGTGCTCACGAATCCAAGCTCAGGCTCGGGCGGGTGGTCGCGCGCGAAAGTGGACGCGAACGGCCTGAACGCCGTGTCGTGCTCGTCGGCGTCGCAGTGCGTGGCGGTCGACGGAGCAGGCAACGTGCTCACGAGCACGAATCCCGCGGGCGGTGAATCGGCGTGGCACGCGCGCACCGTCGATCTCGGGGAGCTCCTGGCCGTCTCGTGTGCCTCGGAATCGCTGTGCGTGGCGGTGGACAGCAGCGGTCACGCGCTCTCCAGCGCCGACCCCACCGCCTCCAACGCGACCTGGAGCGTGACGCCCATCGACGCGGGCGAACGTCTCGTGGCCGTCTCGTGCGCGCCATCGGGCCTGTGCGTAGCCGTGGACGATCGCGGCGACGTGGAGGCGAGCGACCATCCGACCGCCCCGCTGCCCGAATGGAGCGGCCCGTCGGGCATCGACTCCGCAGCCCTCACAGGCATCTCGTGCCTGCCGGGTGGCCTGTGCGTGGCGGTCGACGCGGCCGGGGATTTCGTATCGGCACGCGTGCCGGCGCCGGCAGCGACGACCTTGGCGGCGACGGAAGTGACCTCCTCGAGCGCTGTGCTCGCGGGCGAAGTCAACCCCAACGACGCGGTGCTCGGCGCGTGCACCTTCGAATACGGGACCGGCGCGGCGGGCGGGCCTTACACAGCGGCCGTTCCCTGCTCGACGACGCCCGTCGCCAACGGCGGCGCCCAGCGCGTGGCGGCGCAGTTGACGGGCCTCGCGCCAAACACCGCCTACCGCTACCGGGTCGTCGCCGCCAGCCCCGCGGGGAGCGGGTTCGGCGCCGAAGCGGTGCTCACGACGGCTGCGTCGTCGCTGGTCACGCTCGTCACGCCGGCCCCGTCGATCACGGGCACGCCCGCGGTGGGCCAGCGCCTTACCTGCCACGCGGGCACGCCGTCGGGCGCGTCTGTGCGCCTGAGCTACGCGTGGCTGCGAGATCTGATCGCGATCCCCGGGAGCACCGGATCGACCTACACGGTCACGGGACAGGACAGCGGACACCACCTGCAGTGCCAGGTTACGGCTACCGACGGCGGGGGCAGCGCGACCGCGAAGAGCGCATTCGTGACGATCCCGCTCGGAGGCGTGCCCGCGTCGGCGGGAGAGACGACCGTGGGCAGGGCCACGTTCAGCCGGGGACGGGTGAACGTGCCGATCACCTGCTCGCCGCGCGCCAGCGGGGGCTGTGAGGTCTCCGTGCGCCTGCGGGCCTCCGAGACGCTCAGTGGCAAGCGCGTCGTGGCGGTGGCCGCGCGGGCGGCGCGTCGGGTGCACGGCGGGTTGGCGGCACTGCGCCACGTGACGATCACGCTGGCGAGCGTCCGCGTGCACATCCAGGCGGGCGCGCATGCAACCGTCTCGGTCGTGCTGAGCGGTACGGCCAGGCGGCTGCTGGCAGCGCGCAGGCGCTTCTCGGCCTACCTGTACGTGAGCGGGACGGTGATCGGGGTACTCGAAGCACAGCTCGCGCGCCAACTGCTCACCCTCAGCGCGACATCTCACAGCGCGGCCATCCATGCCGCGCGCCGCGCCGATCATTCCTCGCGTCGCGCCGGCCATGCCGCCCATCGCCGCTAGGCGCTCGTCCGCAGCGGCGTGGCTGCTCGCGGTGGCGCTCACGCTCACGCTGCTCGCCGCCTTCCAGCCGGCCACGGCCTCGGCCGGCACCCTGGCGGCGACCCCGTACATGGGCTGGGACACCTATTTCGCGCTCGGCGGCAACTACAGCGAGGCGACGATCCTGCAGGAGGCGAGCGAGATGATCTCCCGCGGCCTGCAGCAGCACGGCTATCGCTACGTGTGGCTGGATGTGGGCTGGTGGCACGGCATGCGCAACGCAGCCGGCGAAATCACCGTCAGCCCGACGCAGTGGCCGCACGGGATGGCGTGGCTGACGCGCACCTTGCATGCGGCGGGCTTCCTGGTGGGCATCTACACCGACGCGGGGCCAAACGGCTGCGGGGGTGCGGGCCAGGGCAGCTACGGCCACTACCAGCAGGACGTCAACACGTTCGCCGCCTGGGGCTTTGACGCGGTCAAGGTCGACTTCTGCGGCGGCGTCGAATATGGACTGAACCCCGCGAGCGCGTACTCGCAGTTTCACGCGGCGATCGCGGCCAACTCCAGGCACCGGCCGATGCTGCTGTCGATCTGCAACTTCCTGCAACCCGAACAGTACGGCGAAGGCCGGCCCATTCTCGACGAATCGGCGTTCGCCTCCTACATGTTCGGGCCGAGCGTGGGCAACAGCTGGCGCACGGACACCGACGTGGGATTCCCGGGCAAAGTGTCCTTCACGGACGTGCTGCGCAACATGGACGCGGATGCCGCCGCGCCCCAGGCGGCCGGGCCCGGGCACTGGAACGACCCGGACTACCTAGCGCCCGACCAAGGGATGTCGCAGACCCAGTTCGACAGCCAGTTGAGCATGTGGGCGATGCTCGCCGCGCCGCTGATGGTCAGCGACGACCTCGACAAGATCGGCCCGGCGAGCCTGGCGGCTGTGCTCAACAGCGAAGTGACCGCGATCGACCAGGACCCCGCCGGAGTGCAGGGCACGCTCGTGTCTACATCAGGCAATGGGCAGGTGTGGGTCAAGCCGCTGGTCGGCGGCGCGCGCGCGGTGGCGCTGCTCAATCGCGGCTCGACCGCGACGAGGATCGTGACGAGCACGAGCGCTGTGGGCCTGGCGCCCGCGGCGAGCTACAGCGAGCGCAACGTGTGGACGCACACGACCGGCACGACACACGGCTCGATCGCCGCCGAGGTGCCGGGCGACGGCACGGTGCTGCTGCGCGTCGCGGCGGGCTGACGTCGGGTGCGCTGGCGCCTGCATCAGTCCGCGAGCGCGAGCGCCGCGGGTACCGACGCGGCGAGATAGCCGGGGAGCGCGAGGATCGCCAGCGCGGTGGCGATCATGAGGACGAGGCTCGAGGTCGCGCCGACCAGCGTGACGGAGTGCACGATCGGGAAGTTGATCGTCTGCGCGAGCGCGCGGTCGGCGAGTTGCTGACCGTAGAGGCCGAACACCGCGCCGGTCAGGCAGCCGACGCCGACAAGCAGCGCGCTCTCGAGCAGGATGGTGGCCCACAGCTCGGCTCGGGATAGCCCGTCGAGCTTGAGCTTGGCGAGGCGCGGCCGGCGCTGCCAGATCATCGCGCCCATCGCCGCGGCCATCGCGAGCACGGCCACGATCGGGATCAGCGACGCGATCTGGGTGAGGCGTGAGAGGGCCTGGCGGCTGAGCGCACTCTGCGCTGTGGCGCGCGCCTGCGCGCTTTGCACCGCAAGCCCAGAGCTCGGGCCCAGGGCGCGCGAGATCTCGTTCACAACCCGAGCCGGCGGAACTCCGTGGGCAGGCTGCACGTCGTAGGCGCCGGCGTCCTGGCTGCCCCACGCTCGCGCGTAGTCGGAGGGATTCATGACGATCGCGCCTGGCGCCCAACCGACGTTGGTCGACAGCGCCGCTATCCGCATGCTCGTCGGATCGGGCGTCGGCAGGGTGAACGTTTGCCCGATGCGCAGGTGGTGTTCGGAGGCGATCGCCTGTGAGAGGACCAGCCAGCCGCCGGCGTGCAGGCGTTCGATGGCCTGGTGGGGGTCGCCCCGCACAATCTGGGTTTCGAGCAGCAGTGATATGGACTGTGGCGGCGGCGCGATCACCAGAGCGCGGCGCTGCCCGAAGTCCAGCAGCCCGCCACGGTACAGGCGCACTGCCGCCACGCCGGGGAGGCGTTGCAGCTTGCTCTGATCGACCGGCTTGAAAGGTGCGGTGGTCATCAGGTCATACGAGCCGGCAGGGGAGACCCACACGTCGGTGGACGCGCTCGTGTCGTGCGCCGCGCCTATGAGTCCTTTGAGCAGGTCGTCGTGCGCCCCCTGGATCGCGACGCTGCCGAAGATCGCTATCGCACCGGTCGCCGTGATCGCGACCGCTCGCGCACCGGCCGCCCTCAGCTCCATCACTGCCACGTGCGGGACGGCGCCAACGGTCGTGCGCGCGAGGCGCCCGACCAGTGCGAGCGTCACGCCGAACACGAGCGGCAGCACCAGCAGCAGAGAGGCGATGAGCAACACCATGCCGGGAATCGCCGCGTCCGGCTCGGCGAGCAGCAGCAGTGTCGCCCCGCCGGCACACCCCGCGCCGGCGAGCGCCAGCCACTTCGAGGCGCTGGCCGCGCCCGCGCGCGTTCGCGAGGCGCTCACCGTCGGCTGCTCGCGCGCGAGGATGCCCCGCAGCGGGGCCAACACCGCGACGATCGCAGCCAGCATCCCGCCGCCGGTGGCGATCGCCACGCTCTGCCAGCTGACGACGCGCTGGGAGCCCACCGCAAACGCCAGCGACAGGAACGCCGGGTTGGAGTGCAGCAGGTGAATCGACAGCTCCTCGCCCAGCGCCAATCCCAGGACGCTCCCGATCAACCCGAGTATCACCGCGTCGAGCGTCAATACTCCGATCACGGTCTGGGTCGTGTAGCCGTTGCGGCGCAGGTCGAGGACCAGACGCCGGCGCTGGGGGACGGTCAGCAGCATCGCGTTGAACGCGAACAGGAAGCCCACGAGCGCGCTGACCGCCGCGAACAGCGCGCTTGACTGGCTGCTCGCGCCAGCAGCCTTCGCAAACAGCTTTTCTTCGTAGTCGATCGACTCGACGTTCAGGCGTCCCGCGGCGAGCCGCTGCAGGGCCGCGCGCACCCGAGCTTGCGCGCCGGCGGCGGGCTGCACGAGGATGCGGCTCAGGCGAGCGGTCAGCCCCGTCATTTCCTGTGCGGACGCGAGCGGCACGATCGCCAGCGCGCTCGCGGCCAGCGGGCCGACCTGGCTTTGGCGAAGCTGCGAGTACAACGGCAACTCGGTCGCGCGTCCAGCGAGCTGGAAGTGGACTTCCTGGCCGAAGGCGCTGACGCCGATCGCGCGAGCGACGGGCGCAGGCAACACCACCGCGCCGACGCCCGCGAACGGGCGCAGATCGGTATGACCCACGAGCGCCCCGCCGAGCCGAGAAAGGCTGGCGTCGGCGCCGATCAGCTGCACCGACGCGCTACGTCCCGTGGGGCCGAGCGCGTTGGCGCCAGCTTCCAGCACGGGTGCCGCGATACGCACCCCAGCGATGGCGCGCACGCCCGTGAGCAGGCTTTCGGGCATGCCCTGCGGGCTGCGCGCGAGCAGCTGCAGCGTGGCGCGGCCCGCGATCCCGTGCGAGAGCTGTGACACGGAGCTCTGCAGGCTCGAGCTCGACACCTGCGAGGCGAACAGCAGCGCGACCCCCGCCGCGATGCCCACGGCCGCCAGGCCCTCTTGCATCCAGCGCGCGCGCAGGCGCACGCGATAGAGATGCAGCGCGTTCAGCGGTTTCATGGCTAGCCGCGCAGTGACGCAGACAGCGAGCCCGCCCGCTCGGAGCCGGTCGGCTGGGAGTAGGCAGGATCGGCCACGTACTCCGAGAGCCTGCCGTCGCGCAGCGCGAGCGCGCGGTCGGCGTAGGCGGCCGTCATCGGGTCGTGGCTGACGATCATCGTCGCGACATCGCGCTCGCGGCTCAGCTCGCGCAGGAGCTCGAGCACTTCGCGCCCGCGGTGACTGTCGAGGCTCCCTGTCGGCTCGTCCGCGAGCAGCAGGCGCGGTTGCGTCGACAGCGCCCGGGCGATCATCACGCGCTGGCGCTCGCCCATCGACAGCGTCTCGGAGCGATGACGCATCCGCTCCCCCAGGCCGAGCTGCTCCAGCAGCGGTGCGACCTCGCGTCGGGCCTCGCCCCAGCGCCTGGTCTTGAGCAACTTCAACGTGGCGTTGTCGAGCGCGCTGACACCAGGCAGCAGGTCAAAGCTCTGGCGGATGAACCCGAGCTCGGAAAGCCTGAAGTGAGACGCTTCGCGCTCTGACAGCGTCGCCACGTCGCGACCTGCGATCACGACCCTGCCCGATGTGGGAGCAAGCAGCATGGCGACCATCAGCAGCAGCGTCGTCTTGCCCGATCCGCTCGGCCCGTACAACGCGACTGTCTCTCCCGGCGCGACGGTCAGTGACACGCCGTCCACCGCCAGCACGGGCTCCCCACCGACGGCCCGATAGTGCTTGACCAAGTCACATAGCTCCAGCATTCGTCCCCCGATCTCCCGGTCGCACGGGCAACGCCGGCCCGGGCGAGCATGCGCGATCGACGACGTCAGTCCGACACACGACCGCTCACATGCACTGTGATCGCGTCACGATCCGATTCGGCGATCGTGCCGCTGAAGCTCAGGCCCGACCCGTGGATGCGGGCATAGCTCCCTGTTCCCCGGCCGATCGACATCGAGCCGGAGAATTCGGCGATCGTGCCCGATCGGCGATAGCTCCCCGATCCATTGCCGGTGATCGAGCCCCCGTGGGGATAGATGTTGACTTCGGCCGTAACACGGCTGCTCGACACGGCGGTCAGATGCACATAGATCGTGCCCACGGCCGTGCCCGACGCCGAGCCCTTCTCGTTGAGCGTGAAGTTGTGTTTGCTGGTGAGCTGCAGGTGCCCGGTCTCGTTCAGCTCGATCGTGCGCGCCTCACGCGCCTGTGGGCCTACACCAAGCGCTGGAGGGCTGCCCGCGCGCGAGTCGGCGGCCTGGAGGGCGCTGAAGGACGATGCTGTGGTCGACACGCCGAAACAGAGCGCCACAGTCGCGAGCGTGCCGCCGAGCCTTGCCGGTCTGCTGATCATGGGCACGGCACCGTGGTGACGGAGCTGCCGCTGGAACCGTCGGCGTAGGTGAATTCGGCAGCGAACGGAAAGCCGCCCTGCGGGCAGATGGCGGGAAGCCGGACCGTGTTCGCGTCGTGAGCCCTGCGCTGCACCGGCGCCCCGATCGTGAGCGAGAACGTGACTATCGAGGCGTCCGGCTCGAGGGGCAGCGTCGAGATCGGCGGAATCGACAGTGACAGCGCTTCGCCATAGGGACCGCCGGCCGGGAGCATCGTTCCGGTCAGCACGACTCGCTCGTCATACGGGGTGTAGCCCTGGCCGAGGATCTCCACCGTCGGCGTAAGATTGCGCAGCGGGCCGAGGAAGACCCACAGCGAGACGTCCTCGGCGATCGGCTGCGATCCCACCTGCGCCTCTATGAGCGCGTGCCCGCGACCGAGCATCGAGTCGGCGGGACACCCGTCGGCCCCGCGCGCTCGCAGGCGCGACACGCTGCAGCTGCCCAGGCGCGGCACTTCGAGCGTCAGCCCGGCGGGGAAGCGCAGGATCGAGCGGCGGAGAGGAGGGGGGATGTTCGCGGCGGAGTCGGCGTAGTGGATCGTGAAGCTGAGCGCGCCGGTGGCCCCGAGGCGGTCGGGGGACAGCCGCGGCGTGATCGTGGCAACGGTTTGCGCATGCGCGGTGGCCACGAGCACCGCGCTGACGCTCAGCGCGGCTGGCATCGCGCACGCGCACCCTGCCGCCGTTGCGGCGCGTATGGCGCGGTGGTGGCGCCGCAGCACGGCGGACGACCTCATGGGCGCCCGCTCGGGCAGGGCGACGAATAGCTGGCGGTGCTCGTGCTGCCGTCTTCGAAGGTGACGATCGCCTCGAACGGGAAGCCGCCTGCGGGGCACGTCGCGGGCGCGACCAGGCCCTTGATGTGCACGAGCGTGCGCTTGCCGCGAATCGTCTGGTAATAGGCGATATTGGCTCCGCCGAGCGATGCGAAGCTGCTTTCCACCGACGCGTTGGCCGCTCCGGGAACGGTGGAGACCGGAGGCACTTCCACCGCGAGGCCAAAGCCGTATGGCCTGGGCCCGTGGACTTCCCTGGCGGTCAACACGAACTGCACGGCGACCGGGTTGACCGCGTCGGCGTAGATCAGGATCGCCAGATGTCCGTGTTCTTGAGGGGCGAGGAAGAAGTCGAGCGTGTAGGGCTCTCTGACGGGCAGACCCGCGAGCTCGAACACGCCCACCCCGCCGCCGAAGCCCACGCGCGATTCGGCCGGACAGCCGCTCGGCCCGTCCGCTTCCAGCTTTGCGCGCTCACACGTGGCGACGCCATGCACCTGCACCGAAAGGCCCGCGGGCCCGTAGGCGACGACATCGCTCACAGGGTCGGGCAGGCCTGCGCTCGATGCGAAGGTCATGGTGGTCGAGAGGTTCGTCGGCGCGCCAAGCGCGTTCGGGGTGAATCCGGCGCCGAGTGTGAGCGTCTGCGTGGGTGATGCGGGAGCGACGGCGCTCGAGCAGCCGAAGGCGACCGCGGTCAGCAGGCACCCGAGCATGCTGATACGCCGGTCAGGCATTGCCTGCCACCTGGCATTCTTCGAAGAATGCACGCTCGCGCTTGCCCATCTCGGTGAGCGGCTGCGCGTTCTCCAAGTGCTCGGCTGCTATGACGCCCCAGCGATTGCCGGCGCGCAGTTGCGCGATCACCGACGCCACCCCTACGGCCATCACCGTGTAATCGGGTGACACAGTGTTGTGGCGCAAAGCGTTGGCCGAGGGGCCGATCGTGTCCATCATCTCGACCTGCTCGCGACGGAAGCGCTTGACGCAGCCGAAGTCCAGAAAGCTCACGCTCCCGTCCTCGTGGAACAGGTAGTTTCCGGGGTGCGGATCGGCATTGAACAAATAGATGCGTTTATAGGAGCCGTAGGCGAAGCGATGGATCGCCTCAGCCCACTGGTCGCGCAGCTTCTGCCCGGCGTCGAGGGCATCGCTCCAGCACAGCCCCCGCGCGAGCTGCTGGGTCAGCACGCGACCGGTGCACAGCTCGGCGACCACCTCGGGGACGTGGATGAACGGATGCCCGCAGTAGTGCTCGGCGAACTCCGCCTGATAGGCAGCCTCGAGCCGATAGTCGAGCTCCTCGGCGATGCGGACGCTCAGCTCACGCGCGACGCCACGTAGGTCGAAGCTCAGTTTCCGCGGCGACAGGCCGCCAAAGACCAAGCTCACAAACGCTGCCAGCAGCTCCGCGTTCTTCAGGTCGGCGCGGATCGCGTCGGCCACCCCTGGGTACTGGATCTTGACGGCGACCTCGCGACCGTCGCGCAGCCGGGCTTCATGGACCTGGCCGATCGACGCCGCTGCG
>Ga0209420_1000997_pt1 | contig 13950 bp, 12 predicted proteins | sample BlaSpr_A8_OM1_O1_FD_187972 | JGI IMG/M metagenome (GOLD analysis project Ga0209420, IMG submission 187972) | Forest soil microbial communities from Thunder Bay, Ontario, Canada - Black Spruce, Ontario site 2_A8_OM1_O1 (SPAdes) (version 2) | ecosystem: Environmental > Terrestrial > Soil > Boreal... | reverse complement strand
CGCAGTTCGCCGCGCGCGAGCATCGGCTTGAGCAGGTTGGCCGCGTCCACGGCGCCTTCGGCAGCGCCGGCGCCCACGATCGTGTGCAGCTCGTCCAGGAACAGGATCACGCTGCCCTGCGCTTCGGACACCTCGCCGAGCACCGCCTTCAGGCGCTCCTCGAACTCGCCCCGGTACTTCGCCCCGGCGATCAGGCTGCCTATGTCGAGTGCGATCACGCGCCTGTCGCGCAGCGAGTCGGGAATGTCGCCCGAGACGATCCGCTGGGCCAGACCCTCCACGATCGCGGTCTTGCCCACGCCGGGCTCGCCGATCAGCACCGGGTTGTTCTTGGTGCGGCGCGAGAGCACCTGGATCACGCGGCGGATCTCCTCGTCGCGCCCGATCACCGGGTCGAGCTTGCCCTGCTCGGCGGCCGCGGTCAGGTCGGTGCCGAAGCGCTCGAGCGCCTCCAGCTTGTCCTCGGGGGACTGGTCGGTTACGCGGTGCGAGCCGCGCACCTCGGCCAAGGCCTGCGTCAGCCGCTCGGGTGTGACGCCCACACGCCGCAGCTCGTCCGCCGCCCGGCCGCGCTCTGTGGCGAGCGCGATCAGCAGATGCTCGGTGGAGACGTACTGGTCTGACAGCTTGCCCGCCTCGGTCTCCGCCGCGCGCAGCACTGCCACCAGCTCAGAGCCCGGCTGCGCCACCGCGTCCGCCGGCGAGGACGGCCCTGCGACCGGCAGCTCGCCCAGCGCCCGCTGCACGCCAGCGCGCAGGCCGTCCACCTGCACCCCCAGCTTGGCCAGGACCCCCAGCACCACGCCACCGGGCGCCTCCGCGCTCGCGGCGCCGCCGCCGCCGGGTGCTGGCGCGAGCAGCGCCGACAGCAGGTGCAGCGGGGTGATCTGCGGGTTGCGGGCGTCCTGTGCGAGGCGCCCAGCGGTCGCAAGCGCCTCCTGGGACTTGATGGTGAAGCGATCAGCTTGCATGGCTATGACCTCTTAGGGATGTTGCGAAACGGGGATCTGGCGTCGACGGCGCGCACGAGCGCGCGGCTGGGTGGGCGCGAATTCGGATAAGGAACGAGCTCAGCCCGAAAGGAGCGGCGGACCTCCTCGAGCTCCTGGGCCAGCCTGACCTGCGCCTGCAGCGCCTGCAGCTCCAGCTCATCGATGCGCGCGTGCATGCTCTCGATGTCCTGCTCCAGGCGCAGCACGCGCTCCACGCCGGCGAGGTTCAGCCCGAGCTCTGCGGTCATCTCCTGGATGCGCCGCAGCCTGTCGACGTCATCCTGCGAGTACAGCCGCGTGCCCTTGGGCGAGCGCTTGGGCTCGATCAGCCCGCGCGCCTCGTACATGCGCAGCGTCTGCGGGTGCATGTTGGCGAGCTGGGAGGCGACGGAGATCATGAACACGCCGCGGTCGGTCTCGATCTCCACGCGCATGGCCTTACGAGGCATCGTTGGCCCCCTCGGCGGCGAACAGCCGGTCGCGCGGGTTTGCGCCCATCGACTTGGACAGCTCGTCGATCGCCTGTTCCTGCTCCTTGCTGAGATGCTCGGGCACGTCGATCACGAAGCGGTAGTGGATGTCGCCTCTCTCTTTGCTCGCGCCGAGCTTGGGGGGGCCCTCGCCGCGCAGGCGCTGGACGGTGCCGTGCGTGGTGCCGGGACGCACGCGCAGCGTCTTGGAGCCGTTGAGCGTGGGCACGCGCACCTCAGCGCCGCGCAGCGCCTCGGGGATGGTCAGCGGCACCTCCACCTCGAAGTTGTCTCCCTTGCGAGTGAACACGGGCGAGGGCGCCACGTGGGTGAGCAGGTACAGGTCGCCGGGCGGGCCGCCTTCGCGCCCGGGCTCGCCCTTGCCCGCCAGGCGGATGCGGCTGCCGTCACGCACGCCCGCGGGGATGTTCACGCGCAGGCGCTTGACCGTGCGCACCGCACCGGCGCCGTTGCACGTCGGGCAGGGATCCTCGATTACCGTGCCCGAGCCGCCACAGCGCGAGCAGGGCTGAGAGATCGAGAACATGCCCTGGCCCTGCGTCTCGATGCCGCGGCCCTCGCAGCTCGGGCACACCGACGGCGTAGTGCCGGGCTTCGCGCCGGTGCCGCGACATGTCGCGCAGGTAGCGTGCATGGGGACCTGCAGCGGGACCTGCGCGCCGGAGATCGCCTGGTCGAAGGTGATCGACACCTGCGCTTCCAGGTCGGCTCCCTTCTCTGCTCGTGGTTTGGTTCGTACGCGCCGCCCGCTGGCCGAGCCGCCGAACAGGTTCGACAGGATGTCGCCCATCGAGGAGGAGTCGAAATCGAAGTTGCCAAAGCCGCCGAAGCCGCCACCGGGGCCGGCCCCGGTGGCGAACGGGCCGGTGCCGCTGTCGTACTGCTTGCGCTTCTCCGGGTCGCCCAGCACGTCGTGGGCCTGGGAGATCTCCTTGAAGCGCGCCTCTGCCTGCTTGTCGCCGGGGTTGCGGTCTGGATGGTACTGACGTGCGAGCTTGCGGTAGGCCTTCTTGATCTCGTCGGCCGTCGCCTTGTTGGAGACGCCGAGCGTCTTGTAGTAATCGGGACGCGCTGCCATCTGGACCTCCCGCGCTATGCCGCCACGACAACGCGCGCGGGTCGGATCACGTTCTCGCCCAGCCGGTAGCCGAGCTGATAGACCTCGACCACGGTGCCGCCGGCGGCGCCGCCGTCAGACTGCGGGGCGGTGGCAACGGCGTCGTGCAGTGTCGGGTCGAACGCCTCGCCGACGGGCGCAAAAGACTCGATGCCGACACGCGAAAGCGCGCCGCTGAGCTCCGAGCGCACCAGGCGCACGCCCTGCAGCAGAGGGTCGTCGTCGGCCGCTGCCTCCAAGGCGCGATCGAGGTTGTCGAGCGCAGGCAGCAGCTCCTTGGCCAGGCAGATCACCCCGCGCTCCTGCGCGCCGGCGGCCTCACGGGCCACACGCTTGCGGTAGTTCTCGAAGTCCGCCTGGGTGCGCTGGGCCAGCGCCAGGTACTCGTCGCGCTGCGCAGCCTTGCTGACAAGCGCGTCGAGGTCCTCGCGGACCTCCTGCGCCTCGCCGCCGTCGTGCCCGGAGACGACGGGCTCCTGCCCCGCCGCCTCCGCAACCACGTCCTGGGCCTGCTCAGGCTCCTCGACCGTTCGCTCGATCTCGATCTCGGTCATCGCCAGCCTACGCCTTCGGCTCTTCGACTACCTCGGCGTCCACCACGTCCTCCTCGTCGGAGGACGCGCCAGCGCCCGCGCCGTCCGTGGAGGCGCCGTTGCCAGAGGCCGCGGCCTGCTCCTGGGCGCGCTGGTACATCGCCTCGGAGACCGCGTGGAAGGCGCTCTGCAGCGCCTCTGCCCTGGCGTTGATCGTGGCCGGGTCCTCGGACTCGAGCACCTCGCGAACGTCCTTGATCGCCTGCTCGATTCCCGCCTTTGAGTCGGCGTCGACCTGATCGCCGAGGTCGGCCAGCTGGCGCTCGGCCTGGTAGGCGGCGTTCTCGGCGTTGTTGCGCGCCTCGGCCAGCTCGCGCGCCTTGCGGTCCTCCTCGGCGTGGGACTCGGCGTCGGAGACCATGTTCTTGATCTCGTCGTCGGAGAGCCCGGAGCCGGCCTTGATCTCGATCTTCTGCTCCTTGCCGGTGCCGAGATCCTTGGCGGACACGTTGAGGATGCCGTTGGCGTCAATGTCGAAGGCGACCTCGACCTGCGGGATGCCTCGCGGCGCCGGCGGGATGCCGGTCAGCTGGAACTTGCCCAGCGACTTGTTGTACTGGGCCATCTCGCGCTCGCCCTGCAGCACGTGGATCTCGACCGACGGCTGGTTGTCCTCGGCCGTGGAGAAGACCTCGCCCTTGCGTGTGGGGATGGTTGTATTGCGCTCGATCAGCTTGGTCATCACGCCGCCCTTGGTCTCGATGCCGAGCGTCAGCGGGGTGACGTCGAGCAGCAGCACGTCCTTGACGTCGCCGGCGAGCACGCCCGCCTGGATGGCGGCGCCGACGGCGACGACCTCGTCGGGGTTGACGCCACGGTGGGGCTCTTTGCCGGTCAACTCCTTGACCTTCTCCTGGACGGCGGGCGAGCGTGTCATGCCGCCGACGAGCACGATGTGATCGATCTCCTTGACGCCCTTGTTCTTGGCGTCGTCGATCGCCTGGCGCACCGGCGCGACCACCCGGTCGAGCAGGTCGGCGGTCAGCTCTGACAGCTTGGCCCGCGTCAGGCGCGTGTCCAGGTGCTTGGGCCCGGAGGCGTCGGCAGTGATGAACGGCAGGTTGATCTGCGTCTCCTGGGTGGTGGACAGCTCGATCTTGGCCTTCTCGGAGGCCTCGTAGAGGCGCTGCAGCGCCATCGGGTCGGCGCTGAGGTCGATGCCTTGGGACTTGCGAAACTCCGCGACCAGCCAGTCGACTATCGCCTTGTCGAAGTTGTCGCCACCGAGGTGGTTGTCGCCGGCGGTGGACTTGACCTCGAAGACGCCGTCGCCGATCTCCAGGACGGACACATCGAAGGTGCCGCCGCCGAGGTCGAAGACGAGGATCGTCTGGTCTGACTCCTTGTCCAACCCGTAAGCCAGCGAGGCGGCGGTGGGCTCGTTGATGATGCGCTTGACGTCAAGGCCGGCGATCTTGCCGGCGTCCTTGGTGGCCTGGCGCTGGTCGTCGTTGAAGTAGGCGGGGACGGTGATGACCGCCGAGTCGACCGCCTCGCCCAGATATGCCTCGGCGTCGGACTTGAGCTTCTGCAGGATCATTGCCGAGATCTCCGGCGGCGAGTGCTGCTCGCCGGCCGCCTCGACGCGGGCGTCGCCGTTGGGGCCCGAGACGACTTTGTAGGGGACGATCGACTCCTCCTCGCGCACCTCGGCCTCCTTGCGGCCCATGAAGCGCTTGATCGAGAAGATGGTGTTCTGCGGGTTGGTCACCGCCTGGCGCTTGGCGACGGTGCCCACCAGGCGCTCGCCGGATGCGGTGAATGCGACGACTGAGGGGGTCGTGCGACCGCCCTCGGCGTTCTCGATGACGGTCGGCTCGCCGCCCTCGAGCACCGCCATGCACGAGTTGGTCGTGCCCAGATCGATACCTATGGTCTTAGCCATGATGAGAGAAATGCTCCTTCGTGTGCTGTATAAATCTGAGTGGCAGTATGGCAGATTTCTTTACAGAGGTCAAGTGGCCACCGTCCTGTGTCTCCCCCACCCACGCCCCCTGAGGCCGCCACCTACCCCCCAAACGGGGGTTACTGCGGTAACCGCGTGAGTGGGCGGGGTATGAAGCGCAAGTGACCCGCCTGGAGCGCAACGTCAATATCGCGGCCGTCGTGATTCCGTTTCTCGGCGTGATCGCGGCCGCGGCGATCCTGTGGAGCCGCTTTCTCGGGGCTCGCGACCTGGCGATCTTCGCGGTCATGTACATGCTGACCGCGCTGGGCATCACGGTGGGCTTCCACCGCCTGCTGACCCATCGGGCCTTCCAGACACGGCCGTGGCTGCGCTACACCCTTGCGGTGCTCGGCTCGATGGCGCTGCAGGGGCCGGTGATCGACTGGGTGGCCGACCACCGCAAGCACCACACGTTCACCGACGAAGACGGCGACCCGCACAGCCCGCACGCGGGCCACGGAGCGGGCCTGCGCGGGATGGCGGCCGGCCTGTGGCACGCGCACGTGGGCTGGCTGTTCGAGACCCATGGCCAGGCCTCCTCGAAACGGTTCGCCCGCGACCTGGTCGAAGACGCGACGATGCGGCGTATCAACAAGAGCTTCCCGCTGATAGCCCTGGGCAGCCTCGCGCTGCCGTTCCTCACCGGCCTTGCACTGAGCGGCGGCTCGCTCGTGGACGGTGGCCTGTCCGCCCTGCTGTGGGCGGGCCTGGTGCGGATCTTCCTCGTCCACCATGTCACCTGGTCGATCAACTCGATCTGCCACTTCTTCGGCAGCCGCCGGTTTGCGACCGACGACGAGTCGACCAACGTGTTCTGGCTGGCCTTGCCCTCCTTGGGCGAGGCCTGGCACCACAACCACCACGCCTTCCCGCAGTCGGCCTTTCACGGGCTGCGCTGGTATGAGCTGGATCCCTCCGGCTGGCTGATCCTAGGGCTCGAGCGCGTGGGCCTGGCGTGGGACGTGGTCAAGGTCACGCCCGAGCGCGCGCGCGCAAAGCTCGACAGCGCGCCTGCAGCCAGCCGCTGAGCACCACGGCCACCGGTTGAGCGCTACCGTCTAGGCATGAACATGGTCCCGTCGGGGCCGTTGAAGCCCCGGCTGCGTGGCGTGCTGCATGAGTACGGGTTCTTCGTGTCGCTCGTGTGCGGGGTGGCGCTGATCTTGGCGGCATCCGACGGACGTGCACGACTGGCAGCCACGATCTACGCGTTCGCCGTGTCGGGCCTGCTGGGCACGAGCGCGCTGTACCACCGCGTGACCTGGCGCCCGAGCGCGCGGCGCTGGATGAGGCGTTTGGATCACTCGATGATCTTCGTGCTGATCGCCGGGACCTACACCCCTGTGGCGCTGCTCGCGCTGAAGGGATCGCTGGCAAGCACGGTGCTGATCGTGCTGTGGGCGGGCGCGCTCGGCGGCGTGGTGTTCAAGCTGCTGTGGATCGACGCGCCGAAGTGGCTGTTCGCGGCGGTGTACGTAGCGCTTGGCCTGGTGACCGCGGCAGTCTTCGGCGAGCTGCCGGCGGCGATCGGCTGGCTGGGAGCGGGCGGACTTGCATGCGGTGGCCTGCTGTACCTGGTAGGCGCGATCGTGTACGCAAGCGGCCGGCCAAACCCGTGGCCGAAGGTGTTCGGCTACCACGAGGTCTTTCACACGCTGGTTCTCGTCGCGGCGGCGTTGCAATATGCGGTCATCGCATTTGCCGTTCTGCCTCGGGGTTAGGCAGCCTTCAGCTGAAGTCCTTCCGGCTCGGGCACATGCGGGCAAGCGCGCACTGCCGACAAGCGGGCGAGCGCGCGTGGCAGGTGCGCCGCCCGTGGCGCAGCAGGTTGACGTGCAACTCGAGCTCCTCGCCGGGCGGCGTGAGCGCGAGCATCGCGTCGTGCAGCTCCTCAAAGGGCGCGCCCGGGCGCAGCAGCCCGAGGCGGGTGCCCACGCGCGAGACGTGCGTGTCGACCGGTACGTCGCGCAGGCCGTAGGCGAAAAGCAGCACGCACGCGGCAGTCTTGCGTCCCACGCCGGGCAGCGCCACGAGGTAGTCGCGCGCCTGCTCGATCGACACCAGGGGCAACCAGTCGAGCGAGAGCTCGTCGGCAGGCTCGCCCGCCGCGTCGACCGGCGATGGTGGCGGCTCGTCTGAGATCGCGCGCAGGATCGCCTGGATGCGGGCGGACTTGACCTTGGAGATGCCGCCCGGACGGATCGCCTCCTCGACGTCTGCCAGCGGCGCATCGCGCACGGCCCGCCAATCGAACTTCGCCCCCCCGAAACGGTTGCGCAGCCGCAGATAGGCGACGTCGCGGTTGCGGTCGTTGGTCGACTGGGACAGCACCGTCAAGATCAGCTCGGCGATCGGGTGGCCGTGCGGGCGCATCAGCGGGGTGCCGTATAGCTCGCGCAGCCGGTCGCGGATGCGCCGAACGCGTGCGCGGCTGGGGGGCGTCCACGCCACTGCGGACATCGAGGCGCGGCGACGGGATGCGCGACGCGAGGCTGCGGGCGACACTGGCACAAGTATCCTCGCCGGGTGCCCGCTGTGGCAGACCACTCCGGCGAGATCGACGGACTGCCTGTCTTCTGGCGCAGCGCGCAAGCACCGGCGGGCGAGGTGGGAGATGCCGTGACGCTGTACCTGCACGGCGTGCCGGACAGCTCAGATGACTGGCTGGGTTTCCTGCAGCGCACAGGCGGCTTGGCGCCCGACCTGCCCGGTTTCGGCCGCTCGGGCAAGCCCGGCTACCTGACGTACACGATCGACGAGTACGGCCACTACCTGGAGCGCTTCCTGGACGAGCTCGAAGTGCAGCGTGTGAGCATCGTCATGCACGACTGGGGCGTGGTGGGGCTCGCGTTCGCCCAACGTCACCCCGAGCGCGTGGCGCAGCTGGTGCTCATAAACGCGGTGCCGCTGCTTGCGGGACATCGCTGGCATCGCATGGCGCGCGTCTGGCGCACCCCTGGGCTGGGAGAGCTTGCGATGGGCACCACCAACCGCTTTACGCTCGGGCGCCTCTCGCGCGAGACCAACGCGACGCCGGGGCCGATGCCGCAGGCGTGGCTGGACAGCGTGCTCGCGCACTTCGACCAGGGCACCCAGCGCGCGATCCTGCGGCTGTACCGCAGCTCGCCGCCCGAGGTGCTGGCGGCGGCGGGCGGGCAGCTGGGGCGTCTGGATGTCCCAGCGCTGGTCGTGTGGGGCATGAAGGACCCATACATCCCTGCCCGCTTCGCACGGGAGTACGTGGACGCGCTGCCCCAGGCGCAGCTGCTGGAGCTGGAGGATGCAGGCCACTACCCATGGCTGGACCGTCCGGAGGTGCTGGCGCGCGTGGCCGACTTCCTGGCCGCCGCGTGACCCGGCTGGCATTCAGAGCGCAGCCGGCAACGCCGGGAGCCGTGCGTGTGGCGATTCCGGGCGCAGAGCGTCGCCGGACCATGCGCATGCCGCCGGCATGGACGATCGCGGCGGCGATCGCGCTCGTCTACGTGATCCTCGCGCCGCCCAGCGGCGACCTGGCGGCGGCCAGCTACCGCAGCGACCTGTTCGCGCGCGCCGGGCTGACGCTGTGGGACAACTCTTGGTACGGCGGCCATCACCTGCTTGCCTACTCGCTGCTGGCGCCTGCGCTGGGGGCACTGATCGGCCAGCAGCTGTTGGCGGCGCTGTCGATCACGTCCGCAAGCGCGCTGTTCGCGGTCCTGATCGAGGGGCGCTTCCCGACGCGCGCCACGCGCATCGCCGCCGCGTGGTTCGCAGTCGGCACAGCGATCGACCTGCTGTCCAACCGCATTCCGTTTGACCTCGGCCTGGCGATCGGCCTGGGTGCGCTGGTGCTGGCCCAGCGACGCCGGCTCGCGCCCGCGCTCGCGCTGACCGTGCTGGCGGCCCTGGCGAGCCCGGTCGCCGGCGCGTTCCTCGCGCTGGCCTTTCTCGCGTGGGCGCTCGCGGGACCGGACCGCCGCAGCCCGGCGCTGCTGACGCTCGCCGCGCTGGCACCCGTCGCGCTGCTCAACCTCGCGTTTCCCGAAGGCGGCACGCAGCCCTTCGTGGCCTCGGCCTTCTTCCCGGCGCTCGCGGGGGTGCTGGCAATCGGAGTCCTGATCCCCTCCGAGCAGCGTCTGCTGCGAGTTGGCGCGCTGCTGTACGCGCTCGCGCTGACGGGTTCCTACGTTCTCTCGACGTCGGTGGGCGGCAACGCAGACCGGCTGGGCGTGCTGATGGGCACGCCCGTGACCGCGCTGCTGCTGCTGAGCGGATCGACGATAGGCCGTCGCCCGCGCCTGTTGCTTGCCGTGGCACCGCTGCTTTTGTACTGGCAGGCCAACGCGCCGGTGGCCGACCTCTTGTCGGCCCAGCGCGACGATCCGGCGACCAGGGCCTCCTACTACGCCCCCCTGCTCGGCGAGCTGCACGCGCTCGGCGTGGGCTACTCTGCGCGCCCCGCGCGCATCGAGGTGGTGCCGCTGGCCGACCACTGGGAGGCGCGCTGGGTGGCGCCTCACATCATGATCGCCCGTGGCTGGGAGCGCCAGTTGGACACCCTGCGCAACGCGGTCTTCTACGAAGAGTCAAAGCCCCTCACGCCAGCGCGCTACCGCGCGTGGCTGTCGGCGCAGGCGATCTCCTACGTGGCGCTTGCGGATGCCCCGCTGGACTACTCGGCCGCAGCGGAGGCAGGCCTGCTGCGCAGCTCGCAGCGGCCGGACTATCTGCGCGAAGTGTGGCGCTCTGAGCACTGGCGCCTGTTCGCCGTACGCGGTGCCCAGCCGCTGGCGCAGCCACCGGCGCAACTGACCCAGCTGAACAGCGACTCGTTCACGCTGAGCGCGCCGCGCGCCGGCACGTTCACCGTGCGCGTGCACTTCACCCCCTACTGGGCGCTCGCCGGCGGTCGGGGTTGCGTGCAGCTCGCGCCGGGCGCCTGGACGGCGGTCCGGGCGAGCGCTGCGGGCAGCTTGCACGTGGTGATCGACTTCTCGCTTGCGCGCGTGTTCGACGGCGGCCCTCGCTGCGACTTGGGTTAGGCTTTGGCTGGATGGTCGCCCGCGCTCGTGTCCTACAGGCGCGCGTCCTGCCCCGCGGTTGGCTGGACGCGATGCGGCAGGTCTCGCTCTTCGCCGCCGCCTACTTGGCCTACAGGCTGGTGCGCGGGCTGGTAGAGGGCGACGCCAACGCCGCGTTCGCCCACGCGCGCGATCTGATCTCGCTGGAGCGCACGCTGCACGTGTTCGTGGAGCCGTCGATTCAGGCGTGGGCTTCGGGCAGCCACCTGCTTATGGTCCTGGCCAGCTGGCTATACGTCAACGCGCAGACGTCGGTCACGGTGGCGGCGCTGCTGTACCTGTACCTGCGCCACAACCGCAACTTCTACTTCGTGCGCAACATGCTGATGATCGGGATGGCGATCGCGCTGGTCGGCTACGCGGTCTTTCCGACGGCGCCGCCGCGGTTCATGCCCGAGTGGGGCTTCATCGACACGGTGGCCGACTTCACCAACGTGCACGTGTCGCACGCAAGCGCATCGTTGAACGCGTTGACCAACCTGTACGCGGCGGTGCCGTCGATGCATGTGGCGTTCGCCTTGATGATCGGCTGGACGCTTGCCCGCCTGGTGCGCTGGCGAGTCGTGAGCGTCCTGTGGCTGCTGTACCCCTTCGTGATCGCGTTCGTGATCATCGTGACCGCCAACCACTTCATCTTCGACGCGCTGCTGGGAGCGCTGACGGCCGCTGTGTCAGCCTACGGCGCCAGCTGGCTGGCGCGCGCGCGGCCGGCCGCGTGGCGCTTCTCGGCGGTCGCGCCGGCGCGCCTGACGGCGAGCGGGTAGAGGTCTGACCGGCATGGCGCCAGGGCAACACGCGCCCGTCCGGCGCACGCGCCGGCGCGCGGGCCAGGGTGCGACTGACGGCGGCAGGACGACCCTGACCGTCGAGCAGCGGCGAGAGCTCGTGCGCAACCGGCTGATCGAGTCGCGCCTGACCCCCAACGCGATCTCGCTGACGGGCCTCGCGCTGAACGTGTTGGCCGCGGTGCTCGTGTGGGAACGACTGTTCTTCATCGGCGGGATCGCGTTCATCGTGGGGTCGGTCATGGACACGCTCGACGGGCGCTACTCGCGCATGTCGGGCAAGGGCACCCCCTTCGGCGCATTCCTGGACTCGACGCTGGATCGCATCGAGGAGGGGATCGTGCTGGCATCCGTGGCCGGCTACTTCGCGCTGCACGGCAACCGCGTGGCGACCGCGGCAGTAGTCGTAGCGGTGCTGGCATCACTGATCGTCAGCTACACGCGGGCGCGGGCGGAGGCGCTGGGGGTGGAGTGCAAGGTGGGCATCGCCACGCGGCCCGTGCGCGTTGTGATTCTGGCGATCGGCCTGGTGTTCGCCCGCGGCGCGTCGCTGGGCAACTTCGAGCTGCTGCAGCCAGCCGTGTACGTGCTGGCGACGCTCAGCGTGGTCACGGTCGCACAGCGCATCTGGCATGTGCGCAGTGAGCTGTCGCGGCCTGCGGTGTGACCTCGCGCGCGCGGCGGAGTATTCAGCTCGAACTTCAGGAAGGAATTCTCCCGTGAGCACACAGAGCAACAAGACCAACGGCCACGCCGCGGTCTCCGGCAACGGCCTCGCGCGCTACCAATCCGAGAAGGTGCGGGTGGCGATCATCGGCGTGGGCAACTGCGCTTGCTCGTTCGTCCAGGGCGTCCACTACTACCACGACGCGGATCCCGCGCAGCGGGTGCCCGGCCTCATGCACGTGGACCTCGGCGGCTACCACGTGCGCGACATCGAGTTCACGGCGGCCTTCGACATCGACTCGACCAAGGTCGGCAAAGACCTCGGCCAGGCGATCTGGGCGGGTCAGAACAACACGATCAAGTTCGCCAACGGGAAGCGAGCGGTCCCCAAGAAGCTGGGCGTTCCGGTGCACCGCGGCATGACCCACGACGGCCTGGGCAAATACCTCAAGGAGAAGATCGTCAAGGCGCCGGGCGAGACGGCCGACATCGTGAAGATCCTCAGAGACACCCACACCGATGTGGTCGTCTCCTACCTGCCCGTCGGCTCTGAGCAGGCGACCAAGTGGTATGTCGAGCAGGTGCTAGAGGCGGGCTGTGGCTTTGTCAACTGCATCCCTGTGTTCATCGCCCGCGAGGACTACTGGGACAAGCGCTTCAAAAAGGCGGCCCTGCCAATTGTCGGCGACGACATCAAGTCTCAGGTGGGCGCGACGATCGTGCACCGCACGCTGGCGCGCCTGTTCGCCGAGCGCGGCGTGGAGATCGAGCGCACCTCGCAGCTGAACGTGGGCGGCAACATGGACTTCTACAACATGCTCGAGCGCGAGCGGCTGGAGTCCAAGAAGATCTCCAAGACCAACGCGGTGACCTCGATCATGGACCACGAGCTGCCGGCCTCAGACGTGCACGTGGGTCCATCTGACTACGTGCCGTGGCTGACCGACCGCAAGTGGGCGCACATCCGCGTCGAGGGCCAGGCCTTCGGCGACGTGCCGCTGAACGTGGAGCTGAAGCTCGAGGTGTGGGACTCGCCCAACTCGGCTGGCATCGTGATCGACGCGGTGCGCTGCTGCAAGCTGGCGCTCAACCACGGCCTCGGCGGCCAGCTGGACGGGCCGTCGTCATACCTGATGAAGTCGCCGCACCGCCAACGCCCCGACGAGCAGGCGCGCACAGACACGGAGGCGTTCATCGCCAAGTACGCCGTGCGTCCCGGGGCCAAACCCGAGCCCAAGCCGCGAAAGGTGGCTCAGCGCACGGGATAATGGCTGCACCGATGGCCTCGAAGTTCTCGATCGCCCATGTGACCCCGTATCCGTGGGAGGCGCAGGACAACGAGGTCAACGTGCACGTCAAGCGCGTTTGCGAGGAACTGTCCGCGCGCGGACACCGCGTGCTTGTGATCGCGCCGTCTCGTTCGCAGGAGCGCGTGCGCGCGTCGCGCAGGATGCTGCGCGCCGCGCGCGGTGGAGCTGGCGGCGCATCGATGTTGTTGGAGGGGACCGACACGGGCAGCCCGCGGGTGTTTGCCGTGGGGGAGGTGTTGGATTTCCGGAGGCCCGGGCGGGCCAGCGATACCCGGCGCCGAAGCGCGGCTCTACCGATCGACGTGGCCCGCACGGTGGAGGAACTGCTGACGATGGTGCCCCTGGACTTCGTGCACGTGCACGAGCCGTTTGCGCCGAGCACATCCAACGCCGCATTGCGCCACTCACGTGCGCTGAACGTCGGCTCGTTTCACTCATCCAGCGAGCGGCTGCTGTCCACACTTGTCGCGAGGCGGTTCGTGGAGAGCTTCCTCGGGCGCCTGGACGCGCGCACGGCGAGCTTGGCGACTACGGCCGAGCTGATGGCCCACCACTTCCCGGGCGACTACCGCCTGGTGCCTGACGCACTGGGCGCGGCCGCGCAGCTGGAGGACATCTACGTGGGCCTGGCCCGCCGGCGCCACTCACTCGATGGAGATCCCGAGATCGAGCGTGTGCTCGCGCAGAGGCCGCTGATCGAGGTGGACCTGCACATGCACACCGACCATTCCCCCGACTGCGCGACGCCGGTGGAGGTCCTGCTGGCGACGGCTCGCGAACAGGGACTGGGAGCGATAGCGGTGACCGACCACAACGAGATCTCAGGCGCGCTGGCGGCCCGCGCCCAGGCGGCGGACTTCGGCGTGAAGGTGATCGTCGGCGAGGAGGTCAAGACGGCGGGCCAGGGCGAGGTGATCGGCCTGTTCATCGAGGAGAAGATCCCCCGGGGATTGAGCCTTGCCGAGACCGTCGCCGAGATCAAGCG
>Ga0209420_1000994_pt1 | contig 13959 bp, 10 predicted proteins | sample BlaSpr_A8_OM1_O1_FD_187972 | JGI IMG/M metagenome (GOLD analysis project Ga0209420, IMG submission 187972) | Forest soil microbial communities from Thunder Bay, Ontario, Canada - Black Spruce, Ontario site 2_A8_OM1_O1 (SPAdes) (version 2) | ecosystem: Environmental > Terrestrial > Soil > Boreal... | reverse complement strand
GACCGCATATCTGGGTTTGGCTATAGCGTAAAATTAACGCATGGAAGAGCCACCACAGGTCAGTTCACTCGAACAGCTATTATCCCTTATAAAGCTGCCCTCTGAGGCCGTAGACGAAGCTCTCAAACCTGAGAACCTGCATTACGCTCTGTATGCCAGGAAAAGCACCACCGACGAGGGCCGGCAGGAAAAGTCCAAATCCGACCAAATCGCCGATTGCTTTGAGCGCGTCGTAAAGCCGGATAATATCACGCTTGGCAAAGCCGACATTATTGAAGAGGACGGCTCGGCCAAAGAGCCCGATATTCGACCCAAGTTCCGCAAACTGCTCGATGATATTATTGCCGGCAAGTACGATGGCATTATCTGCTGGCACCCCGACCGCCTGGCCAGAAATATGAAAGAGGCCGGCGAAATTATTGACCTCGTGGACAAAGGTATAATCAAAGACCTGCGCTTTGCCACTTTCAGCTTTGAAAACAGTCCAACCGGCAAAATGCTCCTTGGCATCAGCTTTGTCCTCAGCAAACAATTCTCCGAGCATCTAAGTGAGCAAGTCACCCGTGGCAACCGGCGCAAGACCGAAGACGGCCGCTACCTTGGCACCTTTAAACACGGCTATATCAAAACCGAGGACGGACGCCTGTACCCAGATGGTGAAAACTTCAATATTATCCGACAGGCGTTTGAAATGCGAATGGAGGGCCAACTACAGGCAGATATTATGCGCTACCTTAATGGACGCAAGGATTACCGCATATTCATTCGTAAGGCCGGTGCGCACAAACCCTACAAATGGGATAAGGATAGTGTCTCAAGCCTGCTGAGCGACCCAGTATATGCCGGCGTACTGCGCTATGGAGCCTCAGCGGTAAACCTGGTGGAGGTCTACGACTTCACGCCGGTCATAAGCGCCGAGGACTTTCTCAAAATCAACCAGGCCAAAGACTTCATGTCAGCCAAATTCAAATCCTCCATTGTCGCGCCCAAGGCCGGTGTGAAAGCCAATCTCCTGCGCGGTATCGTGTTTTGTGGTCATTGCGGCAAAGACCTCTCCTCCGGCATTACGGTTAAAAACAATGCCGCTTATTACCGCTACCGTTGCGAAACCGATGGCTGTCCGATGAAGAACAAAGGGCCAAGAGCCAAAATCGTTACCGATTACTGTATAGACTTCCTTGACCGCGTGAGGTTCACTACCAGGGCCAACTACGAAAACTATGCTGCTGAGGTTGAGGAACGAAAGCGGGTGCGCCAAGCCGAGCTAAGCCGGCTCACGGCCTCGCTGGATAAGCTCATACAGCAAAAACGGCGGGCCTACGATAACGCCAAGATAATAGCCGCAGACCCCACCAACCCGCTCAACCCTCATTATGTGAAAGACCTGGACGGCTACGTAGCCGACCTGAAAGAGCTGAATAAGCAACACAAGCTGGCTAAGCAAGAACAAGTCCAGCTCAAAGCCGCTATTCCAACCTATGAAAATTATCTCGAACTGTTTGATAATGTGGCCGTAATCCTGCGTAAAACCAGGGATATAAACCAGATGGATAAAATACTGCGAAAGTTCTTCTCGAACCTCACGTTAAAGGCTGAGTTTGTGCAACCCAAAAACGTGAATACCAGATGGAAAATGGCATCTCACACTCTTAAAGAGCCGTATGCCACTTTCGAACAGACTAATACTTTCGACACTGGTCGGGGTGAGAGGACTCGAACCTCCGACCTCAGCGACCCGAACGCTGCGCGCTAGCCAACTGCGCCACACCCCGAAAGATAATAAACCAGACCATAATAGCGTAAAACCAGGAGCTTGACCAGCTCACGGCCGTTCACAAGCCCTACCTCGGTCGCAACCAGAAAGGTTTCGGGACCTTGAGATTCACCGGAGAAACACTCCCCGCCCGCTTACGAGGGCCAAACTCTCGCTCAATCACGGCGGGCCAGTTGGCTTTCAGCCAGCGTTTCTGTTGCAAATACAATTCAAGCAATCCACGCTCGGCAAACTCCCTCCGCATTACTCCGCCAGCGTGCGGATGACGCTGGGCCTGCTCCAGCGGCGAGTTAAACCCGTGTGCGTAATGTGTCAGCTCATGCACTACCGTAGCCTCGACCACAAATTCAGGAATCTGCGGATCTTTAAAGATAGAGTTCACCACAATCAAACTGATCCTCTGCTCTCCAGACTCCAGGCTTATCGACCCCAGACGGCGCTTGGCCCGGCGGCCAAACATGATCTTAACATCGTTTAGCTGAGGCACGTCGGAAAAATAATTGTCCCAGATCTTGTCCAGCATCTGCTGGAGCCAACTGTCATCACGCTTCACTGCGCACGTCCTCCTTCCGCTTCAAACGCTGTGTCGAGCAACTCGTCGCGCTCACCGGTGCCATAAAAACGAATCGCGGCGCACTCGTGTTGGGGCGACGGATTCGGCGCGAAGTCACGAGCCCGGATCCGATCAGCCAGCGCTGCCAACTTCACCCGGTGATTACGTAAAATAGTATCCGACAACACCGCCGCTCCCTCAACCCCGGTCACCACATAATCCAGCACCACCCGCGCCGGCGCTTCGGCCTTGAGCATCTGATACGCCAGCGCATAAGAGCGCAGCTGAAAACTGTCTTTAGCGGCTTTCGCCAGCTTATCCGGGTCAGTTTTGGTCCTTCCGGTCTTAAAATCTCTCAATTCAATCCCCTCCGACAGACCAAAAATCGCATCAATCTTGCCTCGCAGACGCAATCGCGCCTCAGGCACATCGAGCACAATCGGAACTTCGCTACCAATTAAAGCCCGCTCACTGGACTCTTCCCGGGCGAAAAACTGTCCCACCACCTCCCGCGCCACCCTCCGGTCAGAATCGGCCTGCGCCTGACTTGCATAACCACGATCACTCCACAACTCCTCAAGCGAACTCACGAGGTCCGGCAGCTCAAAGCTCCGCCCGGCCAGCCGCGCCTTATAGTATCGCTCAAACACCTGGTGCAGCACGCTCCCAAAGGCCAGCTGCGGTCCCACCGGTTGTTTTATTTGCATTACGTGCTCAAGATAAAACTCAAACGGACAAAAATCGTAACTCGCGAGGCTTGTCACGCTCAAATCAAGTAACCCATCCACGGTCTCAAATGGCAATCGCAAGCTCGCATCAGCCGCCTCGCTCAAGGGGTAGAAATGCTGTAAATCCCTGATGGCACGCGTCAACTTGTCGCCGCCGCCCGAAGCCCCGGAAGCCGGAAAAGCAGCCTCGATTTCCGGCGCACCAAACAGCTCGCCCGCCAGCCGGCTGACCGAATGGCGCGCACCGCCGGTACCGCCACCTGTTGCAGCACTTACCTGCAAAAACCGGCGCGCCCGCGTCACAGCCACGTACATCAACCGTCTGAATTCATGTTCCGGAGGCAAAGAAAACTCCGGCCGCAATGCTTCCGGCACCTCACGCATTGTGACGCGCCCGGGCGACCAGGCTCGTTGGGTGCAGCCAATCAGGTAAACCGAGTCAAATTCGAGACCCTTGGCCGCGTGCACGGTGAGCAATTGAACACCACCGCTATCGCCGATTGGCTCCGACACCTCAAGACCCGGGGGCTTCGGAAACGTTGCCACATACTCCGCCAGAACCGGTGAAAGCGCGACCGTCTCAAAATCCTGTATTTGTGTCAGCCAGCGCTGCAAATCCTCAAAAACTCTGATCATACGGGGAGAATTCAAGCCTTTAAGACGCCACGTATCAGCCAGGTCAGTCTCAAACACCAGCTTGAAAAGTAACTGGCTCACCGGCACTTCCCGCGCCCATCCCCGCCACGCTGCCAACGAGCTCATGAGTGCCGCAGCCGCCGGATCTTCGTCCGCGCTGAGGGCTTCTTCGAGCGACACCATGTGCTCGCGGCTCGACTCAAGCAGCCTGCGAAACCGCTCGGCCGGCCAATTCAAAACCGGCCCCATTACAACATGACCAATCGCCGTCTCATCGGCCTGCCAGCTGAGCCATCGCAAGAGATACCACAAGCCAATCAGCTCCGGTTGCTCGAATATAGTAACGCGCGTGGAAAGCGCAAACGGAATTCCATGCCGGCGCAAAGCCCGCGCCAGCATGGAAAGCGTGGCATGCTGAGCCGCCAAAACGGCGATTTCAGCAGGCTGTTCCCCGGCCACAATCCGATCGCCAATTGCCGCCGCCACCGCTTCAGTCTCATCGTGGGTGGTAGCATACAGCGAGAAGGTTGCTTGCGACTCGACCGCTTCACCCTGCAAGTGCTTATCAATTCCCAGCCGCGCCTCAAGCCGATCAGGATTATTGTTCACGATCATACGATAAGCCGCATCCAGAATCGGCTGGCCTGAGCGATAGTTCCGGACCAATACAACCGGACTTGCCACCCGAAAGTGTTGCGAAAAACTCAATATATTTCGAATATCCGCACCTCGAAAACCATAAATGGCCTGATCGTCATCGCCGACTGCGAACAGATTACCGTCAGGAGGAACCAGAAGGCGCAAAAGCTGATCCTGAATCGGATTCGTATCCTGATATTCGTCAACCAGAAGATAATGGTACTCGCGCCGCAACTGCTCAACCAGATTTGGTCGGTGCTGCAAAATCTCCACCGGTATATGGAGCTGGTCATAGTAATCGTAGCTGCCCGTCTCGAGTTTCACGGTCTCATACAGGCGGTAAAGCCGCGCCAGATCAACCTGTTCCGCAACCGCTCTCGGATGCAAATCGCCCGGACTTCGCTCCAGTCCGGCCACATACGCCTCGTAATCTGAAGCCGCGATACCGCAGTTCTGAAGCTGGCCGATATAGGCCACGATTCCCTCAACAAACTCAAACATATCCTGCTGAGGACCATAGTATCCGAGCTCAATCCTCGAGATTTGTTGTTGCAAAAGCAACGCCTTTTGAGTTTCATTGAGCAAGCCGCCGTTAATCGAACGGCCAATGTGAGTTGCAAACCGTCCCAGAAGCTCAGCCCCAAAGGCGTTAAACGTCATCACCGGAACCTGAAACGACTCCCAGCCGATCAGCTCATACAGTCGCTCCTCCATCTCACGAGCCGCCTTCTCGGTGAACGTCAGGGCCAGCACCTGCTGCGGCCGGGCTCGTCCCGTCTCAATAAGATACGCGATACGCCGTGTTATCACCCTGGTCTTGCCGGTGCCGGCGCCGGCCACTACCAGCATCGGCCCTTCGTGGTGCTCCACTGCCGCGCGTTGTTCCGGATTAAGGTCAGCCAAAATCTCGTCCGTCATTACCTTATTCTACCAGTCTCGCGGCGCAGACCGCCCACAAGCACAAAAATGATATAATTAGCCATAAGAGGTACGATGAAGTGTCTGAATTAATAGCCCAGACCGCCAGACTTGTCCCCTACGCCAAACGGCCGAAGCAGGCTTCAGGATTCGTCACCGCCTATTACTATGAGCCAATGGCCGCCGATCCTGGTTTCGATCGGGGCAATCTCTACGCGGTCATCGAAGTTCTGGTTTCCGGCCGCGCCAGTGAAGAAGTCGCCAATCTCATCATCGACACCATTGGCGAGTATTACTACAACCAGCCCGATGAAGCGCACACCAGCCCCACCACCCGCTTTGAGGGTGCAATCAGAGCCGCCAATCAGGAACTTGCCGGCCATGTGAATCGTGGCAACGCCGCCTGGATTGGTAAACTCAGTGCCGTCGTAGCCGTACAACTCGCTGATGAGCTCCATGTCGCACAAAGCGGCTCCGGCGAGGCCTTTCTGTATCGGGGATCGTCGCACACCAGAATCACTACCACAGCGCCAAACCGGCCGGCCTCGCCGTCAAAAACCTTTGGTTCCATTGCCTCAGGTCAGCTCGAAATTGGCGACCGGATCCTGCTCGCCACTCCCGCCCTGATCCACCAGGTACCGCTCACCCGCCTCCAAAGCATCGTCGGCCAGGCCAATCCAAACACGGCCATTGGTGAAATCAGAGAGCTGCTTCATGGAGTTGCAACCGAGCGCATCGCCACCCTGGTCATTGAAATTACAACTCCTGAGCTCGCTGCACTCCGGGTACGGTCGGAGCAACCAAACGAAATCCAGCTGGGATCACCGGAAAATCCGCTCGACAGCGCCAGACACGCGGCCGCACCCTTAGCCCGGAACACCGTTGACTCAACCAAAAAAGTTGCGGACGTCGCACGTTCCAACTGGCTCAGGCTCAAGCCCCGATTGCGCACCGGTGGGCTAAAGCTGGCCGAGCGCATCCGTAACCTCCTCACAACGCGCCGTGGCCGTTTGGCAGCCCTGTGCGTCTTGATGCTGGCGCTACTCACAGGCGCCGGCTTTGGCTGGCATGCACACGCGAGCAACACGAAAACCCGACAGCTACAAACCTATCAGGATGCCTACACCAAATATCAACACGGCACGCAACTGCTCGCAAGTGGCCAGGCCACAACTGCTCAGTCGGACTTCGAAGCCGCCCGCCAACAACTTGCTTCCCTTGAGAAAGATAACGCCACGGTTGATCGCGAACTCGCAGCCGCAAAAACAATTACCACCGGCGAACCTCGCTCTGTCTCAACCCTGAACACACTAATTACGAACCAGCTCAATGAAATAGCCGGGCTTACTGTAGTTAATGCCACAACAATAGCCAGCATCGGCAGCTCTCAATCCCAGCTCAAACATTTCGAAATTTATCAAGACAAAGCCTATATTTTCGATGCCACAAACAATAATCAGCTTTCAATTGTTGATCTCGCTTCAGGCTCAACGGTAACCTCCAAAGCCAACACGAGCGAATTAGGAGTTGTGGAAGACACAACGATATCCGGTAGCAATACCGGCATCTACATCCTCACAAACGAGCCTTCAATCTGGTTCTACAGTTTCGCCACCGGCGCACTTATAAAAGAACCGGCCTCGTCTGCCGGATGGCCCTCCGCCCAAGCCATTGGCTCATATGGCAGCAACATCTATCTGCTTGTAAACGGAACGATCATCAAGTACACCAAAACCGCGGCCGGGTACTCCAGCGGCCTTCCGGAAATTACCTCGGCTACCAGCATGCCGGCAACCGCACTGGCTGTCGATGGTTCAATCTACGTCGCCAGCGGCGCCGGACTCGACCGCTATTTCGGCGGACAACTCACCAGTTCCGCTGTCCTCCCGGCCGGAGTAACAAAGCTCACCGGCCTCCGTTCCACGGACAACGCCGGCCTCATAATCGGCACAGGAGCCACCACCGGCCGCATCGTCGCCTGGTCAGTCGGCGTCTCAGGCCTCAACTTCAAGAGCCAGTTTGCGCTCAATAATGTCAGCACCATCTACGCCGCAACCTTCAATCCGGCAAACAGCTCCGTCTATGTCTCAGTGCCAGGAAAACTCCTCAGCTTCCCCTACCGCCCCAGCCTCTGAAACTACAGTCGCTCGGGCGCCGCAATCCCCAACAGGCCGAGGCCGTGTTTCAACGTCCCGGCATACAGCCCGGCCAGCTCCAGTCGCACAGCCTCACGTTCGTCGCCAATCACCCGGTTCCCCTCATAGAAACGGTTAAACTCCTGCGCCAGCTCATACAGATACGTGCAAATATAGTGCGGTCGCAATTCCTCAACCGCTTGTTGTACGACACTCGCGTATTGAGCAATCGTGCGGGCCAACTGCCGTTCTGCCGGCTCAAACCGGCTGGTCACGGGCCGGCTGCCGCCACGCTCACCCGCCTTGGCCAAAATGCTCCTGGCTCTTGCGTGTGCATACTGCAAATACGGGCCGCTGTTGCCCTCGAGCGAAATCGATTCCTTTGGCACGTAAATAACGTCCCCGCCGATCCGCGTTTTTAAAAAGGCGTACTTAATGGCGCCCAGGGTCGCCGCATCGTCCGGCTCGCGCCCGGCTTCACGCAGCGCTGCCGCCGTTATATCAAGCACCTCCACCGCCCGCACAATATTACCTTTGCGGCTGCTCATTTTCCGGCCACCCATCAACTTAAGCTTGCCATGGGGAATATGAAGCGTAGCGTGGGCCAGCTCCGGCCAAAACTGCTCAATCGCTTTCAGTACCACCTGCATGTACTCTTCCTGCTCGTAGTCGGTCAGAATCACCGAGCGGTCAAAGTGGTAATCAAGCTCCTTTTGCGCAATCAGGCCGACATCCTTGGCTTCATACGTCGGCAGACCCTGCCGGGTGATAAACACGCGGGTATGCAGGCCGTACGGTTCGCCGCGGAACACCACCGCTCCATCCGACTCCTCAAACACCGACCCGGTATGCTCCTTCACCGTTGCAAGGCCAAGATCAGCCACTTCGCTTTCCGGATAGTATTTTTCCAGTTTGGTACCAAGACGGGCATAAAACGCATCAAAGGCTTCATAGCTCCACTGCCGGCACGTCCAATAAATCCTGGCAAACGGTGTGTCGTGATCATGCTCGGCATGCAGCCGGTATACCCGGGCGTTAAACTCCTGAATCGCAGCCCTGGCGTCAGCGTCATCTTCATACGCATTATTTCCCTTAACATACTGGGCCGCCATCCACTCCGCCCGCCGGTCTTCAGGAATTGCATCAAGTTTCTCAGGGTGCTCGCCGCCCAGCTCCTGCAAAATCGCCCACATCGTCTTGCCCACGTGCAGGCCAACGTCTCCGCCAAAATTCACCCGGTGCACCCGGCCGCCACCAAATTCGAGCAAATTTGCCACGGCATCACCCACCACGGTCGTATAAACGTGGCCCGCATGCAAAACCTTAAACGGGTTGGCGTCGGAGTACTCGGCCACCACCACCTGGCCGCCATAAGCTTCCGACCGGGAACCAGCAGCCCCAGCCGCCAGCTCGTGCAACACGCCATCCTGCAGCGTCATATTAATGAAACCGGGGCCGGCCACCTCAACCCGCGCCAGCGCCGGCACGTGCTTCCGCAGCTGCACCGCCAGCTCCTCTGCCAGCTCCCGCGGCGCTTTTCCAGCCGCCCTGGCGCCAATGAGCGCCGCATTCGTCGCAAAGTCACCAAAAGCGGGATCCGGGGCCCAACTCACATCGAGGCGCTCCACATCCAGTTTGCCCTCGCCGGCCACCCGGTCTGCAATCCGGATAATCTGTGATTTCAGCTCCTGTATCGTCATATCCGCCCGATTATACCAATCTGCAACACCTAAAACCACCGCCGTACCGTTATAATAGCGCCATGAAAGTACTAGCCAAAAATCGCCGCGCCAGCTTTGACTACGATCTCAGCGAGCGAATCGTGGCCGGCCTTGTCCTTACGGGCAGCGAGACTAAGAGCATTAAAGCCGGCGCCGCCAGCCTGAAAGGCTCATTTGTGATCCTCCGCAACAACGAGGCCTTCCTCACCAATGCCCACGTCACGCCGTACGCCAATGCCGCCACATCCGCGTCCGATCCCACCCGCACCCGCAAGCTCCTGCTTCACCGCCGCCAGCTTTCGGCCCTCATCGCTCACAAACAGGCCGGCCTCAGCGTCGTCCCCACCGCTCTCCTGCTCGACCGCAATTTCGTAAAACTTGAGATCGGCATTGGCCGCGGCCGCAAACGTTATGACAAACGCGAGCTCATAAAACGCCGTGACACCGATCGCGAAATTGCCCGCCAACTAAAACGCTAATGTTTGAAAATTAGCTAAAAAACTTGCTTGACGAGCAGGACTTTGAGCGTTAATCTATCAGTAGGTACCTGCACAAAAAAAGTACTCAAAACAAAAAAGAACAAACTCCATCACCAGAAAACGGCTCTACCAAGGGTCGTTTTCTTTTGCTTGGAGATCTCCATCATTCTTATCCCGCTTGTGCTTGCATTCACAGCTTCCGGCTATAGAATTATGGATTGACTTCGAGCCACCTCGATGAAATCAATTGCCTTCAACCAAATAGTGCACCGACCCGTGCTCTCGTCATATCTTGTCCAGCCCCGAATCATCAGGAATGCCGGCCGCTGGATGGGTTTTCGAACCCAATTAATGGAAGTGCGGCGCCATCATCCCCTCATAATTTGGAAAACCGCTATCCTGCTGATGCTCTGGACCAGCGCCGATGCCTCAATAAGCTATCTCACACACCGGCCCCTGCTGCTGCCCGGCGAAACCGCCGTTGCCAGCGTTGCAGCCGCCCCGGCGCCGCTCACAACCCCGGCTCCGGCAGAACTTGCCTCAACCAAAACCACCGCAACCCTCGGCGTTGACTCAACCGGCCAGATGCTGCCGCCCATCCCCATGGCCCCCGACTTCACCTACGCCAACGACTACAGTTACGGCCAGTGCACCTGGTATGTCGCCGGCCGGCGACGCATTCCCAACAACTGGGGCAACGCTGCCAACTGGTACTACGCCGCACGCGCCGATGGCTGGAGCACCGGCGCCATTCCGGCAGTGGGCGCTATCGCCACCACCACCGCCGGAGCTTTCGGTCACGTGGCGCTGGTTGAAAACATCTCCGCCGACTACACTCAGGTCTACGTGTCAGAGATGAACTACGTTGGTGAGGGCATTAAAAGTTTCCGCTGGGCTCCGGCCGGATCATTCAGGTACATCTACTAAAGTCTTTTGCTAAAATAAGCAGCATGAACCCAAAGCGCTGGCGGCCCGAACTCGTTGCCCTGATTGCGGCTGCCGGTATTACCCGTTTTTGGAATCTCTTCCAGCCTCGCGCCACGGTCTTTGATGAGGTCTATTTCAAGGCCTTCCCGGCTCATTACCTTGATCACCGCTACTTTTTCGATATCCACCCGCCGCTTGGCAAGCTGTTGCTGGCCGGTTTCGCCAAACTGCTCGGCCTCACGCCGACCCAAATGCTCCAGGGTACCCCGGTTGGCATGCGCCTGCTGCCGGCCTTTGCCGGTATGTTGCTCGTACCGCTCATGTGGGGCATTCTGCGCCGCTTTGGCGCCTCTCGGCCGCTGGCGGGCGCCGGAGCCTTCCTGGTGCTGTGCGACAATGCGCTGCTGGTGGAATCGCGCTTCATCCTGATGGACTCAATGCTGGTGCTGGCAGGACTTGCGGCCCTCTATTTTTATCTCATCGCCCGCAAAAGCAGTGGCCGCGCTCGCTGGCTCTGGCTGGCTCTGGCCGCCACCGCCGCCGGAATGTCCGTCAGCATCAAGTGGACCGGCGCCAACGCGCTGGCGGTAATTGCGCTCATATTACTCTGGGACCAGCACACGCGCCGGACCTCCTGGACCCGGCGGGCTGCCGAGCTGGGCATCATTATCATAATTCCGGTTCTGATCTATCTGGCCAGCTTCTGGGCCCACTTTGCGCTCCTCACCCACTCCGGCGACGGCGACGCCTTTATGACCCCGGCGTTTCAGGCCACTCTCATTGGCAACCCCTATTACAATCCCCGCGCTCACATGAGCTTCTGGCAGAAATTCATTGAGCTCAACAAGGAAATGTACGAGGCCAGCGCCACCCTCACCGCCACCCACCCCTACGGATCAAAATGGTACACGTGGCCGCTCGAAATCCGTCCGATCTATTACTGGGAGGGGCCGGTACTCGCCAGTGGCGCCCAGGGCAACATCTATCTGCTCGGTAATCCAGTGGTATGGTGGGGCATCTGGGTGGCAATCATCGGCGGGTTACTGTATGCCTGGTCGTACCGTCACGGACTCCGTCCCGCCACCAAATTCGCGCTCAGCATCGCCACGGTGGCCTATTTCATCAACCTGCTGCCCTTTGTAGGCGTAACCCGCGTCATGTTCCTCTACCACTATCTGTTCTCGTTCCTCTACAGCATCATAGCCGCTGTCATGCTGATCAACGATCTCGTCACTAACCGGAACAACCGCCAGTTTGTAATGCCGCGCAGCCGGGCGGTCTTCGTTGCCGCCCTGGCTCTGGTGGCGCTTGGCTTCATCTACTTCGCACCCATCAGCTACGGCACCCCGCTCTCGCCCGCCGGCCTCCAGGCCCGCATGTGGCTGCACTCCTGGCGTTAGCCGTCTTAGTGGTTTATCACAAAGGTACACACCATGTCCTACGACCAATCGGCCAGACTTGGCGTATACGACGCGATCTATACGCACATGAAGAACTACCCGCAAGAGGCCGCGCAGCTGGTGGAGCTCATTCGCAACTACGGACAAACCAGCTCACGTAGCGTCCTCGTGGTGGCTGCCGGCACCGGCCTGTATGAGCACACCCTGCTTGAACTCGGCTACACCGATATCACCGGCCTCGACCAAAGTCCGGACATGCTCGCGCTGGCACGCCGCCGCAATCCGGGAATAACCTACCACGAAGCCGATATGCGCGACTTTGACCTGCGCAGGCAGTACGCAGTCGTCACCAACCTGTTTAGCGCCATCGGACACATCGGGCCAAACGATTCGTACCCATGCCCACCACACCGTGCCGGGCGGTCTGATCATTATCGAGCCCGGGCTCATGCCACACATGTGGCAGCCGGATCACCTTGACTACAACATCGTAGACGAGCCGGAGCTGCTCATTGTGCGGACCTCACGCAGCACCCTGCGAGACGGCAACATCACCGAAGTCGAGCTCAGCCACCTCGTGGTTACACCTTGGTGGAGTAAGCATTTCGTCGAGCACCACACCCTCACCATGTTCACACTGGACGAGTTTATGGCCGCTTTCATGGCCGCCGGCCTCGAAGCCTGGTATCTGCCGGAAGGCCTGAGCACAAACGGCCGCGGCATCTTCGTTGCCCGCAAGCCGTAACCCCGGCACTGCCAAGTCCATACCCCCGGTACGAGTGACGTAACCGGTACCGGGGGACAAATCAATGGTGTACCATAAGAATCATGAACGACGCCGAACGCGACCAAATCGAAAACGCGGCCCAGGATTTCGCGACCCAGCTCGGGATCCCCTATTATGACACCCGGCCCGCGCTCGATATCACCCCGCTCGCCGGCAAACTTACCCTCGCCGGCATGCAAGCGTACGGGATCGTCCCGCTGGTATTGAACGGCAAACAGTTCACCATCGGCATCAGCGAAATCACCGACCGCGCTCAGCTCGAATCGCTGCGCCAGCGCCTCACCGGCTATGACGTGCACTACGTCTTTATCTCACAGCTGGGCTGGAACCGCCTTATGAACCGCTTCACCATCGCGGAAAATTTCAGCGCCATCGACAGTGGCGACTTCAGCGCCTTTGGCGACAAGCTTCTTAACCTTGAGCCGAAATTCATGTTTGAACCGCTTGCCCAACTCGCCTACCAGATCGGCGCCTCCGACATCCACATCGAGCCCAGCGCCAACGAAGCCCGCATCCGGCTCCGCATCGACGGCACGCTCCACCCCATTCTCTCAATCCCGCGTGACCGCTACGAGCTGTTTGCCTCTGATCTGCAAATGCGAGCCGGAGTAAAATGGGGTGGCGATGAGCCCCAGGGCGGCCGCGTCAGCCTCAATGTCATCAACCGGGATGGCGACGAGATTCCGCTCAACATGCGGCTCGAAACCATCCCCTCACTCCATGGCGAAGACGTTGTGATCCGGCTCTTCAACATCAGCGTCCAGTATCTCAACCTCGAAAACCTTCATTTAAACGACCGGGAAATGAAAATCCTGTTGCGCAGCGTCTCCCACCCGCGCGGCCTTGTGCTCTGTGTGGGGCCAACCGGCTCCGGCAAGACCTCCACGCTCTACTCGGTTATGAACCACCTTAACAATGATGAGGTAAAAATCGTCACCCTCGAAGATCCGGTTGAGTATGAACTCGCCGGCATCAGCCAGGTATCCGTGCACACCGACAATCAGGAGCTCTTTCTCTCCGAGCTCAGAGCCGTCCTGCGCGAAGATCCCAACATTATCATGATTGGTGAGATTCGCGACGCCGACACTGCCAAAACCGCCCTTCAGGCAGCCCTCACCGGGCACCTAGTGCTCTCCACCTTCCACGCTGCCAACTCCTCGGCCGCCATTTCTCGGCTCATGGACATGGTCGGCGAAAACCCGCTGCTTGCCAGTTCCATCAAACTCATCATGGCACAACGCCTCGTACGCCGCCTCTGCCCG
>Ga0209420_1000992_pt1 | contig 13977 bp, 11 predicted proteins | sample BlaSpr_A8_OM1_O1_FD_187972 | JGI IMG/M metagenome (GOLD analysis project Ga0209420, IMG submission 187972) | Forest soil microbial communities from Thunder Bay, Ontario, Canada - Black Spruce, Ontario site 2_A8_OM1_O1 (SPAdes) (version 2) | ecosystem: Environmental > Terrestrial > Soil > Boreal... | reverse complement strand
CAACCGAACAATAGCGACATGAGCCGTAGATGAAAACAGTACGAAAGTACTTCTATTGCAAGGGTTAACGAGGGTCGAGAAAGCTAGCTTGCCGGGTTTGGGTCCCGGACCGCCACGAATGCCGGGCTGAGCGGGTAATTGGCGGGGAACTCCTTGACGTAGTGGCCCATCAAAATCATGTAGGTGTGGAAGTGAAAGAATCGCATTTCGTTATATGCCTGGTCGGCGGTCCAATGCTGCTCCGCCATTCGGTATGCGGCGATCATGACGCCGGTGCGATCGTCACCGTAGTAGCAGTGCACGAATATTTTCTGTTTCGGATTGTCGCGAAGCAACTTCAGAAAACTGGCCACCTGGTTGTCGCTCGGGCCAAAGAAAGCGCTGGTGGCAAGACGGACGTAACGCATTCCGAAGCCCTCGACGACAATTCGCTCGGGAGCGTCAGGGCCCGTGTTCCGCAGATCAACAACGATGTTGACTCCGAGATTTTTCAGTTGCTGATACCCGAGGTCGCGAGGCTGAGCGCCGCGATACAACGTATCGCTGACCTTGCCCGCATTGGGAACGCCCCGCAGTTTCAGTTTTTCGCCGAACGTCAGAACCGATCGCGGGTCGGGCGCAGGAATAGAGACTTCCTGCGCATTGCAATTTTGCGGAGCAAGACTACCGAGCAGCAAAACAAGCGCAAGGATCGCGACGCTGCGCGGACAAAATGGAAACGTAACGCCCGGGGAGATCAAATCATTCCGTTTCGCGAGGAAAAATTAGACATCTGCAAGGCCATCACCAGTTTACGCGTCTTCGAGAGCGCGTGCTCGCGGAATTTTTGCGGTCGAATGCCAAACTAGGGAAGAAAAATAATTCTGTGTGCGAAATGACACCACTACAAATAGACCGGGTTTTCAAAACGCCAACCACATTTTGCGATGTACATGCTTTTTTTTCTTGACAGGATTTTCGCACCCGACGATACTGCGATTCCAGATTCGGGGGACGTGGAAGCGCCAGGCGGACCGGGTCGAGGATGTTTAACGCGAGTCCGCACGGGCCACGAGACCAGCCGGGTTTCAAGCAAAACAATCGAGCGCGAAGTTCCAGCTCCGCGCCCGCATGCGATGCGCGAAGAGCTGCTGCTGAAGGCTGCGTGATAACACCAACACCGGCCGGAGGCAGGGCGTTGCGCGTTGCATCGGTTTTCGACCTCTTTCGACCGCCGGACGCGGTCGAATTTTTTGCTTTGTAACCGCGTACCAGCGAATCGAGTTGCCTCCGCAGTTGCGACTGCGAGCAGCGCCTCTGAGAAATCAGAGGAGTACACTAGTAGGGTTACCTCCACCTCTCGGGGGAGCCCTTGGAGCGCGGAGGAATCGATGGCTACGGTGAAGACGGTGTTGAACAGCAAGTCGCTACAAACGGGAGTGAGCCCCGACAGGACGTCGGGCGAGAACACTGGGTTGGTGTTCGAGCGCTATTTTACGGACGGCAGGGTTGCGCCATTCGACGCCGTCGAATGGGAAAAGCGCACCGCGCTGATCGGCAATGAAAAAGGCGTAACCATCTTCCGCCAGGAGGGTGTTGAAGTCCCCAAGAATTGGTCGCAGACCGCCACCAACATCGTCACCAGCAAGTACTTCCACGGAAAACCTGGCTCCCGCGAGCGCGAAAACTCCGTGCGCCAGTTGATCGGTCGCGTGGCCGGTACGATTGTGCGTTGGGGTGAAGAAGGCGGCTATTTCGCCGACGAGCAGTCCCGCGACGCCTTCCGCGACGAACTGACTCACCTGCTTATCGAACAAAAAATGAGCTTTAACTCGCCGGTCTGGTTCAACGTCGGCGTGCAGTCCAAGCCCCAATGCTCGGCTTGCTTCATCAATTCCGTGTCGGACAGCATGGAATCCATCATGGGCCTGACCCGCACCGAGGGCATGCTCTTCAAGTGGGGCTCCGGAACCGGCACGAACTTTTCGACTTTGCGCGGCAGCAAGGAGACCCTTTCGGGCGGCGGTATCGCTTCCGGCCCGGTCAGCTTCATGAAAGGGTTCGACGCCTTTGCCGGCGTGATCAAGAGCGGCGGCAAGACCCGCCGCGCCGCCAAGATGGTGATCCTGAACATCGACCATCCCGACATCGTTGAATTCATCGAATGCAAAATGAAGGAAGAGCGCAAAGCGCACATCCTGATCGAGCAAGGCTACGATGCCGCGATCGACGGCGACGCCTACAGCTCCATCTTCTTCCAGAATGCCAATCACTCCGTGCGCGTAACCGACGATTTCATGAACGCCGCCGAGGAAGACCGCGATTGGTGGACCCGCAACATCACCGACGGCCAGCCGAACGAGAAGCTTCGCGCGCGCGATCTACTCTTCAAGATCGCCGACTCCACCTGGCGCTGCGGCGATCCCGGCATGCAGTACGACACCACCATCAATCGCTGGCACACTTCCAAGAACACCGCGCGCATCAACGCGTCGAATCCCTGCTCCGAGTACATGTTCCTCGACGACACGGCTTGCAATCTCGCGTCGCTGAACCTGATGAAGTTTCTCGAGCCGAACGGACAATTCGATGTCCAAGCCTTCAGGCATGCTGTTGATGTGACCATCACGGCGCAGGAAATACTGGTCGACAACGCCAGCTACCCGACACCGAAGATCGCCGATAATTCCCACGCTTTCCGCCCGCTGGGCCTGGGCTACGCCAATCTTGGCGCGCTGCTGATGTCCATGGCACTGCCGTACGACTCCGAGGAAGGCCGTGACGTCGCCGGTTCGATCACGGCGCTGATGTGCGGCGAAGCCTACGCGCAGTCTTCGCGCATTGCCGAGCGCATGGGTCCGTTCGCCGGTTACGAGGTCAATCGTGAGCCTATGCTCGACGTGATTCGTATGCACCGCGACGCCATGCGCGGCATCCGCCCGGAGCGCGTGCAGCCGGAACTGTACATGACCGCGCAGGAGTCATGGGACACCGCGTTGAGCCACGGCGAAAAGTTCGGCTTCAAGAACTCGCAGGTCACCGTGCTCGCGCCCACCGGCACCATCGGCTTCATGATGGATTGCGACACGACCGGCATCGAGCCCGACCTGGCGCTCGTGAAGCACAAGAAGCTTGTGGGCGGCGGCTTGATCAAGATCGTGAACAATACCGTGCCGCAAGCGCTGATGAAGCTAGGCTGCACTCCGGAGCAAACCAGCGAAATCGTTTCCTACATCGACAAAAGAGGCACCATCGAAGGCGCTCCTTATCTGAAGCCGGAGCATCTGCCGATTTTTGATTGCTCGCTGACCCCTGCAGGCGGTGGACGCTCGATCACCTGGACCGGCCACGTCAAGATGATGGCCGCCGCACAGCCATTCCTCTCTGGCGCAATCTCCAAGACCATCAACATGCCTGAGGAATCGACCGTTGAAGACATTATGGACGCCTACATCGAGTCCTGGAAGCTGGGACTGAAGGCTGTGGCCATCTATCGCGACAATTCGAAACGCTCGCAGCCGCTCTCCGCTGCGGGACAAAAGAAGGATGAAAAGAAAGTCGAAGTCACCGTCGCGCCCGGCGCCGCCGTTCCCGTGCAACAGGAACTATTCGGCCGCCGGCAGCGCGAGAAAATGCCCACGGAGCGCGCCTCGGTCACCCACAAGTTTAGTGTCGGCGGACACGAAGGCTACATCACCGTCGGCATGTACGAAGACGGTCGCCCCGGCGAGATTTTCATCAAGATGTCGAAAGAAGGCTCCACGCTTTCGGGCGTGATGGACGGCTTGGCGCTCACCATCTCCCTCGGCTTGCAGTACGGCGTTCCCCTGAAGGTGTTCGTCGACAAGCTGGTGAACACGCGGTTCGAACCGTCCGGCATCAGCGCGAACCCCAACATCCGGTTCGTCTCTTCGGTGCTGGACTACATCGCGCGTTGGCTCGGTGGTCGTTTCATCTCCTCCGACTATCTAAAACTGACCGGCGAACAAATCGCCGCTGCAGCGGCACCCACCTCGGCAAACTCCGCGATGGTGGAATCGATGCTGGCTGCCATTTCCGCAGGTAATCCGGCGACGTCAACAAAGCAACGTGACGCCCACGAAGGCGCTCCGGCCTGCTCGGAGTGCGGCATGCTGATGGTGCCCAACGGCGCCTGCTACAAGTGCGAAAACTGCGGCAGCACCTCGGGCTGCAGCTGACACACGCTCACCGTCGAGGACCCACGACGAAAATGAGCGCGACCCCAGCCCGTCAGGCGACGGATGCAGGGCTTGTCCAGGACAAGCCCAAAACCCGCGGTTTCTTACACATCGTCCGCCACGGCGCAGGACCCGGCACCATGTACGTTGTCACCTATCACCGCCTGGACCACGCCCTGGATCATACCGACACGCACCCGCATCCCATGCTGGCCGAAGGCGCGCAACCCCTGATCGAATTGCTGGAACAGCTTGGCGTGGATTTCCGGCTCGGAGAAGTGCGTGGCGCGCTCGAAGACGTGCTGCGCTTCGGCTCCGCCAACATCCCTGACCTGTGGTTCAGCGAAGAACAGATCGCCAGCAAAGGCCTGAGCGACAGCTAAATCACCTGTGGTTGTAGGGACTTGTTTAACCTGAGTTCCGATGGGCTTCGCGCGACCCACCCTGTGTTGTCGCGCCGTCGCGAACAAGCTAGCGTCGAAACTGTTGGGTGAGTGGAAGTTCGGTTTCTAGCGCGGACGCGGACGAAGGGGAGGTCGCCCTGTAAGGGGACGCGGGCGCATACGAAATCGGGGGCCGAGTGGCGGAGGCACGTTGCGCAACATGTCGCCGCAGCAGGGACAACGGCCGTCATCGCTGATCGGGCCGGTAGCGTCAGCACGCAGCCAGTGGCCGCGCAGATCGCATTGAGCGTTGATGCATTGGACGGTGAAACCGGGCAAATACTGCATTGTTTTTCTTCCCCCAGCGGCATTGCGCGGCGCGAAAACAACCGGCAGACGCCTTACCGACCGAAAAAAACTAGCGTTGACGCGAATTGTGCTGCGGGCCATCTGTGGTGTCAAGAAAAAACGCCACAATATGTAGGGGTCAGGTTATCGCGCCTGTGGAAATGCTGCGCCTCTGTGGAAATACGGCTACGCCAAAACGTTCCTAACCCTCCTCGCCGGCTGGTTCGGATCAATTCGCGCGAAGCTGCCGCGTCCGTCCAACCACGGCGGCGGCCACCAACACAGCGCTGAGCGCAAAATAAACGAGAGCGTAGTAGTTGGCCTCTGCGCCACTGCCCGTTCCCGTGAAGTCGACGCCCCGCGAATGGTTCATCGGCCCGACGTACCACAATGCGGTGAGCAGTCCTTCAAACGGTTTGCCCGTGCCGCTCCACACCCCAAGCGCCAGGGCCAGCGAAGGAAGAAAGATCGCGCCGGCCAGCCAGGGCACCAGCCCGGGCCAGCCTTGCGCCAGAAGCAGCCGCGAACCCGCTCCGACGCCCACGATGGCAGCAATGGCAACACCTGCGAGCCAGCAGGCCGGCAGCTGCCGCCTAACAATGTGCGCCGACGAAAACAAAAGCGCTCCCGTGCCGAACCGCGATTCGCGCGCGCCCATCGCCGACCACACCAGCACGAGCCACATCCACGCTGTACCTAGAATCGGTCCGCGCGCCATCTCCAGCGGCGCCGCGAATTGCGCCACCAAAAGTCCCAAGACGACGGCATACCACCACCAGCTCAATCCTTTCACCGCCAGGCGCAGCTCGGCGAGAAAGAGTCGGCCGAAGGCATTCGTCGGCGTCGAATTCGACAAAGGCGTCAGGTGCGCTGTACTGGGCCCGACAACAGCCCCGCCAAGCGGTGCAAGAGCCGAAGTGTTTGCATCTTCGTCCGAAGATACCGCCTGCTTGGGCCGGCGCACCGGCGGCGCGAACCAGCGTGAGGAGTCAAATCGATCGAATAGGAACGCCGACAGCAATACAAGCAGAATCGCGACACCCAGCCATGCCAGGCGAAGCAGAAGCTGCCCGGCGTTCCATGGAACTCCCTGCCAGTGAAACGACCGTACGATCTGCGCCGGCTTGTCGGCGTGGTCCACAACACTGAAAGCGAAGTCGCCTTTGTAACCGGGAATGTGCGCGCGCGCACCCGCCATCATGCTGTCGGCGACGGTCGCCACCCCCATCGGATCGAGCCAATGCCTGTCGGTAGCCTCCGGCAGCGCAATGCTCATGACCCACACGAAAAACCAAGCAACATTGCCGGCGCCGCCGCGGAGGATCGGCAGCGTCTCGAACAAGACTGCCAAGGCTGCCGTCAAAATCATGGCCGGAAGCGCCACGATAAGAAAAGGACTAAGCAGCGCCACGAGGTCAAGATGCGGATCTTCCCCGACAAACAGTTGCATCAACACCGCGGCGATGGCGAGCACAACGACCATGGAAGCCAGGACGGCGAAGTTGCTGACGAACTTACCCAGCGTGTAAGCGCTCTTGGTCAGTGGTGTCGCCGCGAGGATTTGCCCGACCCGCGTCTGGCGGTCGCGGTCGATTGCATTTTTTACGATGTAAAATCCAACCAACGAGACAAAGCATGTGGTGGTGATGGCCACCAGCGCGCCGATCCACGCCGAGGTGTAGACACCGCGATATCCACCGAGCTGGATGGTGATCCTGCCGGTAGCCGCGGCATAGCCGAGAAGGGTCGCGAAGAGCAGCGTGAGCAGGAAACTGTAGCGGCGCACGCGTTCCAGGAAGTCCGCGCGCGCGATCGCGGCAATAGCGCGCATCGGACTCCTCACGCAGCGATCCCGTTCGCGGCGTATCGCTGTTTGGCGAGCGCAGCAAGGTAGGCGTCTTCGAGCGAAGGCTCGAGCTGCCGCGCTTCCCGGCCCGGCGCAACGTCGGCGACCACGCGCGCGTGCACTCCGTCGCCGCGGCGCGCCGTGCTGCTGATCAGGTGCTTTTGCCGCAGCGCAGGCAGATCGGCGCTGGCAACCACGACCTCCCAGACTTTTCCGGAAACCGACGCGAGCAGCGTTTCCGGCGCCGCATGCGCGAGAAGCTGCCCGTGCGCCATAATGGCGATGCTGGTCGCCACGGCTTCGACGTCGGAGACGATGTGCGTCGATAGAATCACGATGCGCTCGCCGGACAGTTCTGACAGAAGATTGCGGAAGCGCACGCGCTCTTCGGGGTCGAGCCCCGCCGTCGGCTCATCGACGATCAGCAATTTTGGATCGTTCAGCAGCGCCTGCGCGATGCCCACGCGCTGGCGCATGCCGCCGGAATAACCACCCAGTGGACGCTTTGCCGCGTCGGTAAGATTCACGAGCTCCAGTAGTTCGCTGATTCGGCGACGCGACGCGCCCGCGGCGATGCCTTTCACCGCGGCGAGGTACTCCAGAAATTCCAGCGCGTTCAAATTGGGATACACGCCGAAATCCTGCGGCAGATATCCCAGCACGTTTTGAAGCGTTTCAGGCCTACTCGCGATGTCGGCGTCGTTCCACAACACTCTGCCCGAAGAAGGCCGCGTGATCGTGGCGAGGATGCGCATCAGGGTGGACTTGCCCGCGCCATTTGGTCCCAACAGGCCAAGTACGCCGGCTCCCAGATTCAGCTCCACACCGCGCAGAGCGTGCACGTCGCGGCCGTACGTTTTACTTAACTTCTCAACGTTGAGTTGCATGGACACCCACTCAAGGAAAAAGCGTCTTGGATCGACTCGATAGAATACGGCCCAGCGGAAGGAAAAGTTTACGTGAAAACGCGAGATTATCTTTCGAAGCCCGAGTCCGGTAAGTATTACCGCTGCAAAGGGACGACGACCGCAGGAGGTTACGACTGCGGCGGCGTGGGTGGCGGGGTGGAAGCAGGCGGCTCGGCCGGTTTCTCCGGCTCCGACGCAATGGCGCCCGTGGCTTCACCGGACGCAGCCTTCTTCCGGTTCAAAGCCTGTTCCAAGTCGGCGACGTGTGCTTTAAGCCGATCGACTTCCTGCTGCTTGTCGCTGATTTGTTCCTGCTCCGCGTCCAGCTTGGCTTTCCCGTCTTTGTCGTCCGCGAAGTCCGGTTTGGAATAGTATGAATCCTGATCGAGCGCGAAGCCTCGCTTCAACAGGTCCAGCTCCTTCGACGCCTCCACGACTTGTTCCTTGGCTCTTGCGATCTCCGGATCTTCGCCGGGCTTTACCGGCGGATTGTTTTCAGCCGCATCCGCTGCCGCGTCCTTGGCTTCCACAGCCGAAACCGCCGCAGCACTCGGAGGTTGGGCGTCGGACGTGGGCCGCGAGCCTACATTCAGACCTTCCGCGCCGGGCTTCAATTTCGTGTCGATATCGTCGTCGCTGATGACTTTGGAAGGCTTTGCGGCGTTCTTCTTCGCCTCGCGCGCTTGCCGCGCGGCGTCAGCAACCGATTGGTTCTGCGGAGGCTGCGCGTCCTGCGCGCTCGCGACGCCGGAATATAAAAGCGCCGCGCTCCACAGCGCGAGCGGCGAGACCGCGTAGCGCATTGTCCTGTCGCAACGCATCGTACGACTCCTCAAACGAACCTCGACCGCATCCAAACGCTCGTCAAACGGTAGAATACGCCCGCGCTGCACACCGGGCAAACCCGTCCTAGACCCCCGCCGCGAATCAAGCAACGCCAAGTGTAGTGGGGACTCTAGCTCGCCATCCGACGTGGCCGGGAAGGCAAGGTTTGTAGCGCGCTGTAGGAGCTTGATTCGGACCGTTTTCGCCGCTGCGCCGGGGGTCTTTCTCCCTCCGTTTCGCGCCGGCCCGTTACCGCCCGGCCGCCGCTCCCTCTGAGGAGGCAATGTCGCGGAACGAAAACGTCTTCTTTAAATCCTTGACCGGCTGTCCATTCGCTTCCGCATAGGGATAGATAAAATAGTTGAGCGCTTCACCCTGCTGCTCGGCCGACAAGCGAATATCGCGTCCGTACGTGAACAACACCCGATCGGCGTCCAAGGCGCCGAAAAAATAATCCTTCTTCGCTGGATTCTTCGACGCCTCGGAAGCATCCACGGGAATCCAGCCGATCCCCTGAATATAAAACTCTGCCCAACAGTGGTACCCGGGAATGTCCCCCTCGCTTTTTACTTCAGGCAAGGGGAATCCGATCTCAAACCGCGCCGGGATGCCGGAAGAGCGCATCATGCCAATCAATACGGAATGAAAGTCCGTACAGTTGCCGCGCTTCGAATCGCACGCCCACATTTCATCTCCGCGCCCCCAGCCCTCGCCTGACTTGTCATAGCGCATCGTCGACGCCACGTAGTCGTAAATCTTTCGCGCCTTTTCGAGCTGCGTGCTCGCCCCCGCGGTCTGCTCTCTAGCAAGATCGGCGATCGCGCCGTTAAGCGGCACCAGTTTGTCCGGCTGCAAATAGCGTTGCAGCATCCCGGCGCTCGGAGGCACGAACGCCGCCCTGGTCACCGCGACGCCATCGCGCAGCGCCACATATTCCTTCCGGGTGACCCTGAAACGAATGCCCGCATCAAAACCCGAGGCAACTTGTTCCGTGGTAGGGCTGAAGACGATGAATTCGTTGCCGTATTCCGGGTCTCGACCCACCGCATGCCGAACATTTTCAGTGATCGTCACGCCCGTCGCCGGCGTTTGGTACACGTCGAGCTTGGTCGGATACGGAATCCAAAGATGTACAGCGCCCTTCGCGTCGGAGGTCGCCGGAAAGTGCACTTGGTAGTTGAATTCGAAGGTCCGCGAACCGGGAGCGGGCGTCGACAAAGCCGCAACCGCGTGGCTGCCGTGTACTGCGAGCGCAACACCAAGTACGGCAATCAACAACGATGACAGAATGATCGGGAAGCGGGTCACGCGGGAACTCCTGCTCGTCGACGTGGAAAACGATGCGAACCCCGTCAGTATACTGCGTGCCGCCATAACGCGAAAATACTAGGTCCACGACGAAACAGTGAACTATCTCCGGACAATTCGAACGGCGCTGCTATGGTCAGCGGCATGCGCGATCTCCGCGCCATTACTCTGCGCTCAGGAAACTTCCCCTCCCCAGGACGCGAAGCCCGCAGTTCCGTCGACCAGGAAGCTCGCGGCAAGCAGCGACGAGCACCGGTTTTGGGACAAAACCAACGATTGGCTTTTCGCCGGCGTAGCCGCTTCCCGCACGCTGGACTATTTTTCCACTCTGAACATGCGCCGTCGCGGCCGCCAGGAAATCCTCCTCACCAACGACGTCGTCGACAATCACGCGGCCTTTGCAACCATCGAAGCCGCTGGTACCGCGACCTCCATCGGGGTCTCCTATCTATTTCACCGCTACGGTCACCACAAGCTGGAGCGCTGGACCTCCGTCGTTCATATCGGCCTGGCTTCAACCGGCGACGTACGCAATTACTGTCTCAAGACTTTCCATCGCCTGCCGGCCACGACCAGCCCATAGCTCAATTTCATTTGCGAACCGGAGACGTCGCGACGCGTGCGGCCGGCCCACTTGCAGTCCGGCCCGCCGCGCCTCATACTCCCGCTCGAGATCCAATGTTTTCATGCCGGACGCCAGATTCGCCGTTGCGAACACAACGCCACTCGGCGAAGCCTGGTTCTCTGCCGCGTCGTTCGGCGGCCCTGCTCTCCCTTGCTCTCCTGTTCACGCTCGCTGTGGTCTCGCCGTCTAACGCCGCCGAACCTTCGCCGCAAGCGACCCCAATCCAATCCTATCCGGAGCGCCCCACGCCCTCGCAGCCCGCCGTTCCCGGGTCGCCTTCGAAACAACGGCCGGCGCCCGAGCCTCCAAGAACCGAACAGTACACGCTGTCTCACGATCGCTACGAAAAAGCGGTGGCCTATTCGCGCGCCGAATACCTTCTGTATTTCGTCTCCTACGTCCTGAGTGTCATCGTCCTGCTACTGCTCTTGCGCCTGGGTGTCGCTGCGAAACTCCGCGACTTTGCGGAAAGCGCAAGCGGCAATCGCGGGCTGCAGGGACTGGTGTTTGTCCCGATGTTGATCGGAATCCTGGACCTCTGCGATCTGCCCGTCCACATCTATGGACACTCGCTTTCGCTGCACTACGAACAATCGGTACAAGGCTGGGGTTCGTGGTTTTGGGATTGGTCAAAAGGCGAAGTGCTGGGCATCGCCTTCGCCTATGTGCTGGTGCTGATTCTTTTCGCGGCCATGCGTTGGAGCCCCCGGCGATGGTGGTTCTTCTTTTGGCTCGCGACGCTGCCTATCCTGCTCTTTGTGGTTTTCATCAGCCCCTGGTTCATTGATCCGATGTTCAACACGTTCGGACCGCTCGAAACGAAATATCCGCAGCTGACGGCGGAAATGGAAAAAGTGATCCAGCGCACGGGTCTCAACATCCCTCCGGATCGCATGTTCCTGATGGAAGCCAGCAAGAAGACCAACGACCTCAACGCCTACGTAACCGGCCTCGGCGCATCCAAGCGTGTCGTCGTCTGGGATACCACCATTCAGAAGCTGACCACCGACGAGACCCTGTTTATTTTCGGCCACGAAGCCGGCCACTACGTGCTCAATCACGTCCGCAATGGGTTTTTGTTTTTCGCCGCCATGCTGCTGGTTGCCTTTTATGTCGGCTATCGCGGCTTGCACTGGGCGTTGGGCCTTTGGGCGCAGGATTGGAGAATTTACGGGTCCCAGGATTGGGCTTCACTCGCCGTCCTTTTTTTACTCCTCCAGGCGATTGCGTTTTTCGCCATGCCCATCGCGAATGGTTTCAGCCGCGCGCAAGAACATGCCGCCGATGTCTACGGCCTGGAAGTAATTCACGGAATCGTTCCCAATGCCGCGGAAGTGGCTGCCCACGCCTTCCAGGTCTTGGGCGAAGTCGGCCTCGCCGATCCCAATCCTCCGCCGATCATCACCTTCTGGCTCTATTCCCATCCGCCGCTCGCCGACCGCCTCGTTTTCGCCTATAGCTATGACCCCTGGTCAAAGGGCGAATCCCCCAAGTACGTCAAGCCCAACCAGCCATAGGGCCAGAAGCCTCCCACGCCGCGAACCCCCCTCGCCACTTCATCCTCGTCGCCGCGCAAAACTCGCCACCTTTTGCCGGTTCCCGCAAATCGCCATCGAACACCACCGCCGCTTGTGCGTCCGCGATTTGTCGCAGAAGAAAAGTTCGCACCCCGGGTTGGCGCACCGGCGAATGCGCGCCTCCGCACCCTCCACCAGGATTTCCGCCGCCGACCGCGCCACCGCCGCCAATAGCCAATCCAGGCCGCCTTCCCGCGCAATAAACTCCAGCTTCCAGCGCGCGTTCGCCGGCTGAACCAGTTCGTCGTGCCCTTCGGTAATGCGCAACACTTCATTGATCGGTTCAGCGCAGTCACGCGCGACCGGCTCGTTCCTTACCAGTGCCCCAAAAGCTTTACGCAACGCGTCGCGAAGACGTACCGCTCGAGACAACACCGCGAAGGCTGCCTTCGGATCGCTCTCGGATAACGTCAGCAATTGCGCTCCACGTTCGGCCGAGACGATACGCGAAGCCTCCAGGAAGGCCACGAATTCCTCCCACGACAGGTCGTGATAAGGCGCGCCCGGATACGATGGAGCGTTCGCGAAATCGACGGCAAGCCGTCCTCCCAGCAGAACGACGATGGCTGAGTTTTGCGACATCAGAGCCTCCAAGAGATCGCCCAACTTTAGCGAAATCAGCTCCGGGCAACATAACCGGTTAAAAATATCATAGCGGTTATTCCGCAGCTAGCCCTTCTCTGCAACGCAAACCTCCCCGATTACATCCATACTTGCATTCCCCGACGTACTATACTTTGAGGTTCAGGAAGGAACCTGCGAAATTCCATGTCGTGGAACATTCGACAAATTCCAGGGATGCCAACCTCCAGTTTGGCGGCAGTTTCTCTGGCACTCCTTGTTCTCGGATGGTCGGCAATCCGCACTGTCGATCCCATCATGGCACTCGACCGCAGCCCGGCAGCGCAGAGCCCGTCGGCCGCGGTTGTCCCGGTCGTCGTCGAACTGTTCACCTCGGAAGGATGCTCCAGCTGCCCGCCGGCAGACGCCCTGCTAGCGCAGCTCGAATCCCAGCAACCGGTTCCCAAGACGCAGATTATCGCGCTCGAAGAGCACGTCGATTACTGGAACAACGACGGCTGGATGGACCCGTTTTCCAATCGGGAATGGACGCTGCGCCAGCAAGACTACGCCGGCACGCTGAAAAACCGGAATCCTTACACGCCTCAAATGATCGTCGACGGCCGCACCGAATTCGTCGGCGGTAACGATCGGGCCGCCGTGCAGGCGATCGAAAAAGCTGCCGCCGAACCCAAGGCTCAGGTAACGTTGTCGGTGGCTCCGTCTTCCAAGGCCGGTATCGAACAAGCCATCGTTTCTGTGGATCAACTCACCGCGCCAAATCACAATGACAAGCCCGAGGTGTGGCTGGCGGTTACCGAATCAGGCCTGCATTCCGCCGTCTCCGCGGGGGAGAACGCCGGCTCGGAGCTTCATCACGCTTCGGTGGTGCGTACGTTTCACAAGGTAGCGTCCATCAATCTCAACAAAGAAACGTCGTTTTCCGGAACCACGACCGTGCACCTCGATTCCTCCTGGAAGCTCCAAAACGTTCGCATCGTCGTTTTCGTGCAAGAACAAAAAAGCCGCCAAATCCTAGGTGCCGCCGCCACCCGTATCGGGCAGTAACTGTTCGTCGCAAACCCGTCATAGCACAGCAGTGTTGCCTCTGCCCACCTACACCCGGAGAGCAAGGCATTCCCGAAAAAAGGTGCGAACCCGCCGGCCATGCCGGCAACCACCGTACCCCGCGTCCTTGTGCTATCTTCATTTTCAAAGCGCAAGGCCGCGAGCCAGTTTTTCGCGTGCGCAAGGCTTCCTCTCCCAATGGACATCCCCGACTCCCCTCTCACTGTTCCCGCCGAGCCGCCGCCGGCACCCAATTTCTTTCGCCACCCCGACCTTCCCTTCGTGCTTCTGCGCCTCTTCCTCTACCTCATTCTCATGGAAGCGTTCACGTACGAGTTTTTTTGGGTCGG
>Ga0209420_1000991_pt1 | contig 13983 bp, 11 predicted proteins | sample BlaSpr_A8_OM1_O1_FD_187972 | JGI IMG/M metagenome (GOLD analysis project Ga0209420, IMG submission 187972) | Forest soil microbial communities from Thunder Bay, Ontario, Canada - Black Spruce, Ontario site 2_A8_OM1_O1 (SPAdes) (version 2) | ecosystem: Environmental > Terrestrial > Soil > Boreal... | reverse complement strand
AAAGTCCGGCATCTATCAAAGTCCGGCATCTATCAAAGTCCGGCATCTATCAAAGTCCGGCATCTATCAAAGTCCGGCATCTATCAAAGACGGGGTCGACGATCGACCACGCGTCGCGCCTTGAAGGTCTGAAGCTCAAGAGTGTCGGGGGGGACGACTTTGACTTCGACGCGAACGTTAACCGCAAGAGAGAGTTTCGATGCGAGCTCTCGCTCAAGGTCCCCATATGAATCAGCATCGAGGTGAGGAGCTGCCTCTGCTTCAACCGAGAGTTCGTCGAGGTAGCCGTACCGGTCGACTATTACGCGAAATTCCGAGCCGACACGAGGGGTGTCGCGCACTACCGCCTCGATGGCGCTCGGGTAGATGTTCGCGCCGCGGACGAGGAGCATGTCGTCGCGTCGTCCATATACACCGAATGGTAGCCGCGGATACGTGCGCCCACATGTACACGTACTGTCTTCCATGACGCTTTCGTCGCCCATCCAAAATCGGATCATCGGCTGAGACTCACGCCACAGATGTGTCCCGACCGTTACCCCTTGTTGTCCCGGCTCCAGGGGCACGTTGGCGTCATCCGCACTAACTATTTCGGTGTAGTTCTCGTCCTGGAAGAGATGGACGCCTCCGCCTTGATTTTCAAAACATCCAACGTTAGTCAGGAACGGGTACATCTCTGACGTCGAGCCCGCAGAAACATCGACAACGGCCGCGCCATTCCACGCCTCGCTCAGAAGCTTACGAACTGACGCAATGCTGCCGCCTGGCTCCCCGCCCATGAAAGTGAGTTCTACCTTGAATCCGTCGCGATCAAAACCCAGCTCTCCCGCCCGGCCGGCGAGATGAGAGAGATACGACGGAGTACCGCACAGGACATCGCACGAGAGCGCCTTCAAGAGTTCTATCTGACGGTCAGTCGGCACGACTGAGCCGGTAGGGAACGCCGTGGCGCCGATTCGCTCAGTGGCATCGAGGACGCCCCAACCTCCGAAAAACAGGCTGAAAGGGTAGGTGATTTGAACCCGATGATGCGGCCGCACTCCCACGCACCAGAGCCCCATGACGCTGACCTCGCCGCCCCGAATCCAGTCCTTAGCTGAAACACCGTACATAGTTGGTTTACCCGTCGTTCCAGACGAGCCGTGAATCCGAATAAGCTCACTGGCCTCAACGCCGAGGTATCTGCCGAAGGGCGGGTATGCCGTCTGCTCCTCCACAAGCATTTGCTTCGTGATGATCGGTACTTTCGTAGAGAAATCCTCGAGTGATTTGACGCTCGATGGGTGAAAACCCTTCGAGTCGTAATGCTCACGATAAAAGGGCAACCGGTTGTACGCGTAGTCAAGCTGGAATTGCAGCCTCTCCAAGATGATCTTGTTCCTTTGCGCGGATGGCATGGTCTCGCGCTCCTCATCCCAGAATCGTTTGTAGCTCATCGTTATGTTCCTTCCGAGGTTCCAGCGCTCGCGCGTAGACCACGCCCTAGGGGTGACCTGCCATTACTCATCCCTCTTCCGCCTCGCTTGCTCTCTCTCGACGAGATCGCCGATAATCGCCCTCGAATCCGGTAAGAGCTGCCCTGCCAACTGCATTGCATACGCGTATTCTCCTCCGTGCAACCAGCTCGCCCGGAGCCACTGGTTGAGCGCTGCTTTTGTTCCTTCCAACGCGAACCTCGGAAGGGCCACCAGTCGCTCTGCCAGCGCGCGAGCCTCCAAGTTCAACGAATCGGCATCAACGAGCTTTGTCAGGATGCCAGCTTCAAGCGCGGCTTGGCCCGAAAGTCGCTCCCCAAGGAGCAAATGCCTCTTCGCCGCGGCAAAGCCAAGCAGAAGCGGCCATATCAGCGTGCCCCCATCCCCCGCGGGCACACCGATAAGAACATGCGGATCGCGAAATTCAGCGCTCGGTGACGCGAGGATAAAGTCGCACAAGAGAGCTAACGATGTTCCTGCGCCAATCGCAGGCCCGTTCACTGCGGCGACCAGCGGCTTTTGAAACGCCAGAACCGCTTCGATCAAACGTCGGCCACCATCCATTGCGGAAAGGATCGCATCGGTGTCCTTGCGCATCTCGGCGATCGCACCCAGGCTTGGCCCCTGGAAAAACAGGTCACCATCTCCCGTCAACACCAAGCAGCGAGAGGCGGCGTCGTCATTTATCTCGTACAACAGGCGCCACATTTCCTCAAGCTGAAGCATCGAAAGATGAGCGTCGTCGGGGAAGTGCAGGTAAGTTGCGAACGTGACCCCAGAAGGCGATCTATCCATCTCGATGGTATGCATTGAGCTAACACTCATCTCGGACCTCCTGAACGCAGGGACGCAATACGCCCACTGGGATACACACACTTTGTCTGCAAAGGGCCGGGCCTGCGCGGGGTCAACTTTATGGACACCGGTTACAGATGGACGACCGGTGAACCGGCTGCTATAGCGGCTCCGAGTCCCATCCGTAGTCGATTCGCCAGTATTTTGGCCGGTTGCTCGTCCCTCAGCGCAGCAGCAAGGTATCGAGCCCGGAGCGTGAAGAGAAAGAGGGGGTACTCCAACGTGTAACCCATCCCACCGTGCAGTTGGTGTGCCTGGAGGCAGACTTCGTCGATCGCATCGACCGTCGCCATCGCCGCCATCAGGGCGACTTCGCTTCCCTTAGAAGCATCTTGCTGAAAGGCCGTCGATAACGCCTGGTGGGCAAGCAACGCAGCCGATTCGTGCTTAACCGTTGCGTTGGCCAAACGCACTTGGACAGCCTGTAACTCACCGAGCGGCTTGTTGAATTGCCGACGTTCGCTCACGTACTCTCCAGTGAGTTTGACCATTGCACTGAGCACACCTGCGGCATAAATCGTCAGGATTGAGAGCCTCCAGGTCCGGCGACACTCTTCTGCACCCAGATCTACTCGAGCAACAACCGGTACCCGCGTGTCGGGGTCGAAGTTGAGACGCATAACTTCGTCAAAGTCTGCGACCTGGCCATCCGTTCTGCTACACCGGTCGGGAAGACGCACCAATAAAATCGCATCTTCATAGGGAATGGCTGCGTAATACCGCGCGCCACCAATGCGTGAGACAACGACAGTACAACCACGAAGCACTGCTGCGCCACCTCTCACGTCCGTCGCCGTAAGCCCTCGAGGTGGCAGGACGACCAGCGTCGATGCTGCGCGGGTTACCTCCGTTAGCTCAGGGGTGGTTTCCTCGAATTCGGCAAAGAAATGCATCGCCGCCATCGTCTCAGGGAAAGCTACGGGACCGAGCGCCGCCCCAATCGCTTCGAGCGCCGCTGCCGTCAACTGCCAAGGTCCGCCCAGCCCACCGACCCTTTCGGGAATCCCAAGTAGGTGCAAATCCAGATCCAATAGTGCCCTCGCGGCCTCTTCATTCAGATCGGGCTCTGACTGGAGATACACTTTTCGCTTCTGGTCCAAAGACGAAACATTCTCGAGTACACCTCTTACCGTCGTCAGAACCTCGTCTTGTGTGCTATCCAGCTCCCGCTGCTCCGGAGTCATTAGAGCGATACGACTCTCGGTCGCGTGAGTGCCAATACCACCGGTACACACTTCGCGGGCGATGTGGGCGCGCATGACGTCATTGGTTCCACCGCCAAACGTCCAGACGAAGGTATTGCGATACTCCTGCTCGAAGTGGCCCCCTGCTGGCCGCTCGAGCTGTCCGCGTCGGATGATCGAAGGAACACCCAACAGAAGTTGGGCTTCCATTGCAATACGCTGCCGCAGTTCGGTCATGATGACCTTAAACAGGCCGGCCTCGCCAAGTGTGGGATCTCCGAAGCTCGCTGCCCAGCAGAGCCGGCGAGCAATGGCGAAAGCGGCCGCGATTTGCGTCTGTAGGTGCGCCAAACGGAAGTACGCGACGTCTTCCGATTCGGCAAGGTGATCGACCGGCATGCCGATCACAGCGGAGACGAGTTTGGCAAAACTGCGTTCGATAGTCGCTGGCGCCGTTACGAGAGAGCGCTCGATGTTCAACGCTTCTACCATGTACGTCCATCCCGCGCCTTCGTCCCCAAGAAGGGCTGAGGCCGGGACTCGAACGTCCGTCCACACGGTCTCGTAGGTTCGTTCAGACAATGTCGCGATTTGATTCGCTGAAAAGCCTCGTATCGGGATCTTGATGATGAAGAGTGAAATTCCTTCGTGTCTCGCTCCATCGTGACCGGTGCGTGCTGCAAGAAGACAGTAATCGTGCATCTCAGCACTGGACGTCCAGAGCTTTACTCCATTGATGACCCACTCATCTCCGACTCGCTCTGCTCGAGTAATGAGTGACGCTAGATCCGTGCCCGCGCCGGGCTCAGAGTATCCAAGTGCGAAATCGATCTCGCCTCGCTTGATCAACGGCAAGAATTCCGTCTTTTGTTGTTCGGACCCGTGTCGGATTATGAGAGGAGCTACCAGAATCCCAGCCTGAAAGTGCGGTGGAATCCCAGCGCGAGCCAGCTCGTCAAAGACAATGAAGTCATAAAGTGCAGAGAGATCCTCGCCGCCGCACGTTATGGGCCAGCTCCGACCAAAGAGCCCTCGCCGACCTACAGCGCGACGCGCTTCTTTGTACATCTTCTCGTGCTCAGGCGATTCGATCCAAGGATTTGTTAGATCCGGCGGCCAACACTCATTGGGGTCGGGCCAAAGCCTCGCGAGAAACTCCCGCGTGTCAGTGCGAAACGAAATCACCTCATCCGGAAACTCGGACACATACAGCGAGCGATGCATCGCGGATTAAGCGTTGTTTCGTTTCCGCCTGTCCTGCTCTAGAAGACCACCACGCACATAATTGACCCACTTACCGCCAATCATGGCGCTTTCGCGCTCGACCCCTTCTTCAACGAAACCCAAGCTTTGATAAGCAGCGCGTGCTGCAGTATTGGTTTCGAGCACTTTCATTTGGAGGCGATGAATCTTCTCATCTTCAAAGGCATAGTCGAACATGAGCTCTAATGCCTCAGCGCCAAGCCCCAAGCGGCGGTAACGCTTGGGCCATATACCCACCGCGCATGTAGCGGTTGTCCCAAACCCGTGCCAGGTATCCTCTATATTCGCACGGCGATACCCAACCACGCCGATGGCTTCCCCTTCGTACTCGATAACCCACCGAGTCGGATCCGCGAGGATATCGTCGTACCACTGGTCGACGGAAGCATCGTCCCAAATTTCCGTCACCTTGTCTGGCTCGCGTGAGGTCATGTGGGTGTAATCAGGATCTAATCCGGCAACTTTGCGAATCGGCTTGTCACGCGGCTCAACTTCACGCAGAACTAACTGCTTGCTCTTGAATGTCGGCTTTGTCATGTTGCTCCTATCCTGATGGCGATTGCTTCTAGTGTTTACCCGGGCGTACTTTTGTTGATCAGAGAACAACGTTCTTTATGTGGAGATCGACGATCTCGTCAATACTTAAACCAAGGGCCAGAAGAACTTCGTGCGTATCGGCACCAAGTTCAGGAGCTCCCTTGCGAGGAATTTCTTCCAATCCGAATGGCGACTTCACAAATCTGAGGCCGTTCTCGAGTTCGACCAGGTAGCCCTCGGAGGCAACCTGTTCGTCGGTGACCAGGTCTGTCACAGTGTTGACCGGGCTGCACATGATGCCCTTGGCGCGGAGCCTCTCTAGCCATTCGTCACGATCACGCCGCGCGAACAGCGTATTAAACTCTTCTTTGAGATCCACGCGATTCTCATGGCGCCGAACCCTTTCCGAGAATCTCGGATCAGTAATTAGCGTGGCGCTCTCAAGGACGCTTGCTAAGTCGGGCCACGTCTTGTCGTAGAGAATTCCGATCGAGATGTACTTTCCATCACGACATTTGTATGCGTCGAAGAGGGGCGAACTGTGTTTGTGCGCATCGAAAGTATCCTCAGTATTCGCCGCCATAGCGATGCCGAACATTTCTAACCACATCATCGCTTGGAGCTGGGAACTGTGAGCATATTGCGCTTGTCCAGTGCGATCTCGAGCAAACAACCCGGAAAGAATCGCGAAAGCAAGCATTGTGCCAGCCTGCAAATCGACAATTGATCCGTGCGGATACCACGGGACCCCGGGGATTGCTGATACCTCGAACATGAAGCCGGAATACGCCATCCCGATTGAATCGACGGCTGGTTCGTTCGCACGCGGTCCAACCGCACCTAACCCTTCTGCGAACGCGTAGACGATCCGCTGGTTGACTTTTTGGAGCTGTTCGAAACTCGCTCCCATGGCTTCCAGCGGACGCCTGCGAAGGTTCGTCAAGAAAACGTCGCAGTCCGCTACAAGCTTGTGGAGCACAGCCTGGCCGTCGGGGGTCGACGCGTCCAACGCAATCGATCGCTTGTTTCGGTTAAAGGTCTCCCAGCACATATAACGGCCGTCATCAGTGACGAGGTTTACGCCATGTGCCTCTGTGTTGCCGCGACCACCATCGGGTGAGTTGGGATTTTCCACCTTCAGAACATCCGCGCCAAGATCACCCAGGATCATTCCGGCCAGCGGGCCGGCGACCCAGTGTGTCATCTCGATGACTTTTACCCCTGCCAGTGGGCAGGCCGAGATGTCGCTGGGGACAATGGGATGAATGTTGGTCACCAAGATCGCAGCTCCATTCCAAACCACGCCACACCGTCAACCAAGTCAGATGATCGCCTGCGACTTCGCCGCACGTCTACACCGACCCAAACATGAAGCGGCGCGTCAATCACGAGCATTTGCCGCGATCCGCAGAACGCAGCCGGGACGAAATCTCTGAGATATTTTCGGCGCGACCGCCAGTTGCGAGCATCTCGCAAAAGTCAGCGACGCACACACCCTCCCTTTTGTCACTCGTGCGGTCAGTATCGCCGCAGAGACAGTTTACAAGCAACAGGCTTACATGCAAACGTCGAATGCGGAACTCTCTTTATTAGGCTGGCGGCGGATTAACCCGAGTTGACGAGGTCTTATTCTGACTCTCTGCTCGCGCAGTAAAGGCCCACGCCGCCATGCATGCCGGCGCCAAGGCTAACTTCTTAACCACATGACCGCTTGAAAGAGAGTCAGAAGATCGCATACGCATTGGCAGGGGACCCCGCTCCCTTTGGGACGTTGAGCGGCGCGGATGCGAGGAAGAACTCATAACGCTCAAGTTCCGCACATGTCGCCGACAGCTCACGAAGATCCCACAGTTCGCCGAGAGCCATGCCAAGCATGGCGAGCAGCCGGTGGTGAACGGATCCTTCAGCAGACAGGTACGGAACAGCCTCGACGCCCACATTGTCCACCGCCAGTGCACTGATCCGACGATCCCAAAGCCAACCTGCTGTCGCAATACCAGGATCGATTCCCGGCCAGGCCGCACTTTGTGGATCCGCCGAGAAGTTGGTTGCGAGCACGTCGATGAGACTTTCGGGCAAGGTCCGGTACCACTCAAGCCATGCCGTTCTCACCACGAGAATGTCGCCCACCTCAAGAGCCACGTCTGCCCAGTCGGCCACACGCTCCATCAGGGGGCCGTCGATCAAGAATCTGGTCTGAAGATCAATGGGACTACCCGATTCAGCCATATATGCGGCGACGTCGAGAAGAACTCCGCGACCGAAGATACCTCGGACGGCGTATCGGTCGATCCCCAGCTTGCCCTCTTCAAGTTGATCCTCCTGAAGCCAGTTGTAAAAGCCAAATCGTCGATAACCGTGGTGAGACAGTGCGTCCCACTGGCTGCTTCCCTGCAAGAAGAACCCGTCCAGGTAGTCATCCCGTGACCGGCCATGGACCCGGACTGTGCGGGCAAGCCGTCCTTCTCGCCACGGTGCCCAGTACGCGCGCCGCGGCTCGTCAATAGGCAGGTTGAGATTCACCCGAATTCCACTCTCGATGAGCCTTGACGAGCGTGCGACACGCTCGTCGGTGAGATGGTTCAGAGTGCCGAGCTCATCGTCCTCTCCAAACACGCCCCAGGCATGACGCTCCCGCGTCTCAGGGAATACCGGAAGCTCATCAAAACGGGGGAATGCTGTGAACCCACGATCCGATGTCACCACATTGTAAACTTTACTTGGCCCCAGCGGTTCCGCCCGTCTCCGGACTCCTTTAAACTTAGGGTGATTCGAAGGGCCTAGGGATCGCGTGAGGTGCGGACGACTTTAGCCCTCGATGAAGCCGGGAGTTCCACTCAGGCCATCTCGGGACTTCACACAAAACCCCAGCTCAATGAATGCGTCCCGCTCCCTTATCCGTGGGTTGGAGGGGTGTTGGTGGACACTTGCGTCAAACAAACGGTAGTTTTAAACCGTGACCACCGCCACGAGGGGAGCCACCGGACGTCGACCGGCAGACCCGAGGCCGTCGCTTGTAAGTCTGAACGGGATTTATCGACTTGAGGGAGCCCGGTGTAGTGCTTGCGGCAAACCGACCGTCGAGTTATCTCCTCGATGCCCGATCTGCGGAAGAGACTCACTCAAAGCTGCGTTCTTTGGGCCCGGGGCGACAGTATTTAGCGCAACGACTTTGCGCGTAGGGGTTGCTGCGCGAACGCCGCCGGTAACCTTTGCTTATGTAGACGTGGATGACGGTCCACGAATTCTCGTCCATGTGGATCTTCAGAACCCGCCGCCACCTGGTTCACGTGTGCGGTTCGCAGGCTTAACGGTGGACGGAGATCCACTCGTTGCAATCGAGCACTCGTGAGTTCCTACATACACGGAGTCGGCACCACTTCTTTTGGAAAACAGCCCGACAGGTCAGCAATCGAGCTGGGATGGGAGGCAGTCGATCGTGCTCTTCGTGATGCGAACTTGGAACCGAAAGAAGTAGACGCTGTTTTCGCCGCCACTGTTTTTGGCGAAACCGGCACCGCACAAAGGATCCTCAAAGGTCTGGCACTGGCAGGATTGCCTGTGGTCACGATTGAAAATGCATGCGCAAGCGGCACGTCCGCATTCCACGAGGCGAGGGTGGCAGTCGAGAGCGGTCGATTTGACACTGTGCTGGCTCTTGGTTTCGAGACCATGACTGCGAGGTTCGATACTGCAATCGAGCCATCTGGGAGTGATGCCGAGGGCCGCCAAGCTTTCGGGATGCCCGCCATTTACGGCATGTCTGCCGCGCGCTATCAACACGAATTCGGCCTGACATCTCGGCAGCTGGCGCTTGTTTCAGTAAAGAATCATCGGCACGGACTCCTTAATCCACTGGCACAGCACAAGAGGGCCGTAAGCGTGGAGGAGGTGCTCTCATCTCGAATGATCTCCGACCCACTTACCCTGCTTCAATGTTGTTCTCTCGCTGATGCTGCAAGTGCGGCAATAGTCGGCGTCGATCGAAGATGTGCTCGAGACATCCGAATACGTTCGTCTGCACTCAATTCGGGCGCCATTTGGGGTAGCGGGAACCAGAAAGTTTGGGGTTGGGACATTGTCCATGACACGGCATGCATCGCCTATGAACAAGCCAACCTTGGTCCAGATGAAATCGATTTGCTCGAAGTTCACGATGCCTTCACTATCGGCGAAATCGTGACAACTGAAGCTCTCGGGCTTTGTGGACTTGGTGACGGAGGACGCCTAGTAGAACTCGGTCACACGGAGCTTGGCGGTCGGCAACCGGTCAATCCATCTGGCGGCCTACTTGCACGTGGTCATCCGCTGGGCGCCACCGGCTTGGCTCAAATCGCGGAAATTGTTTGTCAGCTCCGCGGTGAGGCACTGGAGCGTCAAGTGCCTGATGCTCGAATCGGACTGGTCGAGACCATGGGGGGTGGCACTGCTGGGATTGATGGCAATGCCTGCGTCGTCACGGTCTTGGGAAATTGAGGTTCTCCCACAATGAACGCGACTATTGACGACAACATATTGTCTCCCGACCACGTGGAAGACCCTTATTCTTACTTTGCGGTGGTGCGGTCTAACGACCCGGTGCACTGGAATGAGCGATATAACGCCTGGTTCATACACCGATATAATGATGTACTGTCCGCCCTCAAGGACACTACCCGATTTTCCTCTGACAGAGTGTGGCCAGCGTTCGCCAAACTAACTGCCGAAGAGCAGAATGATCGGAAGACGATTTACGACATTCTCGGTGACTGGTTGGTCTTTCATGATCCGCCCTCGCACACCCGCCTCCGCAGGCTTTTCAGTTCCGCGTTTACCCCGCGTGCTATCGAAAAATGGAGAACGAGAATCGAGGAAATCGTCTGTGACGTAACGCACTCCACGATTGTCGATCACAATCCTATTGATGTTATTCGTGACTTTGCTTACCCAATTCCGGCACTTGTTATTGCTGCAATGCTTGGGGTTCCGGCTTCAGATCGAGATCTATTCAAGGCCTGGTCCGATGACATTATGGGGCTTGTGTTTGGTGCGCGGGAACTGGAAGATCGACATCGCCGTGCTGAGCACAGCCTAACGTTGATGTCGGATTATGTACGAGAACTCATTCGGTATTTCCGCCAAAACGCAAGCGATACACTCATTGGCAAACTAACCGACGTGCAAAAAGTCGATAGCTCGTTGACTGACGACGAGATAGTTGCAAATTGTATACTCTTCTTGTTCGGTGGTCATGAGACCACGACAAATCTCATAGGCAATGGGTTCCGTGCGCTAATGCAGTGGCCGCAACAGTACGAACGGCTGCGGTCAGCGCCAGATTTGTTGAGACCTGCGATTGAGGAACTCTTGCGGTTCGACGGACCTTCCAAGACTGAGGTACGAATTGCATCGGAGGATGTTAATGTTCGAGGCAAGGTGATTCGAAGGGGGGACATGGTCTATCTAGTCCAAGCCTCCGCCAATCGCGATCCCGACGTTTTCTCGTCCCCCGACGTCCTCGACATCGAACGGAACGAGGCTCCCCACGTCGGCTTCGGCTTCGGACTGCACTATTGCTTGGGTGCTGCGCTTGCTCGGCTCGAGGGCTCAATCGCTATCGACGCACTCATTCAGAATCTTCAGAATCCACATCCGACCGGTGATGAGAGGTGGATTCCGACGATCATCTCGCGAGGCATGGAATCCTTTCCTGTGGAGTTTGAGTTGAGGTAAGCCCACCCAACACTTAGTTTCAGTGATGTTTGGCCTTTTGTTGCCAGAACTGGTGAATCGGCGGGCTGTGTATGTTTGTCCAGAGGGACCATGGTGGTGGTTCGATCTATTTGGCCGGTTGCTGGCAATAGCCAGACGATTTACACCTGCCGGGCCATGGACTGTCCAGCGCCCCATGGATTGTGCGGGTATGCAAAACGTTCCGTTCCAACACAGCGAATTTCACCGTGCCTGAAGATCGGCCTCGATGTCTCTAACCTTTCTCTTCCGCCGCATGGAGTCCGACAGCGTCCTCGTAGGCATGTAGCCAGAGCTGAACTCCGCGACGGTGTCGATGGCTCTCCCCGTGGGCCCTGCTCTTCGAAGTCTGCAACCCGCCCTCGCCGCAAGAAATTTATTCGATGGGTTGGGTCGCCCAGTTCATCCGACGCTCTGGTCTGATTCAAGCAGCTTCACCGCTGTCAACGCCACACTGCGACTCATCTCATCGGTTGTGTCGGTATGCGGAAACTCTGTCTCAGGGGACAGCCAACAACCGCAGCCTCACGAGATAGCCTTGGGGATCCACTGGGTGGCGGCCGCGCTCCCCAACTGGTTGCTTCGAGCTTATGTCTCCGGCTCGAATTGAAGAAGTGTCCACAACGATGACACGTCGTCATACGATGCCTTCACTCGCAGTCCAATTCTGACCTCTTCTGGATCGATGTCGCGCACACGGCCAATCATCCGAATGCCAGCGTCCATCGCCACGTGCGCCAAGACGTAAGGAGCTTCAGCTTGGTAGGCAGGTGTCGGTGCACGATGAACTACCGTGTACGTATAGATTTCGCCGCCTCCGGGGATTTCTGTCCAGGTCGCACCGGCTGAGTGGCAGTGAGCACATAGTTCCTTGGGAACATTGCGTAGCGAGCCACATTCGTTGCATCGCTGAACGGCTAGTCGGTGATCTCGCAAGGCATCCCAATACGGGATTTGCCAGTTTGGCAAATCCTCTGGAAGGAACTTTTCATCAGTTTCTGACACTTCACACCTCTCCGAGGATCGCTGAGAAATTATTCTGCATTGCCCCGCCCGTTCCGTTCAGGTATCCGTATTTTGCTCCCGCGACTTGGCGAGGTCCCGCTCTGTTTCTGAGTTGTTCGACGAGCTCGATCAGCGTATAAATGCCCATCCGGCCCGCATGGCTAAATGACAAGTACCCACCATTGGTATTGGTTGGGAGTCGACCGCCTATCGACAGCCCGCCTCGTTCGACGAACTGGCCACCCTCGCCCACCTCGCAGAACCCTCTTGCTTCGAGCCCAAAGATCACGTTGATTGTAAAATGGTCGCCAATACCGGCGACATCAATATCCTCTGAGGTTAGGCCAGCCATACCGAACGCAGTCTCTGCTGCGATTGATGCAGCCGGGAAGTACGACAAACTAGGCAGAGCGTTCGGATCGATATGGCTATGACCTTCTCCGTACCCAAGGAATCCGATAGGCGGGTTGCCAACAGAGCGGGCATGTTCCGCACTCGTAACGACTATTGCGCCCCCACCCTGATTGATCGGACAACAATCGAGGAGCCGAAGCGGATCCGCGATCATTCGGGAGGCCAGTACGTCGTCGATCGAGAGTTCCCCGCGGCTGCCGTTTACTGATAGCGGATGCAACGTTGCGCCATGTCGCTGCGCGACGGCGACCTCGGCCAGCTGAGCGGGGGTCGTGCCGTAGTCGTGCATATGTCGCCGGGCCAGAACGGCGTAGTCGGAAACACGAGTTGTACCATTGATGTGCACCATGGGAAGATTCCAACGGGGCTATGGGTGGACCACCTCTGTTCGAACCGGAGGTGCATTCGCATCGAGCACCTCGAAGCTGTCCGTGGCCAGTTTTCAGTCCCCGCTTTTGGCCACCAGAAGTCCCCACCCCTCGGGGTGAGTTTTCAGTTTCCCGAGCCTAGGTTTTCCTCCCCTCGCGCGCCTCTTTCATGCGGAACGACTCGCCCTCGGTGACGACGAGCACGTTGTGGTGCAGCAGGCGGTCGAGCAGGCTGACGGCCGTCGAGTGATCAGGCAGGAACCGTCCCCAGTCCTCGAACGGCGAGTGTGAGGCGACGCCGAGGGACCGTCGCTCGTAGGCCGCTGAGACGAGGCGGAAGAAGAGCTGGGCCCCGGTGTGGTCCATCGGCGCGAAGCCGATCTCGTCGATCAGGATCAGGTCGGCTTTCAAGATCCCGTCGAGGACGCGGCCCACCGAATTGTCGGCCAGACCGCGATAGAGGGTCTCGACCAGTTCGACCGCGCTGAAGTAGCGCACCCGGAAGCCGGCGTCGACAGCCGCGTGACCGAGGGCGATGAGCAGGTGGCTCTTGCCGGTGCCGGCCGGTCCGACCAGACAGAGGTTCTCCTTGGCCCGCACCCATTCGAGGCTCGAGAGGTAGTCGAAGGTGGTCGCTTTGACCGAGGAGGCGGCCACATCGAACTCGTCCAGGCTCTTGGTGACCGGAAAGGCGGCGGCCTTGAGGCGGTTGGCCGCGTTGGAGGCGTCACGCGAGGCGATCTCGGCTTCGACGAGCGTGCGCAAGAACTCCTCGGGCTTCCAGCGCTGCGTCTTGGCCGTCACCAGCAACTCGGGAGACAGCGCCCGCATGGCACTCAGACGCAGCCGGCGCAGTCCGGCCTCGATGTCGGCGGGCAGTGCGGGAGGGGCGGTACTCACGACTGCTCGCCAATGGCGTAGTCGCTCAGCGAGCGCGTCGGCACGAGCGGCAGCTCGACGATGAGCGCCTCGCCGGGAACCGCGAGGCGAGGAACTCCAGTGCCGGCCGCGATGATCGAGCGCACGTCGTGGGCCCGGAAGCGCCCGAAGGAGGTGGCGCGTTCGAGGGCGGCGAGGAGGACCTCTTTGCCATGGGCCGCTTCCATCTGGGCCAGTTCGGCGAGATCGCCCTTGAGCGAGGTCATGCCCCGA
>Ga0209420_1000990_pt1 | contig 14004 bp, 23 predicted proteins | sample BlaSpr_A8_OM1_O1_FD_187972 | JGI IMG/M metagenome (GOLD analysis project Ga0209420, IMG submission 187972) | Forest soil microbial communities from Thunder Bay, Ontario, Canada - Black Spruce, Ontario site 2_A8_OM1_O1 (SPAdes) (version 2) | ecosystem: Environmental > Terrestrial > Soil > Boreal... | reverse complement strand
GGTCCCTGAGAAGGGACGCTCCCCAGGTAGGCCGCTCAGATGGATGGCCACCCCGGCCTTCTGCCTCACATCGGGGCAGGGGGCCGGACAGAATCCCGCTACAGGCCGGCTCACCGTCGACAGCAGGTCAGGGCGTTACGGACTCAGCCCGTGACACGAGGTTGACACATCAGTCCTCGGGTGGCCGATCCGTCACGCGTACAATTTCGGGTCCATTGACGAGCTCGACAGTGGCGCCCGTGATGTAGAACTCACCATCCAGGGGGTCTTGGTTTCTGCCAATGCCGAGATTGTCGTTGAGTCCGTTCATCCGGTAGTTGGCCCGGTGGACAGTCGACGCGACGGCGTTCGGAAACGCCTCATCCGACACGGCGAGTGCCATCGCGATTTTCTTGAGCATCGTGCCGATGCCCTCTCGGTGACGAGTGACTGCAACGCCAAGCGTGAATATTTGGATCGCCGGGTCGTCAGGATGTTCGAGGCCGAAGATGATCGCACCCACCAACACCCCGTTGTCTCTCGCCAGAACGAAGTATGGGTAACCGCTACCGAAGTCTCCGAGGCGATCCGTCGCCTTATAAATCAGGTCCTGCGCTGCCTCGGCGGGTCTGTGGCCGATGGGCGCACACTTGAACGCCAGAACCTCGTCGCGATCGGCAGACGTGTAGATGGAAAGGTCCAGCTGTCTGAGTAAGGCAACTGCCTTTTCTGACGCCCCCGACACGGGGCGTCAGGCTACTTGGACACTCGGTCGGTGAAACTGGCCTCCACCTTGACCACGGTTGTGCCAAGCAGGCGCTTGAGCGCGGCAAGACGCGCTGGGGAGCTGTCAAGGTCCAGCCCCGGCTTTTTAGGGTCCTTCGCCATGGTGGGTGCTCTCCGTGTTCGCCTAGGGACAAGCCTCATATTAGAGGTTTCGGCGCGAAAGTCCAGTCGGGTTGAGTTTCCTGTGCCTGAATTTCAGCCTATTTTCGGCCGCAATTCAGTAAAACGTTGCAGATTTTGCCACTGTAACCATGGTTTCATTGCGGAGCGCCCGACTGACAGATCCTCAACACGAGCCTACGCCGACCACCCCACTCCGCGAGGCGGGTATGACCCTACCCTCGTCTACGGTCGTTTTCCGTGGCCGACATCGTTCCGAGGTCGCCCGAACCGGGCGACCGCCACCCGGGGGCCAACGTGGACCGGGCGGTGGCACTCGCCAAAGGGTGACCGCTGGTGGAGGGTTTGGAGCTGCTCCGACCACATCGACGGGCTGACGGGGCTCAAAGAGTTCGGGCGGCGATCAGCCCATTAGTTCGGTCACTCCCAACCAGGCGTTGCTTCATCAGCGGTCGATCGTCAGCCACTTTTCGACGCCGTCGAGGTCGAGTCCGGAGAGGAGGCCAACCTCTCGGCCGTCGATGAGAACGGGCATGACCGCATTCGTCTGAAGGTCAACGATCCGGTACGTCCCGTAACCGATCGCCCTCGGATCGCGCCGGCGGGACTTCTCAAGACGAAATCCCTGGCGGTCCGCCATTCTGCGAAGTCTGTTCTCTCGCACTTTGTCGGTCTCCTCTTTCACTCGAGCCAATGTATCTACCCGACACTATACCCGAAGATGTGCTAGAAGTGATGCTGGAAGGCATACCAGAGGGTGTGCCGCGAAAGGGAGGACGCATGACCGCAACCGAAGAACGGGTCTTAACTGACCTGGGCGCCTACAGGCAGGACTACCACGAGATTTACGTCGCGCTGCGAGCGCATGGCGGATGGGATCTGTCCAACAAGTTCGAGAACCTCGCCTGCGAATTAGCCCATGAATGCACCGCCCGGGCCGTAGCCGCAGCCTGGGGCGGTGCGGTGATCAATGGCACGGTTGTTATCGGAGGCGTCACGCCAGACGTCCGAATCGAGATCCCGCCGGCCAGGATGACCCTGCTCAACGAACTGCTCGTGGGGCTGGTCCGGGCCCAGGACCGGGTCGAAGTGGCCACCGGGGAGACGGCGGAAGCAATCGCCTCCATCGGCTCCCTCCTCCACCGGGACATGGCGTCGTGACGACAAGAACCACGGCCGACAAGTGCGGATGTGAATGGGCCGAGAACGCACACTTTCACGACTGGCTGATCCGCCTCGAAGAGATGCCCGCGACATCAGCAAGTCTTGTCGTCGCCATGCTCATATCTGACGAGGACCAGAACACGTTCATGTCACCCGAGGTGGCCGATGATTGGCCGGAAAGGTGGGGGTCGTCCCACTTTGGTGATGACCCTGACGACTTCGAACGGTTCGTGAGTCAGCACAACTGGAGCGACCCCGTGGCCATGTCCAAACTCGCCAATCTTGTGAGCTGCTGCAGCCAACCAGGCATGGAAGTCTCGCGCCCACCTCAGGGGTCGGAGCCTGGCGGCTGCGTCATGACCCCCGACCAAACGAAGCCCCAGCGGCCGGTCCGAGACATCCTGGCGGACATGTACGAGGTCCTAGACAACATCTGGACGACTACTCGCCCTCCCGAGAAGGAGGAGCCGCAAACACCCACGGAGTAGCTTGTCGGCCGGGTGATGTCGGACGCCCCACGCACGTCTGCAGCGTTGCGGCCCTCGGCTTCGGTCGGGGGTCGCTTCGCGTCTGACGCCCTGTCAGAAAGCCGAGCGAATCCGCAACACGGTCGCAATGACGCTGACACGCCGCGCTGATAAAAACGCCACGCTCGGCCCTCCGTCTGATCTCCCAAGCCTCTTGGTTACGACGGATCGGGGCCGGCAGGAACGGCCCGGGGACCCGGTGGTTTGGCCCCGGGCCGTTCCTCACTAACCGAGCCGCCATGAGTTTGTAACGCCACTCGCAGCCTGACCACAGGTTGCGCCCGTAGGTTCCCGTCCAGCGAATCGGCCGGCGCCAAATTTGTCCTCCCAACCCCCCCCCAAAGGCGCGGTAGACACGGCGCCGGCCGCTTCGCGTTTCCACTGCACGGCCAGACCGTCCGGGGCTCAGGAAGTCGGCGGGTCATTTCTCGTCCGCTTGGCGGCCACCCACAGTGCGCCGTGGGCCACGAGTGCGAACTGACCGAGGATAAAGCCGAGGCGGTTGCAGGCATCGAGGGTCGGTCTGGCCTCATCTGCCGAGAGGCCAAGTGAGTCCAGCGCCTTTACGAGGTCCTCGATGTATTCGGCGATCAGAGCGGTCGTCGGGCCGTCAGGTGCGATACCTGACTTCGGCTCCTTTGCCAGAGCCTCCCCGATGCGCTCATATGGCGGCTTTTCTCCCATGGAACTCCTTCCGTTTTCTAGGACACCGTGGCGTTTGCCATGCCGAAAATGGGCAGCGGAACGGTGCGCTGGAACTGAGCCGCCGCAGGCTGGATCGCTTTCATAAACGCCTGACCGTCGATCTGGATGGTCGTCTGCACCATCATCGGCCCGCCACCTATCGCCCCAGAAGACCCTCCGAAAGATGCGCCGCCGATTGGCGAGATCCCGCCGGTCCCGAAGGACGTGCCGGCGATCTGGCCGGACAACGAGCCCAACCGGGCCAGTACGGCGGGTGCAGCGGCGTTGAGGCCGTTGAGGTAGCCCTGCATGGTGTCCAGGCCGAGCTGGTGGAAGACGGTCGATGGTGAGTGGAGGCCGAGCGGGGTGGTGAAGAAGTTCTTCACGTCGCTCGCCGCGTGCGACAGCCAGCCGGTTACCGAGCTCCAGGCGGACTTGAGGCCGTTCAAGAACCCGTTGATGACGTCCTGGCCGTAGGTCTCAAAATCCGAGACGAGATTTCCTATAGCCGAAGTGATGAGGTTCCACAGGCCGCCGAACCAGCTCGAGACGGTGCTCCATCCCGTCTTGACGCCGCCGAGCATGTCGCCCATGAGTCCTTCGGCCCACGACAGCAGATCCCCCGCCAACGACGCCACGGCACCGATCAGACGCGACGGCAATCCGGTCCAGAAGGCAATCTCGTTGCTCCAGACGCTCTGGACGAAGCCGTAAAAGGTATTCCACGCTGTCTCGAACCATGACAAGAGCAGGCTGCCGAAGGACGCTAGGGCCGTGATGATCTTGCCTGGGATCTGGCCCACAAAAGTCACCTGGGCGCCCCACGCGCCCTCCACCCAACTCTCGAAGGTGCCCCAGACGCCTGAGATCCACCCCATCAGGTCCGAGCCGAGAGAGGACAGCGCCCCAAGAATCCTGCCCGGGATAGCGGTGAAGAAGTCAACGATGGCACTCCACGCCGTTTCGACGCCGCTCAAGATGCCCCGCCAGTGGGCGTAGAGAATGCCGGCGATGGTGGCGTCCTCGAATATCTCCACGATGTAGTGCCACGCCGTCTCGATAACGTCCTTTATGTAGTGCCAGGCGTCGTCGAAGATCTTCTCTACGTCCTTCCAGAGGCTCTTGAAGAACGCTTCGATGGTGCCCCAATGCTTGACGATCTCGTACACGGCGGCCGCCAAAGCCATGACGGCGAGGATGAGGGCGCCGATCGGGTTGGCGTCCATAGCGGCGTCGGCTTCGAGGGTGGCGCCAGTAAGCGCTTGGAAGCCGGTAACCAGCCCCATGATCCCGTCGATGATCGAGCCGGCCGTGGCCGCCACGAGTCCCCCCACGTAGACGCTGATCGCCGTGACAAGTGCGCCGCCTATGACGATAGCGAGGGCCTCAGCGACACTCTTATGTTTCATCAGCCATGAGGCCATTTTCTCGCCCACCGTGATGGCCTTCTCGATAACGGGGATAAGCCGTTCGCCGATCTGAATGAGCAGGGCCTCGCCGGCCGCCTCGGCCTGCTTCATCTGGAACCCGAGGTCCTTTTGCACGTCGGAGAACCCTTGGACTTCCTTACGGGACCCATGGAGCCGTTCACCGATGTTCTTGACGTTGTCGACAAACTGCTGACCAGTGGCCCCCGTCAGTGCCAGAACGGCCTTGAGGGATGTGGTGCCACCGAGGGCGTCCTTGATGGCGACGTTGTAGGCGGCGGAGCCCTTCGGGAACTCAGTACCGGCGGCCTTCGCCACCAACGCCAGGGCCTGTTGCAGACCCTCGGGACCCGAGCCGATAATTCCGACGAGCTGCTGAGAAGATAGCCCCATCGCCGCGAGTGCTTTGCCGGCGGTCGAGGCCGGGGACTCGATGCTCGAGAGCATGTTGACGAGCTCGGTCGACGCCATCTTGGCCGTAAGGCCGGTGTTGGTCATCGTCGCCATGGCGCCGAGGACCGTCTGCATCGACACGCCGTAGTTGGCTGCCAGCGGCATGATCCGGCCAAGGGACGACGTGAGGGCGTCCACGGTGGTCTTGCCCGAGGCCACCGTCTCGACCAGCGCTGACGTGACGTTGTAGGCGTCCGACGCCTTGAGGTGGTAGTCGGTCAGGGCGGTGGTGACCGCGCCGGCGACGGTAGCGAGGTCGGCGTTGCCGACCGCTGCGCCCTCCGCCGCCGCCTTGAGAACCGTGAGCCCAGAGGCTCCGTGATAACCGGCGGACTCGATCAGGTACATGCCGGCAGCGAGCTGCATCGGTGTCTGGCCCACGGCCGCCGCCATGCCAAGAATCCCGTCACTAACCAGTTTTATGTTCTTCTGGGATTCGCCCGCGCCCGTGACCAACTGGGTCATGGATGCCTGGAAGTCGGTGGCCATCTTCACGCCGGCCACGCCAACGACCACGGCGCCGGCCGCGATACCGAACAGTGCCGCCTTGCCGACGGACGCCAGTTTCTCCATGCTGCCCGAGCCGCCCTTGTTCAGGTCGTCCATCTCGGCCTTGGCTTCGCCCATCTTTGCGGTGAAATCAGCCGTGTTGGCCCGCAAAATTGCCATTACCTCGGCTGCCATTATCTGAACCTCGCAAACGCGGCGTCATAGGCCGCCTCGTAGATGGAGCGGGCACCGGCACCGTTGGCGGCGTCGATGCCGGACGCCATGTAGCCGAACTTCTCTTCCTGCTTGGAGCGGTAGAGCGGGACGCCCCGCTTCTCCTTGCCGGTGTCGCTGCCGTGTACCGAGCCCTTCGGCTGGACGGTGGAGGAGTAGTCCGCCGCGCCTTGTCTCGTCACGCGTGACGCCTTGATGGACTTCTTGAGGCTTCCCGACTCACGCGCGGCGCGGGGATCCTCGCTCCCCTGGTAAACGGGCGCGCGGCCCCTCGCTGTCTTGGCGATGAGACGCCCGGTTGCCTGCAGGCCGGCGCGCGTTCCCTTGTCACGGGCAACGTCGACTTCCGCCAACATGTCGGTGAACGGCTGGGTCAAAAACTCGATCGAAACTGAGCTGTTAGCCACCAAGCATCTTCCTCATCTGCTCGGCCTCGTTCTCCGCTCGGACCCGCTCGTAGACACCGTGCACTTGCGCGATGACTTGGAGCTGGAAGTCAGAGGTCTCGGACGTGGGGTCCCAGCCGGGTAGGGCCTGGGCGAGTCGGTAAGTTTCATGGGCTTCCTTCAACCATCCTGGGATCGGACCATCGGGTGTGCTGCCCTTCAGCGCGGCTTCGAGGCGCTTCAGGGCGATGTAGGGCTGTCGGGATCGGGGTCGGCGCTGAAGTTGGGCGTCAACTTCTCGAAGTAGCCGATCTCGCCACACTTCTTGTCCAGGATGGAGAAGGCGGCGTCGGGCATGGCGTCCATCGTCTCGGCATCGACCGGGCCGTAGGACCAGTCCTCCACGACCGCCAGGATCATCGCTTCGGACAGTCCTTCCATCGTCCCGAGGGCGTCGCCCGACTGGAGCATCGCTTTGCCGATCACTCCGGCGGCCTCGTCCTCGGTCATGCCCGAGGTGTCGGTGTCCGCCAGTGGCCCCGCGACGTCGAAGAGGGCGCGTCGGAATCCCTTGGCCAGCTTGCGCGGGATCTCTTCGGGGTCCCGCAAAGACGCCCAGGCGCCATTGGGTAGGTCGATCTTCACGGTGTCTCCTCCAAACGGTTGTAGGTGGTAGGCCATGTGGCCTTTGCGGCGTACATGAGTGCAAGGCGTTGCGCGGCCTCGACGCGCTCGAGGCCCTCGCTCAGGGCGGCATGGCGGGCCTGAGCCAGAAAGGCGGCGAGAGCTGCGGCGGTACGTACGGTCACGGTGTTATCTCCTCATTCATTTGGGCCACGCCCCGGCCGGAAGCTTGAAAGGAAGGAAGTGGCTTCCGGCCGGGGCTGCGGTTGTTCGAGATCTTCAGCAGTGAGCGCCCCGCGGTCGATGAGTGCTTTGGCAACGCGCCCCACGTCTCCCCAGCGGTCGAACAGGAGGCCACGGACCTCGGAACGAACCGATGCCAGCAGCTCGTCGACACCAGCCAGATCGCCCGCGACGGCGAAGGCGGCGCGCTCGGCCTCGACCCGGTCTGATCGGCCGTCGCTGTGGGGTTCACTGCCGCCGAACGCGAGCGTCTCGGCCACGGCGCCGGCGACGCGGATGCGGACTTCATCGAGATCGAGGCCGAGCGGCCCGGCAAAGCTGGTGAGCCCGCCGTCAGAGTCGGCGACGACGCGCACGACTCTGACGCCGGCCGCCCGGGCGGCGATGACGTGGCCGGCCTCATGGACCGCGTTGCGCTCGAGTTGGCGGGCTTCACTGGCCACCCGGCTCCTCGAGCTCAAGCGCTCGCACGGCGCCGCGGAGGCCGTTGTAGGCGTTCGCGACGAAGGTCAGCTCCTGGCGGGCCTTGACGGGTAGTCCCAGGATGAGGGTCTCCACCTCGTCGAGGCGATCGAAGATCTCCGCGCGCCGAGAATCGAGGTCTCGCAGGTCGGTCTCTGCGGCATCTAGGTCGTTAGTAGTCATCATCCGATATTCCGATCTGAGGTGTCTCGGTTTTGCGCTCCTCGTCGATCTTGCGTTGCCCGCGCAGGAGTCGCTCGTAGCGCTGGGCCTCGTCAGGACGGCTGGGTCGGACCAGTGTCGCTGTGGCACTGGTCGCGCGCGGCGTCTTCGGCGTCCAGCCGAGGGCGACGAGGCGCTCCCGTTCATGCTCGCTGCGGGACCGTCCATCGGTGACCGTGGACATCGCCGGGGCGTCGGTAGGACCGCTAGTGATGATGTTGTGGCCCTTGCCCTTGCATAGCGGGCACGTGATCCGCTGGCCGGCGAGCGTGATGCTGCCCGCGGTGCCGCAGCGGGCGCACTTCTTGATTTTCGTGGTCCCCGGGGCGAGGCGGACCTCGAGGAGGCCGGTGTCGGCGTGCTCGACCGAGTGCTCGACACTGAAGGGCGCGAACCCGCGAACCGAGACACCTATCTCGTCGGCGATCCGCTTGCGGCCTTCGGTCGTGTCCACCGTGGCCCACGTCGTGGGGCTGGCGCCGTTCACGACGATCGAGACATCTCCGTGGTGGATGTTCAGCGAAGTCAGCTCGCGCTTGGAGAAGTCGTTGTTCCACGACTGACCGCCGCCCATCACGGTGAAGGCAAAACTCATCTGAGACAAGTCAGCCCGGTTCATGGCCCGGAGGACGTCGGCCACGTCGGAGCGTTCGGGGTCGACCTCGGCTTCCATCCGCAGGCCCTTGTTGTCTTCGGACAGCTTCAGGGTCCCGTTCGTGGTCCGAGCCATTGGCAACCCAAACGCGCCATGGTCGATGTTGAGCACCACGTCAGGCTTCGACCCCAAAGTCCGCTTGAACGCGCCCCTCTTGACGGTTTCCACGAAGCTGCCGACCTCATAGGGCGTCTCGGTGAGGCATGGATACCCCACAATCTTTGCGGTAGTCATCGCCTCTCCATTTCCGCCGGCACGCGGCTCATCTCGGTGACCAGCTGGCCCCGGCGCTCCTGCAGAACACGCACCTTTGCCTCAGTGTCGGCGATCATCGCGTCGAATTTGTCGATCTCTTTCTGGATGCGCTCGCGTCGTGGGCGGTCACGCTCCCACTCGGCGGCCCGGCGCTCGCCTTCGGCCCGTTCACGTCGAATGCGCTCGGCGCGGGCCGTCTCCTGGCGCTGCTCGAGCGTCTGGCGCCACTCGCCGAACGTCGCCTTCTGCGTGGGATCGATGGGAGTCGCTGTCTTCGCCAGCTGCGCCAACTGCGCCTCGATGGCGCCCAGGCGGTCGGCTTCGGTGGTGTCGGTCATCTGGCACCGCCCTCGATCGCGTGGAGGTTGCCCGCCAGGGTGACCGTGGGCGCGTTGGCGATGTGATCCGCCTCGTAGGCGGCCATGAGGACGGCGAGGTCCATGTCCTTGCGGGCCACGCGACCGCTGCCTCCGAGCCCGTGGAGCTGCGTGGCCATGGCGCCAATGGCCCGCTCGACCCGGCCCAGGCGCTCCTCGAACTTAGCCACGACGGCATCGGGTGGCGATTCGATGGGCGGTGGTGGTTCAGTCCTCTGTCTGGGCATTTTGGTTTCCTTTCTTCGACAAGAGGCCGGCGACGGCCTCGATAAGCGGGACCGGGGCATTCCCGACCCCGCCGGCTTCGCTGGCGGCGATCAGGTTCGCCACGTAGGTCATGGCGGCGCCGTGCTCGTCGCGTGGGACGGGCTGGCGGGCCAGGATGCGGAGGAAGACGTCGAGGACGGCCTCGAACTCCTCCGCTGGGGTGAACTCCGCCATCAGGGCGTCGATCGGCTCTCGCAGCTCGTAGTGGACCCAGAGGTAGGCGGCGTCATTCAGACCGCCGACGATGTCGTCCACGCCGTCGCCGGCCAGTGTCCGCTTGCAGACTTCGGCGGCGAAGAGGGCGTATGTCCGTGTCGGCTCAGGGGCTTCTGGCGCCCCCGTCTGGGCCTTGAAGGCGTCGTGAAGCTGCCACAGCTCGAGGTCGTCCAGGGGCGCGTGCGCCTCGACGAAGGCGCGGTCAGGGACGGGCACGAGGCCGAGGGTGGTCATGCGGAAGTCCCCTTGATGCCACGCCGGTAGTCGTCCATCATCGCTACGGACGGCGGAATTTCTGGTGTGCGCTGGAGCTCCATCCGAGCGCGACGCCGGGCACCTTCGGTGGTCAGCAGCTCGGTCATGCCAGACATGACCGCCGCAAAGAGAACGGCCGAAAACCGCGCGCCCGCCTTGAGGTTGCGGGACATGGCCTCAGCGACGTAGCGAGCGGTCGCCCAGTCGGACGCCTCGTAGAACTGCGCCTGGCCGGATTCTGAGAGGCTCTTGAACCACTCGAGGGCGATGGGGTGCCAGTTGGTATCCGCCTCCGGCGCCTTCGGCGCCTTCGATGACGTCGGGGCCTTCACGATGGCCGCTCCGGTCGTCTTGTTACGCCGGCGTCTTTGGTCGGAGCGCTTCGGGATGGGTCCGTCACCCGGCATCCGGTCGCCCCCCTTCGATTTCACCCGCGCTGCAGAGTTTTTTCACGACCTTGGGTCCCGTACCGTTTGCGCGTTGACCATCGGGGTCATTTGATGATCGAGTCGCAACTTTGGATTCGGGCGTGGGTATATATGTGCAGGTCACGACGCCGACTCCGTCCGACCGACTGGCCTCATGGTGACACTGGCCACTGCCTCCTGGTGCGAACACCGGCCGTAGGCGGGGCAGGTGCATGACCAACCCTGCAGCCGACTCCACCTGGTGTCGTAGACGCCATGGTCGCCACGGACCCTGGCCTGCACGAGTTGGTCGGTGGCAAAGAGAACCTGCAGGCGTCCGTCACACCGCAGTCGGGTTGCCTTGTCGACGATGGTCGGGCTCATGATGGCGCCGATCCCTTGACCCACCCGAGCTGCTGGCGAAGCTCACCGATCGCAGCTGCCAGTTCGGGACCAGTCATGAACTCGTCGGGTGACGGCAATGCTGGCGGACAGTCGAGTGCCCGTCGACGGCGAAGCGCTTGAACTTCGGCCACGATCTGGCCAGGACGCAGGCGGAACGTCTCACCTGAGCGTGCCGAGGCGGCGATGATCTTTCCCGCTTCCTCGGTGGTGATCTTGAGGTACGAGCGGCAGAGCTCGTTGTACCAGGCCTTGACCTCTTCGTCAGTGAGCGCTGGCGTCGGCCAGTAGCCCGACAAGATCTCGAGCACCGTGTCGGCTTCGGTCGTGTTCATGGCAGTTCCAATCGATTAGGTTCGAGCTGGGCTCGCACGCGTGCGCGGGCTGCGGCGCTTTTGCTTTGAGTGGGATCGGGTCGAGCAACGGCGAACTTGTCGGCGTTGCGAAGCCAGTTGCGCCACGCGGCCACCCAATCGATACGGCAGTCGCCCTTGCTGCGGTAGTAGTCGACGAACTTCTCTGTTTCCTCGCCGAGGTTGGAGCGGATGCCCTTGTCTGACGCCCACCGGCGCATGTCGTCAGAAACCGCGAAGTCGTCGGGGATCTGAGTGCTTCGCGAACGTGGGCGCGAAGAACCTTTGGGTTCTTTGGGTTCTATAAGAGGAACGGATTCAGGATTTTGGACCTGTTGCTCAGTTTTTTGGACCTGTTCCGAACCAACACGTCCAGATTTTGGACGTCCAGTTTTTGGACCTGTTGATTCCTGCCGGAAGACGATGGGCGCGTTCTCGACGAAGACGAACCGGTGAACCGCTGTAGTGCCGGGACCACCGCGGGCCTTGACCGTCTCGAGGTAGCCGTCCTTCACCATGGTGGCGACGGCGCCCTGGGCCGTGCTTCGGCGGACCCGTGCTTTCGCGGCCAGCTTCTCGAGGCCGAACCAAAGCTGGTTGTCCCACAGGTCATTGGCCGCGTCTCCGAGTGCCAGGTGTACGGCGAACGCGCCGTGCTCGTAGGGCGAATGGCGAAACACCCAGGCCGTTGCTTCAGCGCTCACGCCAGGCGCTCCCAGATCTCCGCCGCGCTCGTTCCGCCCCCGCTGCCTGGGAGCCTGCGCTGTGGAGCTATGTCGGGCTCAAGCCCGGGAGCCCTGCAGGGCACTAGACGCCCGCCTCGACCCGGCCCGCCTCGACCTTGGCATCGAGGTCGAGGAGGTCGACAAAAACGATCCCATCCACCTTGTAGTGCGGGATCCTCTTCTCGTAGACCGCCCGGCGAACCCGACGCTCGGTCCATTCCGGGCGATGGCTCTGCGCCTCTTTCACCCGGACCAGTTGTCTCGTTGGCATACCGGCTGCCTCCTTCCGTATTGGGCTGGCTCCAGTTTGTACTGACGTACGCCATACTTGCGCCCGTCATGACGGGGTAGTACAGTGACGTACCGTGATGAGCGCCATGGAATGGAGATTTGGCTATCCGCCTGGACCAAACGGCCTTCCGGCGGCACCTTCGGCCCGGGATCTGCGCCAACTGGCCGATGGCGTCTATTTCCCGAGCGCCGTTGAGGTGCTGGCGGAACCGGAGGACGACGGCCGCGGCCAGCTGGGGGTTTCGTTGCGGTTCGAGCTCGTGGACGGCCGGCCATCTTGTACGGCTCTCAGAGTTGTCAGCGGCGACGGAGGACGAACGCCGATCACCGGGAAGACGCTGAAGTCACTGGACGTGCCGAGTGTCATCGAACAGGGTCTTCAGTGGGTCAGCCTTGCCGCCGGCCAGCTGGTCGCTGTCTTACGTGTCGCCGCCGGCCAGCCGTACACCGTCACCGACGGCCAGCCCAGCTTCTGGACCAACGAGATGGTTGACCAAACGCGCTCCGATATCACCGCGATCCATCGGCGTCGAAAAATTACCGAGGAGTTTCTCGCGGAGGTCGCAGAGGTGTATTGGGAGGCAGACGTGGCAGGCGAGCCGCCGACTAAGGCCGTTGAAGAGCGCTGGGGAGCTGAGCCTCGCACTGCGAGCCGATGGGTGACCTTGGCCCGCAAAAGGGGGCTTCTGCCCGAGTACGAGCGTCCGTTGAAGGAGGACTGACAGTGGCCAGCATTGACAAGGTCAGCACCGGATGGCGGGCCCGTTGGCGCACGCCAGACGGCCAATCGCGGTCCAAGACCTTCAAGCGGAAGATTGACGCAGAGCACCAGTTGACCAGCGTCCAGCACTCAAAGCTGACCGGCGGCTACGTCGATCCCAGCGCCGGCCGCGTGACGTTCAAGAAGTACGCCGAGGCTTGGCAGCGGATCCAAGTTCACCGGCCCACGACCGCAGCGCAGGTGGAGACCAACCTACGGCGGCACGTCCTCCCTCAGCTCGGTGAGCGTCCGCTCGGCTCCATTCGCAAGACGGAGATTCAGGCCCTCGTCAAGGCGATGACCGACAAGCTGGCGCCCGCCACGGTGGAGCTGGTCTACCGCTACGTCGTGGCCATCTTCCGCGCCGCGGTTGCTGACAAGGTCATCGCCGAGAACCCCTGCGTCGCCATAAAGCTCCCTCGTATCGAGCAGGGCCGGGTCGTGCCGCTCGAGACCGACAAGGTTCTCGGGCTGATCGCCGCCATCGAACCCCGATACCGCGCCGCCATGGTCTTGGCCGCCGGGACAGGACTCCGTCAGGGCGAGGTATTCGGGCTGACGGTCGACCGGGTCGACTTCCTGCGCCGGAGCCTCACCGTCGACCGTCAGCTCGTCCTGGCAAAAGGCCAGGGTCCAGTTCTTGCCCCGCCTAAGACCAAGGCGTCATACCGTGACGTCCCACTGCCCCAGGTCGTCGTGGACGCCGTGGCGGCCCATCTGGCGGCCTTCCCGCAGGGTCCTAACGGCCTGATCTTTACCAACGCGAGAGGCGAGCCGATCCGCCGCGCGCGGTTCTCGGAAATCTGGCGACCGGCCGCTCAGTCGGCGGGGCTGCCAGAGGGCTCGGGGATGCACGCCCTGCGCCACTACTACGCCAGCCTGCTCATCCGTCACGGTGAGAGCGTCAAGGTCGTGCAGGCCCGTCTCGGCCACGCCTCAGCCGCCGAGACGCTCGACACCTACTCGCACTTGTGGCCCGACGCCGAGGACCTGACGCGTGCCGCCGTCGACAGTGTTCTGCTCCCCGGGTATGACACAAACGTGACACGCGAGGTCGGTCAACGGGGGTAATGGGCGGTCAAAGACGGTAGGGGTTCAGACCGACCGTACCCGCACGTCACGGGCCGTTTTTGGCCATCGAAGCACGTCAGGCCGCCGGCCCCATTCTGGGCCGGACAGAATCCCGCCTACAGGCCGGCTCACCGTCAACTCCAGATCGGCGCTCGCCTGCCCGGAGTGCG
>Ga0209420_1000989_pt1 | contig 14011 bp, 9 predicted proteins | sample BlaSpr_A8_OM1_O1_FD_187972 | JGI IMG/M metagenome (GOLD analysis project Ga0209420, IMG submission 187972) | Forest soil microbial communities from Thunder Bay, Ontario, Canada - Black Spruce, Ontario site 2_A8_OM1_O1 (SPAdes) (version 2) | ecosystem: Environmental > Terrestrial > Soil > Boreal... | reverse complement strand
CAACACCCATTCCCGCGCCCGCCGCGGCAAAAGACAAAAAACCGAAGCAGGCCGCGGCGCTCAAGGGTTTGCCGATCACGGAGCTCAACGCGGATGAAGCGATCCTGCACGCCTTGAACCGGCTGGCGTATGGGCCGAGGCCTGGCGACGTCGAGCGCGTGCGCCAGATGGGTTTGGCGAAATGGATCGATCAGCAATTGAATCCGAATTCGATTGACGACAAGGCGGTCGAGGCTCGCTTGGAGACCTATCCGACGTTGAAGATGTCGTCGGCAAAATTGCTTGCGGAATATCCACAACCAAAACAAGCAGAAAAGCAGGCCGTGAAGCAGGCTCAGGCGCAAGGCGAGCAGCGGCGCTCTGACGCGGCCGCGGCGATCGTCGCGCGGGATATGCAGCCCGGTGCGGCGCGGGCGCAGACTCAAGCCGGACAAACGCAGAATCCTCAAGCGCAAGGTTCCCAAGTGGATGAAGCGGCGAATGCCGCGGCGCCAACACAAGTGGCTGCGGTCGAACCGGATACTGCGGGGTCCATGAAAGAGTCGCCGATGAAGCAGGATGATGCGCAGGCGAACGTCGCGACGCGGGGCGCCGGCGGAAAGCGCGACCTGTTGAGCGTAGATCCCAACGTAGTGCCGCGGGCGATCGCCGACGACAGCAGGAAGCCCCAGCGCATCGTCGAAGAACTCGCGATGGCCAAAGTCACGCGGGCGATTTACAGCCAGCGGCAGCTGCAGCAGATCATGGACGATTTCTGGTTTAACCACTTCAACGTGTTCGCGGGCAAGGGCGACGATCGATGGCTGCTGACGTCGTACGAACGCGACGTGATCCAGCCGCACACGCTCGGAAAATTCAAGGACTTATTGACCGCGACGGCCAAGAGTCCGGCGATGCTGTTTTATCTCGACAATTTCCTTAGCGCGGACCCGCGAGCCGCGGACCGCGCCGCAGCCGAACGAGCTATGCGCCAGCAAGCGCGCTGGGGCCGCTACGGGCAGCCCTGGCCAGCCGCGCCGCAGCAGCAGAAGAAAAACACCCGCGGGCTGAACGAAAATTACGGGCGCGAGTTGATGGAGTTGCACACGCTGGGCGTCGATGGTGGGTACACCCAAAAAGATGTCACCGAAGTGGCGCGCTGCTTCACCGGGTGGTCGATCGAGAAGCCCAAGCAGGAGGCAACATTCAAATTCGATGACCGCGTGCACGATCCCGATCCCAAGATCGTGCTGGGGAAGAAGATTCACGCCGGCGGCATGCGCGACGGCGAAGACGTGATCGATTTGCTGGCGCACAATCCGAATACGGCGAAATTTATTTCGACGAAGCTGGCACGCCGCTTTGTTTCCGACAGTCCTCCACCGGCGCTTGTCGCGCGCATGGCCCAGACCTTTCAAACGAGCGACGGAGATATTCGCGCGGTGATGAAGACGATGATTTGGTCGCCGGAATTCTGGTCGCGCGACGCCTATCGCGGCAAGGTCAAGACGCCGTTCGAGTTGGTCGTGTCTACCGCCCGCGCGTTGGGCACGGACGTCGATACACCCATGCCGCTGGTGCAGTGGTCCGGACGAATCGGTGAGCCTTTGTATCAGTGCCAGCCGCCTACCGGCTATTCGGACAAGGCGGACGCCTGGGTGAATACCGGAGCGTTGCTGAACCGCCTGAATTATTCGCTGGCGCTGGCGAGCAACAAAGTGCGCGGGTCACGGAGCGACACGCCGTCTCTGCTCGGCATGGACTCTTCGGCAGATGCAAAAGCGGCGCTGGACCGTGCGGTACAGCTCTTCCTCGGCGGACAGACAGGCCCAATGACGGTGGCGACGCTCGAGAAGCAGCTGGATAGCCCACAGATCCTGCAAGCGAAGCTGGATGATCCAGTGAAGCACGTCGATCTGGGCGTGGTCGCCGGGTTGGTGCTGGGCGCGCCCGAATTCCAGAGGCGCTGATTCAATGCCGATCGGCCGCTATGAGACAGCCCGTCTGTTCGCGGTTCGTATCGAGCATGCACGCGGATCGAAATCGCGATGAATCTGTAGGGGCACAGCACTGCGGTGCCCCATCTCGGCAGGATGGATGATCGGGACAGTCGGGGCGATCTGCCCCACTCCCAGGGAGCAAGCAATGAGCGATCGATGTTGCGAAGGCGTTCGGCCTATTAAATTTTCGCGGCGGTATTTTTTGAAACAGGGCGGAATCGCAATGGTGGGGTTGAGCGCCATGCCTGCATTCTTGCAGCGGGCGGTCGCGGCTGCGCCTGCCACGACCGGCAAGAAGCAGTTCGTGGTGTTGTTCCAGCGTGGGGCCGCGGATGGACTGAACATTGTGGTTCCTTTCGGGGAGCCGAATTACTACCGGTTGCGCCCAACCATTGCGATTCCCCAGCCGAGGCGCGGCGGCGCGGACGCGGCGATCGATCTGGACGGATTTTTCGGGTTGCATCCGAGCCTGGCGCCGCTTGAGCCGCTGTTTCACAAGAACCACCTGGCCATCGTGCATGCGGCCGGATCGCCCGATCCGACGCGATCGCATTTCGATGCGCAGGATTTCATGGAGTCCGGAACGCCGGGCGTTAAGGCCACCGAAGATGGATGGCTGAACCGCGCGATCGAAACGGTGCCGGAAGAAAATGCTTCGCCGTTTCGCGCCGTGGCCATGGGACCAAATCTGCCGCGCATGCTGCACGGAAGCGCGTCGGCGATTGCGCTGCCGGACTTGAAACAGTTCAGGGTGATGCCACAAACGGCCGCGATGGGCGCGGCTGTCGAAGGCGGCTTCGAGGCCATGTACGCGCAGACCGTGGATCACGCTTTGCACGGGACCGGGACCGAAACTTTCGAAGCGATCGACTTGCTGCGCAAAGTCGATCCGAGCAAGTACGCGCCGGAAAACGAAGCCCAGTATCCGACCAGCCGGCTGGGGCAAAACCTGCAACAGATCGGCCAGCTTCTAAAAGCCAAGATCGGCGTCGAGGTTTTGTTCGTTGATTGTGGCGGCTGGGACAACCACGTCAACGAGGGCGGCGTGCAGGGCCAGCTTTCTAATTTGCTCAAAGACCTGGGTCAGGGGCTCGCGGCGTTTCATCAGGACATGGGCGACCGGATGCAGGACGTGGTCGTGGTGACCATGAGCGAGTTCGGGCGCACCGCGAAAGAAAACGGGAACCGGGGGACCGACCATGGCCATGCGAACTGCATGTTCGTGATGGGTGGCGACGTCAAAGGCGGCCGCGTCTACGGAAACTGGCCGGGTTTGGCCGATCATCAATTGAACGAAGGGCGCGACCTGGCACTGACGACAGATTTTCGATCGGTGCTGAGCGAGGTGCTGGTCAAGCACGTCGGCGTAACCGACCTGGCCACTGTGTTCCCAGGATTCGACGGCTCGCGCCGGTTTCCGGGTTTGATCCGAGCCTAATCCGGGGATCGAACGACCTTTCGCTTCTGTATTGTTTGCCCACGATGGGCACGCCGCCGCCGCTGTTCCCGGTGCTGACAGCACGGTCAGTCGTTCCTTCCATCGGCGACGCTTCTAATTCTCGCGTCGGTCATATCCGCATAAATATCAAAGGAAGCGAAGGACCTCAACGTTCCGTCCGACTCCCCCCTCCACTACCGACACGCGCGCTGGGACCGCCGTACCGATAGTGTTCCTCGAGTTCAGCGAGGAGTGAAGGTCTTGCAACGCGCCAAAGACGCTGCTAGCGGCATTGGTGAATCGCTGCCTGACCGCGAGGCTGGTGTTGACGGAACCACCGGAAAGACACCCGTAGAGTCGATCGCCGAGTCGGGCGCGCCGCTCCATTCGTCTATCCACACATCACGAATAAACTCTAGGTTTTCTTTCAACGTTTGCTTAGAGAAACCAAACATTCACAGCTCGATCGCGGGCGATCTGGCGCCGTTTCCGCTCGTCGATCATTCCAAATTGACTTCGATTCCAATCCTAGTATCGTTGACGCACGCTTTCTGACTCACACCAGCCTCGAAAACGGAGGTACTGTCATGAATTCTCGTCGCGCCCTGTCGGTAAATTTGTCTCTGGTCTGCTTGGCGCTCGCGCTTGTCGTAGTTGGCTGCCAGAGGTCAGCGAATCAACAAACTACACTACCTGCTCCCGATGCGGCCGCACCAGCAGGCTCGGATTCAGCTCCTTCCCAGGCGGCGCAACAACCCGCGCCCCCACCTCCACCGCCAGCGCCGCTCATCATCCCCGCGGACACCGTCATCTCGGTTGTTCTCGACCAAGCCGTTGGTTCGAAGATCAGCACTCCGGGTCAGGCGTTTTCCGCCACCGTGCAAATACCCATCCAGGTTGACGGCAAGGTTGCCATTCCCAAAGGCGCACGCGCCTCCGGCATCGTCAAAGACGCCAAGCCTGCGGGAAGATTCAAAGGTGGGGCCGTTCTCTCCCTTACGCTTACCAGCGTCAGCGTCCGAAATGAGGACTACAACATCCAAACCACGGCGCCTACCGAAACCAGCACGGGAAAAGGGAAGCGCACAGCGGGTCTGGTCGGTGGGGGTACGGGGGGCGGAGCGCTTATCGGGGGTCTTGCCGGCGGTGGCAAAGGCGCTCTTATCGGCGGTCTTATCGGCGCGGCGGCGGGCACGGGCGGCGCCGGACTCTCTGGTGACCGGGACATTACCTTGGCTGCGGAGACCCCACTGAGGTTCAAACTCGTTGATCCGCTCGAAATCAAGCGCCGCCCTTAGAGTCGTGGCAAGACCGAGCCCTCGAAGGGGCGCCTTAAGCTTTGCGGTGCTTGGGTTCTACCACCAGCCCGCGGTGGAATCACCCAAAACGCGCCGGCCGTGGGAGCCGAAGTTGACGACTAGCCTTGTTATCGCCGGAACCCGGAAAGCCTTTAGCGTTCCGAACCATTTGATTGTCCGGCGGTCGCATAGTCGGGCACATCCGCTGTGCGGGTCACCTCAGATAGGCTGCGGCCTAAGGTGATGTCGTTGGGATGACGTTGCAGCCCGACTTGCAGAACAGCCGCTGCTCGCGGCCAATTTTTCAGCCGGGCCCACAGGCTCGCCGCACGAAGAAAATCCACGGCACCGGTGTGTTCTGCTGCCTTCAGTTTTGCCTCGGCAGCCGCGCCCGCTTGCTCGATGCGGTCGAGCCAAACCAGCGACAGAATCAGCCGGTCGTGCAATTCGCCGGCGGCCGGCTTGCACTCCACGGCTTGCCGAATTAGACCGAGGCCCCGCTCGGTGTTCCCGGCGCGCACGATCGCCAGCCCCAGCTTGCTTTGCAGCAGCGGATTCCCGGAGTTGCGCTGTACCGCGCGGTCGTAGTTTTCGCACGCTCGTGGGTATTCCTTCAGATGGTAGTGAGCGTCTCCCTGCGACTCGTACACGAGCGAGGTGAGGTGGCCCTGACGTTCCGCTTCCGACAAGCACCTGAGTGCGTCCCGCAGCCGCCGCAGCTTGCTCAACGTGAGTCCGCGAAACAACCATGCCACGCCCATGCGGGGATTGAGTTCGCACGCGCGTACGAACAAGGCGAGCGCTTCGTCGAGATTGCCGAAATCATCGAGCTCAACCACTCCCAGCTCGAGATACGCCTGTGCGTCTTGCGGTGTTTCGCGAAGCTTCGCGCGACCTAACCGGCGATAGAAATGATTTTTGCGGGCGCGCGTTTCGGCGTTCGACACCAGCCCGAAATGATGGATGCAAAAGGGAGCTTGGCCCAGATTCAGCCCTGCTTCGAGGAACTGGGGATCGATGCGTTCGTGTACCCGGCCAACAAAGAAAATCTCAGGAAGGTGGCGGAACAAGCGGATGCTTTCGTGCTCGACGTAAGCGGGATAATTCTTGGCGGGAGGAAATTCGGAATCATTCGGTTTGGCGGCACGATCCCAGATGCGATCTTCGAGACTTGATACATAGCTGCGAATCGGTACCTGGTAAGCGGCCATGGATTGGTCGCCAATGAGCGCACAGATGTGCTGCGCCGCGGACGGGTCGAGTTGCTCGTCAGCATCCAGGACGAGCACCCAATCGCTCTTCACCGGTGCCAGCGCCTTGTTTCGTGCCGCTGCAAAGTCGTCGGTCCACGCCACCGGAATCACCTGAGCCCGGAATCCCAATGCAATCTCGATCGTTTCGTCGGTCGAGCCGGTGTCGGCGATGACCATTTCGTCGACGATCCCGCGCACGCTCTCCAGGCAAGCCGGCAGCGAAAGCGCTGCGTCGCGCACGATGGTCGACAGTGCTAGTGTCGGCATGGCAGGCCTAATGTATCGCCATCGCGGCCTCGCGCGGCTGCGTATACTGGGACGCGAGGATGAGTTCCGCTGCTTCATAGAGGTTGCAGGCGACTATCGGCGATTCCTCGTGCGCGCGGCGAATCTCGAGAAAGGCCGTTCGGCGGATCAGGATCATGGAGCAACCCAGGTCGTCCGCCGCCCGCAGATCCCCGGGACAATCTCCTACGAAAAATGTCGCTTCGGGCGCGAAGCGATGTTCGGCAAGCGCCCGACGAAGTAGCCCTGGTCGAGGTTTCCGGCGATGGCACTGGTCCGCGGCGCGGTGTCGGCAGTAGTACACCTGTGCGATGTTCCCTCCAGAAAGGGCGACCTCCAGTAGGAACCTGTGGGTGATGGCATCCAGGTCCCTCGAACTAAGCAGCCCTTCGGCGACGCAGGCCTGGTTGGAAACCACCCGCGCTGTATAGCCCTCGAGGGCGAGCAGGCGCAGAGCCTCCAGCGCCCGCGGCAGAAATTCGAATGGATCCCACGATCTCACGTAGCCGCTGGGCATCCTGCGATTGATGACGCCGTCCCGGTCGAGCAATACGTAGCGTTTCTCGTTTGCGCTCATGGTCGATACTCTCGATTCTGTCTTGGCTCTCTGCCGGAGCAGCTCCCGTCTCCACGAATGCCAGAATCGCGCGCCGCAGCAAGATGTGCGCTTGTTGAATTCACATCATTTCGTTGCGACGCCACGCACGCCTCCGGGTGTGAAGTACGCGTAGCCCAAATCTGGCTGCTGCCTTCGACGAAACTCACGACGCTGGCAACCCGATTCTCTTGACGTTCCAAAAGCGAACCCGGTCCCGATCCGAAACGAGGTTCCAAGTCTGTCCTCGCCCTTGGAACATCCTTATTCGCGCCACGGGCGGCGCGCCGGGACAAAGGACCTGTTCCGGGCGCGCCGGTGACAATCGCGCCACCGCCTGCCCGACTTGTGAAACGTGCACGTCCGTGGCCAGGTTATTCCTTCAAGCTGCGGCCCTCTCCGCGGCTTGCTACGCGCATTCCTGTCGCTCCCAACACACTCCTGGGCCCGAGCCAGAAACCGCCGGTGGACGTCGTAACTCTCAATCCTTCTCCGCTCGATGCTTTTTCTTCGCCTTCGGAAGACGCACCTCCGACAGGTAAACTTCCGGCGGGTCCTCCACGATGATGTTGCGCATCGGGCCCCGGAAACCGGCGATGTCGTTTCCGCTAACAACCGGAACTGTTGCCTTGACACTGTTGGGAATCGCCGCCAAACTGTTTTTACCCCCTTCCAAATTTATTTCTCCGAGTGTGCGCTCATGCGTATTCTTGTCGTCGTAGATGACGCTCCGCTGGCGGAATTTCTTCATCAGCGGCTCGTGCAAGAACAGTTCGCCGTGCAGGTTGTGTCCGACGGAATCGGGGCCCAGCGCCTCGCCGCCGAGCAATCCTACGATCTGGTTCTCCTCGATCTAAGCCGTCCGGAAGAGACCAGCGGCCTGGATGTTCTACGGAACATTCGGGCGAAGAAGCCTGATTTACCCGTTCTGATTGTCACCGCCGCGACCATGGTTGAGGAGCGCGTGCGGGGCCTGGACGCCGGCGCCGACGACTATATCGCGAAGCCCTTTGCCTTCGCGGAGCTCGCCGCCCGCATTCGCGCGGTACTGCGCCGCGGCAGTCGTCCCAGCAACGCCGTCCTGGCGATCGACGATTTGACCGTCGATCGTGTTTCCCACTCGGTGCACCGCGGCGGCCACGCCATCGATCTTAGTCCCAAGGAATTCGCCCTGCTCGAATTCCTGATGCGCCACGCCGGACAGCCGGTGACGCGTTCGGCCATCGTCGAGCAGGTCTGGAAGCTGAACTTCGACACCATGACCAACGTGGTCGACGTCTACATCAACTATCTGCGACGAAAAGTGGATAGCGGCTACGAAAGGCCGCTGATTCGAACCGTTCGAGGTGTCGGCTATCAGATCGGCGGAAACGCCGGCGCAGCCCGCTCCGCGGTGGTCGGGTCAGCCCTCGCCGTTTAAGGCGATCCACTGGCACAGCGCTCCTGGCTGTGCACGTCAGTTCCATACAAAAGATTCGCCGCGGCCAAGAATCGCCAGACACAAGCAAAATCCGAAATTCCAACTCGGTCATCCTGAAGGCATCGGTCAAGGATGCTTCGAGGGACCTCAACTTTGGGGTTTTGCCAGCAGCGCGTCCTCAGGCCTTCGCTGCGGCCTGCACCAACCCGCGAATCCCCGCAATATTCTTTACCAAATCCGCCGGAATATCGTGCCGTTCCGCCAAGTACTCCGGCGTATTGTAGCTAAGCCAAACCTTCCCGTCCGCGTCCTGGGAGAACAACACCTTCAACGGCAAGTCCAGCGCCGAACCAGGCGCCGCCACCATCACCGGCGTGCCACCCTTCGGATTCCCAAAAACCATCAACAGCATCGGCGGCATCTCCAACCCGGATTTTTTCGCATCGGAGGTGAAATTGATCTTCGCAAACACGGTCATCCCTCGTGCCGCGAGCAACTTCTCAAAATGTTGGATTCCTTCGTCAAATTCAAGCAGGGTCTGGACCCGCTCAATGCCACGTCCGTTCTCGACGCTCATACTCGGAGTCCCCATATCAGTTCACCTTGGCAGCCAGCGCTCGGTCCACAGAAAATGCTCCAGCTCCGCGAATCGCAATGGCGATCAGCAGTGCCAGGGCCAGCAAATGAAACTCATACCCTTCACCTTTCTGATTCCCGAACCAATTCATGAACGGCCCATTTGGAAGATGCACCATCAACACCGCCACAACCATGTTTATGGCAATGCCAAATGCCGCAACCCGAGCCAGCAACCCGACGATCAGTCCCAACCCTCCGAAGAACTCGGCGCAAATGGCCAGGAATGCGAAGGGCGCTGGTATGTGCATCATCCCGGTGAAAAAGTGCATTGTGCCCGAAAATCCGAAACCCCCAAACAGACCCAGCATCTTTTGACAACCGTGCAGAAAAAACACAATCCCCAGAACCAACCGCATCAGCGTCAGCACACCGTCGTGAGGAGTAGCCAGCAGCTTTTTCATGAGAATCTCCAGACTGGATCGCGTTGCCGACAAACCTGCGTCCGGCAGCAACCTCTTATACTTTCTCTCTCTCAGATGCAAGCAAAACGACGAAGGGGGCAAGCCATCGCCCAGCCGCGTCTTGCAGGCGCACAGCACCCGCGCCATGTCTTAGCGACCCGTCAGCGCGCCAGTGCAAAATAAAAAGGGCGTTCCCGCCTTGAGCAGGAACGCCCCGAAGTAACGCTGTTTGTAAAGATCTACTGCTTCGGTTTCTGTGACCCCGTCGCAGAAGCCGGAACCAGCGCCGAAACTCCAACGCTGCTATCGGCCGCTCGCGGCACATCTGGCTGGTATTCCAGAAGCCCCTCGGTCGCCGATGCGGCCACCACCGTGCCGTCACGCCGCACGCGTACCACGGGCACATATCCCTCGGCGAACGCGGTGTTCACATGCTGCCAGGACTTGCCCGCGTCCGACGACGCGATCAGCCCATGCCGCTGCAACGAAACCACCAACGCACTGCCGGAGCCGGCCACGTCCTGGAACTGCAGGTCTCGAATGTCCGCGCGGTTCCAGTTGCGTCCGGCGTCCTTCGAGGCATACAAGCCCATGTTCGAGGTGATGAACAGATTCGTATCGTCGATGCGGTGCAGCCGCAAGTTACCGGCCGAAGCAAACGGGAGTTCTCTCGCGTCCCAGTGCGCGCCGCCGTCCGCGGAGTAAAGCAGATTGTGCTGAGCGATCGCCCAGATCTGTGAGGCATCGGTCGAAGCTTCCAGCGATTGCGCCGGCTGCTTCACCAGCTCATCCTTCGCCGGCGATTTCCACGTCTTGCCGCTGTCCTTCGAAATCACCACTCCGCCGGTTGTCGCGGCAAACCACGTGTCGCCGGCGAAAACCATGTCGTTGACCTGGAACGCTAGAATCGTGGGAGCTTTGGCTTTTGGCGCCGGCTTCTTGACCAGCACCGTCGTCTTCTTTCCATTGACGATCTTTGTCACCTTCGTTGGCACTGGAGCCTCCGGCGCGTCCGGTGCAAACAATCCAGCCTTCACCCATTTGCCGCTGGTGTCTTCATACTTCATCCAGCCGCCGTTGTTGAGCGAAGCCCACCAGCCCGTCGGTGCTGCATAAACGTGCTTCAGATCGGTGCGCTTCAGGCCCGGTCCAAGGGGCGCCCAGGTCGTGCCGCCATCCTTGGTGGCAAGAAATGCGTTGGTGTCAAACGTCAGCACTACCAAAGCGCGTTCCGGATGCTCGGGATCCATGGCCACATCCAGAATGTGCTGGTGATGGAAGCCAACGTTCGCCGACATATACGTCACGCCGCCGTTTTCGCTGATCTGCACGCCTTCACGCTCGGTGCCCAGAATCACGCGCTGCGGATTTTTTTGATCGATGATGATCGCGTTGATCACCCAGTCGCCAGGCGTCAATCGCTTCCATTCCGTGCCTTCATTGGTCGTCTTCCAAAGGCCGCTGGTCGTTCCGGCATACAACGTATCCGGGTGCTGAGGATCCTGCTTGATCAGCTGCGTGCGGCGGAACACGAAAGGAATTCCGTTGTAGCGGGTCCACTGCGTCCCGCCATTCGTGCTGTGGTAAATACCGGAGCACGCTGTTGCGTGCACATTGTCCGGATTCGCCGGGTCAACTACGACGCTCATCACGTCGGAGTCGTCGATCATGCCCTTGCTTACCGGGAACCATGTCTTTCCGCCGTCAATCGTCTTCCACGGCAGGTGGAATGTTCCGGCATAAATAATGTTTTCGTCGCGGGGATCGAATGCCACGGAGTCGAAGTTCCTTAGATCGTCGTGATGCGCGGGAGTAATGCGCTCCCAGGTAGCCCCGTCATCCACGGAGCGATACACGCCCGTGAGCGTCCCGGCCACAAAAATGTTCTGCTTGGTCGGCGACTGCGCGATGGCGCGTACCGTTTCATGCGCAAGCCCGATCACCTGCCAGCTTCGTCCCGCATCGTTGCTGCGGTATACGCCGCCGCCACCGGAATACAGCGCCCAGGTGCTCGCGTAAAGCCGGTTCGAATCTCGCGGGTCCACCAAAATGTGAGTGACGACGTCGTCCTGGCCGTTGCCGATGCGGCTCAACAGTTGCCAGTGCCCGCCCTCATCGACCGAACTGAAGACGTGCCCATCCGACGTGCCCAGATACAGCTTATTCGTATCGTGGGGATCCGCTTCCAGGGAGATAACCGTACCTCCCGGAGGACCCACTTGCCGCCACGTCTGCGCGGGCGTCGCGGAAGCAGCCGCCAAAGCGATTGCTCCTAATCCCAACCACTTGAGGTTCATGACCATGCATTCTCCCAGAGCGCAGAGGCGCCGACAAGGTGCTACTTTAGAGAAATTGCAGTAAAGAATCGCCTGCTCCGTGGTACAGATTTGGGGAGGGTCAGTTATTCCCGATCAGGAGCCATCCCTAAGTTCAGGCCCTCGATCCTCATCGCCGAGTGCGCTCCGAATGCGAAGGGACCCGACCATCGCGTCAACACGGAAACACTGCCTTCCTCCGCTGCGCCCGTATCTCTATGGTAATATATTACCAATGTAACCGAAGCAGAAGCAGGTCATTGAGCGGCTTCTACGTCACCGTAACAGCTTGAAACCAGTGCTTGATGCCACAACCCAAAGGCGCGCTTTGCTGCGTTCTCGTAAGTCGTTTAGAATGAATGCCTGTAAAAAATGTTTCCCCCGGAATGATCTTAACCCTCCTAGAATCAACGGTTGCAAAAAATACGGAGGGTCGTGCGATGCCCGACCAGTGAAGGTCCCGGCTGCACGTTCCGCCACAAGCAACTTCTTTTCCACTTTCGTGTTTTATGCTTTGGGAGTTATAAGATGTCCAGCGGCAGCCCAACTCGGGACCCCGCGCTCCCGACCCGCATCCAATCGTGTGGGCAAGAACAGGGACCCCTTATGAAGACCGCATTGGCGTCTACCCGCACATCGAACTTGCTATCGAAGCTGCTGTTGTGCCTGGCCGGTCTTCTTTGTTTCGCTTTGGTTACCCAGAACGTCCGCGCCGAGGAAACCGATCCTCCGACTGACCCTACAAGTGCCTCGGCCGACCCGGCCGGCGACCCCCCATCGCGGGTAGCGCGCATCAGCTTTCTTGACGGCACCGTTTCCTTTCAACCTGGTGGCCAAGGCGATTGGGGAAGCGCCGCCATGAACCGCCCTCTTACCGTGGGCGATAAGCTCTGGGCGGACAAAGCTTCCCGAGCCGAGTTGCAGGCCGGTCAAGCCTCCATCCACATGGGCAGCATGACCGCTCTTTCTTTCTTGAATCTCGACGAAAACATCATGCAGCTGCGCATCGCCGAAGGCGCGGTGAATTTCCGCGTTCGCGAACTGCGCGAAGGCGACACCTACGAGGTGGACACCCCTAACCTGGCCTTCACCGTGAAGCAGGCAGGCGCGTTTCGTATCGATGTCAGCGAAAGCGGCGACGCCACGATGGTCACGGCAATTCGCGGCGAAGGCGAAGTTACCGCGGGCGGCAAGACTTTCCCGGTACATGCTGGCGATCGCGCCGAGTTCGATGGCGTTGATAACCCCGAATATAAAGTGACTGCCGCGCAATCTCCCGACGGCTTGGACCGCTGGGCTGCCGAGCGCGATCTCCGCGAAGACAATTCCACTTCACAGAAATACGTTTCCCCGGATGTCCCAGGCACGGCGGATCTCGACGACAACGGTACCTGGAGCGAACAGCCGGATTACGGTCCGGTCTGGTATCCCAACGAGGTCGCACCAGGTTGGGCTCCGTACAGCGACGGTTACTGGAACTATGTTGGCCCCTGGGGCTGGACTTGGATCGGGTATGAGCCTTGGGGATTCGCGCCATATCACTATGGCCGCTGGGCGTTCATTGGCACTCGTTGGGGCTGGTGCCCGGGTCCGATTTACGCTCGTCCCTTCTACGGTCCCGCGTTTGTGGGCTTTTTGGGCGGGCCTGGATTTGGAGTCGGTTTCGGTTTTGGCGTAGGTTTCGGGGTGGGCTGGTTCCCGCTTGGCTTTCATGAGCCATATTACCCGGGCTTCCGGGCCAGCCGCGCTTACGTCACCAACATCAACATTCATAACACCGTCATCCGCAATGTAGGCACGCTGAATGCCGGCGCCCACAGTTTCAATTACGCCTATGCGCACAACGCAGCGGCGGTCACGGCAGCTTCGCGCAGCGCTTTCGTTGGCGGCCAAGCCATCAATCGTGGTGCGGCGCATATCACCGAAGCTTCGTTGCGCGGAGCCGAGGTCAGCAACCGTACATCGTTCGCTCCCTCGCGACAAAGTTCGTTCGGCGCGGCAAATCTCAAGGCCCGCGCAACGCCGCCTTCCTCCGTGCAGAACCGCTCGGTCATGGCTCGCACGGCTCCGTCCGGTGCGGCATCGAATACTCCGGTTCGCGCCGCTAGCCCGAATGGACTGTCCGCGGCTCGTACCGGCGGCAATTTCGCGAATCGAACGCCGCAGACAACGGCTCGCTCGAATCCGTTATCGCAGGGTCGGGCGGCCTCGGCCAATACCGGCGCCGCGGCGAATCGCACCGTCAACGGCGGGCGCAGCTGGGCTGCGCAGGGCAACGCCACTGATCACGGCACCGCGCCGCAGGGATTCGGCAACTCCAGCCGGCCGGCGGGCAACACTGGCTCGACGCAGCCCGCGCGCGTCGCCCACTCGGATCGTCCGCCATGG
>Ga0209420_1000988_pt1 | contig 14026 bp, 10 predicted proteins | sample BlaSpr_A8_OM1_O1_FD_187972 | JGI IMG/M metagenome (GOLD analysis project Ga0209420, IMG submission 187972) | Forest soil microbial communities from Thunder Bay, Ontario, Canada - Black Spruce, Ontario site 2_A8_OM1_O1 (SPAdes) (version 2) | ecosystem: Environmental > Terrestrial > Soil > Boreal... | reverse complement strand
GACGCCTGCTTCAGCGAGGCCCGGGTGGCCGAGTAGGCGTAGGTCAGCAGCCCGAGGATCAGCCCGACCACGATCGGGTCCACGCCCGACTTGTAGAACGCCACCCAGGCCGCGATCCCGATCAGCAGGTACAGCGGCCCGTACCGGTTGCCGCGCGCCCGCAGCACCAGCACCAGGGCGATGAGCGCGAGCCCGACCAGCAGCGGCATCATCCGGATGCGCCCGCTGTACGCCACCGCGATGACCACCAGGCCGGCCAGGTCGTCCACCACCGAGAAGGTGAGCAGGTAGGTGCGGACGCGATCGGGCAGCCTGCGGCCGACCAGCGCGAGCGCGCCGAGCGCGAACGCGGTGTCGGTGGACATGGCCATGCCCCAGGCGTGCTCGGTCGGCCGCCCGGCGTTCGTGATCAGGAAGATGGCGACGGGCACGACCATCCCGGCCAGGCCGACCAGCAGCGGCAGCGTCAGCCTGCTCCGCACCCGCAGCTCGCCCACGTCGAACTCGCGCCGCGCCTCAAGCCCCACCACCAGGAAGAAAAACGCCATCAGCCCGGAGTTCACGAACTCGTGCAGGCTCAGGCCCAGCCCCGAGCCGCCGACCAGCACGGACAGCCGGGTACCCCAGAACCGGTCGTAGGACGACACGCTGATGTTCGCCCACACCAGCGCGGCCACGGCGGCCCCGGCCAGCACCGAGGCGCTGCCCGTCTCGGTGCGCAGGAACTCCCGCAGCGGCGTCTCATGGGCCCGGAGCCAGGCCGTCCGCCCGGAGAACAACGACCCCGCGGACTCCGCCGGCCCAGACTCAGCCAGCACAGGCTCAGCGGGCACAGAGTCAGCCGGTACAGGCTCGGCCGCCGCTGCCTCGCTCACCGCCGCCTCACTCGCCGACCATGAAGTTCAAGAGCCTTATTATCCCGAACGGTCCGTGGTGCTTCTTACCCGCCAAAGCCTAACCGGCCCCGGCCGGCCGCATCCGCGTGGATGGAAACCCCCCGTAAGGGGGAGGTACCTATCCACGGCGACGGAAAACGGAGGCGCGAGATGGCCCTGATGTTTCTGAACGGAGACGGGATGCGGGGCGGGCGGGCGCACTACACCATCGAGGGGGTCCCGCTGCTCGGCGAGCGCCGCACGGCGCCGCTGTACCGGTTCTACTCGGTCCGCGACGAGTTTCCCGCCCTGTACCCGGCCGCCGACGGCGGGCAGCCGATCCTGGGCGAGCTGTACGACGTGCCCATGGGCCCGCTGAGCGCGCTGCTGGCCACCGAACCCCCGGAGCTCGAGCTCGGCATCATCGAGCTCGAGGACGGCGAGCTGTCGTTCGCCATGCTGCTGCGCGAGACCGAGCACGCCAGCGGCCTGCACAAAGACATCACCAGCTACGGCGGCTGGCGCGCCTACCGGGTCGAGTCGCTCAGCGAGGGTCCTGACCTGCGGCGCGCTGACCTCTGAGCCACACGGCGGCCACATCCGCCGGAGTGGACAGGGCGAAGACCCGGGCCAGCGCGTCGGTGACGTCGCTGGCCTGCCTGAGGTTGACGGCCAGCGTGCTCGACGGCGCGGGCCGCAGCCAGACCGCGTCGAAATCCTTGCCCACCGCGAAGTCGCCCACCCGGTCGTCCAGGCCCAGGGCCTGCGCGCCGGCCCGGGTGGCCAGGTAGAGCAGGTGGACCGGGGTCAGGGCCAGCCCGTCCGCGCCCAGCAGCTGCTGGATGAAGTAGGCCTGCAGCGCCTCCTTGGGCAGGAACAGGCCGGCGCCCGCGCCCACGTCCGAGCCGAGCGCGATGTGGACGCCGTGCTCGACGTGCCGGCGCAGCGGGAACAGGCCGCTGCCCAGCGCGCAGTTGCTGGTCGGGCAGTGCGCGACCGAGGCCCCGTGCTCGGCCAGCGTGGCCAGCTCGGCGTCGTCGGGGTGGACGTTGTGCGCGAAGACGCTGCGCTCGGTGACCAGCCCGTGGCGGCGGTAGGTGTCCAGGTAGTGCCGGGCACCGGGAAACAGCCCGGCCACGGTCGCGATCTCGGCCACGTTCTCGTTGACGTGCGAGGTGAACCAGACGCCCTTGCCCAGCAGCTGGGCGCAGACGTCGAGCATGTCATCGGTCGCCGACAGCGAGAACCGGGGCGTGACGGCGTACCGCAGCCGCCCGCGGTCGTGCCAGCGACCGATCAGGTCCGCGCTGTCGGCCAGCGCCGTCTCCGGCGTGTTCAGCAGGTCGGGGCGCAGGATCCGGTCGCTGAGCACCAGGCCCGAGGTGATGTTCAGCCCGCGCTGCTGCGCCGCGCCGAACAGCTCGTCCATGGCCGGCGCGAAGTGCGATCCGAACACCAGCGCGCTGGTGGTGCCCGAGGCGAGCAGGCCGTCGAGGAACTCGCCGGCCACCTCGCGGGCGTAGGCCACCTCGGCGAGCTTGCTCTCCTCGGGCAGGGCGCACTGCTCCAGCCAGTCGAGCAGCGGCATGCCCAGGCCGCCGATCGCGCGGATCTGCGGGAAGTGGACGTGGGCGTCGATGAAGCCCGGCACCAGGATCCCGCCGTCCAGCCGGGTGACCGGCTCGCCGGGATACTCGGCCGCCAGCGCGGCGAGGGTGCCCCGGGCGCGGATGACGCCCTCGCGGACGCACAGCGCGCCGGTCTCCGCCAGCGCGTCGGCCGGGTCGCCAGCGAACGGATCGCCCGGCGTGTCGACGATCGTCCCCGCGTAAATCGTCATGGTCTGACTCTGCTTTCCCGCTCGCCTCCGGGCGCCCTTGAGGCGGCTCCTTCGCTCCTCGCTCCTTCGTCGCTCGTCAGTCCAGTCGCCGCCCGCGCCCTCTGGCTCGCGGTGAGGACTTGCAGCAGCTCGGCGGCGACCGCGACGGCGATGACGGCCGGGTCCTTGCCGCTGATCCCGGGCCTGCCGATCGGGCAGGTGATCCTGGCGATGGACGCCGGGCTGTGTCCCATCTCGGCCAGCTGGGCCTGGAACCGGGTCCACTTGACGCTGGAGCCGATCAGGCCGATGCCGCCCAGCGGCTGGCCGAGGCGCAGGGCCGCGTCGCACAGCGCGAAGTCCTCCGCATGGTCGTGCGTCATGATCACCACGTGCGCCCCGGCGGGCAGCTGCTCGAGCACCTGCTCGCCGAGCAGCGTGTGGTGGATGCTCACGTCCGCGCTGCCGTCGATCACGTCGGCCAGCCGGACCCGGTCCAGCTGCTCGGCGCGCGAGTCGACCAGCACCAGCTGGACCGGCAGCCGGGACAGGATGCGGGCCAGCTCGTAGCCGACGTGCCCGATGCCGAACAGGGCGACGACGGGCGGGACCGCGAGCGGTTCGAGCAGCAGCCGGACCACCCCGCCGCAGCACTGCTTGCCGTGCTCGTTACGGGCGTGCGGGTTGAGCTGCCGCTCGCAGATCTCCGGTGCGGTGGCCCCGGACTCGATCATCTGCCGGGCCTGGATGACGGCCGTGGCCTCCAGGTTGCCGCCGCCCACGCTGCCCCAGCTGCGGTCGCGGCTGACCACCATCTTGGCGCCGGCCTCGCGCGGCGCGTGGCCGCGCACCTCGATCACCGTCACCAGCACGCCCGGCTGTCCCTCATGCCGCAACTGCTGCGCAGCGGTCAGCCAGTCCATCTCACACCCCCGCGTAGGCCGGGGCGGGTTGCGGTGCGGCAGCGGCGGCCCGGGCGGCCTCGACGGCCCAGAAGACGGCTTCCGGGGTGGCCGGGCAGCCGAGATCGACGCTCCAGCCGGCCGGGCCGAACGCGCCCGCCGCCTGGCGCAGCGCCTCGCGCACGCAGAACGCCAGCATCAGCGGCGGCTCGCCGACCGCCTTGGAGCCGTACACCACGCCCGACTCCGTCGCCTGCTCGAACAGGTGCACGTTGAACCGCGGCGGCATCTCGGAGAAGCTCGGGATCTTGTAGGTGCTCGCGGCCTGGGTGTTCAGCCGGCCGCGGTGCCGCCCGTCGGACTCGTCCCAGAGCAGCTCCTCCAGCGTCAGCCAGCCGACGCCCTGGACGAAGCCGCCCTCGATCTGGCCGATGTCGATCAGCGGGGACAGGCTGTCGCCCACGTCGTGCACGATGTCGGCGCGGCGCAGCCGGTAGGCGCCGGTGAACCCGTCCACCTCGACCTCGGCCGCGGCGGCGCCGTAGGCGAAGTACTTGAACGGCTCGCCCTGCATCCGCTCGGCATCCCAGTGCAGCCCTTCGGTGCGGTAGAAGCCCGCCGCCCACAGCTGGACCCGCCGGAAGTAGGCGTCGTGCACCAGGTCGGCCCAGGCGATCTGCTTATCGTGGAAGCCGATGCCGGTCACGATGCCGTCGCAGAACCGCACGTCGTCCGGGTGCACGCCGAGCTGGCCGGCCGCCACCATGGCCAGCCGCGCGCAGATCTGGTCGCAGGCGTTCTTGACCGCGCCGCCGTTGATGTCCGAGCCGGAGCTGGCTGCGGTGGCCGAGGTGTTCGGCACCTTGTCGGTGCGGGTCGGCGCCAGCCGGACCGTGCTCATCGGCACGCCCAGCGCGGTCGCCGCCACCTGGATCATCTTGGTGTGCAGGCCCTGGCCCATCTCGGTGCCGCCGTGGTTGATCAGCACCGAGCCGTCCTTGTACACGTGCACCAGCGCGCCGGCCTGGTTGAACGCGGTCAGGTTGAACGAGATGCCGAACTTGACCGGGGTGATGGCCAGGGCGCGCTTGGTGTCGGCGTGCGCGGCGTTGAACGCGGCCACCTCGGCCTGGCGCCTGGCGAAGTCGCTGCGCTCGGTGCACTGCGCCCAGATCGCCTCGAGCCGTTCGGCGTGCCGCACCGGCTGGCCGTACGGCGTGGCCTGGCCGGGGGCGTAGAAATTCCTGTGCCGCAGCTCATGCGCAGCCACGCCGAGCGCCGGCGCGCAGCGGCCCAGGATGTCCTCGATGACGATCATGCCCTGCGGGCCGCCGAAGCCGCGGAACGCGGTGTTCGAGGGCCGGTTGGTCTTGGCCACCCGGCCGACGACCTCGATGTCGGGGATCCAGTAAGCGTTGTCGATGTGGCACAGCGCCCGGGCCAGCACCGGCTCGGACAGGTCCAGGCTCCAGCCGCCGTTGGCGGTCAGCGTGGCGCGCAGCGCGCACAGCCGCTTATCTTGATCGAAACCGACCTCCCAGCTGGCGAAGAACGGGTGCCGCTTGCCGGTCATCTGCATGTCCTGGTTGCGGTTCAGCCGCAGGCTCACCGGGTGCCCGGTCAGCGTGGCCCCGAGCGCCGCGATGGCGGCCAGCCCGTGCGGCTGGAACTCCTTGCCGCCGAAGCCGCCGCCCATCCGCAGGCACTGCACGGTGACCTGGTGCGCGGACAGGCCGAGCACGTGGGCCACGATGTCCTGGGTCTCGGACGGGTGCTGCGTGCTGGACTGGACGAAGATCTGCCCGTTCTCGTCGACCAGGGCCAGCGCGGCCTGCGTCTCCAGGTAGAAGTGCTCCTGGCCGCCGACCTCGAGCTCGCCGGTAAACCGGTAGGCGGCCCGTTCCAGCCCGGCCGCGGCGTCGCCGCGGCTGACTGTCCGCAGGTGGCCCTGGTAGCTGCCGGCCTCGATGGCGTCGTGCACCGAGACCAGCGCGGGCAGCGGCTCGTAGTCGGCCTCGATCTTAGTGGCGCCCTGCCGGGCCGCCTCCAGGGTCTCGCCGAGCACCCAGCAGATCGGGTGCCCGTAGTACATGACCTCGCTCGGGAACAGCGGCTCGTCGTGCTTCTCGCCGGCGTCGTTGAGGCCGGGCACGTCCTCGGCGGTCAGCACCCGCACCACGCCGGGCACCTGGTAGGCACCCTCGGTGCGCAGGCCGGTGAGGCGGGCGTGCCCATACGGAGCCTGGACCGGCCAGGCATGCAGCGTGCCGAGCGTGCGGCCCACCAGGTCCTGGGTGTACAGCGCGTCGCCGGTGACGTGCAGGTCGGCGCTCTCGTGCGAGACCGCCAGGCCCACCGCGGGCCGGTCGGGCCGGTCGGCCAGCGGGCCGTATCCTCTGCTCATTTTGCACCTCCGGGCCGCCTCTGGGCGGCTCCTTCCCTCGTCGCTCGTCCCTCGCTCCTCAGTCCAGTCGCCACCGCGGCCCTTCGAGAGCTCATGAGTGGACCTCCTCCTGGTTTTCCGCGAAGAACTTGAGCAGCGAGTTGCGCAGCATGGCGATCCGGTAGGCCTGGCTGGCGCGGTGATCGCTCATCGGCGTGCCGGCCCCGGCCAGCGCCTCGGCGGCGTCCGCCACCGTCTCGCGGGTCCACGGCCTGCCGCGCAGCGCCTCCTCCGCAGCCACCGCCCGCAGCGGCGTGGCCGCCACGCCGCCCAGCCCGATCTGGACCGAGGCGACCCGGCCCTCGTCCAGCCGGAGCGCGTAGGCCACGGCCACGCTGGAGATGTCGTCGAAGCGGCGCTTGGCGATCTTGTGGAACGCGGTGACCGGAGCCAGCGGCAGCGGCAGCCGGATCGTCTTGATCAGCTCGTCGGGCCGCCTGACGCTCTGCCGGTAGCCGGTGAAGTAGTCGGCCAGCAGCACCTGGCGCTCGCCCTCGACCGAGGCCAGCACCAGCGACGCGTCCAGCGCCAGCAGCGCTGGCGGGGTGTCGCCGATGGGCGAGGCCGTGCCCAGGTTGCCGCCGAGCGTGGCTCCGTTGCGGATCAGCCTGGACGCGAACTGCGGGAACACCTCGGCCAGCAGCGGCACCCGCCCGGCCAGCCGGGCCTCGATCTCAGACAGGCTCAGCGCCGCGCCGAGGTCGATGTAGTCCGGGCCGAAACCGAACTCGCGCAGCTCGGCGATCCGGTCGATGCCGATGGTCAGGTCGGCCCGGGCGTGCCTGATGTTCAGCTCGACGCCCCAGTCGGTGGAGCCGGCCACCAGCCGCGCGTCCGGGTGGGCGGCCAGCAGGTCCAGAACCCCGGTCAGGTCGGCGGGACGGACATAACGGCCCTGGTCGCTGGTGGTCGTGGTGGCAGCGGGTGCCGGCGCGGGCTCGGCCTGGCGGGCCAGGAACGGGTCGTCGGTCTCGGGCTGGCCGAGGGCGTAGGCCGCGTCCTGGATCGGCCGGTACCCGGTGCAGCGGCACAGGTTGCCGGACAGCGCGTGCAGGTCGAACCCGTTAGGCCCGTGCTCGTCCTCAGCCGCGGGCCTGCTGGCGTTCACGTGCCCGTTCTGCCCGGCCGCCCCGTTCTGCCCTGAGGCCTCGTGGTTCGCTGAGGCCCCGTGGTTCCCTGAGGCCCCGTGGTTCGCTGAGGCAGAGCCCGCGGGGAGCCGGCCCGGCCGGTAGTACTCGGCCGCCATCGAGCAGATGAACCCAGGCGTGCAGTACCCGCACTGGGAGCCCCCGCGATCGGCCATCTCCCGCTGTACCGGATGCAGCCGTCCAGGCCGCCCCAGGCCCTCAGCCGTGACGACCTCCTGCTGGTCGAACGCCGCGGCCGGCACCAGGCAGGCGTTGATCGCAACCCAGCGCGTCCGGTCCGCCCCTTCCGGCCTGGCAACAAGCACGGCGCACGCGCCGCACTCGCCCTCCGCGCAGCCCTCCTTGCACCCGGTGAGCCCATCGGCGCGCAGCCATTCGAGAAGCGTGACGTGCCCGCCGACCTCGCCGAGCTCACGAGTCCGGCCGTTGACCACCAGCTGAGGTTTCACCGCACGCGCTCCTACCCCCGCCGCAGCCTGTCACCCGCCTTTCGGCGGTCCGGCAGGCATGCGCCGGCACATTCTGTCTACCACTCGACGATAACTCGTCACGATCGCGAGCGCCAGCCCTTAATGAAAACTTTTTTCCGCATAGCGGATAATGAACTCACGGAACCTGCCCGGCCGCAGGGTTTCCGCTCCGACCGCAGGGTTTTCCCGCTCACCCCTCCCCGCAGCGCCCCAAGCGCGGAGTTGCGCAGCACACGCCGGATCACCGGCCCCAGCGGTCACATTTGCGGGGTGGATCCAGGTTCGCGGGTGGATCCGGGGGACTGGGACGCACCAAATCCACCCCGGAACCCGAATCCACCCCGATATCGGGAAACATGGAGCTGGTGTGACAACTGGGATGCAGACCGGGTCGGGCTCTGGCCTGTTCCCGGCATCGCTGCGACGATTCACTGAACCCGCGACACCAAACCCTTTGAGATCATGGAAACACCCCGCCCGGGACACAGCGCGGCCAGGCGCCGGGGCACTCAACCACATCCGGACGCCCCGACACGCCGGAACGTCACCTGACCAAGGAATGCTCACGGAACCCCCGAAAATAACCGCGAAGCACTAATCCACCACAATAATTCGCACACTCTGGCGACCGACTGATCCTGCCACCGGACCCGAGACTCGGCCTCAGAAGCCGGGGACGGCCTGCCAGGCCCGGCCCGGGTCCGGGGCGTCGTCGCGGGTGACCGTGCCCTCGATCAGCCCGTAGGGGCGGTCCGCGGCGTAGTACACCTCGTTGTCATTGGGCAGGCCGTACGGGCTCAGGTCAACCAGGAAGTGGTGCTTGTTCGGCATCGACATCCGGACCTCGGCCACCTCGGGGTGGGCCTCGAGCACCTGCTCGCCCATGTAGTACAGCGTCTGCTGCAGGGCCAGGCTGTGCTTGGCCGCGAACGACTCGAGCAGGATGCGCCGCACGTCGGCGTAGCTCTTGGCCCAGTCCACGTCGGTGCCCGCGTACCGCCAGCGGGCGGTGACCGCGGTAGCCAGGATGCGGTCACTGGTCTCCACCAGCGAGGTGTACCTGTCCCGCGGGAAGCCCCAGAACTCCGACCCGGTCGACTTGAGCACCACCAGGTCGGTCAGTCCGGACACCACCCACGCCTGCCCGCCGTCGATGGTGACGTCGGTGGTCCTGGTGCCGCCGCCGGCCCGGGAGAAGGCGTGCCCGTGCTCGGCGCCGTCCACCACGATCCGGTCCCAGCCGTACTCCTCGATGCTGACCTTCGCGCCCGTCACCCACTCGAAGTCATCCACGAAGTGCCTGCCCAGGCGCAGCGCGAACTCCTCGATCTCGCCCACCCCGTACTGCTGGGCGAAGGCGTAGACGGTGTTCTTCTGGGTGTCGGTCGCGACCACGTTGGAGTTGTCGCCCGCCAGGTGCGCGGCGGCGAAGTCGCCGCGCAGCGCGGATGACACGTTCACGTCCTTGATCTGGTGCCGGTCGCCGTCGCGGCTGACGTGGACCAGGCGGACCTCCGCCTTGCCGTACTGGTTGTCGCTGAGGATGATGGCCATGATGTACTCCACGATCTCTCGTAATACGGAAACTATTTTCCTCTAAATGAACTATTCCTGCTCGAGCCGGAACGATCCGCGTGCGGCGGCCGGCAGGTCCGCCAGCGCGCCCCGCGCTTCCGCCCGCCTGGCTGCCTCGTCGGCGGGCAGCCCGGCCGCCCGCAGCAGGGCGGCCAGGTGCGGTCCGGGCAGCAGCCGCAGGAACCGCTCGGCCAGCGCCGCCCGTGCCTGCGGCGTCGGCGTGCCGAACACCCGCAGCCGGGCCATGCCCCCGTCCGGGTAGACGTCGAGGCGGACCTGCCCGGCCACCGGGCCGCCGGGCACGGCGAACCGGTGCCGCGTGTCGGGCTGCAGCGCGGTGCGGGCCAGCAGGTCCCCGCCGTCGTAGCCGAGCGCGGCCCAGCCCGGGGCGTTGCCCACGAAGTGCGAGGTGTCCACCTCGACCATCTCGACCGCGCCGGGGCAGGCCAGCCGGACCGCGACCCAGTCGTTGCTGTCGTCACGGCGCCTGGCGGTCTCCCAGCCGTCGCCCATCACCCGGGCCAGGCCGGGCATGAGCAGGTTGGCAGGGGAGGAGTAGAACATGTTGCTGCAGCCGGTGACCACGGCGCCGTTCTCCAGCGCGGCCAGGTCAATGGTGGCGGGCAGCAGCCGCGGGTCGGGCACCGGCTCACCGTGCACCCGCAGCCGGGCCACCCCGCCGTCGGGGAAGATCGTCAGCCGGACGTGGGTGAACCGCCGCTCGACTGCGACCTCGAACTCGTTGCGGGCATCACCGGCCACCGTGCTGCGGGGCACCAGGGTCGTCCAGTCCGCGGCCGCCAGTTCGGCCGGGGCCGGGTAGCCCTCCGCCCCGCACGCCTCGACCGCCACCTCGGGCGGGTAGTTGCCGGTGAAGTAGGACGTGTCGACCACCACGCGGCGGACCACGCCGGGGCAGCCGAGTCGTACGATCGCCGTGTCGCTGCCCGGCTCGCGACGCCTGCGGGTCTCCCAGCCGTCCATGATCTGGCCCTTGTTCCCGAAGGTGTGCGGCTGGAACACCGGGTCCCCGGGTTTGATCAGGTTCTCCCGGTCGGCGAACAGCTCGTCGTTGGCGGCGATCACGCCACCCCCGAGCGCGCGGGAGGCCAGGTCGGGCCACTGCTTGGTGTCGGTGTTCATGTCTGGCTCCTGGTAATCAGCCGGCCTGCCGGCTCGCCGTCGGTGGGCCGGCCGCGCAGCCAGGTGCGGCGCACGGCACCGGTCAACCGCTTCCCGTCGTAGGCGCTCACCGCGTTCCGGTGCCGGAGCGCGGCGGCGTCCACCACGAAGCTGGCCTCAGGAGCGAACGCGCACATGTCCGCGTCGCGGCCCACGGCCAGCGCGCCCTTGCGGGTCAGTCCGCACAGCGCCGCCGGGCGGGCCGACATCCAGTCCACCACCTCGGCCAGCGGCACGTCCCGCTGCCTGGCGGCCGTCCACACCGCGGACAGGCCCAGCTGCAGGGAGGAGATGCCGCCCCAGGCGGCGGCGAAGTCGCCGTCCCCGGCGTGCGCCACGGTCACGATCCGCCCGGCCCGCACGCCGACCGAGCACGGGCGCAGGGCGCCGTCCACCACCGCCTGCCGGGCCCGCACGACCAGGTCCAGGTCCGCGCCGTTCATGGCTGTGCCGTCATAGCTGTGCCGTTCATGGCTGCGCCACCGCCTGGACCTCGCGGGCCACCGCCCGGCCCACGCGCTCGAGCAGCGGGCCGGCCTCGGCGACGGACCGCACCGGGTCGGGTTCCAGGTCGCTCAGCGGGTAGGCCGCCGTGATTCCGGCCTCGGCCAGCTGGGCCTCGGTCAGCATGTTGCGCCCGGCCACCGCGATGACCGGGATGCCGCGCCGCGCGGCGGCCCGCGCCACCCCGGCCGGCGCCTTGCCGGACAGGGTCTGGGTATCCAGCGAGCCTTCACCGGTGATCACCAGCGCGGCGCCGTCCAGCGCGGCCTCGAAGCCGACCAGGTCGAGCACCACCGCGATGCCCGGCTGGGCCTCAGCGCCCAGCACGGCCAGGGCCGCGAAGCCCACTCCGCCCGCCGCCCCGGCGCCGGGTGCCCGGGACCAGTCGCGGCCGGTGGTGGCCTGCGTCACCACGACCGCCCACCGCCACAGCCCGCTCTCGAGCTCGATGATCTGCTCCGGCGTGGCGCCCTTCTGCGGCCCGTACACCTCTGCCGCGCCGTCCGGGCCGGTCAGCGGGTTGGCCACGTCGGTGGCCAGGATGACCGAGCAGTCCCGCAGCCCCGGGTGCAGCCCGGCCAGGTCCAGGACGGCGACGTCACGCAGCGCACCTCCGCCCCGGGTCAGCGGATCGCCCGACGTGTCCAGGACCTGGGCTCCGAGCGCCTGCAGCAGCCCGGCGCCGCCGTCGGTGCTGGCGCTGCCGCCGACGCCGAAGACGATCTGCCGCGCCCCCGCGTCCAGCGCGGCAGCCAGCGCCTGCCCCGCGCCGTAGCTGGACGCCGCCATCGGCGCGAGCTGCCCTCCGGGCAGCCGCAGCAGGCCGCAGGCTCCGGCCAGCTCGACGACCGCCAGCTCGCCATGGCGCGCGTAGCTGGTCGTCACCGGCTCGCCGGTCGGCCCAGCCACCGTCACCGGCACCCGCTCCAGGCCGGCCGCCACGGCCGCGTCGACCGTCCCGTCGCCGCCGTCGGCCACCGGGATGGTGACCAGCTCGGCAGTCGGCAGCTCGGCCCGCAGCCCGGCGGCGATCGCGGCGGCCACCCGGTCAGCCGCCAGCGATCCCTTGAACTTGTCCGGCGCGATGACGATCTTCATCAGGTCAGCCAGTCAGTCCAGCATGGCCACGACGGCGGTCGGCGCATCCTCGCGGCGCGCCGCCAGGTCCTCGAACTCGGTCACGTTGTCCAGCTCGGTCCCCATCGAGATGTTGGTGACCCGTTCCAGGATGACCTCCACCACGACCGGCACGCGGTACTCGGCCATCAGCTTCCTGGCCGCCTCCAACGCGGGCCCGATCTCGTCCGGCGCGGTAACCCGCAGCGCCTTGCAGCCCAGGCCCTCGGCCACCTTGACGTGGTCGACGCCGTAGCCGCCGAGCTCGGGGGCGTTGACGTTGTCGAAGGACAGCTGCACGCAGTAGTCCATGTCGAAGCCGCGCTGCGACTGCCTGATCAGGCCGAGGTAGGCGTTGTTCACCAGCACGTGGATGTAGGGCAGGTTGAACTGGGCGCCCACCGCGAGTTCCTCGATCATGAACTGGAAGTCGTAGTCGCCGGACAGGGCCACCACGGTGGCGTCCGGGTCTGCCACGCACACGCCAAGCGCGGCCGGCACGGTCCAGCCCAGCGGGCCCGCCTGGCCGGCGTTGATCCAGTGCCGCGGCCGGTAGACGTGCAGGAACTGCGCGGCGGCGATCTGGGACAGGCCGATCGTGCTCACGTACCTGGTCTCGGGACCGAACGCCAGGTTCATCTCCTCGTACACCCGCTGCGGCTTGATCGGCATGTTGTCGAAGTGCGTCCGCCGCTGCATGGTCGAGCGGCGGTGGCGGCACTGCTCGACCCACGCCGTGCGCTCGGTGAGACCGCCGGCCGCCTTGCGTTCCCTGGCCACCTCGACGAACAGCCGCAGCGCCGCCCCCGCGTCGGACACGATCCCGTAGTCCGGGGCGAAGACCCGGCCGATCTGAGTCGGCTCGATGTCGACGTGCACGAACGTCCGGCCCTTGGTGTAGGTGGCCACTCCGCCGGTGTGCCGGTTGGCCCACCGGTTGCCGATGCCGAGCACGAAGTCAGAGGCCAGCAGGGTGGCGTTGCCGTAGCGGTGCGAGGTCTGCAGGCCGACCATGCCGGCCATCAGCCGGTGGTCGTCGGGCAGCGCGCCCCAGCCCATCAGCGTGGGCACGACCGGCACCTCGACCAACTCGGCGAACTCGGTCAGCAGGTCGGCGGCGTCGGCGTTGATGATCCCGCCGCCCGCCACGATCAGCGGCCGTTCCGCGGCGGCCAGCATGTCCAGCGCCTTGGCGATCTGGGCCCGCGTCGCCGACGGCTTGTATACCGGCAGCGGCTCGTAGGTGTCGATGTCGAAGTCGATCTCGGCCAGCTGCACGTCGAACGGCAGGTCGATCAGCACCGGGCCGGGGCGTCCCGACCGCATCAGGTGGAAGGCCTGCTGGAACGCGCCAGGCACCTGGGCCGGCTCCAGCACGGTCATCGCCATCTTGGTCAGCGGCGCGGCGATGGCCGAGATGTTCACCGCCTGGAAGTCCTCCTTGTGCAGCTTGGCCACCGGCGCCTGGCCGGTGATGCACAGGATCGGGATCGAGTCGGCCGCGGCCGAGTACAGCCCGGTCACCATGTCGGTGCCGGCCGGCCCCGAGGTGCCGATGCACACGCCGATGTTGCCCGCGCGGGCCCGGGTATAGCCCTCGGCCATGTGCGAAGCCCCCTCGACGTGCCTGGCCAGCGTGTGCGTGATCCCTCCGTCACGGCGCATCGCCGCATAGAAGGGATTGATGGCCGCGCCGGGCAGCCCGAACACGTTCGTGACCCCCTCCCGGCGCAGGATCGCGACCGCGGCATCGGCGGCTGTCATTCGTGCCATGACAATTACTCCTCTCGCCCTGACAGCTGGGAGACCAGCTTGAGCAGCGCAGAATGATCGAGCCCGCCGTCTCCCTGCGCCTTCAGCGACGCGACGAGCTGCGCGGCGACGGCACCGAGCGGAATCACCACGCCGGCCTCGCGGGCGGCGGCGGTGACGATGCCCATGTCCTTGTCGTGCAGCGCGATGCGGAAGCCGGGCGTGAAGTTACGGGCCAGC
>Ga0209420_1000987_pt1 | contig 14026 bp, 11 predicted proteins | sample BlaSpr_A8_OM1_O1_FD_187972 | JGI IMG/M metagenome (GOLD analysis project Ga0209420, IMG submission 187972) | Forest soil microbial communities from Thunder Bay, Ontario, Canada - Black Spruce, Ontario site 2_A8_OM1_O1 (SPAdes) (version 2) | ecosystem: Environmental > Terrestrial > Soil > Boreal... | reverse complement strand
GGGTTATGTCACTTACGATCCGGCTACCAAGAAGTTCATGCTGCCGCCGGAGCATGCGATGGTGCTGGCGCGCGAGGAGTCGCCATTTTTCATGGGCGGCTTTATCGAGATGGTGATCCCGAACGTCACCATGGCGCCGAGAATCGCCGAGTCGTTTCGAAATGGCGGCGGCGTTTCGCAGAGTGAGTATCCGCCGGAAACCTGGGAAGCGATGGAACGTTCGTCAGCCGGCATGTATCGGAATCAACTGATCAGAAAATGGCTGCCGACGATGCCGCAGGTGGTCGAGGTCCTCAATGGCGGTGGCAGCGCGGCCGATATCGGATGTGGCAGCGGACGCGCCGTGATCGCTCTCGCGACGGCATTTCCGAAGGCGAAGATTTTCGGCTTCGATGTGCATCCGGGATCGATTGAACGCGCGCGCGCCAATGCGAAGGCGGCCGGCGTCGCAGATCGAATTACCTTCGAGGCTCGCGACGCGACCAAGCTGCCGGAGAATCAGTTCGATTTCATTTCAACCTTCGACGTCGTGCACGACTCCGTCGATCCGGTCGCGCTACTGAAATCGATTCGCCGCGCGATGAAGAAGGACGCCACCTACCTGATGCTCGAGGTCAACGTGTCGCCCAATCTCGAGGAAAATATCGGGCCCACCGGCAAGATGATGTACTCGATCAGCACCCTCTATTGCATGACGGTATCGCTCGCACACGGCGGCGCGGGAATCGGCGCGTGCATGGGCGAGCCGAAGGCGCGCGAGCTGGTGGCAGAGGCGGGATTTTCAAAGTTTCGACGCCTACCGATCGAGGACATGTTCTCCGCGCTCTACGAAGTCCGCTCCTAAACCACAGTCACGTCGAGCGCTCTAGCTGCAATCCGGAGTGCCCGCTTTGCAACATCGCCATTTAATGGGCGAGAAGTCTTGTTGCATGGCAGCACTTCGAGGATACGCCAAAAAGGCATAAAACGTGTCTAGTTGAGAAAGTATCGCATATTACTCTACAAAATATTGTAAATATTTTCCAGAAGCGTCGTGTCATTACTAAACAGATGTTTCATCCTGATTTGATGTCTAGACATGCAGAAGCTGGCTCGTCGATTGCTTTTATAAACGGCAGCCGACCGGCGATCTGCGTTGCGCGAGTGCTCAGGGTCGCCCGGCCGGATCCGCAGGGGGGATCGACACCTGAGAGTTTTTCAAAGAATTTCCGCGCGTCTAGTCGCCATTTTAATAGGTGGTCCTTTGTTCCTGTGCATCAGCACCTCGGCACTCGCAAGCGGAAGCAGCGCCGCCATTCAAATGCCAATCGATGGCTCGACGGTGTCGGGCGCGGTCTCAATTGAATTGATCCTTACCGGCCGCGTTAGTACCGCCAGCCTGTTCGTGGATGGAGCGCTTTACGCTTCCGCCGCGCCTAGCGCCGTATCATGGAACTCGAATACGGTAACCGACGGCACCCACGTCCTTTCGGTAAAAGCATTTTCGAGCGATGGACGATTTCTTGGCGGCCAGGCAGTGATGGTCGCGGTGCAAAACAGCCCGCTGGCGTCTCCCACGGCAACTCCGCTTCCGACCGAAGCACCGACCTCGATTCCGACTGTGGTCCCTACTCCGATTGGGACTCCTTCCGCTATCGCAACTGCGACTTCAGTTCCGACCGTTGTCGTGACCCCAACCAGCGTCCCGACTTCAACTACTTCTGCCAGTCCAAGCGCCAGTCCCACTCCGGTCGGAGGTCGCACCTACTATGTGGCACCTGGCGGTAGCGACGGGAACAACGGCTCGTCAATCAACAACGCGTGGCTCACAGTGCAGCATGCGGCGAGCACGATGCATTCGGGCGACACCGCGATCGTAGCGCAAGGGACCTATAACGAGCGCGTCAGCATCACTACTAATGGCATCACCATCGAGGCCGACCCGAATGCCAGTGCCACTCCGGTTGTCGCGCAGGGTTTCGACATCGCCGCTAACAACGTCACCGTGAATGGATTTGAGATCAGCTTCCAGAACAACGACAGGATGGACGGGATCGGAATCTACGTTCATGACTCGAGTAACGCGACGATCGAGAACAACTACATCCATGATCTCTGCCACGAAGGCATCTACATGATGCCTACCGACAGCCAAATCCAGGTGCTTCATAACACCATCGCCCATGCGCAGATGGCGGGTATCATGATCGATGGCGACAGCGACCTTATCGAAGGCAACGAGGTGTCGGGGACCTATCAGCATCCTTCAGTGCTAGGCGGCATCTTCGCGGTATGCACTAACGACGGCGGCAGCGACGCCGATGCGGATTACACTCGCTTCTTCGGCAGCAACCATATCATGAGGTCTAACTATCTTCACGACATCGAGTGGGACGCGGGCGACCTTAGTAAACCTAACCCTAACCCTCACACCGATTGCTTCCAGACCTGGGGCTCGTCGGGGGAAAACACCACCAACATCTTGATCGAGCGCAACTTGTGCCGAGGCGTGAGTGACACCAACGGTGCCGGCGAAATCATCGAGATCGGCGCGCCATCAGGCCCGGTCGGCACGCTTACGCTGCAGAACAACATCTTTGCGAACATCTACCAGGGCCTCAATCTGGAGAGCACCTACACCGGAACCATCAACGTCTATAACAACACCTTCGATACCATAGCTGAGGAAGCGATCATCGAGAATCAAAGCGTGGGCGATAACGTCGAGAACAACATCTTCTACAATGTCGGCAGTGGCGGCGACGGCTTCATCGGATACACCACTCCGGTGCATTTCGCGAGCAATGTCTTCTTCACGCGTTCAGGAGCTCCGCCCACGGGCTTATGGTGGGGCGGCAGCGCGACACCGCCTTACCAGGCCCTAGATCCTACCTTCGTGGATCCTGGAGATCCCACTGGAGCAGGCGCCAACTACAACCTTTGCGTAACCGGCCAAAATGGCTGCACCGCAACCTCTCTGATAGGACATAGCGGCATTACTATACCCTCAGTGACGGATGACTATCAGGGCAACCCGCGCACTGGCGCATACTCAGTAGGCGCTTATCAGATGAACTAGGTCTCGTGAGCTAAGCGAGCCGGTTGCGAAGAGCATTGTGTAAAGCGGGAACAATTTTCTCCCACTCCGAGACCAACCCGATATCGGCGCGCTCGAAAATCACCGCCTCCGGATCGTTGTTGATCGCAACCACCGTCTGCGCGCGCTTAATCCCGATAGTGTGATTGATGGCGCCGCGCACCCCGATCGCGAAGTACAGCCGCGGATCGATCGCCTTTCCGGTAAGACCCACTTGCAGTTGCCGCGGCATCCATCCCGCATCGGTCACTCGCCTCGTCGCGCACATTCCCGCTCGTAACACCCGCGCGAGGTCTTTTGACGCCGCAACTCCCTCGGGACCGCCTACGCCGGTGCCGACGCCAACTATTATCTCCGCGCCTTCCATCGGCTCGATCGAGGTATCCAGCAGCGAGTGCTCCTTGACGAGGCGGCTCAGCGGTTTCGATAACTGAGGCCGCACGATCTCGAGTTCTGCAACGCGCGTTTCATTGGACTCCGCCAGCTCCAGAACACCGGATCGTACGGTCGCCATCTGCGGCAACGTTTTCGAAAGTATCGGCGCGACGATATTTCCGCCGAACGCCGGCTTCAGTGCGACGAGACGGTCTTGTGCATCGAACTCGAGCCCGATCGCGTCGCCGGTAAGCCCGAGCCCCAGCCGCGCCGCTAACCTCGGACCCCAGTCGCGGCCGCGTTCGCTGGCGGGAAGGAAAAGTCCCCACGGCTCGCGCTCCCGCACGATCGATGCGATCGCTTCAGCAGCCCCTTCCGGCGTGTAGGCTTCGAGCGCGGGAGCATCGAGAACGATGACACGGTCGGCGCCATATCTCGCCACCAGGCCGACATGCTTGCGCATCGATGCGCCAAAGCCGATCGCAAACACTGCGCCGCCAAGATGCTTGGCGAGTTCGTCGGCGCGCGATAGCAACTCCAGACTCGTGCGAGTGACGAAGCCTTCGAGGTTGGTCTCGATGACCACCCAAACATCGCGGCCACGCAGCGGTTTTCGAATGTTCGATGAGATCGAGCGACGCTTTCCAGCTCGCGGCGCAAGCGCCCCGACTCTATCGAGCTCCGCGATCACGTCAGCGGCGGCGCGTTCGGGATCCGAGGCGTCGATGAATTTGCACTTGGTGACAGGCGTCTCGACCGCGCGAATTTCAGCAACCCAGGTCGGAGATCCTTCCAGTCCGAACTGCGCTGGATCGGCCCCGAGGTCCTTCAACGACACCGTCTCGATACTCTTCAACTTCGCACGCTCGGCCTCGTCAGCTTTGACCTTGATAGGTGCGGCAACTCGTTCCGCGCATGTCAGCAGCACTGGCATCGTGGCTTCAACTTCTTCGAAGCCCTCGTCGCTCTCGCGCTCCGCTTTTATGGTGCGGCCCTCGATCTCGAGCTTGCGCACCCCGGTTATCTGCGCGATGCCCATCAGCTCGGCGACTTCCGGACCGACCTGCCCAGTCTCCGCATCCAGCGAATATTTTCCCAACAGGATCAAATCGAACTTCGCACGCCGCAGCGCGGCTGCGAGAGCGCGCGCCGTCGCCAACGTATCGGACCCGGCGCACGCGCGATCGGTAATATGAACCGCGCAATCCATGCCCATTGCGAGCGCCTGCTCGAGCGCCTCGCGCGCTTGCGCCGGACCCAGTGTGACCACGGTGGTATCGGCGCCGTGTTTGTTCTTGAGATCCATCGCGAGCGAAATCGCGCGCAAATCGAAAGCGCTGATGACATTCGGCCCGTCGCGCTTGATGGTCTTGGTGATGGGATCGAAGTTGGCGTCTTCGATCAACGGAATTTGTTTGATTAGAATTGCGATGTTCAGCACGAATGAATCGCTCCGTGAGAAAAAGTCACGCTAGCCACTCATCCATGCAAACCGCGATCAGATCAAGGCCGGATAGAATCGCGCTTAATGCGCCCCGATAGATCAGATAGCTTCGCGGTGTATGCGACGCACAATTCAAAAGGCACTGGCCGCGACTATTCTCGTGGCGACGCTATTGATTGAGACCGCGACCGTCGCGCGAGGTTCAGATCGAATCGTCTCGCTGGTGCCCTCGGTCACCGAAACTCTTTTCGCGCTGGGCGCCGGCGATCAGGTCGTCGGCGTCTCCTTGTATGATGACTACCCGCCCGAGGCGACGCGGCTACCGAAGGTCGGCTCGTTTCTCACCCCGAATATCGAGGCTATCGCGGCGCTGCGTCCGACTCTCGTAATTGGACGCGGCATCTCCTCAAACCAGCGCGAACTTCGCGCGCTCCATTCGATGGGCTACGAAACCCTGATGGTCAATGATGACTCTCTTACGCAAATCGAGCAGAGTATCAGGCTGATTGGAGACCGAATCGGCAAGCATGATGCAGCGAATGCGATCGTCAACAGTATCGAAACCAGCGTGAGCGAGGTGCGCGAGAAACTTCGTGCGTTTCCGGCGCGGCGCGCATTGATGCTGGTGGGCCATCAGCCAATCGTGGCGGTGGGGCCCGGCACCTATCTCGACGATCTTCTGAAAATTGCGGGCGCGGAAAATATTGCCGATGCGTCAGCGCAGCAGTGGCCGCGACTCAGTATCGAATACATTATGGCAATGCGTCCCGAGGTGATCCTCGACGGCCAAATGGGTAGCGACCCGCATGCGCCGAGCCGCTTCTGGCAAACCTACCGGACGATCCCTGCCGTCAAGCAGGATCGGGTGATTGGATATCCCGAAGACCCTACTCTTCATCCGGGGCCGCGAGTTGGCGCGACACTCGAGATGCTCGCGAAGCTGATCCATCCCGAGGCGTGGCAAATTTCGCGATGAGCGCCGCCGTCGATATTGATCGCGGTCGCGATGCCGCCCTGGATGCATTCGAGGGCGCGTATCTCACCCGCGGCCGAATGATCCTGTGGCTACTGATTCTGACTGCGGCGCTGATGGTATCGCTGATTGTCGCGTCCGCGTTCGGCAGCGTGCGTATCAATTTGATTCGAGCATTCGCTGATTCCTCTAGCGCTGATCACGCGATCTTTTTCGGTGCGCGATTTCCGCGAGTGCTGATGGGCGCCATTGTCGGCGCGGTCCTCGCGGCGGTTGGTGGCGCGCTGCAGGCATTGGTGCGCAACCCGCTTGCCGAAGGCGGCATCCTCGGAATCTCGGGCGGTGCGGCACTCGGCGCGATCATCGCGCTGGTGTTGCTCTCGCGCAGTCCCGCTTCCGATGCGATCGTTCCCATCGTCGCGTTCGGCTCGGCACTCGCCGCGACCGTCGCCGTGTACCGCTTGGCGCTGATCGAGGGACGCCTCGAACCATTCACGCTGCTTTTGATCGGCGTCATCTTCAACGCGTTCTGGGGCGCGGCGATCATGCTGGTGAACAGCGTGGTCAATTTTTACTACGCTCACAGCATCCTGTTCTGGCTGATGGGCAGCCTGGAAGCTCCGACCTATCGTGAGGTTGCGATCGTTAGTTTCTTCGCCGCGATCGGCTTCATCGTGCTGATGACGCGCGCGCGCGACATGAATCTGCTCAGCCTCGGTGACGAAGCCGCCGCCGAAATGGGAGTGGAGGTCGAACAGCTGCGCCGCATCATTTTCTTCGCGACGTCGATCATGATTGGCGCGGCGGTTTCGGTAAGCGGAATTATTTCGTTCGTAGGACTAATCGTCCCACACGTACTCCGGCTCGCTCTCGGCGCCGATCATCGCCTGTTGCTTCCCGCATCGCTGATTGGCGGCGCGGCTTTCATGGTAGTCGCGGATCTGATCGCGCGGACCGTGATCGCGCCAGCCGAGCTGCCGGTCGGCGCCATCACCGCGCTATGCGGCGGCCCCTTCTTCATCTATATGCTGCGCCGCGAGGGCCGCAGGCCGTTTTCATTGTGAGCGACGCGACCGAGCACGGGACCGTACTGCACGCCAGCGATCTGGTCGCGGGTTATGGCGAGGTCGAGGCGCTGCGCGGAGTGTCGATGGAGCTTCGCGCCGGCGAGATGCTCGCGATTGTCGGTCCCAACGGCGCCGGTAAATCGACACTGCTCAAGGTGATCGGTGGCACTCTCGCTCGCACTCGCGGCACCGTGGAGTTATTCGGGCGTCCGCTGGATTCCTACGATCGCCGCGCACTGGCCCGTCTGGTCGCGACGGTGGCGCAGGAAAACAACATTGCGTTCCAGTTCTCGGTGCTCGAGGTAGTGCTGATGGGGCGCGCGCCGCATCTTGGCGCTTTTCATTTCGAGACTCCGCACGATTTGAAGATCGCGCATTCGGCGCTAGAACATTTCGATTTGCTCGCGTTGGCGCGCCGTCCGATTCAGGAGCTCTCCGGTGGCGAACGAAAGCGCGTGTTTCTGGCGCGGGCACTCGCACAGGACGCGAAGCTCGCGCTGCTCGACGAGCCGACCGCTTTCCTCGACATGAAACACGTGGCGGATATTTTCTCGCGCTTTCGCGATCTCTGTATCAGGCGCGGGATGGCGGTGATTGCGACGCTTCACGATTTAAACGCCGCCGCACTCTACGCGGACCGTGTGCTGCTGATGAAAGATGGCGTGGCGATCGCGTGCGGCAGTCCAGAATCAGTGCTCACGGCAGAAAATCTACGCAACGTTTACGACACCGAGGTTTATGTCGGTCGCAATCCTGCCAGCGGTGCGCTGATAATTCTTCCTGCCGCGCCGCGCGCCTGAGTTTGCCTGCCTTTCCGCGCGCGGTTACGATCATAGTTCAATGACCTTCCGTGATGGCTCCCCGCTGAATCTGGTCCTCGACGCCGACGACACGCTGTGGGATTCCAATATCCATTTCCTTGAAGCGTTCGAGGCTTTCGTCGAGGCGATTGCCGCGCTCGGTCTCGATACTCATCGCGATTCGGTCAAGGCCGCGGTGCGCGATATCGAGCTCGACCTGATTCAGACCCACGGATACGGACGGCGTCCCTATGTGATGGCGTTGCATCGCGCGGTCCTGCGGCTGGTACCAGAACTACATCACGAATCGCTGCGGCTCGAGGTTGAAAGGATCGGTAACGATCTCATCGAGCGTCATTGCGAGTTGCTTGAAGGTGTCGAAGAGACGGTGCCGGAGCTGGCGCATCGTCATCAGCTTATCCTCTTCACTAAGGGACAGCGCGACGAGCAGATCGCAAAACTGGAGCGCTCCGGTCTCGCGCCATATTTCAGCCGAATCGAAACTCCGCGCGAAAAAGATCCCGAAGCGTATCGTCGTCTGCTCACTGATGCGGATTTGGATCCCGCGCGAACCTTCATGATCGGCAACAGCCCACGATCGGATATCAATCCCGCCTTGCGCGCGGGTCTTCGCGCTGCGGTTTATCTTCCCTACCAGCACACCTGGGAGCTGGAGCACGAGGAGCTCGACACCGCCGATCCTCGAATCATCGAATTGAACGGCTTCCGCAGCCTGCTCCTCGTATTCTAAGATCGTATATAGTGTTCTAGAGAGGTCGAATGTTGTGAGGGGGCTGTTATTAATCAGTTAGAGCATCAGAGTCCGCGCGAGCCAAAAGGCAGACCACCGCTTCCGCTTCGCCCGCTGCATCGGATGTGGCGGCGCACCATCGACGATCTCGAGATCGCGCGAATCGAGCTTCCGGTGCGCGCGCTGCCCGCCGCGTTAAAGGGCGTGGTCGCGTGTCAGATCAGCGATTTCCATCTCGACATGGATGAGGATGTCGAGCGGCTCGATTTCGCGGTCGAAAAAATCAATCGCGAGAAACCCGAGTTTGTTTTTCTTACCGGCGATTATTTTTCCGGACCTGATACGATGCGCCGTTACGTTGGTTCCTTTCGTGATGCCCTCTCGCGCCTCAAGCCGAAGATTGGAGTGTTCGCGGTCGCGGGAAATCACGACCACTGGTCCTCCTTCGATACCATCGCCGAGGCCCTGGAAGGCGCCGGCGTCGAGCTGCTCGCGAATTCGAGTCGCCGGGTCAAGCTCAAGGGCGAGGAGTTGGTGGTCGTCGGCATCGACGACTTATGGTCGCGGCGCGCCGAACCTTCCAAGGCCTTCAAGGATGTCGCTGCCGGAGATCCAACTATCGTTCTCGCGCACAATCCCGATACCGCGCTCTACACGCGTCATCTAAATCCCGGCGTCATGCTTTCCGGACACACCCACGGCGGCGTGGTGCGAATCCCGTTTTACGGATCGCCATTGCGCTCGATCCTCAGAATCGGAAAACAGTTTTACGCGGGACTGAATCTCTACGAAGATTTCTACATCTATACCAATCGCGGGCTGGGAACTTTCTGGGTGCGTATCCGGATCAATTGCCGTCCCGAGATTTCGCGCTTCAGCCTGACTCCGCTGGCGACTGCGAAGCGCGAAGCGCGCACGCGTACCTTCGCGGAACCGATACAGCCCCGGCGGCGCAAGCGGCGCGTCGCTCCCAAAAAAATCCGCGCTCATCACTAGCGCCGGAGCGGCTCGATGCTCGATCTTGCGATTGTCGGCGCCACCGCCGTTCTGCCCGGCGCGACCAGGCATGCCGACGTCGGCATTAGCGGCGGCAAGATTGCGATCGTCGCGAGTCCCGGTCAGCTCGAACCGGCGACGAAGACCATCGATGCGGGCGGAATGCTTCTGCTGCCGGGCGCTGTCGATGCGCACACTCATCTCGACGCTGAAATGTTCGGTGCTACGACCGCTGACGATTTCGCGTCCGGCACCATTGCCGCGGCGGCCGGTGGCGTCACTACCATCATCGATTACGCTTTCCAGGCTTCGGGCGGTTCGCTTGGCGCAGCGATTTCAAAGTGGGAAGAAAAAGCCCGCGGGCGCGCGATTGTCGATTACGGGTTTCACGTTGCGATCCTCGATCCGTCCCCGTCGGCGATTGCCGAGATTCCAAAGGTCGTTGAACGCGGCGTTACCAGTTTCAAGATTTTCATGATGCGCGGTTTCGAGGAACGCGCGCGCGATTTCATGCGGGCCTTCCGGGCTGCGGCCGACGCAGGTGCGCTGCTGACCATTCACGCCGAAGACGAGCATCTGATCGGATACTGCACCGAGCGCTTGCTCGCGGCGGGAAATCGCGGCGTCGCGCATTTCGCCTCGAGCCGGCCCCCGTTGTCAGAAGCCGCGGCAGTGTTGCACGCGCTCAAAATGACCGAGACTACCGATGCGCCCGTTTACTTCGTGCATCTATCGAGCAAGGCCGCGATCGATGAGATTCGCCGCGCTCGCGCTAGCGGTACTGGACGCGCCGTGCTGGCCGAGACCCGGCCGATCTATTTGTACCTGACGCAGGAAAGATTTCTGGAGCCACAGGGCGAAAAATATGTCGGCTATCCTCCGCTGCGCGAACGTGCCGATCTGGAAGCGATCTGGGAAGCGCTGGCCGACGGCACTGTCGATGTGGTTGCGACCGATCATTGCAGTTGGCCGCTTCAGCGCAAGACCGAGCCCGATCGCTTCACGCGGATTCCGCCCGGCATGTCGAACCTCGAAACCCTGGTTCCGATGCTGTACTCCGAGGGTGTCGTGAAGCGGCGTATCACGCTCGAGAAGATGGTCGATCTGATTTCATCCAACCCCGCGAAAATCTTTGGCCTTTATCCTCGCAAGGGCGCGATCGCAACGGGCTCCGACGCGGACTTGGTGGTATTCGATCCCAACGCGAAGGTCGTGGTGCGCGCAGCCGAAATGCACTCGCGCGCCGATTACGATCCGTTCGAGGGCTTCGAGGTCACCGGATGGCCGCGCATGACGATCTCGCGCGGAGAAATCATAGTCGATGGGCGAACGCCAACTGCCGTCGTTGGCCGCGGAAAGTTTTTGCCGCGCACACGGTTCTCGCCCCAACTGGCGGAGCGGCTAATCGCCAAAGGACGCCGATCCGATGCCTGATAAAACTGTTGCGCTGGCGGGAGGCTCGGGATTTATCGGTCGCGCGATCGCGCGGCGTCTTGCAGCGATGCCTGACATGCGCGCGCGCGTGATGAGCCGCTCGCCGCAGCGCGCGCGGGAACGCCTCGAGATTCCGAATATCGAATTCGTTCGCGCGGAAGTTACCGACCCCGCCTCGCTGCCCAATGCTCTGCAGGGCGCGAGCGCGGTCGTATGTTCCGTCCAGTTCGAGGGCTATCCGATTGAGAATCCGAAGCGCGGACTGACTTTCGAGCGCGTCGATTATGGGGGCACAGTCGCGCTGCTCGAGGCTGCGAAAAAGGCCGGCACGGATCACTTCGTTTATATCAGCGGCGCGGCGGCCGATGAGAATTCAGCGCATCCGGGCTTTCGCGCCAAGGGTCGAGCGGAGCGCGCTATTCGCGAATCAGGATTGGCCTACACCATTTTTCGGCCGTCGCTCGTGTACGGGCCCGAAGATGCGGTGTTGAACGGTTTCGCCAAGCTGCTCACTTTCTCGCCCATATTCCCGGTACCGGGAACCGGCCGTCAAAAAGTTCAGCCAGTGCTGGTCGATGATCTTGCCGCATGCGTCGCGCTCGCGATCGGCGGCAAAGGGCGCAATGGCACCTTCGAAATCGGCGGCCCAGAGCTGATGACGTTCGATGAGATGATTCGCGTTATGATGGAAGTGACCGGCCGTCGTCGTGCGATCATGCATATTCCCGAGGGCCTGATGCGCGCAGGCGCCGCCGCGCTGGAGAATCTTCCGACCCCGCCGCTTTCGCGCGATGCGGTGACTTTCGTGACGGCAGACAATGGGTGCGATATCGAGCCGCTGATTGCTGAATTCGGAATTCAGCTCACGCCGATGCGAAAAGGAATTCGTTACCTGGCGGGAAAGAAATAGTCATCCGACTTTGCGCCAGCCCGAGCCTTCGTGGCCGAAGCGAAACGTATTTGGATGGATTAGCTCGGCGAGAATTTCCAGCGACTCAACGATTCGGGGGCCAGGCCGATTGAAATATTGATTTCCATCGGCGATGAAAACTCTTCCGTCACGCACCGCCTTTAGCTGTTTCCATCCACTTTGCTTTTGCAGAAGATGCAATTCCTCGGACGCCCGAGGAATTCCGAAACCGCACGGCGAAATCATGATCACCTCGGGATCTGCCGCGGCGAGCTCCGCGAACTTCATCCACGGCGAATGCTGCCCCGCTTTGCCGAACAGATTTTTGCCGCCGGCCATCTCGACCAGCTCGGGCATCCAGTTGCCGCCCGCCATCATCGGCTCGATCCACTCGATGCACGCCACGGTCGGCCGATTGTTCAGCTCGGCGGCGATTTCCCGGATTGCGGCGCATCGCATTTGCAGATCGTGAACCAACTTGTCGCCTCGCTGCGGTGCGTCCAACGCCGCCGCGACGCGATTCATATCCGCGAAGACATCGGCGAGCGAATACGGTTTCAGCGAGACGATGTTGGGACGCGCACCGGTCCACTTGGCGACTGCCTCCACCACGTCGCTCTCATTTACCGCGCACACTTCGCATTGCGACTGCGTGACAATGACGTCAGGACGAATTTCGCGAAGTTTCGCTGCGTCCACCCGATAAACTGAAAGCGCATTACGCACGATCGTTTTCACGCGCTCATCAATTTCGGCGCTGCTGCCCTCGGGATTGAACTTAGGCTCGGTAAGTGCCGGAAGCCGTTTCACCGACGCCGGAAAATCGCATTCGTGCGAGCGGCCGACCAGCTCGCTTTCAAAACCCAGCGCGGCCACGATCTCGGTCGCGCTCGGGAGCAGGGTCACGATTCGATGAGGCATAGCGCCAACCTACTGGATTCGCCGACGACGAGCGAGCCGCGACTCAGTGGGCGCGGCGGCGCGCGTTGATGCTGATGAGCAATCCCATCGCGGTCATCATCGTGAGGACCGAGGAGCCTCCGTAGCTGACCAGCGGCAGCGGGATTCCGACCACCGGCAGCATCCCAGTTGTCATCGCGATATTGATCGCAACTTGCCAGAAAATAATCCCCGTCAAACCCAGCGCCAACAACGCGCCGAAGCGATCGCGAGCATGCCTCGCGATCCACGCCCCGCGCGCGATGAGACTCGCATAGAGCGCCAGCAGCAACACCGATCCGGCGAGGCCAAACTCCTCGGCGAAAACCGCAAAAATAAAATCGGTGGTTTCCTCGGGAAGAAAATTGAGACGCGCCTGGGTGCCCTTCATGAAGCCCTTGCCCCACGGGCCGCCCGCGCCAATCGCGATTTCCGATTGGATGATATGATAGCCGGAGCCGAGTGGGTCGGCTTTAGGATCGATAAAACTTACCAGCCGTTGGCGCTGATAAGGTTTCAGATAATGCCAGCTCACCGGAGCGGCGAGCATCGCGGCGACTCCGAGGAGCGCCATCGTGCGCCAGTTCAGTCCGCTCACGAATACCAGGGTCACCGTGATGAGAACCAGTACCAGCGCGGTGCCGAGGTCGGGTTGCTTGAGCACCAAGGCTGCCGGCACCCCGAGCAACAATCCCGGGATGAGCATTTGATGCAGGCGCCATCCGCCTCGCGGCGGTTCCTCGCGCAGATAACGCACCATCACCAGCACGATGGCGAGCTTCGCGAGTTCGGACGGTTCGAGATGAAACACGCCGAGGTTGATCCATCGGCGCGATCCACCGGTCGAATGCCCGATGACCGACACCGCGATCAGCAGCGCAAGCGTCGCGCCATAGATCGGATACGCGTAAGTGATCATCGCGCGATAATCGAAAAACACCGCGCCGAACATTATAAGACTACCTATACCCACCCAGAGAAGTTGACGCGTCACCAGCCCGTTTAACACATGATGCGAATTGGCGTACGACGCGCTCATCACCGCCAGCACGCCAATTGCCGCCAATGCCAGCACGCTGGAGAACAATGCCCAATCGAAATGATTCAGGTGGCGCCGATCGACCCCCGCCATCAGTTGTCTCGATTTGCCACGTTAGGATCCGGCACCGCGTTGGTGAGATCCGGTGTATTGGCGGGATTGGGCGGATTTACTTCGAAGAAGCGCTTCATCACATCGTGAACTTGCGGGGCCGCCGCGCTG
>Ga0209420_1000986_pt1 | contig 14028 bp, 8 predicted proteins | sample BlaSpr_A8_OM1_O1_FD_187972 | JGI IMG/M metagenome (GOLD analysis project Ga0209420, IMG submission 187972) | Forest soil microbial communities from Thunder Bay, Ontario, Canada - Black Spruce, Ontario site 2_A8_OM1_O1 (SPAdes) (version 2) | ecosystem: Environmental > Terrestrial > Soil > Boreal... | reverse complement strand
GAACAGCTTGTGGCATTGTTTTCGCAAAAACCCGCCGGTGACGGGGATGACGTGATTGCCCTTCTCGAAGACCAGCCGGCAAGGAATAAGACAGGCTCGCCACTTATAGTCAGCGGTACCGCGCTTGCGGCCATACGCGGCAATATCCTCCTGGGAGACGCCGTACACCACGGCGCCAATTCTGGACCACACGCAGGCACCGGCGCACATAGCGCAGGGTTCGTGGGTGGAGTAGAGGATGAAGTCGGGCAGGTAGCGGCCGTAGCCGCTGGATACATATTTGAGCGTTTCCAACTCGACGTGCTTGATGCTTGATCCCGAAGTTTTTACCCGGTTGCCCGCGCTGGCGATCACCACTTCGCGCCTACCGACAAGGCGTGTGATGACCGCACCGATGGGATAGTCGCCCCGGTCACCTGCGCGTTTGGCTTCCGCGATAGCCAGTTCCATGAATTTTCTTCGCGGTTTGTAAGAAGAGGGGATCATACGGATCGATTATATCCGTTCCCCGCGATGGCGGCAGGCATGACCCCCGAGCTTTCTGGGACGCGGGGAATCGGAATTTCGCGGTGCAGCATGGGCGGCTCGCATTTTGCATTTCATTGTGGTCAGCTGTACGTGTCGGTCGAACGGTAGAGTCGTTCGTGGAAATCAGTGCCTCGGGAAATGAACTTGAAACTTCTGGTTTGTGCGTCCTTATTGTCCATTGCAATCGCTTTCGGTTTGCATCCGCCGCAGAATGCCTCGCGCGCCCAAGGGTCCCCAACGTTCACTGTCGATGAAGGTGATTTGCACGAGCCGCTCACGGTCGTCGCATACGGCGACATGCGCTTTACCGACCCTGCAAATCACGACGCCACGAATCCTCCTGCACGCCAGGCTCTCGTGGCGCGTATTGCGCTGGAGAAGCCCGACGCAGTCCTGTTAAATGGGGATGTTCCCTGGCACGGTGGCGATCGGGGGGACTATTCGGTTTACCAGACCGAAACCGCCGCGTGGCGAACCAACCATCTGCGCGTCTACCCGGCACTGGGCAATCATGAGTTCAGTCGCTGCGAAGTTCCACAGTGTCTGGAGAATTGGTGGAGCGCGTTCCCCGAGCTTCGGGGCCGCCGATGGTACTCCGTCGCGATGGGTCGCCAGGTATATGCCATCGCCCTCGATAGCGACGCTTCCCTGCTGCCCGGCAGCGACCAACGCCAGTGGCTCGAAGCACAAATCGCATCCTTGTCTCCGCGCGTGCGCTTTGTGCTGATCAGCATGCACCATCCGCCGGTGGCCGACATCCAGAAGAATTTGTACGTGGACCACAACCCGCGTCCCAACGAAATTTCTTTAGCGGATTTCTTGAAGGGCGCCGCGGTCACGAGCAAGGCGAGATTTCTGGTGAGCGCCGGGCACATCCACAATTACGAGCGATTGGCGCAAGATGACGTGGTGTACCTGGTATCCGGCGGAGGCGGAGCGCACCCATATCCGGTCGAACGCACGCCGGCGGACCTTTATCGGGACAATGAATTCCCCAATTTTCACTACGTCAAGCTGACGCTCGCAGGCGACACCCTCAGGGGCGGGATGTACCGGCTCGATCCCGATGCCGCTACTCCCACCTGGCAAGAAAAAGATTCCTTCCAGATTCACGCCAAACCGTAATCTGCGGAATCGCAGCCGTGGGCCGTCAGCACCAGCCGCGACCCGCACAGCGGTCACCCGCGTTGTAACATGCCTTTAATACTCGCTTGGACGAATCTGTGTATGATTCCCCGCCGTACGAGCTTGCCTTCCCCGGGCCGTGCACAGGAGGCTTCCCATGTTTCGTCATCGCCAATCGCTGGTGGCTGTAGTGGCCGCCGCGGTCGTCAGCGTATTTCTAGTCGCCGGATGCAACGCCAGAGGGGAAGAGACGGTCGCGGAGAAAGATTTCGCCACCTCATCCACCGTGAAGACGGCCATTGGCGCCGCGGGAAGCACCTTCATCGCCCCGATCATGACCAACTGGGTCACCGCCTATCAGCAAAGCCACCCAAGCACACTGATTAACTACCGCCCTATCGGCAGCGGCGCAGGCCTTGGCGAGTTGAGGAAAAACACGTTGGAACTCGCCGCTAGTGATGCGCCGCTAAGCGACGACCAAGTACAGAAGATGTTTCCCGTGATCCAAGTTCCCGTGACCGCCGGGGCGATCTGCTTGGTCTACAACGTCCCTGATGCGAAGAATCCGCTGCGCTTCAGCCCCTCCACCCTCGCGGGAATTTTCCTAGGTAACATCATCAGCTGGCAGGATCCCGCGATTGAGCGTGACAATCCGGGCGTCAAACTTCCCAGGGCAGCGCTGATCGTCGTACATCGTTCGGATGGCAGCGGCAGCACGAGCATTTTGACGGGCTATCTTGGCAAAGTCAGTTCCGAGTGGTCTCAGAAAGCGGGGCAAGGACTGACGGTTTCCTGGCCGGTGGGCATCGGAGCCGAGGGCACGAAGGGCGTGCTGGAGTTTGTTAAGCAGAATCCCGGAACTATCGGATACGCGGAGCTCAACTCTGCCAAGGAGAACAAACTTGCTGTCGCGCAGGTTCAAAATCGCGCGGGCAGCTTCGTGACGCCAAGCCCTGCCACGACCACCGATGCGATTGATGCGTTCGGTGATGCGTTGTCGAAGGATCCTCGTACACCAATTGTCGATCCACCTGCTTCCGCCAAGGATGCTTATCCATTGTCGGGGTTGACGTTCCTCCTGGTTCCGAAGGATGGCTCGGATGCCGACGAGCGCCGTGCGATCAGGGATTTCATTCAATACTCGGTGACTACGGGTCAAGACTCGGCCGAGAGCCTCAACTATGCGAAGCTGCCGAAGTCCATGCAGCAGCTGGACCTCAACCTGTTGAGTGAACTGACCGTCAGCGGTCAACCGCTAAAATAAAGCGCAGCGGGGAGGCAGAATGCCCCCCGTCTGGCGGATGCGCACCTAGAATCGGTTCTTCTTTCGAAGACCGAGATTCAAGCGAACGTTGAAGCTGGTCTTGACGACAGATCCTGCGACGCCCTGACTGTCGAGCGTTTGAGCGGCGACACCGCGGGGCGTCAAAACGGCAAGCAGAACTGCCACGATACCAGGGCACGCATATCTCCCAACAGGTGACCATGCCTGGCCACTGCGCCATGAGATGTCCCAGGACATGTCATGTTTCCCCTCGATCCGACTCGTTCGAGGTGGTTCCCTTCCGTGTTATCGCGACCCTCGGTTTCGTTGCCAGACTGTATAGTGTCAGGCGGACCTTGCCGATGCCACGCTTGCTTCCCTCCAACGAGCACCTCGACTACATCGCCGCACTACTGGACGATATGTGGAGGATTCCTGGGACCCAGATCCGGTTTGGCCTCGACGCGATTGTTGGATGGGTGCCGGGGATCGGCGACGCGCTGGCTGGCCTGGCCTCCTGCCTGATTGTGTTTGCCTCGTGGCGGCGGGGGGCGAAGCTGGTCACCCTGACGCGCATGATCGCCAACATTCTCCTGGAGATGGGTCTGGGCGCCATCCCGGTCGTGGGGGACATCTTCCACATCGTTTGGAAGGCGAACCGGCGGAACTATCGGCTGCTGCTTCGAGAGAAACAGGAGCCCGGCGCGAATACCAGGCGAGACTGGATATTCCTCGCGGTGCTCGTGGTCACCGCGTTTGCGGCGGTTGCCATTCCCTTGGGCCTCTGCTTTTGGTTGCTGCACTCCCTGTTAAAAGGCGGGTAGAAAACGGAGGCCTATTTTGAGCCGGCCGCTCCGTTTGGCGGACGTGCGGTATTCCTGTAGGGTTGTCCCGGCTGGAACGCCGCGAACCGCTAATACGTCCGATACTTGGAAACCGAGTCATATTGTGCGTTCCTCGCACGTTGCGAGCAACGATTTGCGAATGGTACCATCGCTAGGTTGGGGGCCCAGTTCCGAGGAGGCTGAATGAGCATTTCGCCAAACGTACCGACTCCGCAAGAGTCCTACCATTACGAAGCTGCGGCTGCTGGCACGCCGCGCTGGATTGCTGTGTTGTTCGGTGTGCTGATCGTCGGGATGATCGCGCTTGCCTATATGGGCCACTCCGCGGAGTCTCAGCTCCAATCCGATCTCGCCAAGGCGCAGGATCAAAACAAGTTGCTCAGCGCCCAACTCGATCAGGCGAATTCCCGCCTCGCGGATCTGAAAGGCAACATTGAGGTGACGCAACAGAAAGTCGGCATGACCCAGGCCGAGCTCGCCAAGGCCAGGAGCCGCGCCGAATCGATCCGCAACGATCAGATCGCGGCGGATCAAAAGCTTGCCTCTCAATTGAGCCAGGTTCAGACCGAAAGTAACGAGAAGATTGGAGCCGTCGCCACCGAAGTGGGCGGCGCGAAAAAAGACATCGCGGACACCAAGACCGATCTGGAATCCACCAAAAGCAAACTGGACAGGGCCACCGGGGACATGGGGGTGATGAGCGGCCTGATCGCTCACAACCGCGATGACCTCGAAGAACTGAAGCGCCGGGGCGATCGCAACTACTACGAATTTAAGGTTGCCAAGAGCAAGACGCCGCAACGTGTAGGCCCGGTGCAGGTTACCCTGAACAAGACCGACCAGAAAAAGGGTAAGTACACAATGACCGTGTTCGTCGACGACCGGTCGATCGAGAAGAGAGACAAGACGGCCGGCGAACCGGTGCAGTTCTACCTCAAGGGCAGTTCGCGCATGGCGCCGTACGAAATCGTGGTCTTCGACGTAGGCAAGAACGATATCAACGGATACCTTTCAACTCCGAAGGATGCCGGCTCGGGCACCGCGCCAGCCGCCGCTCCTGCGGCCGCGGCTACCAAGCCGACCTCGTAAGTCGGGCTTACTTTTCGATTCCATCGAAGCCCTGTTCCGCGTTCTGGAAACCTGACGCGGGACAGGGCTTCTGTCTTTTCCGAGCGGGCGATAGCATGGAAAAGCTGCTGATTCTGGCAGGAATCCGGGTTGACCGGAAATTCGCGGCGGAGACCTCTCATGAAACTTACGCACCTGCGCGCGTTTGTCTGCGTCCTGATTTTCTCGATACTCCCGGCGTCCCGCGTGGCGGCACAAGCTCCGCTGGAGCCGGCCCAAATGTCGTCGCGCACTTCTTTTTATCTCATTTGGCGGGGCACGCCCGCTGGCGACGCACGAAAGACCAACGCACTGTTTGCGCTTTGGGACGATCCGGATTTCGCTCCCGTTCGTGCTGCGATGTTTGAAAATATGACCAGCGCATCGGACAAAGATGCTTCCAAACCCGCGCTCTCGCGCGAGGAAACCGAACAATATGCTTCGCTGCTGGAAAACGCGTTCGTGGTCGGTTATCTCAGCAAACCCGAAGCGAAAATGACCGCGGCTACCGCGCCTTCCAAGGCCGCTGACCATGCCTACAATGGCTTGTTCTTTGTTTACGACCGTACCGGCAAAGAAGCTCTGCTGAGCAAAGCGGTGCTGCGCATGCGCGGCCAAGAAAAAGAGTTGCCGCAGATTTCGCAAATCACGGTGGCCGGCGTTCCGACCTTGAAAGTGGAGCGCAAGACCAGTACCACGTACTGGGTCGAGCACGGGAAATTTGCAGCCAGCGCCAATGAACGGTCGGTCCTCGAAGACGTCCTGGGACGTCTCGAAGGGAAATCCGCCGATTCCAACTCGCTCGCCCAATCGCCAGCCTACAAGGAAGCCCAGCCGCAACTCGGCGGCGGAGTCCTCGAATTCTTCGCCGGCGTTCCCAGCCTGAAAGACCTTGCTCCCGACTCCGCCTCGGGATTCAAAATTGCTCCGGTGCTGAACGCCCTGAGGCTCGAAGCCATTCATTCCTTCAGCGGACGGGTGATCCTCCAAGGCGCCAAGACTCGATTCCAAGGCGCGGTTCTGGGAGACACCGCGCCGGGCGCCCTGTTCGACTTCTGGACCGACGGTTTAGCCTCGCCGACTTCCCTTTCGCTTCTTCCGCCCAGCGCGATTTCCTACAGCGAAACGCAATTCAATCTGCCCGGGTTCTACGAGATCCTGAAGCGTGGCGTGGCCGCGGCGATGCCGGCAGGACAGCAGAACGCCACCGCCATGGTGGAAGCGATGGCGCAGGCTCGTCTCGGCATGCCGATGTCCGATGCGCTCGCGCTGCCAAGCGGGGAATTTGCGTCGATGCAGCTTAGTTCGTCGCTCGATCCGCAAAAAGCCGTCTACGTGTTCGGAATCCGCAAAAAACCCGAAACCCTGAAACTTTTGCGTTCCATTTTCGGCGAGCAGATCACTTCAGAACGCACCGAAGGCGACGTCACATTCCTGAAAATCTCGCTTCACGGAAATCAAGGCAGTAAAGGCGTGGCGCAATGGGACTTCTATCACCTGGCCATCACGCCAGACTTCATCGTCGGCGCGACGCGCAATGAGACCGTTCGCGATCTCCTTGCCGCTCGCGGTTCTTCGGGCGCCGCGGTTGCGGCGCAATTTCAAGCGGCACGCGCAAGCTATCCCGAAAAAATCAATGGCCTCAACTATTTCGATTTCCAGAAAATCGATTGGCCGGCGTTAAAAGCTCGCTGGATCGAAGAAGCGAAGAAAGTCTCGGAAACGCAAAGTGCCACGGTCCAACAAAAAGCCGCCGCCGCTAAAGTTCCGTCCCTGCTTACCGATGCGAACCCGCAAGTTTTTCCAAAGCATCTGCACTTTATGGCGGGCGCATCCTGGAAGGACGCCAAAGGCATCCACTTCGATCAATGGATCGAATAACTCACGCTTGCGTGCGTTCGGGCTACCTCGTCGAGAAATGCACTTTCCAGGCCCATTTGTTCACAAACTGGCTTGCTATGCCGTTTTGTGGATGGCCGTTGGTTCCCGCGCACTCGCGCAAGCCCCGGAACCGGCGCAGACCGAAAGCCCTCCGATTCGTGTGGCCGTCAACCGCGTCAATGTTCCGGTCACTGTGACCGACTCAGACGGTCACTTGGTCGAAGGTCTTCACCGCGAAGATTTCCACATCTTCGACAACGGCGTCGAGCAACCCGTCACCGATTTCGCACCGGTCGAACAATCCACCGAAGTCGTCTTGCTGGTCGAATCTGGTCCCGCCGTGCTATTTCTGGCCAAAGACCACGTACTCGCCGCCGACGCCTTCCTTCGCAGCATCCCCGCGGCCGACCGCGTCGCGATCGCCAGTTACACCAGGGCGCCGGAACTCATCCTCAATTTTACGGCCGACAAAATGGCGGCTCGCGAGGCGCTCCAGGAGGTTAGCTTCGTCAACGGATTTGGGGACCTGAATCTCTCTTCAAGCTTGGCCACCACCATCGAGTGGATCGCTTCGGTCCCTGGCAAGAAAACCATCGTGCTGCTCTCGACAGGGGTGGACAGTTCGCCGCCCGAAACGTGGAAGTCCATTCGGAGGAAACTCCAAACCTCCGATGTACGCATCTTTGCGGTATCGCTGTCGGCGGACATCCGCCAGCCCGCCAAGTTGAAGAAACTGACTCCCCAGGACCGCTCCAGCCGTGCCGAACTGAAAGAAGGCTTCGCGGAAGCCGACCGATCCCTCCACGAGCTATCCGAGGTCACCGGTGGGCGCGTCTATTTCCCCAAAGACCCCGCCGACTTCGAGCGCGCCTACAACGAAATCGCAAATCTCGTCGCCAACGAATACAGCCTGGCCTTCGCGCCAACATCGCTGGACGGCCAGGTGCACACCCTCGATGTAAAGGTAAAAACCTCAACCTATCGGGTAGACCACCGTCAGGCCTACTTCGCTCTGGCTCACTAGATGGGCAGTTCGGAGTTTTTTCTGGCTCGCTTGGTTGATTGTCGTCCGAATCTATCGATTGGCGAACGTAGCACAAGCCGAGGAAGATGAGCGCCAAGCCCAGATAGCGCTCGACTGCGGTCCGCGGATTTTCCACCAGGAAGGTCGGATCCGTGCCGCGTCCGCCGCGAAAAGACCTGCCCGCACCTCTGATTCCGCAAAAAGGGTAGTGAAATCACGATGAGGCCAGTGCTTAGGAATTTTTGCAGATTGAATTGCAGGAGCGCATCAAACCTACTCGTATTCCTTCATCACCCGGGCCATCTTGCTCAATCGTTCGTCGACCTGCGCAAACACCGTACCGGTCGGAAATGTGCCGTCGCCGTTCCGCGCCCCCGCCGTCATTCCCGTCAAAATCTCGATTCCCTCTTCAATCTTCGCCACCGGCCAGATGTGAAACTTCCCGGCGTCTACGGCGTCCAGAATGTCTTCGCGCAGCATCAAGTCCTCGACATTCGAAGCCGGCATCAGAATGCCCTGAGAACCCGAAAGTCCCGCGATCTTGCACACATCAAAAAACCCTTCGATCTTCTCGTTGATCCCGCCGATGGCTTGCACGTCGCCTTGCTGGTTCATCGATCCGGTCACCGCGATATCCTGACGCAGGGGCAACTCCGCCAGAGCCGAAACCAGCGCGTAAACCTCGGTGGAGCTGGCGCTGTCGCCGTCCACGCCCGAATACGACTGCTCGAAGCAAATGCTCGCGGACAGCGACAACGGCTTGTCCTGCGCAAACCGGCTTCGCAAGTAACCGGAAATAATGTGCACGCCCTTGTCGTGGAAGCGCCCGCTCAAATTCGATTCGCGCTCGATGTTGATCACGCCGACTTTCCCCAGCGCTGCTGTGGCCGTAATGCGCACCGGCTTGCCAAATGAATATCCGCCGATCTCCAGCACGCTTAATCCGTTCACCTGTCCTACGCGCGTGCCTTGCAGATCGACCAGCAGCGTCCCCTCTTCGATCATCTCGCGGATCCGCGTCTCGATCAGGTTGTGCCGCTCCATCTTGGAAGACAGCGCGGTCCGCACATGCGCGGCCCGCACCACCGATTCCCCCGCGGCCGACGCAGCATAAGCCGCCTCGCGCGCCAAGTCCGCAATATCCACAAATCGCGCGGTCACCTTATTTCGCCGGCCGGCCTGCCGCACGCCGTATTCCAGCATGGTCGCGAACGCGCCGCGATCGAACGGCGACAAATTCTCTTTCTCGCACAGCGCCCGCAATCGCCCGGCATATTCTGCGATCACGCCGTCGCTCATCTTCATCTCTTCGTCAAACTCCACGCGCACCTTGAAAATTTTCCGGAAATCCTCTTCGTAGTCGTACAGCATCTCGTACAACTCGCGGTCACCGATCAAAATCACCTTCACGTCCAGGTGCACTGCCTCCGGCTTCAGCGCGCTCCCGCCAAACGGATAAAACATCTCCAGCGGTTGAATCTCCAACCGATTGTGGTTCAAGGTGCGCTTCAAGGCGCGCCAAACGCCGACCTCCGATAACGCCTCCAGCGAATACATGATCAAGAATCCGCCGTCGGCGCGCAGCAACGATCCCGCCCGCAAATCCATGAAGTCGCTGGTCCACCCTCCGCGCGCGTCGTAAGCGCGCTGAATGGTTCCGAACAGATTCGCGTAGGTAGGCGTGGTCTCGAAAATCACTGGCGAGCCATCCTCGTCGCCGTGCGCCAAAATCACATTCACGCCATACAAACGAAATGGATCGCGCTCCGGGCCGCTGCCCGGCATCTTGGGCATGCCATCCAGCGAAGGCGTCGCTTCGCCCTCACCCTCCCCCTCGCCCTCGCGTTCCTTGAACGGATCCAGGTTGTCCAGCAAGTGATGCCGTACTTCTTCCAGATACTCCGCCACTCCCGTGTTGGGATATTTCTCCTTCAACTCCTCGATGACTCCGTCGACCAAGACCGAAGCCGCTTCCTGCTCCAAATAACTCAGTTCGCTAGCCAATTCCCGCGAAAGCGTAAGCGTCTTGCGGTACACCACGGTAAATTCCTGCCGGAACTGCTCGTATTTCCGCTCGATTTCTTCTGCCACCGGCGAATCCAGTTTCCCTTCGTGCACCATCTTCGAAATGTCCTCGATCGGCACCATCTGCCCTTCGAGCACCGGAAAAATCTCCGGCAGCGCCACCGCTCCCACCTGCATATGCCCCAACGCAAACTGTTCCCGCGAAATTCGGCGCGTGAAGTCGTCCATCAATTCTTTTTCCCGCACCGTAAATCGCTCGACGATCCGCCCCTTCTGGCGCTGAAATGGTTCGCCCTCGAACACTTGAGGAATCCGGCGCCGGAGAAAATCGATACCCGCCTGCATCTCTTTTTTAAAGGAATTGGCTTGCCCGCGAGGCAGAGATAAAAGCCGGGGACGGTCCGCGATCTTAAAATTATTAACGTAACACCGGTCCATCGAGGGCTTGGTAACCGGGTGCAATTCCTCAATCATCCGGGCAATCGTCCCGCCGCGGCTGGTGCCCGCCAATCCACACACAAAAACGTTGTAACCAGGAGCGGAAAGCTCCACGCCCATCTTCAAAGCCCGCAGGGCCCGCTCTTGCCCGATGAACCCTTCGCGCAATTCCGCCTGCGCGGTAGTCTCGAACGGCAGACGCGAAGCTTCACACCGCCACCGCAGTTTCTCCGGAGGCAACTCCGCGTGCACCGCAGCCGGTTTGTATCCATTCAAACCCATCGCAGCCCGGTACTCTAGCACACGCTCACGGGGTCGCACCTAATTTTGCCCCTCCTGTTTCGCATCGTTCAGTGTCGATCTGGAATCGTCCGTTCAGCCAACGATACCAACCGAATGGTTTTGCGCCGTGACGCTTCGATCAGCGTCCGGACATCCGATCCCGCAGAGAAAAACACGGAAGGCCCGACGTGCACGGTCTGGCCTTCCGATTTCTTTCCGCAAGCCCGGAAAGCTATCTTGCGGCGACTTTGGCTTTATTGCCGAGTTCGGGAACAGCGCCCAGCTGCTGCATCAGGCTCAGAGCGTCCCAGTTGACCCAGCCTTCCACGATCTTGCCGTTTGCGACGCGGGCGACTGTTACTCCGGAGACAGCGAACTGCTTCCCCGTGGGCGCAATCCCGTTGAGGTCGCCTTTATGAGCTCCACGGCAGGACCACCGCGCCATCACGGTTTCGCCTTCGGCAATCATGTCCTCGATCGTCAATCGAAAGTCCGCGAAAGCAGCGCGGTACATGGTAACCCTCTTTTTCTCGCTCTCAGGACCCCGCCCGGCGTCGGACGTTGCGGCGTCATGGTGCGTGTAGGTGGGAGCAATGAGCTCGTCGGCAACCGGCAGATTCCCCTTGTTCCAGAGTTCTTCAAATAGACGACGAACGATGGTTTTGTTTTGTTCAGACATGCGTAGTTCTCCTTTTTTCAGAAATCCGATTTTCCTTCCCCGCGAAATGCGAGTCGGGAGTGCGTGATATTGCCCTGGAACCGCTGGCGTCCTGTGGTGTGCTGACCTGTACGTCGAACAGGAAGTTGCGCCCCGCGCGAGGGATTAAAAAAGAAACCGAGAAGGTTCTGCCCTCTTAGCGCTCGTTGCGGAGCTTTTACTGCCTTTGGAATTCGAAGCGGGAGTCTCGCCACAAACGGCGAAACCACGGCATGATCCTGTTCCCCGAGGGCGTGTGTGTCAAGGACAATCGAGAAATTCTTTCTGGCAAAAAAACGGCATCCATCCGGATTCGCGGCCCGGCGGTCAAAGGAAACTGCGCCTCAGCATACGGAAAAATCTAAGCTGACCACGTTAACGAAAAACCGCTACTCCTCCCGCAACGCCACCACCGGATCCACCCGCGTGGTCCGCCAAGCCGGAATCACTGTCGCGGCGAAAGCCACCGCCGCCAGCAGCACCGGCACCACCGCAAACGTCGCCGCATCCCGCGCGCTCACGCCAAACAGCAAGCTCGCCATCACCCGCGTTAAAACCGCTGCCCCGGCCAGCCCGATCGCGATCCCCATGGCACCCAACTCCATCCCCTGCCGCAACACCAATCGAAGGACATCGCCGCGCCCCGCGCCCAGCGCCATCAGCACGCCGATGTCGTGGGTGTTCTGCGCCACCAGGTGTGACATCACGCCATATAAACCGATGGCTGCCAGCATCAGCGCGAAGGCCGCGAACGCCGCCAGCATCGTGCTCGAAAAGCGCTGCCTTGCCAGCGAATCGTGCAGACGCTCCTGCATGCTCTCTATGTCATACACCGCCAGGTTCGGGTCGACCGACTGAATCGCGCTCACCACCGCCGCCGGAAGTCCGGCGATCTCCGAGCCCGTCCGCGCCACAAGATACAGATTGGTCGGATTTCCCTGCGTCCGCGAGAAATAGGCCACGATCTTTCCGTCGGTCTCGAGGCTGTACTGCTTCACCGCGCCCACTACGCCGGTAATCGTCAAAGGCTTCTTGACATCGAACCACACATGTTTTCCCACTGCATCGCCTCGCGGCCAGAATCGTTTCGCGAACCTCTCATCGATGATCACTGCGCCGGGTTTCTCGGCGGTATCATCCTCGTTGAAAAAACGCCCTGCGATCAGCGGAATCTCCATGGCCCGAAAATAATCCGCGCTCGCCACGCGCAAATCCACTTGCAACTCCTCGCCAGGAGGCGGCGTGTAGCCTTCCACGTCGATGCCTCCCCATCCAACCGAGCCCGTAAGGGGCAGCGTGGTCACTTCGCCTTCAGCGACCACCCCCGGCAACCTTGCCACGCGCTCTTCGATGTCCTGGTACAAACGAAGGATCGCTTTGTCCTCATGGTACTTGGGATCATCCGCGGCCACCTGCATCGTCACAATGTGTTGGGTCGCGAATCCGGGCGGCACGGCTTGCAAACGCACGAAGCTGCGCAAGAGCAGTCCGCCGCCGATCAGCAGCACCAGCGAAAGCGCCAGCTCCCCGACGACCAGCAACCCGCGCAACCGGTGCCGCCGTAAGTACAATCCGCCGTCGCTTTGCCCGCTGCGCCCGCCGGCTTTCAGCGATGTGTTCGGATCCACGCGCACCGCCCGCCATACCGGCGCCAGGCCGAACAAAATTCCCGTCAACAGCGAAACGCCGAACGTGAACGCCAGCACCGCTCCATTCACCCCGATGTCCTCGAGTCGCGGAATATTCCCCGGATTCATGGTGCGCACGACGTACAAGCTCGCGCGCGCAACTCCGAGTCCCGCCACACCACCAAGCAGTCCCAACAGCACGCTCTCGGTCAACAACTGCCGCGCCAGCCGCCGCCAGCCCGCCCCCAGCGCCGTGCGGATCGCCACCTCTTTCTCGCGCCCTGCCGCGCGGGTGAGCAGCAGATTCGCCACGTTGGCGCAAGCGATCAGCAACACCACCGCCACCGCGCCCAGCAGCACCAGCAGCGCCTGGCGCACGTCGCCCACCACTTCGTCCTGCAGCCGCACGATATGCATGCCGAAACTGGCGTCGCGTTTGTCTTTTTCGCGAATCCGCGCGGCAATCACATCGATATCGGCCTGCGCCTGCTGCACCGTCACGCCCGGCTTGAGCCGCACGACAATGTTGTAATTCTCGTCGTGCCGGCGGTTCCAGGCCTCGGCGGTCAGCGCGAGCGGCAAAAACACGTCCACCTTATCCATCGGCGATTCCGAGGGCATGACCTCGGAGTTCAACAGGAATCCGCGCTGTAATACCCCAGCGACCGAAAGCGATTTTCCGTCGATCGTCACGCTCTTCCCTACGATCGCCGGATCCGAACTAAACAGCCGCCGCCAGATGCGTTCACTGAGGATCGCCACCTCGGGCTGCCCCGGCTGGTCTTCTTCCGGCAGCAGCAACCGCCCCAACTTCGGCTTTGCACCCAGCATCTGCAGCAAGCTGGATTGCGTGCGGATGGTCGCGATACGTTCGGGCCGCTCGCGTCCGGTCAGCGTGGCCATGCGCGTCTGCGCCAGGGCCATCTTCTCGAACGAATGATTTTCGTTGCGCAGATCGAGAAACTGCCCCGGGGAAGGCCAGTCGCGAAAAATCGCCAGCGACGGCGAATGCAGCCACACCCCGGCGAGTCGCTCGGGCTGCGGGTACGGCAGGGGACGAAGCAGCAAGGCGTCCACCACGCTAAAGACCGCTGAATTCGCGCCAACTCCGATGGCCAGCGACGCCAGAATTACCAGGCTCGTCAGCCAGTTCTTGCCCAACGTTCTCCAAGCGTACCGTACGT
>Ga0209420_1000985_pt1 | contig 14034 bp, 9 predicted proteins | sample BlaSpr_A8_OM1_O1_FD_187972 | JGI IMG/M metagenome (GOLD analysis project Ga0209420, IMG submission 187972) | Forest soil microbial communities from Thunder Bay, Ontario, Canada - Black Spruce, Ontario site 2_A8_OM1_O1 (SPAdes) (version 2) | ecosystem: Environmental > Terrestrial > Soil > Boreal... | reverse complement strand
GGATCGAGAAGGGCAAGCCGATCCCGCTCAACGTGGCCCTGCGGTTCCTGCCGCTGATCGCCCGGGAAAGCCCGAACGAGTACGACGCTTGGAAGCTGCGTTGGCTGGCCCACTGGATCGCCTAGTGACTGGGCGCGCGCGACGTCGATCGTGCAGCACCGGCGATCGTCGTGAACTGGTGCAAGGGCCTCGTGGGTCGTGTCACCGATCCGAAGAGGCCCATGCCCGGCCGTCCGACCCAGCGAACATACGTTCGGGGAACAAAACGGGGAACAAACTGAGCAAAACTGAGCAGCACCAGCAGGCAAGAAACCCAATGAATCCGGGCCTCTTCAACTGGGCGATACCGGGGTTAGGTGTTTGTGGTCCAGGCGGTCGTGGGTTCGAGCCCATCGCTCACCCTTCTAGAAGAAGCTCACAGCTGCTCTGTTCGGGTCGGCACGCCGAGCAGCACCCGCCCCGCGAGCTCCCAGGTCGCCGGGTTGACCTGGAAGTGAGCGGTTGCCGCGTGTGCGTCGCGGAACCGTCGCTGCAGCGGCGAGTCCTCGTAAATCGCCGTGCCGCCACCGAGGTCGTACATCGAACGGGCCACGTCGGCCGAGGTCCTGACCGCATGCGTCGCAGCGAGGCGCAATCCCAAGCGCAGCGACTCTTGCACAGCGCCCTGCTGTTGCGCCGCGGCCCAGGCCTGCTCGATGGCCTCGTAGTAAAGCGCCCGTGCAGCCCGCAGGGCGGCCTCGGCCTCGCCGACCGCTGCCTGGGTGGCGGAACGCTCGGCCAGAGCCCGGCTCGAGCCCTGCGCGGTCTTCCCAGCAGCCAGCTCGCTCAAGTCGTCGATCGCCCCGCGCGCATTGCCCAACGCCGCGGCCGCGATCGACAACGCGAAGAAGCCGAAGACCGGGAACCGGTACAGCGGCGCATCTATGCGTGGGCGGGCGCCGAGCAGTGACAGCACGTGGTGGTCGGGGACGAAGAGGTTCTCAGCGACCGCATCGTGGCTGCCGGTTCCACGCAGGCCGCTCGTGTGCCAGGTATCGGGGATGTCGAGCTTGGCCTTCGCAAGCGCCACCACCCGCAGGCTCGGGCCCTGTGCGTCTGCCTGGGGATCATCGAGCACGCACCCCGCGAACAGCCAGTCGGAATGGGAGATGCCGCTGCAAAACGACCAGCGGCCTGAGACCCGCACGCCGCCCTCGACGACCACCGCTCTGCCGCGCGGAGCCCACACACCCGCGGCCACCGTTGACGGATCGCCGAAGATCTCCGACGCGCCGCGCTCGGGAAGGTAGGCGCAGAGCAGGCTGCTGGTGGCAGCGATCGACACACACCAGCCAGCCGATGCGTCCCCGCGCGCGATTGTCTCGGCCCCACGCAACGTGGTGGCCGGCGAGGCTTCGAGTGCCCCCAGCTCGGTTGGAACACAGGCGCGCATCAGCCCCGTCGCGCGCAGCCCGTCAATCAGTGCCTGTGGCAAGGCACGCTCGCGCTCGGTCCTAGCGGCGAGATCTCGAGCGAGCGTCGACGCGCGATCGATAGCGGCATCGAGCTCGCTGCCGGTGGGTGTCGCAGCGAGCGCAGAAGAGGGGGTCGACACGAAAAGCCTCCTTTACATGGATGCAGAAATATGACCGGTATGGCTCTCTTACCACTCGTCGACGCTGCCAACGAGCTTGATGCTCGAACCGTCCGACCCCTCACGTCAGCTCCGGCCGGCGAGCGGCGTGTTCGGCAAACGTCCAAAACTAGACGCGGCAATGTCCAGAAGCAGGTGGGCGGCGCCGCCCGCATCTGTGAATCTCTGGCCGGATGGTCGAGCAAGCGGGCGCTCCCCGCCACTGCACTGGCATGGATGCAGTCCAAGAGTGCGGGGGGCGTTTCGCGTGCGGGGGGCGCTCGAGCCTCGGGCGGCGCGGACCTGGCCGCGCGCTCGAGGGGCGCTCAGCTCGCGGGCGCGGCGGGCCGGGCCGCGCCCGCGAGCGGCGAATTCGTCTCCAGCGCGCGCAGCGCGTCCGCGGCCGAGGGGGGCAGGCCGACAGCGTCGAGCGCCTCCGCGAGCTCTGCAAACCACGCCTGATAGACGATCAGGCCCTCTCTGAAGCGGTACGCGCAGATCAGACGCTGCTCTACCGGAGTCTCGCTCCCGTGCACCAGGCCGCGCCACAGCAGCCGCACAACCAGGTTGTCGTCCTCCTCCACCACGGCCTCCGGGATCAGCTCGCTGCGCTCGAATGCCGCCAGCAGAGAGCCAAAATGGCCCATCACCGCATCCACGCCCGCGACCGATTCTTCTCCCTCTGGCCACAGCCTCCCTCCCGACGCCACTACGTCAGGCGCATACATCTCGCGGTAGATCGATATGTCGCCCTGGCACCAGGCCGAGCAGGCGCGTCTGACCGTATCCATATGGCCCCCGCCCATATCGGGTCAGTATTGCAGTGTCCACAGTGCGCGTGTGGGCGGCAGCGCAGGGGGCACCGGTAGTGGACGCGGGAGCCCAGCGCACCAAGGTCGCCGTGCTCGGCGGCGGACCTGCCGCGATCACCGCAGCCTTCCAGCTGACCGCGCCCGAGCTGCGCGATCGCTTCGAGGTCACCGTCTATCAGCCCGGCTGGCGTCTAGGGGGCAAGTGCGCCAGCGGGCGCAACCTCGACGCCGACAAGGGCAAGCGCATCGAGGAGCACGGCCTGCATGTCTGGTTCGGCTTCTACGAAAACGCCTTTCGCGTCATGCGCGAGGCCTACGCAGAGCTCAAGCGACCGCCCGGGCATCCGCTCGCCACGCTCGAGGACGCCTTCAAGGGCTGTAACCAGGTGGTCCTCTACGATCGCCAGGACAACAGCTGGGAGCGCCTCGTCCTCAACGCCCCCGCCAACGGCCTGACCCCCGGGACCCAGGCTGAGCTTCCCCGCTTCTGGGACGTCGCCAAGCGCGCGTGCCATTGGCTGCTGGCCCACTTCGAGCAGCTGCGCGCAGACAAGCCCGAGGCCTTCGATGGGCGTGCGGCGCAGGCACGCCTGAGTCCGGGCTGGTTTCGCAACGCGATCGGCTCAGTCGGCGCAGGCGCCGGCATCAGCTCGGCTCCAGGCGGAGAGAACCTGCTGCATGCCGCCCATCACCTGTCTCACGCGCACAGCCTGCTCACAACGCGCTCGATCCCTCGCCCGCCGCTGCCCGCTCTCGCCCTGCCAGGGGTGTCCTGTCCAGAGCATCTGCTGGCGGCTCTGTTGCGGCGATTTCGCGACTGGCTGTGGGAGACAGTGGTCCGCGAGCGTGTCGAAGACGACGTCCAGCTGAGGTTCTTCTTCACGCTCGTCGACACCTTTGCCTGCGCGACCGCCGGCATTGTGCAGGACGGCGTTCTCGAGAACGGCTGGGAAGCGATCAACGAATACGAGCTCTGCCAATGGCTGACCAAACACGGAGCCATGCAGGTGACAGTCGGTGCCACCCCTGCCACCCGCTCGCCGCTACTGCGCGCGATCTACGACGTCGCATTCGGATATCCCGAAGGCAAGATCGACAAGGCGAACGTCGCTGCTGGCACCGCTATGAGCGACCTGCTGCGGCTGGCCTTCACCTATAGCGGATCTCTCATGTACAAGATGCAGGCGGGGATGGGCGATACCGTCTTCACACCCTTCTACCAGGTGCTCAGCGCGCGCGGGGTCGAGTTCAAGTTCTTTCACACCGTCACCGACCTTCGCCTGTCCCCGGACGGGTCGCACGTCGATCAGATCTCAGTCGTGCCCCAGGTTGAGCTCGTCCACACACGCTACGACCCCCTGTTGACGGTCAAGGGCCTCGAGTGCTGGCCCAGCGAACCCGACTGGGACCAGCTGCGCAACGGCGACAAACTGAAGACCCGAGGCATCGACTTCGAGGGCCAGACCAACCCGCTCGGACGCGAAGCGCAAACCCTGGCCCGCGGCGAGGACTTCGACTCGGTCGTGCTGGGCATTCCCGTCGCTGCCCTGCCCGAAATATGCGGTGAAATTGCCCGGCGCCATGCGCCGTTTGCGACCATGCTGAGCTCGGCCACCACCGTGCGAACCCAGGCGTTTCAGCTGTGGCTGCGCAAGACGCCCGAACAGATCGGCTGGCCCGATAGCCAGGACAGCGTCACAGGCTGCTACGTCGAGCCGCTGGACACGTCGTGTGACATGACTCACCTGCTGGCGCGCGAGGAATGGAAATCTCACGACGGGGTCAGGGGACTCGCATATTTCTGCGGGGTTCTTGACGATCGCCCAGGCGAGGATGCCAAAGCGGCGACAGCACGCGTCAAAGACAATGCCCTGGCCTTCCTGGCCAAGCAGATCCCACCGATTTGGCCACGCGGCGTCGGCAGAGCCGGCGCGATTGACTGGTCGCTGCTCGCCGACCCGGGGGGCTCTCGCACGGGCCCCGCGCGCCTTGACGCGCAGTACTGGCGGGCCAACACCACGCCCAGCGAGCGATACGTGCTGACCCCCGCCGGCTCCGTCAAGCACCGTCTCGCCGCAGACGCATCCGGCGTCGAAAACCTCGTGCTCGCCGGAGACTGGACGCGCAACGGCATCGACGGCGGCTGCGTCGAGTCGGCCGTGCTGTCGGGACTGCAAGCAGCGCGTGCGCTGACCAACGACGCCAAGTCGCACATCGGCGAGAGCCCCACGTGGCTGACCGATCGCGCCGGCGCGCGCCGCTGTCGCCTTGGATCGCTGCTGGCTGGGTGCCGCGCGCAGCCGCCCCCATCCGTGCAGGCCGGCCGGCCGCCCTATGTCGAGTACGGCGGGCGCGTCACCACGCCGCCCCCGTTCTATTGCAGCGAAGGCCGCTTCCAGGGCCTCGTGCTCAAGGGCGATTCGGCCCTTATCGCCGACCTCTGCCAGCGGACGCTCAACGATCCCGCCGCTGGGGCCGTCGAGTACCGGCCGCTGCTGGGGCCCTACGTGGTCATGCTGACGGGAGCCTTCGCGCGCATACGCTCCCAAGCTCAGGGCTTTGAAAGCTGGGGCTACATAGACGAGGCCCAGGTCTCGCTGTGGATACCGCTCGCCGCCGGGCGCAACGTCGCGGGACTGTTCATCCCCGAACGGCTGTGCATGTCGGTGCCCTTCATCGTGGTCAGCAATCCGATGTCATACGCGGGCGGGCGCGAGGTCTACGGCTACCCCAAGTCGCTCGGCGTCTTCGCACCCCAGGCAGGGGTGGGCGATCCCCTCGCCGTCAAGATCTTCGGCGGTGACTTCTCGGCCAACAGCCAGGCCGGCTGGAAGGTGCTGTTTGAGATCGCCCGCGCGAACGCCACCGCCACAGGCGCATCCGCCGCCAAGACGGCCCGGGAATCCGCCGCCAAGACGGCCAAGAAGTCCACGCGCCGCGGCGCCTGGCACAAACCCGAGCAGATCGTCGACTACTTTCAGAGCTTCGCCGCCGAGGACTGGCACCTCGCGCCTGACATCACGCTGCTCGGCGACGTGATCAGGTCGCTGGTCAAAAAGGAAGCCCGTCAGGTGTTCCTCAAGCAGTTTCGTGACGCATCCGAGCCCGGACGCGCCTGCTATCGAGCCGTCGTCGAGGCGCCCATCCAGGTCAAAGACGCATCCTGGCGGCCGTCGCTCGAGCAGTGGCATGTCACGGTCAACCAATACGACAGCCATCCCATAGCCGCCGAAACAGGCGTGGTGACGCAGAACACGAGCCTCACGTTCGACTTGAGCATGGACATGCTTGTCGAGCCCGGCGTCGTCGTCGCGCCCAGGGGCAGCTGATGTGCGCCCGGCATGTTGAATCGTTCCCATCTCGGCTTTACATGCCACTGCTGCGGCGCAATGATGTCGCGATGCAGTCAGCCCGGCACTGCTCACGCTGCGGAGCGGCCAACGTGGCAGACGCGCACTTCTGCATGGCATGCGGGCTGTCGCTGGTGCGCAGCTGCTCCACCTGCGGGGCACAGGCGCAGCCGCGGGCGCGCTTCTGCGTGAGCTGCGGGTCGCTGCTCGACGCCGACGGCAAGGGTCCCCGCAGCGCGCTCTCACTGTATGAGGAGCGGCGCATGGTCACGGTGCTGTTCGCCGATCTCGTCGGCTACACCTCCGTCGCGGAGAGGCTCGATCACGAGGCCGTCAAGGAGCTCACCGATCGCTGCCTGACACGGCTTGCGGTGGAGGTGGAGCAGTACGGTGGCTACGTCGACCAGTACATCGGCGACAACGTCATGGCCGTGTTCGGCGCCCCGGTCGCGCACGAGGACGATGCCGAGCGCGCCGTGCGGGCCGCGTGGGGGATGCAGGCCGCGATGGCCGAGCTCAACGTCGGGATCGTGCGCGAGTTCGGGCTCGAGCTCGCCCTGCGCGTCGGGATCAACAGCGGCGAGGTGCTCGCGGGACGGATCGGCGACGAATACACCGTGGTGGGCGACGCGGTCAACGTCGCCGCCCGGTTGCAGGGTGCCGCCGAAGTGGGTGCGATCCTCGTCGGTGAGCGGACGCGGCGCGCGATCGACACAGCAGGCGTCTACCGGGAGATCGGTCCGCTCACGCTCAAGGGCAGGGCACAGCCGGTCGCCGCATGGGAGGTCCTGGAGCTGTGCGAGCCGGGCCGCCTGCGAGCGGCCGACAGGCCGCCGACGAGCCTCGTCGGCCGGCGCGCCGAGCTCGCCCAACTGCTGGCCCTGTTCGAGCGGGTCGGCACACAGGGCGCTCCGCACCTGGTCTGCGTGCTCGGAGAGGCTGGCATCGGCAAGACCCGCCTGATGCAGGAGTTCAAGCTCAGATTGAAACGGCGCGTGCCGCCCAGCCACGTCTGCCATGGTCGCTGTCTGGGGTTCGGCTCGGGCGCGGTCTACTGGCCACTGTCAGAGATGCTTCGCGCCGAGTGTGCCATCACCGCCGCAGACAGCGGCCCGCAGGCTTTCCAGAAGATCATCGACAGGCTCGGAGCGGCCGGCTGCGACGAGGACTCCAAGCGCCTTGCCCGTCGCCTGGCCCCGCTCGCCCGCCTGTTCGGCGACGATCGTTCCAGCGAGGCCGACGAGCCCACCGACCAGGATCAGGTCAGTGCGCGTGAGGGCTTCTTCGGCGCCGTGCTGGCCGCGTTTGAGGCCCTCGCGCGCGATCGCGTGCTGGTGATCGTGTGGGAGGATCTGCACTGGGCAGACGAAGGCACGCTCGAGCTGATCGAGTACCTGGCGCAGTGGCTGCGCGCGCCCGTCATGCAGCTGTGCCTCGGGCGCGACGACCTGCTGGAGAGCAACCCCGACTGGGCAAGCATCAGGAACGCCACCACGAGCATCCTGCTCGAGCGGCTGGACGAGCGCGACACGCGGCGGCTGATGGACCTGCTCGCCCAACGGGCCGGCAGTGCGCTGCAGCTGCCCCACGGGCTGGCCGAGCGTTCGGGCGGCAACCCGCTGTTCGCCGAGGCGTTGGTCGAGCGGATCGCCGAGGAGGGAGCCAGCGTCTCTGCCGAGCTGCCCGACACGGTGCAAGGGCTGCTCGCCGCCAGACTCGACGCGCTCGCTCCCGTCGAGCGTCAGCTGCTCTGCCACGCAGCGGTCGTCGGCCGTTGCTTTTCGCTCGACACGCTCGCGTGCATGAGCCCCGAGACGGGAGCGGACCTCGTCGGCGCCATCGCCAGGCTCCAGCAGAGGAACCTGATCATGCTCGGCGACGATCGCAGTGCGCCGGACGAGCGAGAGCTCGTGTTCACGCACGCCCTGATCCGAGACGTCGCCTATGAGATGCTGCCGAAGGTCATCCGTGCGCGCAAGCACGCCGAGGTCGGCGCGTTCATCGAACGGCGAGCGCGCGATCGCGGCGAAGGGGCGGTCGCGCTGCTGGCCGAGCACTTCGTCCGCGCGGCAGCGCTTGCCGTCGAGGCGCACCTGCCGCCAGCCGAGCTGGCCGGGCTGCGCCACAAGGCGCTCGAGCATGGCGAGGCCGCCGGCGACGCCGCCGCCGCCCTGTTCTCCAACAGAGAGGCGCTCGCGCAGTACCAGGCGGCTGTCGTCTTCGCGCAGCCGGGCGACCCATCCGGCCTGCGGATAGCAGAGAAGAGCGGCGACGTGGCCCTGCTGCTCGGACGCGTGCAGGTCGCCCTGGGCACCTGGCAGAGCTGCCTGGAGTACCACCAGGCCGGCGACGACGCCCGCCACGTCGCCACGCTTCACCGCAAGATCGCGGCCGCCCTCGCCCACGCCGGCGATCCCGAGGCCGCGATCAAGCAGCTGCAACGGGGGATCAGGCTGATCAGCGGCGAGCCCGCTTCGTCCGAGCTCGTCGGGCTCTACGGCGAGGCCGCCTCCCTGTACATGCGCACCGGCGCCAACATGCTCGCCAGCTACACCTCCGAGCGGGCCCTGCAGGTCGCCAAGGACCTGGGCGAGCCGCGCGCCGCGATCCGGGCCCACGGGATCCTCGGTCGCGTCCTTGGCCGCGCCGGCGATGCGGCCAAGGCGCGCGAGAGCCTCGAGCGCGCGGTCGAGCTGGCGCGTGGCTCCGACGCCGGCGAGACCGTGCTCGCGCTGCTCGCGCTCGGCTATGACCTCGAGCATTGCGAGGGCGACTATCGCAGCGCGCAAGAGCACTATGTCGAGGCGCTCGATCTGGCGCAGCGGATCGGCGACGTACCAGCCCAGATCGAGCTGCGCTCGGCGCTCGCCCAGCTGGCCTTCCATCGGTGCGACTGGGATGAGGTCTCGCGCGCGAGCGACATCAGCGCGGCCCTCGCCGAAGGCGAGGGCCTGATGGCCAAGCTGTGCCTGCCCAACACCATCCGCGGCAGGCTGCGCTGGCGCGAGGGCAACTGGGACGCCGCCGAGCAGCTGTTCACCCGCGCGCACGCGGTGGCCACGCAGGTCGGCTGGTCGGAGGTGTCCTGCACCGCCCTGAGCGGGCTGGCCGTGACGCTGCGCGATCGCGGCGATCTGAGCGGTGCCGAGTGTGTCCTTGAGCGGACGCTCGCGCTGTGCGATCAGGGCGGCCTGGTTCCGCAGGCTCTGCAGACACACGCCAGCATCGCGCTCGTGTGCACGCTTGCCGGCAGGCCACGCGACGCCAGGCGCGCCGCGCAGCGGGCGCTCGAGCTGGCCGGGCAGGTGCACGACCCGGTCAACGAGGCGGTCGTCCTGGAGGCGCAAGGGATCGTCGCCGAGCCCGCCGACGGGGTGCAGGCGCTGCGCCGCGCTCAAGCCGGCTGGGAGTGCCTGGAGCGCCCGCTCGATGCAGCGCGCTGTCTGACCCTGATCGGCCGGCGCCTGCACGAGAGTCACCCGCGGGCCGGTGACGAGGCGCTCGATCGGGCTGCCACGCTGTTCGACGAGCTCGGCGTCGGTCATCTGGCCGAACGCTCGCGCGAGCTCGCACTCGCCTGAGGCGAGTATCGTTGACGCCCGCTCTGCCGGCCGTCGCGCGCAGCCCGACCCGTGGCGGTGCCGGGTACAGCGCGAGCACGGCGCTCGAGATGTCGATCCTGTCATGACCGAGATGGTCCCTGGAACCTTCCTCGCGCAGCTCGCCCACGACGAGCAGCAGGCCCTTCACGGGCTTTCCGTACGGAGGACATTCCCGCGCGGGGCCGTGCTGATGTTCGAGCACGAGCCCGACGAACGGGTGATGCTGCTGCTGGCAGGTCGCGTGAAGGTGACCGCAATCAGGCACGATCGCAGGGAGATACTGCTGAGCCTGCGCGACCCCGGCGACGTGCTCGGCGAGCTCGCCTTCATCGACGGTCAGCCGCGCACCGCCACCGTATCGGCGCTCGAGCCCGTCGACGCTCTCGTCATGCCCGCCCAGGTATTCAGGTCCCACCTGGAGACGACCCCGCGCGTGGCGGTCGTGCTGCTCGAGATCGTCGCCAGGCGGTTTCGGGAGGCGACCGATCAGCGGCTGCAGTTCGCTGCCTCTGACTCGATGGGGCGCCTGGCCGCGCGGATCGTGGAGCTCGCCGACCGCTACGGCCGGCCGGGCGCCGGCGGGATCATCGTCGACCTGCCCATATCCCAGGAAGAGCTGGCCAGCTGGACCGGCGCTTCGCGCGCCAGCGTGGCACAGGCGCTGCAGGTCTTTCGCGAGCTTGGTTGGATCCAGACCGAGCGGCGCAGGCTGACGGTGACCGACGCCGCCGCATTGCGAGCTCGCTCGCCCTGACCAGTCAGCCAGTGCCCGCCGCCCGCCGAGGGCGCAACCGGTTACGGGCCGCAACTGTCCAGCATTGGACGTTTGAAGTTCCATCAATGGGTCGTGGACGTCTGGGAGCCGGTTCATAGTGACAGGCGTGGTCAGGACCGTTCCCCTGCAGGCAGATGCGTGGGCCGACTATTTCAGTGCCGTCCGGCGCGAATGCGGTCAGGTGCTCGCGAGCGTCACCCTGCGGCTCGACAGCATTGACCGCAACGGCGCCAGCGCGGCCGTCGAGAGAGCACTTCGGTCGATTCGCTATGACCCCAACCGCGACGTCCTCGAACTCAGCGTGGGCGGTTTCGCCGACCGCGGTCCAGCGCTGCGATATTTCATATCGGTCCCCCGCCAGGTCGTGGTGCAGGAGACGCCCGAGGAGACCGTGATCCTGATCGAGGACGCCAGGGGGGAGCGCACCGCGATTGCCCTTCGCCGCGTGTCCATTGCGCCACATCCTGCGCCCGCCAGCAAACCGGTGGATGTGGCGGTGGACCTGCCGCGCGCCGCCAGCACGCACTTCGTCGACCGGACGACCTGGCGCGTGATCTGCCCTCGTCGCCGGCCCGTTGCCCGGCGCACTTGTCGGACATACATGCGCGGCGGAAGACGGGGAACGATCTGAGCGAGCTCGGTCGTCAGGGCGGCGCGGCGGCCGACGGGCCCGTGAGCTGCTCGCTGTGCTCCCACAGGCCCTGCGCGAGGATCGGGTCCTGCGCCTGGGCGCTCGGCGCCAGCACCTTCTCGTCCTGCACATACTCGCCCGTCAGGTCGGCCGCGTCCTGCGACAGCGAAAGCCACACCAGCGAGCGCGCGCCGCGTGCCGGCGAGCGGAAGAACGGGCCCGCAACCGTCGTCGCCAGCTTCCAGATCCCGTTCTCGTTCTTGCCGAAGCCCGTGCGCACCACGCCCGGGTGAAAGCAGTTGGCGTGCAACTCCGGCGCGCGCCTGGCCAGCTCGCGTGTGAACAGGATGTTGCACAGCTTCGATGTCCCGTACACGCGCATCGCCGCATAGCCCTTCTGCGACTGCAGGTCATCGAGGTCCAGGCGTCCGCCTTTGTGGGCGTCTGACGCGGTCGTCACCACGCGCCCGCCGCTCAAGCGGTCGCGCAGCAGGTTGGTCAGCAGAAACGGCGCCAGGTGGTTGAGCGCGAACGTTCGCTCCAGGCCCTCCGAGGTCTCCTTGTGCGAGGCGAACAGCGCCCCAGCGTTGTTGGCCAGCACGTCTATGCGCTCGTACGCCGCGCGCACCTCCTCGGCCAGCCTGCGCACCTCTGACATCAGCATCAGGTCAGCCACGTGCTCATGCACCGCCGCGCCCCCGCCAGCCGCCCGCGCTTCGCCCGCCACCGCCGCCACGCGGTCTGCGTCGCGGCCCACCAGAGCCACCTCCGCGCCCTCGCTCGCCAGCGCCAGGGCCGCCGCCTGGCCGATGCCACGTGTCGCGCCCGTCAGCAGCACCAACGTCATGAGCCGACTCTACACCCGCGCGAGTCACGTGGGGATGACCGCGAGGCCCGGGCGCCCACCCGGGATGATCGGGGAAGATCGCGCCGCCACCGCAACGCCTTGCAGCGGGCCAATGGCGCCCGCCCCGAGCTAGACTCGCACGCGATGGCCGACTCAGACGACGACCTCTTCGGCGCAGAGCACGTCCGCGTCTACCGCGACACCGGCGGTGAGCGCGGCTATCACTGGCGCGGCACCACCATCCTGCTGCTCACCACCACCGGGCGCAGCTCCGGTCAGCAGCGCACCACGCCGCTAATCCACCGCACCGACGGCGAGCGCTGGGTGATCGTCGCCTCCAAGGGCGGCGCGCCCGAGCACCCCGGCTGGTATCAGAACCTGCTCGCCCACCCCGACGCCGAGATCCAGGTGCTCGGCGAGGTCATACCCGTCAGCGCCCACACCGCCGACGGCCCCGAGCGTGAGCGCCTGTGGTCGGCGATGGCCGAGGTGTGGCCCGCCTACGACGACTACCAGGCCAAGACCGACCGGGAGATCCCCGTCGTCGTGCTCAGCCGCCGCTGACCGGCGACCCTTCGCCTCGCCGCGTGTGCGGCCAGGTGGCGAGCGCACGCCCACGCGGCCCACGCCGCGCGGCCGCGCGTGTCGGCGGATGGATCCGCGGTTCATGCAGCCACGCGACCCCGCCCGACCGCGAAGCGGTCCTATCATTATTTAAAACGTCTAAAAGCCGATCAAGAAAAGGACGTATGCATATGGCTCTACAGCTTGGCGACGAAGCCCCCGACTTCGAGGCCGACACCACCGAGGGACGCATCAAATTCCACGACTGGCTGGGCGACTCCTGGGCCGTGCTGTTCTCCCACCCCAAGGACTTCACGCCTGTCTGCACCACCGAGCTCGGCTACATGGCCAACGCAAAGCCCGAGTTCGACAAGCGGGGCGTGAAGATCATCGGCCTGTCCGTCGACCCCACCAAAGACCACGAGCGCTGGGCCGCCGACATCGCCGACACGCAGGGCACCGCGCCCAACTACCCCATCATCGGCGACGCCGACTTCAACGTGTCAAAGCTCTACGGCATGCTGCCCGGCGGTGTCTCCGGCGAGGCCTCCGCGCGCACGCCCGCCGACAACCAGACCGTCCGCAACGTGTTCGTCATCGGGCCCGACAAGAAGATCAAGCTGATCCTCATCTACCCGATGACCACCGGGCGCAACTTCGACGAGGTGCTGCGTGTGATCGACTCGCTGCAGCTCACCGCCAAGCACAAGGTCGCCACGCCCGTCAACTGGAAGCAGGGCGACGACGTCATCATCGCCGGCTCCGTCTCCAACGACGAGGCCAAACAGACATACCCCGACGGCTGGAAGGAGCCGCGCCCCTACATCCGCATCGTGCCCCAGCCCAACTAGGGGCTCGCCCGGGGGGCCCCAGGAAGGACCGCTCGGCCCGAGGGCCGCCTCGCCCGAAGCCGCGTCGAGGCGGCCCGCCAGGGCTCAAGCAAGCGGCCCGCGAGGCCGAGACTCAGCGTATGTCGGCGTCAGCCTGCTCGCCCGCCAGTGAGCCCGATGCCCCGGTCCTGCGCGCCCGTCGGACCGCCGCGCTCACGCGCATGGCCGTCGGCGCCGCCGGCATCGCGCTCGCGCTCGCCCAGCCGACGCTCACCAGCTCGCCCGCGCTCGCCGTCGTCGGCTTTGCGTTCATCGGGCTGACCTCGCTGTTGCAGCTCGCCGCGCCCCGCGCGGGCTGGCTGACCGCCGAGGAGTCGCTGTCCGGCTGCTCGGCCATCCTGATCGTCGGCCTCGGCTACGAGCACGTCACCGTGCTCAGCATCCTCTGGCTCACCGCCATCGCCAGCGGCGTGCTCGCGCGCGGAGGGCGCCAGCACTGGCTGGGACGGGCGATCGTGCTCGTCGGGCTGCTCGCGCCGATCGTGCGCTACGAGCACCTCAACGGCGAATATGGCGCGCTGTGCCTCGCCACGCTCGGCCTGCTGCTGACCAGCGGGCGGCTCACCCAGGAGCTCAACCAGCTGCTCGTGCAGGCACGCGCCCAGGCCCAAAGCGCCAACACGCTGCTTTTGGCCGGCGACATCGCCGCGCGGATGGCCGCCCGCGACGGTCGCAGCCCCGACCAGCGCCCCGACGTGGCCGCAGCGCAGTCAGAGGTCTTCAGCGCCGCCGAGATCGCCAGCGCCAGCGCCGCCATCGCGCGTCTGATCGACGGCGACGGCCTGTCCATGATGGTCCAGCCCATCGTCGACATCTCAACCGGGCGCGTGCACGCATACGAGGCGCTCGCGCGCTTTCACCAGCCCGGCATCGACGGCGGCCCGCTGCACTGGTTCGCGCTCGCCGACGAGCTGGGGATCCTCCTCGCCGGCCCCAACGGCCAGGGGCTGG
>Ga0209420_1000984_pt1 | contig 14035 bp, 11 predicted proteins | sample BlaSpr_A8_OM1_O1_FD_187972 | JGI IMG/M metagenome (GOLD analysis project Ga0209420, IMG submission 187972) | Forest soil microbial communities from Thunder Bay, Ontario, Canada - Black Spruce, Ontario site 2_A8_OM1_O1 (SPAdes) (version 2) | ecosystem: Environmental > Terrestrial > Soil > Boreal... | reverse complement strand
TGCCGGACTTTGATAGATGCCGGACTTTGATAGATGCCGGACTTTGATAGATGCCGGACTTTGATAGATACTTGACGAACCATGGATCTATTTGATGCCTCCTGCATCGTGACTGGCGGCGCTTCCGGTCTGGGCGAGGCCACAGCCGAGATGTTGTGCTCGCGAGGAGCGAGGGTCGTTATCATCGACGTCGATTCCATCCGCGGCGTGGTAACCGCAAAGCGGATAGGCGCTCAATTTGCTCGTGCGGACGTAAGCGATACCGATGAGGTAGCGGCGTCGATCTCCCTTGCGAAGAGCTTGGGGCCGCTTCGAGTGCTCGTAAACTGTGCAGGTATCACTCGAGTCGGTCGAATGGTCAGCAGTGATGGAGTGCCGTTCGATTTAGCCCAATTCCGAGAAGTGGTCAATGTCAACCTTGTCGGTACGTTCAACTGCGCGCGTTTAGCCGCTGCTGCCATGGCCGTTACGCCCGTCCTGGACAGCGGAGATCGAGGCGTGATCGTCAACACGGCTTCGGCGGCTGCGCACGAAGGCCAGATTGGACAGGTCGCGTACACGGCATCAAAGGGTGCGATTGTGGCTATGACTTTGGTGCTTGCTCGAGATCTCGCTCAGCACGGAATCCGCGTGAATACCATCTCACCTGGCATGTTTGAGACCCCGATCTTCGAACAGCTTGCCGATCCGGTTTCAGTCAAGCAAAACCTCACGACCGAAATCGTGCACCCGGCCCGCCTTGGGCGACCAGAGGAGTACGCCGCGATGGTGTCAGCAATCATCGATAACGACTACCTCAACGGCGAAGTCATCCGCCTTGACGGCGCCCTCCGCCTTCGCAAAAGAGCATGATGTTTCCGAGCCACGATTCTTTGTATTGCCGGCATGGTGGACTCTGCAACGATATGGGCGATCGTCCTGCTACTAGCAGTACGGAGGTGGAGTTCCGGCCTTCTAGGCTTTCGCAACCCGTACGACACCCAGTGGCACGGGCTTGCGCAACGATAGCGTTTGCGGCGTTTCGTACATCTACGTCGGCGAGTGGTTTCGACATCGAGAGAACAACGACTGATAGACGCGCTCCGGTTACGGCGAAGACGACTCGGAAGGGGAAGGTTGATGAAGGAATCAGCTGACGGCGATGTGCTCTTCTCTGCTGAGGGAGCTGTAGCTTACATCGACCTCAACCGCCCGGAGCGGCTGAACGCGATGACGACCACCATGCAAGAGGAAATCCACGCGCATTTGGATCTGCTTGAGGGCAACGAAACTATCAGAGTGATCGTAATCAGAGGCAAAGGGCGAGCATTCTGTGCTGGCGCGGACCTCCAAGTGCGCTCGAGTAACGAAGATGGTAATCGCACGCCGTGGGACGATGTGCGCCACATTCAACGGAATGTGGATCTCTATGCAAGGCTTTGGGAGTATTCAAAACCGGTCATAGCTCAAGTGCATGGCTATTGTCTGGCTGCTGGCGTGATGCTGGCGACGAGCTGCGACATCACTATCGCGAGCGACGACGCGAGAATTGGCTGGCCGAAGCTCCCGGTGGGAGGTGGCTACATAAGCCACATGGCGGCGTGGTACATAGGTCCTAAGCGCGCCAAGGAAATGTCATTTATGGCGGGAAGCGAAATCGACGGGAGGACTGCTGCCGAGTGGGGTCTCGTGAACCGTTCGGTCCCCTTGGCCGACCTCCGGTCGACGGTCGACGGTATGGCCCTTCGGATTTCGAGGATGCCAGCTTCCTTACTCGAGCTCAAGAAATCTTCGATAAACGGCCTCTTCAATGATCGCGGCTATGCGAGCGCGCTTCGCGATAGCGCGCTCGCTGACGCTTTGGCGCATCTTGATCCTGCTGCGAAGCGGTCTTCCCAATGGATCAAGGAATTTGGACTTAAAGGAGCAATTGAACGGTACGAGTCGGAAGGCCTATAGCGGTGTCCGGCACGGAGCATGAGGAGGTGCTCCTCCGACAGATGCAAGAGGGCGTCTGTTGGCTCACTCTCAATCGTCCCGACGCGAGGAACGCTCTGAGTAACGATCTGGCGGATCGTTTGGTCGACGAACTAGAAGCGTGCGCGATTGATCGCAACGTACGCGCGGTGGTGCTGACCGGAGCAGGATCAGCCTTTTGTGCTGGAGCCGATCTCGGCGTGATTGAGGCTCGCTCACACGGGGTGGTGGATGCCGCCAAATTTGTGGAGGACCTCGACGCAGGTCGACCCGCCTCGCTTCGCCGTGTGCGAGCTGTCGAGATGTTGCGTGAGATGCCCAAGCCTACCATCGCGATGATCAACGGAGCTGCCGTCGGAGGTGGACTTTCGCTGGCACTTGCGTGTGATATCAGGTTGGCGGCATCTGACGCTCGCTTAGTCTTCCGATTCTTTCGGCTCGGATTGCCTCCCGATTACGGCTTGTCCTTCCTCATGAGACAACTCATCGGTGAAGGTCGGACGCTCGATCTCCTCTGGTTACACGAAGAGATAAACGGATCCGTCGCCCATGAACATGGTTTGGTCACTGAGTCGATCGCCCCGAGTGCACTGAAAACGCGCACTGAAGAGGTCGCGGGGCATGTAGCTCACGGACCGACATATGCTTACGCCCGAGCCAAAGAAGTGTTGCGTTTTGGTCAGGCGGAGGCACTTTCTCGCGTGTTGAGCCAAGAAATACTCAACACGCGGCTATGCAACGCGACCGATGACGCCCGTGAGGGATTCGAAGCCTTTCGGACACAGCGCGAGCCTCGGTTTCGGGGAAACTAGTTGCCAACGAATGATGTAATGCAGTTCTCACGAAGAGGAGACGCCGATGCGCAATCAGGCGGAAGAAACCCAACTGAGGCTAATGCAGCCCCGCGAGCCTGCAGAGTTCTTACCTGAACCACCCGCGGAATCGCTGTTCTGTCCGCTCATCTCCGTTGACGACCATTTACTTGAGCCCCTCAACGTTTTCGAGGGTCGCGTCCCAGCTAGGTATAAGGAAGATACGCCGACGGTCACTTATGATGAGGACGATTGTCCCTGGTGGATCATCGATGACGACAGGGTTCCGGTACTTGTCGTCAATGGCGCGGTTGGGCGTCCCATGCGCCAGTGGAAGCCTGCCCCTGCACGATACGATGAAATGCGGCCTGGGGTCTGGGATCCGAAGAAGCGACTCAACGACATGGACCTGTGCGGCATTTGGGCGTCCCTTTGCTTTGGCTCGCTCCCATGGGGTTTTGCGGGCTCTCGCTTTTCGAGTATGAAAAACAACGAGGCGGGCCTCGCGGCGATGCGTGCTTACAATGACTGGATGCTGGAGGACTGGTGTGGAGCGGCGCCGGAGCGCTACATCCCGTGCCAATACACATGGCTCGGTGACCCGCACATCGCCGCGGCGGAGATTCGAAAAAATGCGGCACGTGGCTTCAAGGCAGTCAGCTTCGCCGAGGATCCCGAGCCACTTGGTTTTCCGAATATCTACGACCCGTATTGGGATCCGTTTTTCGATGCCTGTCAAGAGACGGAGACAGTCGTCAACTTGCATGTGGGGTCCTCCGGTACTCTGACCACAGGCTGCTCGGCTTCTCCCGCCGACGTGTATATTGCGCTGTTTCCAGTTAGTGCCATGAGGGCGTGCATTGATTGGATCTATGCCCGCGTGCCGCTTCGTTTCCCGAGGCTGCGAATCGCGCTGTCCGAAGGAGGTGCCTCGTGGGTGCCGATGGCGATCGAGCGTTTGGATCGCTCGTACCGCCAGGTGGAGCAGTCGATGGCCTGGTCATCCTCTGATCCCAATCCGGTCGGGATACTAAAGCGAAATTTCTGGTTTTGCTCCATCGAAGATCCGTCGGTCTTCGCACATATTGACCTGGTGGGGAGCGAGCGAATCATGGTCGAGACGGACTACCCCCATCAGGACAGCACTTGGCCCAATGCCCAAGCCATACTGCGGCGTCAAGTAGAGGGCGTGCTCCCGCAGGACCAGATTCGTAAGGTCGCATATGGAAACGCGGCCCGCTTGTACCGTCACCCCGAACCACCTACCGAATGGCTGGCCCGGTCAGAGATCGGTAAGAACGACGTCAAAGTGTAAGAGCGACCACTAAGGAGGACATCTTGCTTGCGGACATCACAAAAGAACGAACTACAATACCGCCGCTTACTGCCGAGGGTGAAGTGGCAGTGCTAGCGCGAGCGCTCTTCAGGGAGGGGTACGACGACCACAATCTCGGACATGTAACTGTCCGGCAGGAGGACGAAACCTTTCTGACGCTGCCCTTTCATCTTGGCTGGGAAGAGGTTCGACGTAGTGACGTAATTCGAATCGACATCGAGGGCAATGTCATTTCGGGCGATGGAGCGGTAACGCCAGGGATCATGTTGCATTTGGCACTCCACCGAGCGCGACCTGATACTGGTGTTGCCGTTCACCATCACCCTCGCTACGGCACGGTGTACGCCATGGCTCGACGTGTGCCATCCGCCTACGACCAGACGTCCGCCATGGTTTACGACAGCGATATCGCTTTGTATGACGATTTCCCTGGTGCCGTCTCCGCAGAGGAAATTGCAGCGCGCAATATCGAGGCCATCGGGAACAGGAATCTTGCGCTGCTCGCGAATCACGGGGTGATGGTCCTTGCCGAGGATATTCGCCAAGCATTCTGTCGGGCGGTGATTCTTGAGTGGCGCTGTCGCCAGGCTTGGATGGTCGAGGCGGTCGGCGGTGGCGTCCCGATGCCAGCAGACGGAAACGACGCGATCGTTAAGCTTATTCGCGGCTTCGACGAACGCCAACCGTACCAGTGGGAGTGGGCTGTGCGGCGCGAGTTGCGCCATGACCCCTGCGTGCTCCAATAGCGCAACGGTGGGCTCTCGTGGCGTTGAGCAGGGGTTGGGTCCGGTAATGAACTGCAAGTGACCGGGTGTGCCCTGGTGAACATGACGATCCACAGATCGGAGCGGGAAATATTCGAGTCCGGATCATGTTCGTTGATCACAAACAGTGGTCCATTGAAGAGTCAGAGCGGCGGAATCCCCAGCAGCTCGGTATGTCACGTTCACTTTAACCTCGAGAGGCCAGGAGTCTTGCGCTGTTAACGGAGCCATCGGTCTTCACTGTCGAAGCTGGCGTATCCCAAAAGAGTCGCCGACGGCCATATTCGGCATCCTACTTAAGGTGCAAGTGGGGACCTAAGGTTGAGGTGGCTTCTGAGCTATTCCGTAGGTCGCCAGGCGCCAGAAAGCATCTACAATACGAAGGTCTTCGGCCTGACTTCGAGGTTCATACCATGCATGCATCCAGGCAAGCATGCCCACAATGGCTCGTGCGCTCATCTCGATATCGAGGTCTTCACGAAATTCCTTTCGATCGACACCGCTCTGCAGCAGTTCCTTTAAGGCGGAAAGGTATTCGCTGTCCCATTGCGCAAATTTAGGATTAAAGGGCTCTTTTGTCCTGGCGAGGTAGACAAATGGCGCTGGGTAGTGCTTCGAGAAGATCGAGATCTCAAGCTCCATCAACCGACACAGTTTCTCAGCGGCGTCAGTGGCTTCCTCCGACAAATCACGGACGGCTTGAATGAGTTGTTTCGATGGACCCTCAACCACCGCGACGAATAGATCCTCTTTCCCCGAGATGTAGTTGTACAAACTTCCCTTCAACATGCCAACACGTTCGGCAATCCCGCGAATCGTGGCGCCCTCGTAGCCGAATTCTAGGAACTCGGCCATGGCAGCCCGAAGGATCTCTTGCCAGCGCTGTCCAGCTGGCCTGGTGTCTATTGAACGCTTAGGGGATCGTTGAGCCATGTCAAAAGATCGACCTAGCCGCCAAAGGTGCTTCGTGAACGTTAACTCGAGTTACCGCTCGTTTCTGAGAGACCGATATTTTGCCCCTGCGCGCCGAGCGGGCGAAAGAGGTTCCTCTCATTAGAACACCGCATAAGCGTTCGCCGGCGACCCTACTCCGCCAGGAACGGCAAGTGGGGCAGACGAAAGGAAGAAATCGTAACGACCTGTGGCTCGACAATGCTCGCTGAGTTCGTCGAGCGCCCACAATTCTCCGAGGGGCATACCGAGCAAAGCCAAGAGACGGTGGTGTGCCCACCCACGCTCCGGCAGGTAGCGTATCACTTCCAATGTCGGATTGTCAGCAGCAACCGCGGCCACCTGATGGTCCCAAAGCCATGCAACTGTTGGGATTCCCGCATCTATGCCAGGCCAGTTAAAGCTTGATCGGTCAACGACAAAATGCTCTTGCATTTGTGTCAGTTCTTGAGGCGACCGCTGAAGATACCAACGTAACCATCCCGTGCGGACGAGGAGGAGCGTGCCTGGCTCGAGTTCGGTCCGCTCCTGACTTAGGACAGCCTCTAGCAGTTCCTTATCGATGGCGAAGCGCTCCTGCGGATCAATTGGATGACGAGCATCCTCTTGATATCTCGCTACGTCGGCCAGGACGCCACGACCGAAGATGCCGCGACTCGCCCAACGATCGATGCCTAGGGCTCCCGCGTCTATGTCCGCGTCTTGGCGCCCTCCGTAGTAACCGTGTCCTCGAAACCGAACATGCGATAGCGCGTCCCATTGCGTGCTTCCCTGCAAATAAAAGCCGCTGAGATAGTCGTCGCGGCCGGTTCGCTTAACTTCTACGTGGTGCTCGAGCGAGCCATCCCGGGATGACCAAAACTGCATTCCCGGGACGTCAATAGGGAGGTTTAGGGAAACGCCTTTGCCCGTGCGGATCAGATTGGCGGCCGCGGTTACGCGCTCCGGTGTGAGGAAATTCAAGCATCCGTATTCGTCGTCGTTGCCAAACGTGCCCCAGGCACTCCGTTCCTGCGTGCCTTCAACTATGGGTAGCTCACCGTATTTCGGCAGATTGGTAAGGTCCACTGCTCCTAGTTACCTCCGTGTGCGAATTGTGTGTTTTGAATAGTAGGCGAATCAAAGAAGGTTGCGACGGCATGAAAGGCCAAGGACCCAATGCGTTGCTAGCAATGTGGTGCGATGATCTCGGACGAGAGAACCGAGCGAAGCAAAAGAGTCGCAGCCGACCCGAGCATTTCTCACGTATTGAGGCTATGTCTCCGCCGATACATCTGAGAGACCGACTCTCGCTGTCTCGGGCTGCAACTCATAGTCTGGGTTGTAGCTGGCCTTTGCCAATACCCTGAGGGGTTGACAACTGAGGAGCCCCTCTGAGAGGCTAGGTTCCGTTGTTTTCTAGGTCTTGTAAAGTTAACTAGAAGGTTGCGCTCTGGGCGCGGAATTCCACCAGTACGTAGGGTCGGAGGGCGGTGCCTATTCGGTTTTTAGAGAAGGTAGTCGTTTTAGAGAAGGTGGCCTGGGGCAGCTATAAAGGTAGACGAGAGACAAGGAGGACTTGTTTGAGAAAGAAGCTCGCAGGTTGGTGCTGGTCACTTGGTTTGACCAGGTTCCGTTTGAGGGTCTTATGTCTCTCGTGAGACCCTTCTTCCCATCAGCTTTGATCGAGACGTGGGACCGTCGCGGGGGCGAGATCGGCTAGTAAGCGCATCAAAGACCCGATGGTATAGATCATGAAGGAGCTGTTGCAGAGCTAGTCAACGTGCTAACAGGAGCGACATCGGATTGTTAGCACTAGAGGCGAGAAATCCGAGCAACAAGGCTCCAGAAACGTGAGAAGTTGTCTCGTTGAGGAAGGATTTCGTATCGATTATGGCGCACGACATTGTAATTCGTCGAGGAACCGTCGTGGACGGTACCGGGCGCAAGGGCTTTCAAGGAGACGTCGCAATATCGGGAAAGCGTGTCACTGCAATCGGTGAAGTAAACGGCCGCGGCCGTCGCGAAATAGACGCTGAAGGCAAGATCGTATGTCCCGGCTTCGTGGATGTGCACACCCACATGGATGCACAGGTGTTCTGGGATACGAGTGGCGCGTCCTCTTCCGCCAACGGAGTCACAACCGTGGTCATGGGGAATTGCGGGTTTGGAATTGCCCCTGTTAAAGCTGGTTCGGAGGAATTGGCGCTCAGGAGCCTACAGCGCGCTGAAGACATCCCTGGTGAAGCCCTTGCTACTGGGATCGACTGGCGTTGGGAGCACTTCAGGGATTATTTGGCTGCAGTTGATGCGCAACCGAAGGCCATCAACTATGGAGCAAATGTACCCCATTCTGCGTTACGTGCGTACGTCATGGGCGAACGTGCCTTTACCGAGGAGGCAACGGAACAGGACCTACAGGGAATGGCAGCGGAGCTAGAAGATGCCTTAAGTGCTGGTGCGGTTGGGTTTTCGACATCGAGGACGCAGCAGCACGTCACAACTACCGATCAGCCAGTGGCGTCTCGATTGGCATCGTGGGACGAGCTCGATTATCTCGTCTCAGCAATTGGGCAAATGAAGAAGCCGCTGTTTCAGATCGAAGGTGAGAGCTCTCGCTTTGACCCAACGAGCACGGTCACATACGACCATCTGCGTTCTTTTGCGCTTACCGGCGGTATCACCGTTATTACCAGCATAGCCCAGCCGAGAAATGCTGAAAGCCATCGCCATCAATTGAAGTTCGTCGCTGACATCTTGAATTCGGGAGGTCTTGCGTTCAACCACATCACGTGTCGGAGTATCTCGGTGTATAAGTCATTCATGACGACCATGCCGTTTGATCGGCTTCCCGTGTGGCGGGAGCTCCGTGAATGCGACATTGCAGAACAGCAGCTGCGGCTCCGAGATCCTGAGCTCCGAGCGTCGCTTATCCAGAGTGCAGATGTGGGCAATTACGGTCTGGGAATACGGCTGGACGTTGAACCACCCGATTGGAATCATGTGTGGGTGGTAGAACACCCAATAGGCCCTAATAGAACCGTGGCCGAATGGGCTGCGGGTCGTGGCGTCCATCCAGTTGAGGCAGTAATTGACCTCGCGTTGGACACGGGCATGGCACAGTGGTTCAGACAAGATTTGGCGAACCTGGACGATGGTGGTCTACGTGAGATGTTGCATAGCGAAGGCAGTCTCATGACTTTCTCTGATTCAGGGGGGCATTTGAATCAACTCGCAGATTCAAATATTCAACCCTATTTTCTGGCTTATTGGGTACGCGAACGGCAGGAACTCGAGCTGGAGCGAGCGATCTACATGATGACGGCGGCGCCGGCACAAGCATATTGCCTGGACAGGGGCGTGATATCAGAGGGTCATTGGGCGGACGTCAATATTCTTGACCTCGACGAGATTGCTCCGGGGTTACCCGAGCTGGTATCAGACCTGCCCGCCGGCGCGACGAGACTCAAGCACCGAGCTTCGGGCATCGACTTTACGATCACGAGTGGAGAGGTAACCTTTCAGCACGGAGAATATACGGGTGCGGTCCCCGGAGAACTTCTTCGTACCGTTCGCTAGTGATCTTGTAAGCCTAAATCGTTGTCTCTTATGCGCAGTTGTTAGTTTCCACCGCAGGCGACCGAAAAGTAGCCATCAATAGAGGACACGGAGTACTCGATCGACTTGAGTTCTGTCGTGCGCACCGCGCCCCGCGCCTGCTGGCGTAGAAACGTCTAGCAGCGATCATCACTGCTTCCTGATGTCGGAGGCCTATTTATCTAATATTCTGGGCGCAACCTGGGGCGCAATGACCAGAAGACAAGGAGTCATGGTATTTCTGTCCATTCTTTCCGCTAGAAGCCCTTCTCGCTGTTTCCTCAATCTAGTCGACTAGCCAAGGAGTTCTCACTTATGGATTCCGTCCTCCGTAATGCAGTTGTGATTGATGGTTCTGGAAACGATAGACGTCATGCCGACCTCCGAATATCAGGCGGGCGCATCGCTGAGGTCGCCCCGACGGGGACTATCAATACGACGGGTACTGACCAGGTCGACCTTGATGGACTCGTTCTCACGCCTGGCTTCATCGATATTCACACGCACTACGACGCTCAGATCACATGGGATCCGAACCTAACTCCAAGCTCGTGGCACGGAGTTACCACAGCCGTACTTGGAAATTGTGGGTTCGGCGTCGCCCCAACTACTACGGAACACAGAGAAACGATCGCTCGTACGCTAGAAAACGTAGAGGGCATGTCCTACGAGGCTCTTGCTGCGGGGCTTCGTTGGGGTTTTGAGACCTTTCCGGAATATCTATCGTTTCTCGAAGAGCTGCCGAAGACCGTGAATGTTGCGGCATTTATTGGTCATACTCCCATAAGGATCTTTGTCTTGGGCGAAGACGCATCGGATCGTGCCGCTACCAGCGAGGAGATCGCCCGGATGCGAGCACTCGTTGCGGAAGGAATCGCCGCTGGCGCCGTCGGCTTCTCTACCTCTCGGTCGCCCGGACATGTGGGCGACGCCGGAAAGCCCGTTCCCAGCCGGTTGGCCTCCCTTGAGGAAGTATTCAGCCTGGCGGGTGGAATGCGGGATGTGGGCCGAGGGATTTTCGAAATCGTCTGTGGACCTGATTTGCCTGAGCAGCAGCTTCCGGAAGTCGCCGCCATGCTCGGACGCCCCATTACTTACACAGCGCTTCTCTCAGGCCGCGGAAGCATTACAGACCTGGCGCAAGGCGAACGGCCAGGTGCAGCATTGGAGTTCCTCGACCGCGTCATAACGCCGCAAAGCAATGTCGTCCCGCAGATTGCATGTCGGCCAATCGTGATGCAAGTCACACTTGAGGACCCTGTGTTGTTCTTTAACAAGGCCTCCTTCAAAGCGGTGTTAGAGGTTCCGCGGGCCGAGCGCGCGAACATCTATGCAAAACCTGAGTGGCGTGACGTCGCCCGAAAGGAAGTTGATGATGAGTGGGGACAACGTTGGCATCGGGTCAGCGTCGCCGAGACTGGGAGACACAACGAGCTGGTTGGCATCCCGTTGGACGTGCTCTCAACTCAACGCGGAGTGCATCCATTCGATCTAATGGTCGACTTATCCCTCGCCGATGGCCTTGCAACAAGGTTTTTGATGCAGAGCTCCAACACGGATGAAGATGAGGTTGGGAAACTCCTTCAAGATCCACGGCCGGTGTTGGGTGTTTCAGATGGAGGGGCACACGGGAGCCAGCAATGTGATGCGTGTTTCTCGACGTACCTCCTCCAACATTGGGTTCGAGAGCTTGAGGTGTTGACCCTAGAGCAGGCAGTCTGGCGACTCACGGGTCATCCTGCAAAGGTTTACGGGTTTCGCGATCGCGGCCTAGTAGCTCCAGGTTATGCAGCCGACTTGGTCGCATTCGATCCTGACGTCGTGGGAACGGGACCAATGAGCCGAGTGCGAGATCTTCCCGCAGGCGCCGACCGACTTATAATGCGCGGGGAGGGTATTCAATGCATCTGGGTAAACGGGGTGGCGACGAGGCGGGATGGCATCGACCAGCAATCCGAACAAATCGCGCCAGGACGGGTACTGCGCAGCACTTGACTCTGGAAGTCGCTTGACAGCCGTTGGCTTGTTTGCAACGATTGACTTTATTAGACACTCATCGGCCATTTGAGTCAGTAGGTGCCTGGGGCGCCCTTCGGTTATCCCAAGGTCGTTTAGGATTTCGTGTCCTTATAAACTTTGGGAGTGAGGGCGATAAACGAAAACGAAGGAGTCGGGTGGGCAATTACAACGCAATAGACGCCGATGGTCATGTTCTCGAGCCTCCTCACATGTGGGGCGAATATCTTGATCCGGCATTTGCCAGTCAAGCGCCGGAGATGTTCGTCGATGAGGACGGACGAGATCGGTTGCGTTTGGCCGGCAAAGTCTTTGGTGGTCCGAGGGGGCTCGGTTTTACTGGTGCCGCCACTGCGCGCCGTGATGGGATGCCGGAAGAGATGCACTTCGAAGAAGGCCGGAAGGGTGGGTTCGATCCGGATTCTCGAGTAATGGATCTTGATTTGGACGGGATAGATGCAGTTTTCCTGTATCCAACGCTGGGCCTCATGGTCGGTGGAGTTGATCACCCGGGTCTTGCCGCAGCACTTTGCCGTGCCTACAACCGCTATATCAACGACTTTTGCTCCGGTCACCCGGAGCGACTATTTCCAGTAGCCATGCTGCCTATGCAGGATGTTGCGTTAACACTCGACGAAATGAAATATGCGGCAAACGAGTTGGGAATTCGAAGTGGATTTCTTCGCCCGAATCCATACAACGGTCTCTTGTTAAGTGATAAGCAGTATGATGTTGTTTGGGCGGCGGCCCAGGATTTGAACTTTTCCATTGCCTTCCACGAGGGCACTGGCGGCATGCCTGCCTCCGGTGTGGACAGAGTCTCCGATTTTGCCGCGAGGCACATGGTGTCGCACACACTTGAGATGATGATTGCGTGCCTGAATGTCATCTGGGGCGGTGTATGTGAGCGATTTCCTCGGGTTCGATTCGCGTTCCTCGAATCCGGCGGAGGCTGGATTGTCCCTTGGCTGGATCGCATGGACCGCCACTTCGAGCAATCGGCTTGGTCGGAGGGGCACTCGCCTTTACAGATGCCCCCAAGCGAGTATTTCAAGCGGCAGTGTTGGGTGTCGTTCGAGCCGAGTGAGACCTCGATTCCTTACGTGGCAGAGCTACTTGGCGGCAACAAGTGCATGTGGGCAACGGATTACCCGCATTTCGACGGTTGGTTTCCAGGAGCAGTCAAGATGATAAGTGATAAGTTGCCGCCATCTGCGCGCCAGCAGGTCTTAGCTCAAAGCGCCATGGAGTTCTACGATCTCTGATCCACGGGTTGTGGAGTTCTTCGCATAGTCGGTTACTGTGAGTTCAGACCAAGCGGAGAGTCCGGAATCCTTCGGGCGGATTCGACATGTCGAACAAAAGTTTCTGATGCCGAAGTCGAGAATCCTCCTTGAAGCAAACGAACGTGGGTCGAAAGCGCAGTTTGAATCTGGAGCATTAAGCAACAACTTAGGAGGGGCGCGGCCCATGCAGTTCGTGACGTTCATTGCCAACTCTGGGAGATTGGAGTCATCTCGGCTGGGTATTCTCCAAGGTCCTCGGGTGATTGATGTAAACGCCGCGTACAACCTCCTACTAATCCGCGAAGGGCTTCGCGAGCGGTCTAGCGTTATTGCGGACGCGGTGCTCCCTCCGGACCTTCTGGCGTACCTCGAGGGCGGGGAAATCGCACGTCGAGCACTCGTTGAGACACTCGAATTTGTGGCTGAAGATGTAGTCAATACGTCAGAATTTGAGCGAGTCACCTGGGAAATAGGCGCAGTATCCTTACTGGCACCAATCGTACGGCCGCGGTCGATCCGGGAGTTCGGACGTTTCCCAGGGCACCTGACGGCGGCCCGCAAGACTGCATTGCCAGAGAGTTACTATGCGGTGCCTTTTTATTGGAAAGGTAATCCTAACTCAACCATTGGTCCTGAAGCCGAGATCCCTTGGCCTAGTTATGCATCGGAGCTCGACTACGAGCTTGAAATTGCGGCCGTGATCGGTCGACCCGGGATTGACATCGCACCTGAAGCCGCGATGTCACATGTTGCTGGCTTTACGATCTTCAACGACGTGAGTGCTCGGGACTATCAACGAATCGAGCGCGGTTATCAGAATTATTGGGGAAAGGGGAAGGACTTTTGTAACATTTTTGGGCCGACTCTTACAACCTGCGATGAAGTCAATTATTCGAAGTTTGCAGTCACCGTGAGAGTCAATGGTGAAACCTGGACGGTGACGGACACTTCTGACATGTCCTCGACCTGGGCGGAGCTCATCGCCCACTGTTCGAAGGATGAATGGCTTTTCCCGGGTGATATTTTCACTTCCGGAACAGTGACAGGTTGTTGCGGTACTGAACATCTCGGCGTAGAGCCGCCAGCACAGATCATGAATCCTGGCGATATAGTTGAGCTGTCAGTCGAAGGAATCGGCACCCTTCGGAATACATTTGGCCCACGTCCTGAGTCGGCATGACGTTTTGTGAAGAAATAGCATCGCAACTTTATTGGGTTCACGGAGGAGCCAAGAAGGCACACTGGCGTGTGGGACAGTGGTCCGATCACCTCCATTGAAGTCGCCAGTCAGCAGTGTCACTCACACCGCGGCGATACCCCGCGACGACCATTTGACAA
>Ga0209420_1000983_pt1 | contig 14038 bp, 12 predicted proteins | sample BlaSpr_A8_OM1_O1_FD_187972 | JGI IMG/M metagenome (GOLD analysis project Ga0209420, IMG submission 187972) | Forest soil microbial communities from Thunder Bay, Ontario, Canada - Black Spruce, Ontario site 2_A8_OM1_O1 (SPAdes) (version 2) | ecosystem: Environmental > Terrestrial > Soil > Boreal... | reverse complement strand
GGCAGCACCCAGCCGCCGTCGGCCGGCACGAGCCTGGTGCGGGTCCGGCAGCGGCCGATCGTGCCGCTGACCGGATGCTCGGCCTTAGCACCCCACGCCTCATCCGGGTCGAACGGCATCGTGATGACCGCGTTGTCCCGGGGGCCGGCGGCGATGACGGCGCGGAAACGCTGCGAACCCATGACCCCATCGTGGCATGGCGATGGGGAACGCCACGATGCGGGCGGTCAGGCCGGCACGATCCCTTCCGACCGGAACTCCCGCGGTGACATGCCGTAGGTCGCCCGGAAGAGGCGGGAGAAGTGCGACGAGTCCAGCAGACCCCAGCGGGCGGCGATCCTGCTGATGGGCTCGCCCGCATTGCGCGGATCCAGCAGCTCGCGCCTGCAGTGGTCCAGGCGCCGGCGGCGGATCCAGTCGGTCACCGTGCTGCCTTCGGCTTCGAAGAGCTTCTGCAGATAGCGCGGCGAGATGTAATGGGCGGCGGCAATCGTCGCGGTGGTCAGTTCGGGATCATCCAGGCGGGCGTCGATGAATGCCTTGATCTGCAGGATGAGGGCGTGTCGCCGGGTCTCCGGCCGGACCGACGGCTCGCACCCGAGTTGCTCGCAGAGGGCGGCCGCGAACAGGTCGAGCACTGCGTTGGAGAGCTCGAAGGTCGGCGCGATCTGGTCGCTGCGGAGCTCGTTGGCCAGCTTCACCAAGAACGGGGAGACCAGGCCGCCGACGCCGCGGCGGCCCGAGACCCTGCGGGCTACGACGTTGGCCAGGTCGTCCGGTCGCAGGTTCAGCAGCTCGCGGGGGAACATGACGACGAGCATGCGGAACTCACTGTCGAAGCTGAGCTGATAGGGACGGCGCGTGTCGTAGAGAGCGAAATCGCCTGGTGTCAGCGGTGCCTCGCGGCCATCCTGCGTGACCAGGCAGTAGCCACGGAGCTGGATGCCAAGTTTGAGGTAGCCGGGATCAAATCGCCGGATGGCCTGAGCGGAGCGGTAGACGTCGACGGCGCCGCCTGCGACATCGCTGAATTGCATGGCACCTACGGCACAGTTGGCGAGGACCCCGCCGAATGCTCCTTCGGTCCGGCTCCTGGCGTCGAGCGGTACGAAGGCCTTGGATACTGCTTCGTGCCACGCGTCGAACTGTTCGGATGGCGCCAGCGAGCTAAACGTCGCGACGGTGTTCACCGCATCACCTCGGCCGTGCGCTCTGTCACAGTCAACATACTCGCGGCGCAGCGCGTCGCGCCACGGCACCGGCGCGATGATCTGCCCGAACGCGCGGTCGGAGCCGCTGGCTCTGGCGGTCACCGGCTGGGAGCGGCTCGGCGACCGGTCCGCGCGGGACGGCGCGCAGCGGTCGCACGCGGACGTGGAGCGGCCGGGGCGCCGGACACGGTGGCGTCCGCGTCGTAGCCGGGCTCGCGCAGCATGGCGTGCAGCTGCCGCCGGCGCAGGCCGAGGTTGCTGCCGCCGAACAGCGGCAGCGCCAGGGCGTCCTGCAGCAGCCGCCCGAGCGGCTGCTCGTGGTCGTAGCTGTCGACCCCCACGACCTGCATCAGGTCGGTGATGACCGCGACCGCGGTCTCGGAACCGAAGACCTTGGCGTGCAGCGCGAGCTCGTGACCGGCGGGGGAGCCGGCGTCGAGCGCGTGACAGGCCCGCCACGTCAGCGACCTGACCGCTTCGATCCGGGTCTTCGCGCTGGCCAGCGCGTAGCCGACGGCCTGGTAATCGATGATCGGCACCGGGCCGCCGCGTCGGTTGGCCCGGGCGAACCGCAGCGTGTAATCGAACGCGGCGCGCATCAGGGCGAGCCCGAACACGCCGACCTGGGCCGCAGCCGGGCCGAAGGCGGACCCCACGATCCGCCGCCCGCCCCCTTCGTCACCTATGACGTTGTCTTCGGGCACGCGCACGCCGGTGAGCGTGATCGTCGGCGTCGAGTGCGCCCGGTGGCCGATTGTGTCCGGGGTGCCGGTGACGGTCAGCCCGGTGACCGGCCCGGGAACGAGGAGCACCGACAGACCCGTGCTCGCGGCCGCGGCCGGATCGGTCCGGGTCACGACGCACATCAGGTCAGGCCCGGTGCCATCCCAGCCCGCGGAGTTCGACACCCACTTCTTGGCCCCGGTGATCACCCACTCGCCCGCGTCGCGCACGGCGCTGGTGCGCATGCCCTCAGCCGGGGGCGGCGCGTCGAAGTTGGCGCTGCCGCCCGGCTCGCTGAGCGCGAACGCGGCCAGCGGGGCCCCGGCCGGGACGAGGAACCTGGCCAGGTGCGCGCGTTGCTGGGCCGCGGTTCCGGCGCGGACGACCGGGGCCAGGCCCAGCGTGACCGCGAACAGGGTCAGGGCCACGCTGGCGTCGACGGCGGTCAGCTCCTCGGCGATCAGGGCCAGGTCAAGCGTGCTGCGCAGCTCGCCGCCAGCCGACTCAGGCAGGACCTTGCGGAGATATCCGGCCTCGACCAGCTGCTGGTAGGCCGGCCGGGTCGCGGCGAAGCGCTCTTCGGGGCAGGCGAGCCCGGCGGTGCGGGCGCTGACGCCGGAGAGCACGTCATGGGCGATCTCCCGGGCGGCGGCCCGCAGGCGGCGCTGGTCGGGGTCGAGGGTGAACTCGATCGCCATATCGGTGCTACGCCGTGGTCACGAGCTGCACGCCACGACCCAGGCTGGGCTGGGCGACGGCCACGACCAGCTTCCCGACGGTATCGCCGGCTAGCAGCCGCGCGAGCGCGGCGGGAGCGTGCTCGAGCCCGGTCACCACGCTCTCCCGGTACCTGAGCCGGCCCGCCGCCCACAGCCCACCCAGCGCGTCGAGGGCCTCGGGCCAGCGGTCAAGGTGGTCGGTGACGATGAATCCGCGCATGGTCGCGCGCTGCATGTGGATCTGGTCGATGTTCACCAGCCCGCGCCACCCGGTGCGCTCGCCCGAGTCGTCGTACTGCGACACCATCCCGCACAGGAAGACCTTGGCGCCCAGGTTCAGCCGCATGAGCAGGTGGTCCATGATCGGGCCGCCGACGTTCTCGAAGTCGAGATCGACACCGTCCGGGGTAGCGGCGTCAAGCAGCTCGCGCCAGGCGGGGTCACGGTGATCAACGCACGCATCGAAGCCGAGATCCTCAACGACGTAGCGGCACTTGGCCGGGCCGCCCGCGATGCCGACCACCCGGGCGCCGCGCAGCTTAGCTAGCTGACCAGCGATCGACCCCACGCCGCCCGCCGCGGCAGAGACCACCATGGTCTGCCCCGGGCCCGGGTCCAGGTGGTCGACGCCCAGGTAGGCGCTGATGCCGATGTGCCCGAGCACGCCGGTGAACGCCGAAGCCGGCGCCGGCAGCGGCGAGGGCAGCGTGGTCAGCGGGGCCTCGAGCAGCCGGTCGTCGGCGAGGCAGAACTCCTGCCAGCCGAGGAATCCGGCCACCACGTCACCCTCGCGGAGGTCGGCGCGCCGGGAGGCGATCACCTCGCCGACGCCGATGCCGCGTATCACGTCCCCGACCGGGACCGATGGCATGAACGCCCGCTGGTGCCCGAGCCAGATCCGGCTGGCCGCCTCTACCGACAGCACCAGCGTGCGGACCAGAGCCTGGCCGTCCTGCAACGGCCCGATGGGGTCGGTGACCAGCTCCAGGTCGCTGGTGGCCAGGGCGCCGGCCGGGCGCCGGCGAAGTCGCCACCCACGGTTCTTGGTTGCCTGGTTCGTTATGACCTCGGCCATCCCTGCTCCTCGGTGAACGTGCCGGCCGACGGGTCGGCGTGAGCGGCAGCGGGGGCTGCCAGACCCAGCGTGGACCCGGGCCGCCCGGGCCGTCTTGCACGTAGCCGTACGGCCTGTTGTCGCCGGACGCACACCCGCAGACCGCCGCCGGTCTCGACCGGAAACAGTGCGCGCCACGACATAAACAGTTCGGCGACCGGCAAGAACTCCGGCCGCCGGCCTATGCAGACTGGCCTGCGTACCGGGCAGATGGCCGCGGCGGGCAGATGAGGAGCGAGCATGACGGCGACGAGCGAGCAGGAGAGGCTGCTGATCGGCGAGGCGTGGGTGCCGGCCAGCGCGGGCACCATCCGCGATGTCCTGGACCCGGCCTCCGGCGAGGTGATCGCCCAGGTCGCCGACGCCGGCCCGGCCGACGTCGACGCGGCGGTGGCCCAGGCCCGGGCGGTGTTCGACGAGGGGGCCTGGGCCCGGCTGCCGGGCGGGCAGCGGGCCAGGATCCTCTGGCGGATCGCCGACCTGATCGAGGAGCACGCCGACGAGCTTGCGCGTCTGGAGACCCGCGACCAGGGCCAGCCGCTGAGCATCTCCGCTGGGTTCAGCGTGCCGATGGCGGCCGAGGTCTTCCGCTACTACGCCGGCTGGTGCACCAAGATCGAGGGCACCGCGGGCCCGGTGGCGACGCCCGACGTCCTGCACTACACCCGGCGCGAGCCAGTCGGCGTCGCGGCGCTGATCACGCCCTGGAATTTCCCGCTGATGATCGCGGCCTGGAAGCTCGCCCCCGCGCTGGCCGCCGGCAACTGCGTCGTGGTCAAGCCGTCCGAGCTCACGCCGCTGACCACGATCAGGCTCGCCCGGTTGTGCGTCGACGCCGGCGTACCCACCGGAGTGGTCAACCTGCTCACCGGCGATGGTGATCTGGGCCAGGCCCTGGTCGAGCACCCCGACGTGGACAAGGTGTCGTTCACCGGCTCGACCGCGGTCGGCCGGTCCATCGTGCGTGCCTCGGCTGACAGCAACCTGAAACGGCTCAGCCTCGAACTCGGCGGCAAGGCGCCCAGCATCATCGCCCGCGACGCCGACATCGACGCGGCCGTGGCCGGCTGCCTGCAAGGCGGCCTGCTCAACTCCGGGCAAGTCTGCGCCGCTTACACCAGGCTGTTCGTCGACCGGCACCGGGTGGACGAGTTCACCGGCAAGCTGGCCGCCGCCGCCGGGTCGCTGAAGCTCGGGCCGGGCCTTGACGCCGAGACCGTGATCGGCCCGCTGGTGTCCGGCGAGCATCTGGCCAAGGTCGATCGGCTGGTCAGGACCGGCGTCGCCGACGGCGCCGAACTCGTCACCGGAGGAGCGCGGGCCGACGGCCCCCTGTCGGCCGGCTATTTCTACCGGCCGACCGTGTTCGGCGGCGTCACCGACGACATGACCATCGCCCGGGAAGAGATCTTCGGGCCGGTACTGTCCGTGCTGCCCTACGACGACACCGACGACCTGGCCGCCCGCGCCAACGACACCGACTACGGGCTGGCCGCGTTCGTGTGGACCAGGGATCTCGCGACCGCGCACCGCACCGCGGCGGCCATCCGCGCGGGCACCGTCTGGGTCAACATGCTCCCCATCCTCGACGTCACCGCGCCGTGGGGCGGGTTCAAGGCGAGCGGCTGGGGACGCGAGTTCAGCCACCAGGCCCTCGATGCCTTCACCGAAACGAAGAGTATCTTCGTCGGACTGAGCTGACCGCGACTACAGCCGGACCAGGAGGTACCGCCCATGCCGATCGACTTCAGCCTGAGCCCCGAACAGCACGCGGTCCAGCAGCGGGCCCGTCACCTCGCCCGCGACGTCCTTACCGCGGCGCGTGCCGCGACCCGCGGCCTCGGCTCGCCCGAGCAGCGCTTCGTCGCCTCCCGGCCGTATTACCGCGCGCTCGTCCAGGCCGGGCTCCTGCGCCGGCTCATCCCGCCGCCACTCGGCGGCGACATGACCGGCCTCGTTGACCTGGCCATCGAGGCCGAGGAACTCATGGCCGTCGAGACCAGCGTGCCGCTGTCCGTGTTCTCCACCGGGCTCGGCCTGATGCCCCTGCTGTTCTTCGGCACCGGGGAGCAGCAGTCCCGGCTGCTCGCGCCGTTCCTGTCCGGGGACGACGAACCGCTGGCCGGCCTGGCCTTCAGCGAACCCGGCGGAACCGCCAACTTCAGGCAGCCAGGTCCCGGGGTCGGCCTCCAGACCGTGGCCCGCCGGGACGGCGACGAGTGGGTGATCACCGGCCGGAAGAAGTGGACACCCCACGCCCTGGGCTGGGACGGCCAGGGCGCGGACCTGCTGACCGTGGCCTGCCGCACCGACCTCGACGCCCCGCCGGACAAGTCGCTGGCCGTGCTGGCCGTCCCGGGCCGTGCTCCCGGGATTGCCGTCGAGGCGGCGCTGCCCACCATCGGCCACCAGGCCGCCCTGGTCTGCGAGGTCTGTTTCGACGAGGTCCGGGTCCCGGCCGGCAACTTGCTCGGCGCGCCCGGCGACGGCATCGCCATCCTCGACACCGTCTTCAGCGCGACCGCCACGCTTGTGGGAGCCTTCGCCGTCGGGGTCATGCGCGCCGCCTTCGAGGCCGCCCTGGCCTTCGCCACGGCCGAACGGCGCGGCGGCCCGACGCCGATCATCGAGCACCAGAACGTCGGCACGATCCTGGTCGACATCAAGGCCCGGCTGGAGGCGGCCCGCTACCTTACCTGGAAGGCGTGCGACTACTTCGACCGGACCGGCGGGGCAGGCACCGAGATTGCCGTCCTCACCAAGATCTTCTCCTCCGAAGCGTCCGTCCAGGTCGTCTACGACGCCATGCGGCTGGTCGGCATCGAGAGCTACACCGACACCCAGCCCTTCGCCGACCTGCTGCGGGATGCGCTCGCGTACCCGCTGTTCGACGGCGGCAACGTCGGCGTGCGGCGCCCGTACTTGCAGGCCCTGTTCGCTAGGCCGGGCTACGACCCGCTGGCCGCCGCTGACAGCCGGCCGCAGCCGGGTTGACCGGCGCCTCAGCCCGGCCGTACCTCCCAGCGCGGGGCGTCCGGCGGGGTGCCGGTGGCACCCAAGGTGGCCTGGAGGTCCAGGGAAACCGGGGCGGTGCCGGGCGCGCGCAGGGCGAGGACGCGGGCTTGGGGCCAGCCCGGCTGCTCGACCGCGACGACCAGGTGGCGGCTGGTCAGGGTCAGGCCGCAGGCCCACACCTGAGCCAGCCAGCTTGGCGGCAGGCTGACCCGCAGCCGGCGCTCCTCGCCGCGGCCGGTCAGCTCGGCTGATCCCCAGCCCGGGCCGTGGTGCAGGGACACGACTACCTGGTCGGGGTCGATGCCGAGCCACTGCTCGGCGGCGGGCGCGAGCCGGCCCGCGATCGCGGCGACCAGGGCCGGCCGGGTCGCTTCCGATCCCTCCGCCTGATCGCCGAGGCGGGCGGCGTGCGCCGCGGCGACCTGCCCGATCAGCCTGACCTGGAAGCCGTAGCCCAGGGCGAGCAGCGACAAGATGTCGTTCCTGCGCTGCCTGACCTGGTCCATTTCCGCGCTGACCTGGCGGCGCCGGGCCGAGGCCCTGGCCTGCAGCCCCGGTGCCTGGCTGGCCAGCCGCATCGGCCGGGGGTGGGGGGTGCCGCCGGTGAAGGGCTGGCTGAGCTGGGCCGCGGCCGCTACGTCGTCCCAGCTGACCGAGATCTCGTCGGCGGGCTGGCGCGGGCCGATGGCCAGCACGGACAGGTCCCCGGTGTGCCGTCCCCAGGCTTCGGCCAGCTCGATGCACCCGGCCTTCTCACCGCCCAGGGCGGCCAGCACCAGCTCGCCCTCGGCGTCGGGATGCTCCGGCAGCCGGAGCGATCCGGCTTCCCAGCGCACGGCATGCTGCCCGGTCCCGCACGGCACGAGGGACTCGCACTGGGGCAGGCATGCGTACCACGGCCCGTTCGGTCCATTGCTCATGATTGGTACCCCCAGCGGAGCGGCACGGTGGTGCGGACCTTGGCCGACCGCCCGGCGGCCAGGACCTCGATCCAGGTGCCTGACCGCGGCAGCGGGGGCGTCAGCCGCAGGGTGAGCAGGTACTCGCCGCCGTTGTCGTACCAGCCGACCGGGCGGGCGGCATGCCACCGGCCGGCGCTGTCGTGGACCCAGATCGACAGCGGGAAGACCATATCCAGCCCGAGCGCGCCGTTGTGATCGGGTATCCGGCCCATGGCCAGGGCGTTAATCCAGGTGCCGCCGTGGTCGAAGTGGTGCAGTCCGAGCAGGACCAGCCGGAAGCCGTCCAGCTCGGGCAGGTCGGCGACCAGGCCGGCGAAGTCGTCCCTGGCCTGTGTCTGCCTGGGTTTCCTGCGCTGGTAGTACGCGAGCAGGCTGAGCCACGGTTCGGGCAGGTCCAGGGCGGGCGGCGCGGTGATCCCGTGCCCCGAGACCCGCAGGCTGGCGCACAGCGTGGCCAGCCGGCCCGGCAGCGGGCTGTCCTCCGGCAGCACCTCGGCCGTCTGCAGGGCGGCGATGACGTCGCCCAGTCCGGCGGCCAGCCAGGGCAGCGGCCCCGGCCCGATCGCCTGCACGTGCGGATCTCGCGGCAGGTCCGGCACCTGCAGCAGCAGCCCTTCGGCCACCTTGGTCAGCAGGTGCTCGCCGGGCGACAGCTCGACCGGGCTGACCTCGCTCTCGGCGGCTGGCGCCGCAGCCTGCAGGTCGACGCGGGCGGTCGCCTCGCCCGGGGTGGTGATGTCGAGCCAGCGGATGTCCCCCGGCGGGGCCGGGTCGAGGGTGAGATCGCAGGTGGACTCCGGCCGGCCCTCGGTGCTGAACCGCAGGTCGTAACCGTTGCCGCGGTCGTCGGTGACCTCGAACTGATCCACCGGAGGCACGATGTGCCGTTGCGAGCCGAGCGGATCACGGGCCCGCCAGGTCGCGACCACGCGCGCCCCGGTGGCGGTGTGCGCGTAGGACATCAGGTCGAGCTCACCGCTGATCGCCTGGTCGTGGAACAAGATCATCTGCCCCAGGGGCACATAGCGGCCCGGGCCGCCGGCGGACCCGGTGACGGCTGAAGCCGGCGCCGGAACCGGGACCCACGCCGGCTTGGCCCGGTAGACCCGGGGCCTGAGCAGGGGGAAGCGCTGGGCAACCGGACTCGAGGGCCAGACCGGGTCAGTCACGCTCGGGCCGTGCTCGGGCAGCAGCCGCGCCGCCAGGGCCATCTCCACCTCGGACAGGATCGTCTCGGCGGTCTCGCCCTCGAGTGCGCCCACCGCGACCAGCGCCCAGGCCACCCGGGCGACCTTGACCGGGAGCGTGATCAGCGGGGCGTCGGGCGACCTGCGCCCCGGCTGCTGCCGGGTCTGAGGGGCGCGTATCTGCGACTCGGCCAGGAGCCGCAGGAAGGTCTCTGCGCGCTCGCGGTTCATGTCCTAAGTGTCGGCTATGGCGGGACCGCCCCCGACGAACGACGGCCCGGACCCTCCCCAGCCCGGACCCGCCGGCCGGAGGGGCCGGCGTTACCCGGCGAAGTCGCTGGCCAGCTTGGCCAGGTCGGGGTAGCCGAGGCCGGAGCCGACGTTGAAGACCTGGCCGGGCGTGCCGGTGAAGTACAGGTTGTCGTTGCCGGTACCGGCGGCGGATAGCGGCGTGAACGGCGAGTCGGCCGCGGCGGCGAAGCGGTAGATGGCCGGGTTCCACAGGCCGGTGCGGTGGCCCGCGACTTGGTCGATGAGTGCGGCCGCGGCGTTCAGTTGTGGCGCCACGAAGCTGGTCCCGCCCCAGCCGCTCTGCAGCGCGGGCGTGGCCAGCGGGTCATACAGCAGGTAGCCAGTGAACGGGTCGGCGTCCGCCGCCAGGTCCGGCGTGGCCCGGCCGGACGAGGACCCGTGCTGCACGACCGGCGCGGCGTCGAACGTCGAGCTGGTGGGCAGGTACAGGCCATCGACCGAGGTGTAATCGGCCGGGGTCAGGTACTCCACGGCACTGAAGTTGCCCGAGCCGGACAGGTCCTGCTGGTAGGCCGGCGTGGGCTCGAACCCGCTGAAGCCGCCGCCGCCCCCGGTCAGCTGCGTTTGCGCGAACGCCGCCTCCGACGGGGCGCCGAACGCCGCGTAGTCCGGCCATAGCCAGTCCCAGCCCCAGGTCCGCTGGGCACCTATGGCGGCCTGGATGTTCGCGCCGTCCACCGTCGCGGTGATCGTGCCGGCCAGCGTGGTGCCGCCCGTGCTGGTGACGTACGGGCTGTCGGCGGGGTTGTCGACGGACAGGTTGGTCGTCTTGATGTCCCCGGACGCGTCGTAGGCGCCGCTGTCGCCCGCCGCCACGAACGTGCTCTGGCCCTGGGCCGCGAGCTCGAGGAACCCCTCGTCGAGGGCCTGGGCGTAGGCTGGGTCCTCCTGATCGGCGTCGACTGAGGCGAGCAGGATGGTCTCGGACTCGCCCCAGCTCGAGGACAGCGTGTCGGCCAGGTTCTGGCTGGCCGCGGTGAAGAACGCGTCGGCGAAGCCGTAGTCGGTGTTCGGTGCCTGGTACACGACGATGCTGGCGTCGGGGGCCAGCGCGCCGGACTGCTCGACGTCCAGGTCGCTCTCGCCGGAGCCGGCCGCCTCGCTTGGTGCACCGGGACCGCCGTCCACGTTGTCCACCGTGACCCGGTCCGCCCCGGTGGTGACGTGCAGCACGTTGTTCCAGAAGTACTCCGCAGTGGCCGGGTCGAAGCCGGCCAGCGTGACGATGCCCAGCGTCTCGCCCTTGCCGGTAATCCCGTCGCGGTACAGCGGGTTCAGGTCGTAGTTGGCGGCGAAGTCGGCCGGGGTGAGGTTGCCGGTATAGGTGGTGGTCGGCGCGGGTGAGTTCGAGCTGGTCACGCCCTTCGGCGTGTGCGTCGGGTCGGCGGCGAACGGCGCGTAGTTGGTCAGCCCGAGGACGGCCAGCACGGAGGGGGCGATGCTGGCCGGCAGGTAAGGCTCCTGCACGGTGCCGTGGACCTGGGTGGCGGCGGTCGGGCCCATCCCGTCGTGCGCCGGGGCAGCTGGAATCTCGTACTGCTGCTGCTGCACGTTCAGCGCGCTGTCGAATTCCCCCGCGGTGCCGTTGGCCACCACGTCCAGATCGTCCGGGTACGTGGTGGTGGTGATCCCGTACTGATTGAGGTAGTTTCCCAGCGCCCCGATGGCGGAATGGGTCTGGCCGTAACGGCTGGCGAATTGCGGGACCGAAAGATCCGGTGCCTGGCCGGATTCGACGGCGCTTTCCAGGCTGGGCAGATTGCGCCCGGTCAAGATGAAGGAGACAGTTTCCATGGTGTCCGGCGGGGTGGCGCCGAATACGCTCGCGCCCTTCAGCGCGGCCGGGCCCAGGCCCTGCGGCACCGGGACCTCGCCAGGCGGGACGGCCGAGGCCGGCGTGGCCGCCGTCGGCCTGGCTGGCAGCGGCGCTGACAGCGCTGCCACCAGCACGCCAGCCGAACCGAGGGCCACAGCGGTGGCCGCGGCGGCGATCCGCCGCCCGGCCGGCTTCCCCAGCTTCACTCCGCGGTCTCCTTAACTGGAGGACAAGCGGGGGACTGCGACCGCTGATAAGCACAAAGTGCGATATTCGGCTAATATTCCGCAGCTCCCCCGCAACTGTGCGACTGATGATAGATGCGCGGAATATCGAGACCCGGATGAGCCACGCGGCACGAGACAATAAACAATTGGTAACGCAGCCCTTATCGGGCTGTCGCATTCCGGCGCAAACCGTTTTATCACGCCCGCCGGGCGCGCCTACAGGGCAAGGCCCCCGTTGCTCAGCTGAGTCAGCACCTCGTCGTGCAGGTGGCCGTTGGTGCACACCGCGCTGCCCCCGTCGGGCCTGGCCTCGCCCTCCAGCGAGGTGAACCGCCCGCCCGCCTCGGTGACGATGACCTGGAGCGCGGCCAGGTCCCACAGCGACACCTCGGGTTCTGCCGAGACGTCGCAGGCGCCCTCGGCGACCAGCATGTGCGACCAGAAATCCCCGAACGCCCGGGTCCGCCACACCGACCGGGTCAGCCCGAGGAAGTTGTCGAGCAGCCCCCGCTCGGCCCAGCCGCCCAGCCCCGAGTAGGACAGTGACGCGTCGCCGAGCTTGGTCACCCCGGACACCCGCAGCGGCGACGCCTTGGTCAGGCTGCGCCCGGTCCACGCCCCGCCGCCCAGCGCGGCCCACCAGCGGCGGGCCAGGGCCGGCGCCGACACCACGCCGACCACCACGTCGGTCCCGTCCATCAGCCCGATCAGCGTGGCCCACACCGGGACGCCGCGGACGTAATTCTTCGTTCCGTCGATCGGGTCGAGCACCCAGCAGCGCGGCCCGGTGCCGATCCGGCCGAATTCCTCGCCCAGGATCGCGTCCCGGGGCCGGGACCGGCGCAGTATGTTACGCAGCGACTCCTCAGCCGCCCGGTCGGCATCGGTCACCGGGGTCAGGTCGGGCTTGGTCTCGATCTTCAGATCGAGGGCCTTGAACCGGCGGGTGGTGATGTCGTCAGCGGCGTCAGCGAGGACATGCGCGAAGCGCAGGTCGTCGTCGTAACGGGCCACCCGCGAAACGGTACCGTCTGGACATCTCGCTGGCCAGCGCAGGTGACGTCCCGCCTCGCCCGTGTCGGCCGCCCCGGGGTGCCGTTCCAGGGTGCCGACACGGGCGACTGAAGGGAAATTGCCTCGCCTGCCTCGCCCCGGCGCGGGTATTAAGGACAAGGTGATGGATCACGGCCCCGATGGCATTCTCGCCGACCCGCCGGACCAGATCCGGGCTTACATCCGCGACGGCCGGATCACGGTGGTGCCGGCCAAGCGCGCCCGGCGGCGCCTGCTGCTCGACCAGGTAGCCCAGGCCTTCGAGCCCGGCCGCCAGTACCCCGAGGCGGCGGTCGACGAGATCCTGAAGGCCATCTTCGACGACCACTGCGCCCTGCGCCGTTACCTGGTCGACGAGTCGTTCCTGTCCCGGACGGCCGACGGCGTCTACTGGCGGGCCGGCGGCACGGTCAGCTAGGCCTGATCGAGGCCGTTCATTCGCGCTCTGAAGGCTGAGCGGTAACGTTTCCGGAACGGTCCGCGCGTAAGGTCCGGTTCGTGAGCGACGCAGGGGGGCCTGAACCGGTGGCGGAGCGAACCGCGGCCCTGGACGCGGCGGGCCGCCGCTTCCGCTGGGGTTCACCGCGGGCCTGGACGTGGGTACTCGGCGTGCTGGCGGTGCTCTCCTTCGCGGCCGCGGTCCCGCTGAGCCTGCTATCACACCAGCTGGACAGCGGCGTGATAGCTGCGGTGATCGGCGTTCCCTGCGCGGCGGTGGGGATCGTGGTCACCCGGCGCCAGCGGGAGAACCCGCTCGGCTGGCTTTTTCTCGTGATCGGCAGCTGCCTGTTCCTCAGCACAGTCGGCGCAGACTACTCGGTGCTGGCCTACCGTCCCGGGCACCGCCTTCCCTTCGGCCCGGTGGGACTGGTGCTGAATGAGTATGTCGGGGAACGGCCCCTCGCTCTGGGGCGTGATTAACACCCTCGCGTGGATGGGGGTCACCGCGCTGCCCGTCTCCATCGGCGTGGCCATCTTGAAGTACCGGCTGTACGAGATTGACCGGATCATCTCCCGGACGCTGGCCTACGCGATCGTCACCGGCCTGCTGGTCGGGGTATACGCGGGACTAGTGCTGCTCGCCACCCAGGTGCTCCGGTTCCACAGCACGGTGGCGGTAGCCGCTTCAACGCTGGCCGCTGCAGCACTGTTCAGTCCGCTGCGGCGGCGGGTGCAGCACGTGGTGGACCGCCGTTTCAATAGGGCCAGGTATAACGCCGACCAGACCGTGGCCGCGTTCGCGGCGCGGCTGAACGACGCGGTCGACCTCGACACCATCTGTGATGACCTGGCCAGTGTCGCGTCCCAGGCGCTGGAACCCGCTCACGTATCGGTGTGGATAAGCCAGCGCGACTGAGGCTGGCTGCCGTCGGCTCCGCCGCCAGTGCCTGACGGACCGGCGTGGCATCACCAAATTCGGCCTCGCCCGGGTCAGCACGAGGTCAAACCGGCCTTCTCCCCGGATTCGGTCGCGTTAGCGGAGCATCTCCTTACAACATTCGGCAATAGTCCCCAGGTCGGCAGGCGATCCTCTAATGTCGTCGCCTGTATACGGCGTGCACGACGCTGACCGGTGCGTTCGTGACCGCCTGGGATCAGCGGCCGGGCCGTGGCCCGCCGGGACGGGCGGTTGATGTGCTGACGGGCAGGCCCGCGCGCCACGCGGCCAGCCCGCCCGGCCTCCCCGAGCCGGACCGCC
>Ga0209420_1000981_pt1 | contig 14071 bp, 21 predicted proteins | sample BlaSpr_A8_OM1_O1_FD_187972 | JGI IMG/M metagenome (GOLD analysis project Ga0209420, IMG submission 187972) | Forest soil microbial communities from Thunder Bay, Ontario, Canada - Black Spruce, Ontario site 2_A8_OM1_O1 (SPAdes) (version 2) | ecosystem: Environmental > Terrestrial > Soil > Boreal... | reverse complement strand
GCCCGGCTTCCATGAGAGCGATTCGCGAGCCGAGCCGCAACGCTTCGCGCAGGTCGTGGGTGACGAAGACTACGGTCTTATTCAGCCGCTGCTGAAGCGAAAGAAATTCGCGCTGCAGTTGATCGCGGGTGAGGGCGTCGAGCGCGCCGAAGGGTTCATCCATCAAGAGAATTGCGGGATCGGCGGCCAATGCCCGAGCCACTCCCACCCGCTGCCTCTGCCCGCCGGAGAGCTGGTGGGGATAACGCGACGCCATTTGCGGGTCGAGCCCGACCAGTTGCAACAGTTCCTCAACGCGGAGATGGATCCGCTCCGCTGTCCAGCTTTCGATGCGCGGGACAAGCCCAATGTTTCGTTCCACCGTGAAATGCGGGAACAGGCCCACTTCCTGGATGACATAGCCGATGCTGCGACGCAGACGAATGACGTCGGTTTGGGCTGTGGGCACGCCATTCACACGCACTTCTCCGCGAGTCGGAGCTAACAGCCGGTTAACAAGCTTCAGCGTGGTAGTTTTCCCGGAGCCACTGCGCCCGAGCAAAACCAGAGTCTCGCCGCGTTGCACTTGCAGATTCAACCCTGAGAGCAACTGCTGGCCGGTGGGCAGCGCGTAGTCTACGTTGCGGAATTCGATTACCGGATCGTTGGCGGACGTTCGTTCCATGTTTCTGTTAAGCCAAGTTTCTGTTAAACCAATGCTGTTAAATGTCTTCTCGGACCCTGTTCTCTTGAAGCATGTACTGTCGAAGCATGTTCCCAAGCATACCGGAGTTCCCAAGCCTGGCGCAGATAAAGCCCCTGCTGCCCGAGTGCGATGGGCATCCAGAGAGCTAATAGACGATCAGACAGTCTGCCGCTACGATTCTTAATGAGACGTGTGGAAATTCCTTTCGGCTATGGGTGTGTCTGTTTTGCATAAATCTGTCGGTTGGATGATGGTGATCCTGTGCCCGCTTTCGCTCACGGCGGCGGACACGGGCTCCGCCGTATTGCATAGTGAGGGCGGGGTTTGGGTCAATGGCTTCGAGATTTCGGGATCCACGGTGGTCTTCTCGGGAGACCTGCTCGAGACCAAACCGGGATTTTCCGCCAATATCGACGCCGAGGGGTCGTCCGTAGCGATTCAGCCGGAATCAGTTGTGAAGTTCCAAGGCACTTTCCTGAGCCTGGAGCACGGAAGTGTGTCGGTGGGAACATCGACTTCGATGAGCGTGCATGTGAGTTGCATCAAGGTAGAGCCGGTTTCGAGCTAGCGTACGCAATACGATGTGGCCGACATCAGCGGCGCGGTGCGGGTTGCAGCACACAAGAATGACGCTTAAGCACTGTGCCCTGCCTCATGGCTTCGCAACATCTTTCGAGGGGGTCGGCTCTACAGATAAGCAGAGTACGATAGCTCCGCTGCGAATCTTCCGAGACCTTCGGTGCATTCGCCATCCGCAAAACCTGAGCAATATCTCCGAATGGGGCGTATACTGGAGACCTTGACCTCGAAGACATCCTGACAGCACGTTACGCCTTCGCGATTGAGAAATTCCTGAAAGGCGAGTAACGTGTTGGGCCTGAAGTTTGGAAGTCAGTTCCTTTAATCCCAAAACATCGACTGAAGAAAACGGCCGTGCGGTGCGGCCGATTGGACGAAATCGCTGGTAGTGGGAATCTGCAGAAGAGAGATTTAATCAGTTCACAAAGGCAGGAGATCAGTATGTCTGGAATCAACGGCGATAAAGCCAGATTCAACCGGAGGCGCCGGCAAAAGATCAGCCGCCGCCAGAGCAACGAAACGATGTTGAAGGCCCTGGCTGAGAAAAACCTGGTGGCCCCGGCGAAGGCGGCGAATCTCAAGGAGAAAGTGGCATGACCACGCCCGTCATAGCGTTGCCCCTTTCGATTCCGGATGGCAGTGTCGCGATCTCGAAAAAGAAGCGCGTTCTCCTGCTGGATACTTCGCAGACGAAGCGCGACTTGCGGGCCGACATGATGCGACAGCGTGGCATCGAGGTGGATTGCGCAGCCGATGTGCTCGAGGCGCGGTGCTGGTGGCGAGCCGACTTGTACAATCTGGTGCTGATCAACGTGGCCGGAGAGACCGACAGCCGGGACAAGTTCTGCAGTGATATGCGGAGTGCGGTTCCTCCCCAGAGGATTGCATTTTTCGTGGGTGGGCCCGAGTATCTCTCAGCGGCGCCCCATTCTGACCAGGCGCCGCCGGAGCCGGACGCAGATGCACTGCACAAGGAGATGGTCGCAGCGCTCCTCGCCCAACCTTCAGGCAGTTCATCGCAGCGTTGGGGAATCCTCGAAGCCTGCCGGAAGATTTCCAGCGTGCGCTCGGTGAGCGAAGCCCGTTCGCGGGCGATACGGGAGACCCCCAGACCTTCACGGTGGGCAGAAGCGATCGAGCAGCATTCGGCGCGTGAAATCGCCCCACTTCAGCCGTCGTTTGCAACCGCACTAGCAGCAGAAAGAGAAGAACTCCTATGAAGAATCTTTATGTCGGCAACTTACCCCATAGCACGACCGAACCAGAACTTCGCACCCTGTTTGAAGTGCATGGCGCGGTGGAACGTGTCAGCATCGTTACCGACCGCGAAACCGGCCGTGCCCGGGGCTTCGCCTTTGTCGAAATGACCAACCCGGCGGAAGCGGATAAGGCAGTCGCGGCGTTGAATGGAACCGAACTGGCGGGGCGGGCACTAAAGATCAACGAGGCGAAACCGAAGACCGCTTCACCGCGAGGCGGTGGAGGAGGACAGCGCTTCGGCGGTGGCGGCGGCCGCGACGACTATCAGGGTCACGCGCGCCAGCCTCGCGAACCCCGCTGGTAGCGGCGTACCCTCCCCCGCGGACGCGTTACTGATGTCTTGACCGAAGCGCAAAGGGCCAGCCGCTTTTGCCAAAATTGACGATTGGAGATTGCGTATGCCAGGACGAGGTCGATCGAGCTTTACCAAACGCCAGAAAGAACACACGCGCCAGCAAAAACAGCGCGACAAGGCCGAACGCCGCATCCAGCGTAAGGACGAGCCTACGGGAACGCCGGGCGATTCCAGCGAACTGGATTTGGACGAGTTGCAAAGGCACGCGGCCGAGCAAGCTGCCCTGTTTCAAATGGGAGATGACGACCGCGACATTTCCAGTATTCCCCGCGAACGTAGTCCGGAAAAAACGGAACCGTAAAGTCTGGAGATCACGATCCAAAAAAGAGGAGAGCGTCTCAGGACGCGCCTTTTTGGTTGACTGCGCTTCTTTATCTGCAGTTAGGCAAATTTCAAGCAAATACTTCTAAGCAAAAACTTCGCCGGGCAGCCGGGTCAGCGTGCGGCTGGCCAGCGTGTTCTGCACGATATGCTCGGAGCGCTCGGCATTGGCCCAATCCACCTGCTTGCGCTCGATTTTCAGCTTCAATGCGCGCTCGATGTGGCGAAGTTCGATAACCTCGCCGCCCGCCACTAAACTTGTGGCCAGTCCTTCCGATCCGGCGCGGCCCGTCCTTCCCACGCGATGGATGAAATCCTCGGCCATCTTGGGCAGGTCGTAGTTGATGACATGCGCGACATCATCGATGTGCAGGCCACGGGCGGCCACGTCGGTCGCGACCAGCACCTGAAAGCGTCCCTGCTGAAATCCAGCGAGGGCCGCGTTGCGCTGCGACTGGGAACGATCGCCATGAATCATGGTCGCGGAAAAACCCTCACGCGCCAGTTCCTTGGAGAGCCGTTCGGTGCCGCGCTTGGTGCGGGCGAAGATGAGTGTCTGTCCTTTTTCGGCATAGAGCAGTTGCCGCAGCACGTCTGGTTTTTCGGCCGGGCGCACTTCGTAGGCTTGCAGCCGGACACTCTCGACCGGCTTGAGCACGGAACCGATCGCTACCCGAATGGGATCGCGCATGGCGTCGTTCACGAGGCCGGAGACGGATTGCTCGAGCGTGGCCGAGAAGCACAGCGTTTGCCGGCGTTGCGGCAAGATCGCCAGAATGCGCCGGATAGCGGGTAGAAAACCCATGTCGAGCATGCGGTCGGCTTCGTCGAGCACCAGGATTTTGACGTCGCGCAGGTCGATCAGCTTGCGAGTGATGAAATCCTGCAAGCGGCCGGGGGTTGCGACCACCAGGCTCGCGCCGGAGCGTACAGCTTGAATCTGTGTTTTTTCGGAGACGCCTCCGATTACCAGCGCCGCCTTCGATAGTTGCCGGCCGCGCAGTTTTTCGTACTCCTCATTGACCTGGATCGCCAGTTCGCGTGTGGGCAGCAAAACCAGCACGCGCACTCTCTCCGATGGCTCGCGCTGCAGCATTTCGATAATCGGAATCAGAAATGCGAGAGTCTTGCCGGTCCCGGTCTGCGCCGTCGCCAGCACGTCTTTGCCTTCAAGGGCGCAAGGAATAGCCTGCGCCTGAATTGGCGTAGGAGTGATGAATTGAGCATTCGCCAGCCTCTGCTGCAAAGCAGAAGATAGCGGTAGTTCGGTAAAGCTTGTCATTCGTAATTGTTCTTTCTGGAGGGGCCTGATGTTACACACGTAGCGTGAGTTCCCATGCCGCTCTTAGGTTTTGATTTACGCTGATTAAACGGCGGGCAGGAAAAGCGGAGATGAATCTTGATCCAACAGGATCACCGCGTCACGAGCAAACCGTGGCAGTAGCGCTGAAAGTCATTATAGCACAAGATTCGGTGCAGCGGCCTGGGGACAAGAACCAGAAGTAGTAATCGATAGGAACGGCGCAAGTGACTGAAAGGATTGGGGGCCCCGGGCGGAGTCGAACCGCCGACCAACGGTTTAGGAAACCGCTGCTCTATCCAACTGAGCTACGGGGCCGCTATTTATTTTCTATAACTTAGCGAGTTTATCTCGACATCTGTTGCATACTGTTGCATAATGACGGTCACAGAGGCGTTATGACCAATCAAATCACACTGCCACTGCCCAAGGCCGAGCGCTACCAGGGCGGCTATGTCTATGAGGCACATAATGCGTTCCATGTTCGCTACTACGTGACTGAGATTGTAGACGGCTCTCCGGCGCGCGTGCAACGTTCTAAGAAGCTGTGCGAGAAGAACCGCAAAGCGGGCTATGGCTCTAAATCGGCAAAGGCCGTCTTGGAACTAGCTGAAGATCAGATGCGCACGGTCAATGCTGCTAAGGCCCCCACTGCAGCTGATACGCTTGTGACGGAGTTCTGGGAAAAAGTCTATCTGCCATACTGCAAGACAGGGTGGAAAGGCACGGGAATGCGTGCCCGGACTCTCTACGGCTACAAGCAAGTTTGGAGCCAGCAACTCAAGCCGCATTTCGGCACCATCACACTGCAGAAATACACAGCGGACATGGCGCGGCGTTTCCTCTCCAGCCTGAAGACGACACAAGGCAAGAATACTCTCAAGCACATTCGCGCGCTGGCCTCTGCGATGTTTAGTGAAGCCATCGAACGCGGTTTAGTCAATGCAAATCCTTGGTCCGTCAAAATTCCGAAAGACTGCAAGGAAACAGAGCCCACGGCACACTACACGATGGAAGAGGCTGAGAACCTAATCAGCGCTCTGGTGGATCACGTAGACGCGCAGCTAGTGCTCGCGCTGTCCTGCTTCCTTGGTCTGGGGCCTGCAGAAATCTCGGGGCTGCAATGGGGTGATGTAGAGGCCGATTGGATTCATATCCGGCGCAACAATCCGGCGCAAGGGGCTGTAGGCCTGCCAAAGACGCGCGATCGGGCGCGATCTCTTCCCATCTTGGATCAAGTCCGCGTGCCTCTGGAATTGTGGCGCGCGAAAGTGGAGAATCCGAAGGGTGAGAATTGGCTGATTACCGATCTACACAATTTGATCGGGCGAGTCATCAAACCACACGTAAAGGGCGCCAGTGAGTGTGTCCGCTGCAAAAAGACTCCGCAGGCTTCGGGCCTGAAGTGGAAGGGCCTTTATGCCGGGCGCAGAGGCGCAATCACTGCTGTGATTGAAGCCACGGGCGGAAACTACGCGGTCGGGCAGGCCCTGGCGGGGCACAAGAGCCTGACCACCACACTCAATGTCTACAAGAAACAGATTACGCAACAGGGTTTGTCATCTGGAATGCAGACGTTTCAGAAGGCACTCAATGGGGGCAGCCACTAGCGGGGCCTTCCCATAGCGTTTCCCCCATCGCGCTTTGAGCCCCCTTGGGTATGGTTCACGGTAAGAAGACGGTAAATGTATTCGCCCGACCTTCACAGGGTCAATGAGTGTTAACGCCAGGTTACGACAAATTGACGTGGCACGTCCAAAGTGTGTAGGTTTGGTGGTGGTGTCGTATGAAGAACTTCGTGTTAGGCGTGATCGTGGGGATTGTAATTGCGCTGTGCGGCTATAAGCCCTATCAGATTGAGATGGAGTATCGGCACAATATCGCCACTGGCGCGAATGCACAAGGGCCTGTCAATTGCATCACCGGTGTGGACGTTATTGGCGGCGTGGCCGAATTGAAAGTCCGGCAGCGCGATGGCAAAATCATCTCAATTTCGAAGGGAAAATAGTGTCATTTCCCATCACTTTGGATTCGTGGGGAAGCGGTCTTCCTTCTTCGCAACCAGCCCGTTTAATTCTTCCACCAACTTCGTGAACATCTCGTGATCCTTTTCCTGTTGGATGCGGAGTACCAGCCAATTCATGCGTTTCTTTGGCAAATCTTCGCGCCCTGTACTCTTGACGGCGCACGCAGGATGAATGGGTTGACCATTTTCGTTGAACTCGCAGGATTCTAGCTCGATAGGATCACCACACACAAAGCAAATCACGCCAATGGACTTCGTTTTGTTTTCCATGGGGGGACCGCCTGGAAACAGATTTAGCCCCAGTCTACCACTGTGCGGTAGCGGACACATACTCATTAGTCCCTTTGGCAGGCCAGGCGCGGCGACGGTCTGGAGACTGCTGTGCGGTTGCGGCTCCAGTGCCTCCCCTACCCGTCCGCTCTCTCAATCAACGTGACCCTCAACCGCGTCTGTCTGTAGGGCGCACTACAGAGACGATTGCAGGTCCTGGCATACACTGTCCGCCATGCTTTCCCCCGACGACATCGCAAGGAAAAAAGCGGACATAGCGATACTCGAAAAAGCCCGTGATAACTGCTTCGACACCGGACTCCGCCAAGTGATAGACGCTTGGATCAAGGACGCGGAGAAGAAAATGGCAGCGGAAGCGGAGAAAGATTCCTAATAGTACGCCTTGAATCGCTGGACTAGAATTTATCGCTTCGCGTCGTGCTCGCTGAGAATAACGTGGATCTTGGAAATGCGCTGTGTTCGGAGGTCGAAGACTTTAATCTCTTGTTGGCTCATACGAACGAACACTTCGAGCAGGCGGGCATCGGATTGTTGCTTTGTGAGGGCGGCTAGCTCATCGCTCAAGTCTTTGAGTTGCTGTGCGTCGAGCCTGCCTTGCCGTTCCACGAACTCGTTCTCACGAAGCGAAATAATATGCTGCCAACCGGGAAACGCTGGACCGGGAACCGCACGTCCCCCTCACGCTCCAGCATCCCCGGATTGGCGAGGGAGATTATAACGCGGGCCAACTATTTTGAAACTTCACCACCGGCAATTAGCTTCTTTTTTTCTTCCTCGATCCAAGCTTTTATCCGATCCTGAATACCGCCATCAGTACATTCCTTCAGGGCCTTTTCCAATCTCTCAATCTCGGCCCTGATGATCGCCACCTCTCCCCGTGAAAGCATGACGAGCCCCCCATTCTTGGTTGTCATCTTGCACGTCCTCACTGCGTATGGATTATACCCTACTGAATCACTAGACAACGGCAGAATTGTCACTGCAAGAACGATGAGCAAAACAGAGATGAGCAAAACAGAGCAGTAAAGCCTTATCACCTTCCGCCATACTTAGTGGAGATTCTCCCACTGGAGGGACTATGTTAGGTTACGGTTTGTTGGGAACGGTGGTCGTGATTGCGATAATTGTGGTGATTGTCCGCGCTTTATGAACTTCTCTGGATGTGCGAAATGCGCGTCCAGGTGGTCTGTCTTTTTCTCAATCAAGGGTCACGGTAACCATCTTAGGAGCGCCCGGACGATGGCAAACTTCTTTTTCACTGGCGGCAGCGGAGGTCAACGGGCGATCAACCTGGACCAAGTTCGCGAAGTAAGCCAAGACACAACGACAGGCAGGATCAGCATCTCCTTCCAGCCCGAGCATACAATCGCACTCGATGGGGAAGTGGGGAAGCAGTTCATGGACGTGCTAGGCGGACTGAAGTCCGAGGCCAAGGCGTTAGCACACGGGGCTGTGAAGCGTAGCAGCCGGACGCAGGCCACACCGAAGAAGCGCTCCACTACCGCTGAAACTTGCTATCAATCTTCCGCATAATTTCCTCCGCCCATTGTATGGATGCGGATATTAGCTTGTCCGTCCTTGGGCTCCCCTGTGGGCCTCCGAACAGATCATCGGCTCTTTCCATGCGCATGCTGGTAAGAATCACCGCCATGATGCCGATTACGCGCTTGCGGTTTTTGCCGTTTGAAATTTTTCACAGGGTAGCAACCGATTCTGTTCTGTGAGAAACCAACAGGCATGTCAAAACGACAGAGGCGGATTCCCAAGATTGGTGACCTTGTAGCGGCAAAGGGAGAGACGGGTGCGTTTCTCGTGTATGGGATCGATAGCAGCCTTCGGTGCGCTGAAATAAAGCAGATCGGGCACGAGTTCGCACTCAGTAGTATCCGTTGGGAGGTGTTAACTTTCCTTGACGAACTAGACGGAAGTCAAGCTGCTGCACCGGATCGTGAGAGAAGCCACAAAGGAAAACTCTAGATCATCCTGCGCGGAAAAACGCGCAGGTTCATAGAGCGCGGGCAACCAGCAGAAGCACTACGAAAGCGACAATCGTTCCCAACAAACTGAAACCTAGCATAGTCCTCCTCTCACAACTACACTTCCCATCAACGCCCTAGGCGTCGTACGAGATCGGGATATCTGAGATCGGGACATGCGGTGCCGGATGGCACTTGAGGCAAACCGGAAGGATCACTCCCCAGCTTTGTCCATTGTAGAAAAATGTCGTGTCCTGTCGTGTCATGGTCGATCCACAGGGACAGCGCGTGTTCCTCGTTGGGAAGACTTGGCAGATTCCAGAAATTCCAAGATTGATTCATACGCAGAGTCAAGGACCATAGCGGGGCCTCCATTCTCACCCGCTGAATAGCGCGCCTGCTTTGTGCGTTCTGAGCAATACTGCTCACAGGTCAGCAAAGCACTACTTGGCACAGAAAAACGCCCCGACGCTTAAAGCCGGGGCGCTTATTCCCTTACACTGCTTATCACCAAGAGAGCTGCTTAGGAAGCACGCCGCTTCTGATCTTCTGGCTTCTCTTGCCCTGGCTGCTGAGGGTCACTGCCCTGCGATGGATTCTTCTTGGTGATGTCCTGGGGACGGTTGCCCTGATTTTCCGTTGAAGGGTTGGTCTTCTTATCCGAATTGTCCACCCTTCCGGTTGGGTTCTGCTTGCCTTGCTGCTGCTTCGGATCGCTTTCAGTCTCGTTACTCATGTCGCTCCTTCTAAACATATCAGTGATTCGGGTGCCTCCCAGGGGAGGGTCATGTTGTCATACAAAAAAGGCATCGTCGTTACAGTGCGTTGAAGACGGGGCGGTCGTGAGGGTCCGAATGTCGGTTACCCGACACTAACCCATGACCGCCCTAAAGGGCCGTCCGCATTCTTCGGGGACTGCCCACGTTAAAGCAGATGCTAGCCTATCGCTCCGACAATCCTGTGGCTGGTCAAAGTTGCTCACTTTTCAAAACAACGAGTGGTTGTCTGCTATGATCCTCAACCGTGAGGGGGAACGATCCAATGGGGAACGTGTCGAAGATTGTTAAGCAGATGAAGAAGGAACGAGAAAAGGTGGAGAAGCAGTTATCAGCATTGAATTTGGCCCTGTCTGCTTTTGTTGGGTCGTATTACGGCAATGGGGCGAAACCACCCAAGAAACGAACGATGTCGGCGGCAGGACGTAAGAGAATCGCAGCGGCGCAGCGTGCGCGGTGGGCGAAGATTAAGGCGAAGAAGAAAGCGGCGTAGGATCTTCCCAGCAGAGGCACGGAGAGGCGGACTCCTGGATCAATGAGTGTAATGACGGTTTTGCGACAGTTACCGCTCATGCTCCGTGATAGATGCCGTCATGCGCCAGATGCTGGATGGCATAAAGCAAGACCGGATCGCTTAGATTCTTCAGGGAGATGAGCCCGCGCATGGATCTGGCTGCGCGCGAATTTCGCCCAAGACATGGCCGGGATGCGTTTTCCCAATTTTGAACAATGCTCGGTCTGGCTCCTTCATGCGCACATGGGTCAGCTCCGCTCGCATCCCTTTTCCTTTGGTCTGACTTTGGTCGATGTAAACAAGATCCATCTTCAGATCGTCTGACATCCACAACTCTCTAAAGTCACCCTCGTCAGCGTGAGCAAACCACCAGCGCTGGCCGTGTGCTCGAATCCCCTCGATCTCCTGATAGCCGAGATCCAACACCTTTCCCACCGGTGGGTGGAGATGGAAGGCTTATCCCTGAATGAGATTGCCGCAAGGTGTGGCATTGCCAACCGTGATGGACCAAGATTCTAGGGGTGTTCTCCTTGGCGCGGGCTCCGGCTTAGATGCTGGATGCCCCCACTGCTTTCTAACTTGTGTAAGTCAAGATCAATTAAAACACTTTAGAACCTGTTACAAAACCTCCCGTAACAAGAAAGCCGCTCCGGGAAAGGCGGCTTCTTACTCTTGTTTCGACCGGCCTCAACGTTCACGGAGTGACCGTGAAAGTGTTGCAGGTGGTGAACGTTCCTCCTGCTGTCGTGATCTCGATGTGACCGGTCTTTGCTCCCGCGGGTACGGTGGCGCGTAGCTCCGTGTTCGATACCACGGTGAAACTGGTTGCCGACACCCCATCAAAGCTGACGGCCGTGGTTTGCTTCAAGGACATTCCGTGGATAGTCAGCACAGTCCCCACCGGGCCATTGTTCGGCACGAAGAGCTGAGTTGTTGGCGGCACACGGAAAACTCTGTTGCTGGTCAGCGTACCGGTGTGCTCGGTGACAGTGATATTGCCGGTGGTTGCTCCAGCAGGAACCTTGGCCATCAGGAAAGTGTCGGATTCGACCGTGAAGCTGGCGGGAGTTCCGTTGAAGGAAACGCTTGTAGTTCCCGTGAATCCTTGTCCGAGAATCTGCACGACGCCTCCGACCGGACGAGCCGCAGGCAGGAAAGTCACGAACGGGCCCAGACCCACGTCAAAACTCTAAAACACACCCCTGTCATAGGCGCCGCCGACGGCGTTGGTGCCATACAGCAGGCCATTGGTGTGCTGGAAGGGCGTGTCCTGGGGGCTGCCGCCGATACCCCACGACTCAAAGTCAGTACCCGTGGAACTGACGCGGAAGATAGACTGCCCTACGGAAGTCGTGCCGTAGAAATTCCCGTCGGTTGCCTGCATCAAGGTCGAGCCCGAGTCGCCCCCTGCGTTACCCAAATTTTGAAGAACCGTGAGCTTGCGGGTCGTGTACGCGAACTTGAACGCGACTCCCGAAGAGCCCGCAGGCGCTCCGCAAGTGGTGCCATAGAGGTTGCCATCGCTTCCCTGGGTCAAACCACCGATCGGATACCCGGGCACTTTGCCGGATTCAGGATCAAAGTTGTATAACACTTCGAACTCCCCCGAGGCGGTGATTCTGAAAATGGTGCCCGCGCCGCTGGTGCCGCCATAGAACGTGGTTCCGTAGAAGTCACCGTCAGCCGCTTGCATCAGAGGAGCCAGGGGATTCGCTCCGTCGGTATTGGCAAAGGTGTGAAGCGTCTTGAACGCGCCGGATGGGGTGATCCTGTACACGGAGCCGTATTGTCCGGCTGTCAGCCCTTCTCCGCCCGCACCAGTAGTCCCGTAGAAATTGCCATCGAGGCCCTCGATGGGGGGGTGCAGTGGGATTCGCGCCGTCGGGCCCGTTGGTGAAGGAATACAAGGTGGTAAGGCTACCCCCAGGTGTGATCCTGAAGATCCTCCCATACGGGAAGGAAACCTCGGAGGGGGTTGCGCCGTAAAAATTGCCGTCGGTGGCCAAAGTCAGACCGCCATTACCCGTCCTTCCCGTCAGATCGAAACTGTATAGCACCGTTACCGTTCCCTCGGGGGTGATCTTGAACACATCGCCGCCGCCCCCGGTCCAGAATTGCGGGGTGGTGCTGTACATGTTTCCGTCGTGGCCCTGCGCTATGACGCCGGACCACACCGGGTCGTTGGGGTCAGCGCTGCTGGCTCCCATATCGTACAAGTCGGTGTAGGTCTGAGCGGTTGACGCGGTCGTTGCGGCCACGCAGAATACAAAGAGGATGCAGGCCATCTTCGCTAAGCTAGATTTCCCCACGCTGCATGCTTTCCGGCCTTGCGTGGGTACGAGAACAAAGGGCCCAAGAGCTTCTAATTTCGTCATTGGAATCCTCCGTCGCCCGAGCTTAGGCAATCCCGTCGCAAACCTCAGGAGAGATCGCGCACGGTTGGGCTGGGAACCGCGAGTGGGGAGACGATGCGTCCAGTGCCGACCAGCGCAATTGTCCTCCCGGACCAGGGGGCTGTCAAGGTGCAGACCTAGTATGGCGCGCCAGCCGCAGCCAGGTTCCTATTGGATCAAATGGGGTTCGCCCGGTCTTTTACTGTCCCATCGAATGTCTATCAAATCGGTAGACTTGTTGCATACTGCGTTGCATAAAGGCTCCAGAAAGGCCCTATTTTGCCCTGAATATGCAAGCGTGTGCGGGCTGTAACTGATTGAAAAGACTGTAAATTACTGATAGCCCTCCCGATTAGGAAACCGCTGCTCTATCCAACTGAGCTACGGGGCCGCGGACCCGAACTGATTATCTCACGCTAGTTCACCGAACCAGGCACTGCGCCGGTGCCCGATTTGGGGTCCCGCTTTGCGGAAGCCTTCGGCGGCAATCTCACATGAACGCTTCGCACAGACAGAAAAATAGCCAGTGCTGGGATCAGCACTGGCTGAATGCGCTTGCGAACTAACCGGTTCAGCATCCTTTGGGCTCGCTTTCGGGCTTAGGCGGGGGGCTTGCCTTTTGCGGCTTCGGCGCTGGAGCACTGCGGGCTGGCTTGGGCGCGCTTTCTTTCGGAGCACTCTCCTTAGGCGCTGCCGCCTTGCCCTCCGGCTTGGGTGCGGCGCTGTGGCTCGGCTTGGCGGCGCTCTCTTTTGGGGCACTCTCCTTAGGCGCCGGCTTGCTCTCCGGCTTGGGTGCGGCGCTGTGGCTCGGCTTGGCGGCGCTCTCTTTCGGGGCACTCTCCTTAGGCGCTACCGGCTTGCTCTCCGGCTTGGGTGCAGCGCTGTGGCTCGGCTTCGGAGCACTTTCTTTCGGGGCGCTCTCCTTGGCCGTGGGACGCGGTTTGCTCTCGGCGTGCGATTCGCCGGCTGCAGCAGTCTTCGGTTCACGCGGGGGGGTCGAGGCATGCGAACTCGGAGTGGCCGACTTAGCCGGATGAGTCTCATTCGCACGGACCGACTTCTCCTTATTCGCGTTCTCAGTGCGGCTGCTGTTGGACGCACTGCCTCTGGCCGGCGAGGTAGAGAGCCGGCGGGCGGTCTCCGACGTCCTGGGGCTAGTGGAACGATTGCCGGCTGGTCCTGACGCGTGCGCCTCCTTGGGCGACATCGCGGGGGCATGATACGGAGCTCCGGCTTTAGCGGCTACTACGCCGCGTCCGCTGAATACGCCTGGTTTTGCCGTGGCGGCCACGGCGGGTGCGCCGTGATTATTCGACGCGAACAAGGCCTTGTTCTGGCTGGCAGCGTGTTCCTGCCGAACCTGTGCTGCGACCGCAGGCGTATGCTTTTCGCGAGAATAGGCTTCTTCTTCTGCGGTCGGGCGGGCCGCGACGCCGCCTTCGCCGCCGTTGAAGGCGACATGGGATTCATTGTTGACGATGACCGTCTTGTTAACGTAAACGTTGGTGATCTGGGTTGTATTCACATGCATAACGGCGGTGTTGTAGAAGAAAGCGCCGCCGCGCCATTCGCCGCCGCCGAAACCGACGCCGCCG
>Ga0209420_1000980_pt1 | contig 14076 bp, 15 predicted proteins | sample BlaSpr_A8_OM1_O1_FD_187972 | JGI IMG/M metagenome (GOLD analysis project Ga0209420, IMG submission 187972) | Forest soil microbial communities from Thunder Bay, Ontario, Canada - Black Spruce, Ontario site 2_A8_OM1_O1 (SPAdes) (version 2) | ecosystem: Environmental > Terrestrial > Soil > Boreal... | reverse complement strand
GCTCGGCCGTGCCGCCGACCTCATCCTGCCCGACACCGGCCTCCAAACCGGCGACATCATTCACGCCCTCAACACCACTCATATCGCGTCCATGGACACGCTGCGCGCCACCCTCCTCACGTTGAAGAGGGGCGATCCCGTAGTCCTCCAAGTCGAACGCTCCGACGGCCTAACCTACCTGAGTTTCGAAATGGAATAACATCGAGGGACTCTTGCATTCTCCGCAAGGGTGGGAAAATTCGCGAGCGTACAGCGAAGGCAGAAGACCGAGCGATCCGAATATCGCTCCCGCCCGATCTTCACACCAAACGAATTTACCGTAAAATGTTCCCAGGCGCCCGTAGCTCAACTGGATAGAGCATCTGCCTTCGGAGCAGAGGGTTGGGAGTTCGAGTCTCTCCGGGCGCACCAGATTTTTTGCCAGCGCAAAGGCTCTAGAACGCGCCGCCGCCGCCGCCACCGAAGCCGCCGCCGGAAAATCCTCCACCACCGCCGAAGCCGCCTCCACCGCCCCATCCCGATCCCGAAGAACTGGCCCGCGGCGCCGACACGAATACCTGATGCATATCCGTCGCCATGCCATGCATCGACGACGAGAAGAAGATGGGATTGAACCCCATACCGTAGCCGTATCCCGGTCCGACGTACCAGTTCGGCGGATCTTTTATGATGCCGGAGAAGGCCTGTGCCCAGTGGTGTTCTACGCCGAGAGCCATGGCGTATGGCAAGAATTTCTCGAAAGCGTTGGGCGGCATCGTCTTGAGGCGCTCGGCGTCGACTCGGTTCATGAATTCCTGGAACCCGAGCACGGCGGTGTGAATGCGGGAGCCTTTCAGTGTCTTCGCCGTCATCTCGCGAGCAAAGAGCCACCAGATCACGGCGGCGATCACCAGACAGACGATCACTACCGGGATAGAACTGAAGAAATCTGCCCATCGCATGTACTGGAAGACGGCGAACGGGACGAGGATGCAGAAAGCTGCTCCGGCGCTGTAGCCGTTTGCGGACTCGGGATCGAGCCGGTAAATTCCTTTCTGCTTGAGCGCGGACATGATGTCGGTGCGAATTACGGGCACGGCGGTGTAGAAGCGGTTCTTTAAACTGGAAAGGCGGATGTCGGACACGCCATCCTGGAAAATGTTTGTCAGCATCACGCTCTCGTGCGGCGCCAGGTTCTCGTCTGTCCATTGAGACATGGGCTTCAGCAGGTGGAAGATGTAATCCTTATTGTGGAAGAGGAGACCTTTTTCATCGGTCTCTTCAATCTTAAGAAAGCCGCGCACGGCAAGATCGACAATGGTCGATGTAATGTCGCGGGGATGAATGCGGTCGTCCAGCAAGGTTCCGGCTTCCGCGGGAGAAATTCCCGCCGGAGGTTCGTACATGGGCGCGACCGACATGCCGGGGCCGGTATCGCGGCCTTTATACCACCACAGCGGGAGCATCACGGCGAGCGTTACCAGCGGCAGAAAAACTGCGGGATTGCCGCCGATGAACCACAACAGCTTGGTGAGCCGTCCGGGTTCTTTCAGAATACCTTTGGGTATGTAAACGTCAATGGTCAGGCCGCCGCGCATGGGCAGGGGATTATTGGTTTCGAACTCGGCAGTCGAGCCCTCGACTTTTGCGGTGGCGTCGCGCTCGGTCGAGTGGTAGACGCCGGTGAAGGCTTGTGCGCGCAGTGATTCGTTGGCAGCCTCCGGGAAGTGCACGCCGGCAGCGGCCCGATCGATGGGCACGGGCCAGTCGTTGCCCGTCACGTTCCAGTAGAACTCGTCATAGCTGTCGAAAAAGCGCGTGGCGTTGCGCACGCGATAGGCGATCTCCACGGTGCGCGTGGCATCGACAGCGTCCGGGATGTAGATTTTGAGATCGCGGTACGCGCCGGACGTCGACGAGTCGTATTTAAGCTTGGCGCCATTTTCGCCGGTGATGCTGGTGACATCGATGAAGAGCTGGTAGTTGGTTCCGTTCGGTCCGGGATATTCGATGGGAATCGTCCGGTGAATGCCGTGCCACTCGCCGACGAATTTCAGAGTGACGGTCTCGTTGACCAGAGCGCTGCCGTCAGGGTTGACGGTGATGGTGTCCTGAAAGTCGGAGACGCGCCAGGATTTTGCGGCAGCAGGAACAGCAAAGATGGTGACCAGCAGCAGGGCTGGATATAGAGAGCGGCCAGCGCCGCGGAAGAGTGTGCGTGAGACTTTCAGTCGTCCCTCCGGGACTTGCTCCGTTTTCCCAATTTTTCCCAGCGCTGAAGGCGCTGGGCTATTATCGTGCGCCCCCTCCGGGGCGCCTGGTTGTAGCCCCAGCCGTGCGATCAGAACTTCACGGCCACTGGCTCGCGGTCGGCATCTGTGGTCTCGAAGAACTGGCGCGGCGTGAAGTTGAACATACCTGCGAGAATGTTCGTGGGGAAGACCTGAATCTTGGTGTTGAGGTCGCGCACTACGGCGTTGTAGTAGCGGCGCGAGTTCTGGATCGCGTCTTCGGTCTCGCTCAGAGATGCTTGCAGTTGGGTGAATTGTTCCGAGGCCTTCAACTCAGGATAATTCTCGGCCACGGCAAACAGGCTCTTCAGCGCTCCGGTGAGCTGATTCTCGGCCACGGCCTTGCCCTCGGGCGTGGTTGCCTGCATGGCCTGAGAGCGGAATTTGGCAATGTTTTCGAACGTACCTTTCTCGTGCGTGGCATAGCCTTTGACGGTCTCGACCAGGTTGGGGATGAGGTCGTGGCGGCGCTTGAGTTGCACATCAATGTCAGACCAGGCTGAGTCGCAGCGCACGCGCAGTTGCACCAGGCTGTTGTAACTGCCGACGAGCGTCACGGCGATCACCACCAGGATTACGAGAAAGATGATGCCGAACATGGGCGTCTCCTTTGGGAGTTGCGGGATTGTCGGAATCTTAATCCTTAAAACAATGGGACGTTAGCACAGCGACGGCGGGGGTGCAAACCAAGCCTGGCAGGGTTGTCTCGGTTTTTTCACGGCTCACAACAAGATAGTGAGCGCAATGGCGACGTTATGCCAGTCTGCCTCCAATTCTAGGATGTGTGCCATTCTCACTGCTCGATCTTCGTCCCCAACCCCGCATACAAATAGTTCTCCCCATACGCCTTCTTCAATCGCGCAAACGCCGGCTCACCTGTGCAATGTCCGGGCGCAATCCTCTGCACGTTCCACTTCGTCTTCAAGTTTTCCACCAGTACATCAATCTCCTCCACCGGCGTCGTCACCAGGTGCAATCCCCCAAACACAATCTCCGTTCTCGGATCGACGGTCCTCGCCGCCTCCAGAATCGCTTCAATCCCGGCGTGCGAGCACCCATCCACCAGCAGCAATCCGTTTGGTCTCTTGATCGCCAGCGTCAATTCCGGCAGCTCCAGTGTCCCTTTCTTCTGCGAAACCGTCCGCACCAGGAAAATCCCCGGCCATACTTCCTTCAGTTGATCCACTAACACAAAATTCCCCGTGTCATACAGCTGGCCGGATGTGAAATGTGCCGGATCCGTTCCCCCGAAATACCGCATCTTCGCGGGCAAGCTCTCATCTGCCCGCAAAAACGTCGCCGGAATCGGAGCCCCCCCAAATCCATTCGCCCCATCCGCGGGCACATACACAGTAACGTTCGGATTTACCTTCAGCACATATCTCAGCCCCGACGTGTGGTCCGCGTGCCGATGCGAGATCACAACGAAGTCAAGTTTCGTCAGATCGATGCCCAGCTCCTTCACGTTGTGTTCAAAAATCGTGGCATCATTCCCTGTATCGAACAAAATTCGCTTTCCGTTGTGCTCCACAAGAGCGGAAAATCCCCAATCCTTCGTCAGTTCCTTCGATTCCCCGAAGGCATCGTAGAGGATCGTCACTTTGTCCTGTGCCAGGCAGGGAACTGCCGCCACATACACCAGCAGAAACGTCAAAATCCTCAAAGCGTGGATTCGCATTGAACACCTCCAACCGGAATTTCGGAGCCAGTATAACAAGCTCGGTAGCTGCTGTAATCGCATTATAAAAGGGCGCCCCTGTTGGAGTAGGTTGTGATCATGACAGCACCACCTACGAAAAGGAGCACCCTTATAAACAGTGAAAAGTATATTGGGCCGACGTTCATCAAGCAACCATCTGCGTAGCGGTGATGGATCCTAAGGGCGAGGTAGTAATGGAATCCATCCTGGAAACGAAGGCCGCAACCATTCTGGAGTTGTTGGCAGGACTGCGTGGAACTTTGCCGGTGACCTTCGAAGCAGGCACCTGGCCGGCCTGGCTCTATGATCTGCTCAAGCCGCGTGTTGCCAACTTAATAGTGTGCAACCCGCGCAAGAACGCGCTGCTCAAACATGGCAACAAAAGCGACAAGATCGATGCTCGCAAACTTGCCAATCTATTGCGACTCAATGATCTCGAGCCGGTCTACCACGGCGAGAATGGGGTGCGCATGCTGCGGGAGCTCGCCCGCAGTTATCTGACGATCGTCAAAGATGTTTCCCGGGTGATGACTCGAGTGAAAGCAGTCGATCGTAGCTGGGCGATTCCCTGTAACGGAAATGCCGGAATTCAATTTCTTGTTTCATATGTGATTCGTCTTTAGTTTGGATGATTCAGATATTGGACATATCCCCACCCCAGATTTTATCTTTAAAGCATCATCTTCGGATCATCGAGGAAGGGATAGGCAAATGTCTTTCGCTCAGGAAAAATCCCAGCCGGCCGCCGAAATCAGCGTTCGCCAGTTTCAGGCGGGAGACGCCGCTGCATTCCGCAGGCTAAATGAGGAATGGATCACCCGCTTCTTCCGCATCGAGCCAAAAGAGGAGCTCATTCTGGCCAATCCGCAGAGAACGATTCTGGATACGTGCGGCAGGATTTTCTTCGCAACTGCCGGGGACCGCGCACTGATTCGTCTGAAGGACAAGGAATTTGAGGTGGCAAAGATGGCGGTCGAGCCGGCCTGCCAGGGAGCCGGCATCGGCCGCAGACTGCTTGGCGCGGTGATCGAAGAGGCGCGAGTTGCGGGCGCTCAAAGACTCTATCTGGAGACGAACCACGTGCTGCAGCCCGCGATCCGGCTGTATGAATCCCTGGGGTTCAAGCACATCGATCCGGACCGGGTGATTCCTTCCGCATATGCTCGTGCCGATGTGTACATGGAATTGATTCTGGGTTGAAGCGCGTTTCGGAAGCTTATTGCTGCGGGGCGAAGTAACCTTTGCGGGCGCGGACTTGCAGGTCTTTCTTCAGCGCGGAGATTTCGATGGAGCGGTAGCGGCCATCGGCGTCGAAGTCGGCGGGCTTGTAGCTGACGATGTACTGGCTGCGGAGTTCGTCTTCGATGGCGGCGAAGGAGCGGGTGATGTCTTTCATCTTGAACGGGAAGAAAGCGCGGCCGCCGGTGGCGGATGCGAGTTGTTCGAGAACTTTATCTCCGCGCAGGATCAAGCCGCTGTCGTCGGTGGAGATGGCATAGATGATGACTTCGGCGCGCTGCGCCATTTCGATGGCTTGCGCGCGGGAGTATTCGCTCTGGTTGTCCTCACCGTCGCTCACGATGACGATGGCCTTGCGCGCGGGATGTTCCGGACGATCCTTCAAGAATTTATCTTTGCAGGCGCGGTAGATGGCATCGTAGAGTGCGGTGCCGCCGCCATCGTGCAGCTTGTGCACGCCGGTGGAAAGCAGCTGCACGTTGTCGGTGAAGTCTTGCGTCATCTGGCTCTGGGTGTTGAAGCCGACCACAAAGGCTTTATCGAAGCCGGCGCGGACTGAGTGCGCCAGGAAGCTGGTGGCGGCTTCCTGCTCAAAATCAAAGCGGCCGTTGACCGATCCGCTTACGTCGATGAGCAGGCCGAGGTGCAAAGGCAGATCGGTTTCGCGGCGAAAATTGAGGATGGACTGCGGTGGCTTGTTGTCGTCGAGAATGGCGAAATCGTTTTGATTCAGGTCCCGCACGAACTTGCCGTGCTTGTCGGTGGCGATGAACAGCACGTTGACTTCATCGACCCGCTTCCGGATGGTGAAGCCGGCCTGGGGATCGTCGTCGGGCGTGGCAGCGGTGTTGTACGCGTTGAGGCTGACCGGGCTGGTGGCCACGACATCCGACTGGGCGAGGGCCGCTGGCGTCCAGACCAGAGCACATACGAAAGCACAGGACAAGCCGAAAGCCGCCGTCAGCGCCAGCAGACGGCGGGTGGTGTGCGTGTACTTCGTTCCCAAAGAATCCAAAATTTTCACTCCACCCCGGCCCAGACAGTACTTCCAATTGATTAGATGCACGCGGCGGGCCGAATGACTGGCGGCCATCCGCCTATGGTCTCACATGACTCTAGAGGGGCGTGAAGCGGAGTGCCAAGTTACAAAAGGAGCACGCGAAGGGTCATGGCCGCAAGGGCAGCAGGAGCCTAGGGTTAAGGGGCAATTGGGGAAGGTGCGACTTCCCAACTGAGGAAGTGCAACCCCCCGGAGGGTTTAAGATAGTGGCTCATTTTCTAAGGGAATGATTCAACAAGAGTCCGGAGGATTGATTGCCATGAACATACTTGCGGGGACGAAGAAAATTGCAGCATGGATTCTGACGCTTTCCGTGTGCGCGGCCCCGGCGTTCTCCGCCAATGACGAGCGTGAAGACGACCGGGTGAAGGACGCGGGAGAAGTCATCAAAGAAATCCTGAATATCCCCGACGACATTCCGCAAGGCTTGCTGGATAAGGCGGAGTGCCTGGTGATCCTGCCTTCAGTGAAAAAAGGCGCGTTCGGAGTAGGAGGCAGTTATGGCCGAGGCGTGATGGTTTGCCGCAGCGGTGCGCACTATACCGGCCCGTGGGGACCGCCGGCGCTGTATGCGCTGGAAGGGGTGAGCATCGGGTTCCAGTTGGGTGGCCAGGCCACGGATTTTGTTTTGCTGGTGATGAATCCCAAGGGAGCGCGTTCGCTGCTGTCGAGCAAAGTGAAGTTGGGAGCCGATGCGTCGGCCGCTGCTGGTCCCAAGGGCCGCACCGCCGAGGGCGCCACCGACATTGTGATGAATGCGGAGATTCTTTCTTACTCGCGCAACAAAGGCCTGTTTGCGGGAGTATCACTGGAGGGCTCAACTCTGCGATCTGATGGCAGCGCCAATGAAAAACTCTACGCGAAGAAGCTGGACGCGAAGGACATCATTGTCGATCACAAAGTTGCGGTTCCCCCTTGCGCTAGAGGTCTGGTCGCGCTGCTGGATGCGAAGTCACCAAAGAATTTGTCGGATCCGAAGTCACTGGAGTAGCTGGGACTGAGTAGCCGAGTCTGGGACCTTTTGTTTTGACAGGGCGCGGCTTCCGGCCGCGCCATAGCATCCTGTCTTTCAGGGACATTTCCGTTTCCGGTTCTCCATGGCCAGAAAGCGTGAAGACAATCCGATCGTTCGCTGTGCCTGGGCGAGCAGCGAATTGATGATTCGCTATCACGATGAAGAATGGGGTGTGCCGGCGCACGATGACGGCAGACTCTTCGAATTTCTCATCCTCGAAGGTGCGCAGGCTGGATTGAGCTGGGAGACGATTCTGAACAAGCGAAAGAACTATCGCGCGGCGTTTGATAGTTTCGATGCGTCACAGGTGGCGCGCTACGACCGCCGGAAAATGTCGCAGTTGATGAAAAATCCCGGCATCGTACGCAACCGGCTGAAGATCGCATCGACGGTGAAGAATGCCCAGGCATTGCTGCAGGTGCAGAAAGAATTCGGCAGCTTCGACCGCTACGTGTGGCAGTTTGTGGAAGGCCGGCCGCGGGTGAATTCATGGAGGGCGCGCGATCGAGTGCCGGCGCGCACTGCCGAGTCCGATGCCATGAGCAAAGCCCTGAAGAAGCGCGGCTTCAGCTTCGTGGGATCAACCATCTGCTACGCCTTCATGCAGGCCGTGGGCATGGTGAACGATCACGTCGTGCAATGCTTCCGGCACCGCGAAGTCAGCGCGGCAAAGTAGATTTCATGATCGGCCGAGCCAATGATGGACCGGATCAGATTCTGACTCACGGCAGTCGTTCCTTCATACCATCCCCGATTTCACCAGTTTTCGCGCCTGTGCTCGGCCTTTCAGACTTAGCACGCGGTATTGCTCGCCCGAGAGCTTGTGATAGTCAACAAAGAATTCTTCGAGTTCCTGAAGAAACTGCTTGCCTAGATCGCCAATGGTTTTGATGTCAGCCCAGCTGTGAGCATCCTTTTCGACCGCAATGATTCGATCGTTTCGGACCTTTTTCTTCTTGTCGCCCTGCTCGCCCTGGATAACGCCGATCGGCCGGCATTTGAGAACACATCCTGGAAAGGCGGGTTCATCCATCAGCACCAAGACGTCGACGGGATCACCGTCGTCGGCTTCGGTGGAGGGAACAAATCCGAAGTCGTAAGGAAATGCCATTCCCGCCGGCAAAACCTTCTTCAGTTCGAAAACGTGATCGTCAGCATTGAAGGCAAACTTGTTCCGGCTTCTTTTGGGCGTTTCGATGACAACCCGAAGCATTTGTTTGTCGCCCGAATCGAACGGCGTAAGTCGCGTGGGATCTGCAAGAGCGGCTTTCTTTTTTGCCATTAGGCCTCCGAGCTGCGCCCAACGTGGATGCCCCCACTTCAAATAGGGTTGCTGTCGTCGCGCCGGGCGGGAGAGTAGATTCGCAGTTCGCTACGTACTCGTTGAATGCCTCACGGGAAACTGCGTGTACAGAGTTTGAGTGGAAGCTGTACGGGCGATTCCCGATGTCTTTCCGTTCTCGGAGGGGTTACACACGATAGGGGTTCGCCACGGTCAATCCCATGAAACCTGCGTCTCGGCTTTCAAGGAACAATCCGGAACCGGCCAGTATCGCCGCCGCGAGCTTGGTGCCCGATCGCGGCACGATTTCCGTCCTCCGGCAGGCCGCGCGTGCGTGTACAGCCTGCGATCTTTGGAAAACGGCAACGCAGACGGTCTTCGGTGAAGGGGCCTGCAAGGTGGTAATCATGATCGTGGGCGAGCAGCCAGGGGACCAGGAAGATCGTGTCGGCCGACCCTTCGTGGGGCCGGCTGGAAAACTGCTCGATGAGGCATTGGCCGAGGTTGGCATTGATCGTGCGAAGGTTTATGTCACGAACGTCGTTAAACATTTCAAATGGTCTGCGTCGGAACGGGGCAAGAGGCGTATTCACAAGAAGCCGCGCCAGTTCGAGATTGAAGCTTGCTCTCCCTGGCTGGAAGCTGAACTTCGAGCAGTAAAGCCAAAGATTCTTGTGTGTATGGGAGCCACCGCCGCGCAAGCGCTTTTAGGAAAACAGTTCAGTGTGACTCGCTTGCATGGGCAGACTGTCGAATCTCCGCACGCTGCGTTTGCGATAGCAACATCCATCCTCGATATTGCGCGCGACCGATGCCGCGTCGCGTCAGCGGCAGATGGCCGAATTCATAAACGATTTGAGACAGGTGGCTCTTCTTGCGGCGAAGAAGCAAGCGGCATGACCACTATTTTCCACTGGAGGAAGCAATGAGCAAGCAATCTGCCGGATCCAAGGTTCGATATGCGGTAGTCGGACTGGGCCATATCGCGCAGGCAGCCGTCCTGCCCGCGTTCAAGAACGCGCGGAACTCGGAAATCGTTGCTCTGGTGTCGGGCGATCCGCGAAGTGTAGCTAATAGCTTTCATCAGATTGACTCCGGTGATCTGGTCGCGGGCGAGGGCGATCTTTTCGCGGGCGCCTGATTTTATGACTGCGCCTTCTTTGGAACTTTGGCGCCCTTCTTTCGCGCTTCGGAAAGGCCAATTGCAATCGCTTGCTTGCGGCTTTTCACCGTGCCGCCCTTGCCGCCTTTTCCCGAACGAAGTGTACCTTTCTTTTCGCGGCGAACCGCGCTTTCAACTGACTTACCGGCCGCTTTGCCGTACTTGCGGCCACTCGATTTCTTACGTGAACCAGTGCTTTTTCGGGCTGCCATTTCATCCTCCCAGAAACATGTTTGCGGCAAGCGTGCCGCTACCCACAACGCCAAACTACGATGCTGTGAAAAAGACTTGCGTTGCCGGGGGAATCCTCTCTGCTGTAAAAATCATGTACGTCTTATTCGCGGCAGAACTTCTTTCCCGTAAAACTCAATCACGCGCTTTTGATCCTCTTGACCAGAATGAATGTTCACGATGATTGCGCCGCTGTCGAACAGCCCGGTTATGGTTTTAGCGTGGACTGCGGGATCTGTGCCGACGGGCCAATCGCCATAGACCTTCTCCGACGGCACTTCGCTATCCGCGCGTTTGCTGAATTCCTCAACTACATGGCAACCGATCAACCGCTGGCCGCATTTAGCAATTCCCGGGCTGCTGTCAAACCTACGCGGCCGATGGTGCAACCAAAGGTACGGCGTAGTGTGATGAGGCTCGTTGTCTCAAAGGGGAGCAGCTATGGCAAGTCCCGCAAGTATCAAGAAACACCCGGTTCATCCGATGTTAGTGGCATTTCCCATCGGACTGTGGGTCTTTGCGCTGGTCTGCGATGTGGCGAGCGCAGCCGGTGGCAACAACGTGTGGCAGACGGTTGCCATTTACTGTATCGCCGCCGGAATCGTAGGCGCTCTCATCGCCGCAGTGCCGGGCCTGATCGACTACTTCTCGATCGACGAAGCGGCGATGAAGAGAATCGCGAATATGCACCTGACGGTCAATCTCGGCGCCGTTATTATTTTTTCGATCAATCTGTGGCTCAGATTCCGTCTGCCGGCGCAGAGCTATTTGCCGCTGGCAATGTCGATAGTCGGGGTTCTCGCCATCGGTGTCGGCGGCTGGCTCGGCGGCGAAATGGTCTATGTCAAAGGAATGGCGGTAGAAGCAGTCGAGAAGCTGGCAAAAAAGGTTGAGAAATCATCGAGGCGCCGGGCCGCTTGACGTTAACTGGGTGGCAAGTACGAGTTAATGTCAAGATCTGCTTCAACTCGTGAACTTGCCCCATCGACGGCGCGATCTTCATCTCCCGCCCAGGTGAAGAGCCTTTCCAGCAACGGATTTCTGGCAAAGCTCGGCCCCGGCCTGATTACGGGTGCTTCCGACAATGACCTAAGCGGGATAGCGACCTGCTGCTGTGGACTGTGCTGATCTCTGACCCGCTCATGCCATCCCCGAGCAATGGCCGGTGTGATCCAGAAGCTTACTTCTCACTTAAACCCTAAGTCCGCCGCATCCAAGCGTTGCCTAATCTAACTTGGGAAGGGAACGGTATGTGGATCGTTAGGCTGGCTCTACGCAGCCCCGACACCTTCGTGGTCGTTTCGCTCCTGATGCTGCGGTTCGGCTCGGCGGCCTGCCCTCCATCTCTTGAGGTGGCAAGCCATTGTAGGTCCAGACGATGGTGACGACCGGTATGTTGATATATGGGTAGATGTCTTTCGAGGGCTTCAATGCAGCTACTAGGGAGTTTCCGTCATCCGCGTCTTCTTTCAGCCCACCGTAAAGGGAGAGCTGGCGAATGGCGCAGATCACCGCAGTGGTGCAGACGATTTTGCGTGTGCTCCCTCCCGGAACATTTCCACCCAACATCTTGAAATACGACGCGTCGAGCGTGCCGGTTGTGCAGTTAGGTCTGTCAGGCCAGGGACTTACTGAAGAAGATCTTTACGATTTGGGATTGTCGTTTGTGCGCCCGCGATTGGCGAATGTTGAAGGAGCATCTATTCCTCTGCCATACGGTGGCAAGGTTCGACAAGTCCAGGTTGATGTCGATCCGAACTTGTTGTATGCCAAACATCTTTCCGCTACGGATATCTCTACGGCTCTTAATCGGCAGAATCTTATTCTTCCTGCCGGTGTCGCTCGTATGGGAGACCGGGAGTTTATCGTCAAGCTAAACTCCTCGCCGACTTTGGTCTCGGCAATGAACGATCTGCCCGTGAGAGCTGCCAATGGCGCGGTTGTCTTGATGAAAGATGTGGCACAGGTGCGGCTGGGGTACGCGCCGCAAGAAAACGTAGCGGACAGCGGAATTGGAAGAAAATCCTTTTTTGGATTGGCGCAGGAGCCGGCGTTCTTCTCCTCATTTTTATAATTGGCTCCTTGACCGTACGCTCGGCAATTTGCTGGAGAAAAACAATATTGTGTTCGACGATGTGATCAAAGGGCAAGCCCGGGCAGAATCGACAAATCAGCCGTAATGAGTGCTTAATTGTTGCGAACAATCTGGCAGCGAGGCGGGCGATCAATCCCCGGCGCCGCCTTGAAGATTCTGTCTAAGGTGCTTCCCCAGAAGGAGACCTTGGCCAATGGTTGTCATCGACACGGGCGGGGAAGGGAAATGGTCGAACTTCGGGCATTGACATTCTCCTTCTGCCGTATCCGAGGGGAGGCGTTCGCAAGGGCGATCAGGAAACCGCGACGAAAGGTACTTGGCGAAGATCACGGTCTCCCACTCTTTAGGTGGTCCAGCAGCACCAACCCCATGGCGAATGAAACAGGCGGAAACCCACGCCTACTCGTTTATAGGAGGTCTCGATATCGTTCCAATGCAACCCGAACGAGCTGGCCGCGAGTACGCACGTCGGTCTTGGCGAACAGTTGCTGCAGAGTATTCTTGACTGCGCTTTCGGAAATCTCCATGCGTGACGCTATTTCTTTGTTGGCCAGACCCTGGACCACCAGCCGGAGTGCATCCAGTTCGCGATTGCTCAGCTGCGTTCTCTCTTGCTGGTCCGACATGACCGAGTTAGTGGCAGACGGGTGCGCCTGCTCTTCACTAACATCCGCGATGATCGCCGCTAGTTTCGGTTTCGCCCCATCCTTATAGCTGGAGAACCACACATCCGCCAGGAACGTTTCCCCGTTGCCGCGATGACCCCGGCACTGCATCGACGTCCTGAACTGCGGTCGGTCCTCCCACCGCAAAGCGTGATGCAGTTCGGGCAGGAAGGCAGCGATCGGGTAGCCTACCAGATGGCCGTCGGGCGGCACCATCAGTTCGGTCGCAGCCCGGTTGGCCAATTCGATGAAGCCGCGCTCGTCAACGGTCACGATCGCCGCCGGACTGGTTTCCACCAGCACACGCAGCCTCTCTTGAGACGACAAACTTAAACGGCGGTTTCGAAGGACCTCCGAAGTGAACAGCCCGCAGCCGCACAGCGCCAGGGTTTCAAAGGTCAGCCGGACCGTGGAATCCGACGGGTCCAGGTTGCTAAAGCGCTCGCTGAGTAAGGCACAGCCGACCCCCAAGAATACGATTGCCCAGCGGGGAAGGAACCCGGCCGCGAGCATGATGGGGAACAAGTACAGAAACCCCAAAGAGAAATAAGGTTTCGTCCACCAATCCAGAGCAGCAATGGCCAGCACGGCGACCCCGCTGGCGGCCAGCACGGCGGCTCGATTCTTCTGTTCCCAGATTTGCTCAAGCATATCGTTCGGATGTGGCCCGCATTATTTCATTGTTTCGATCGCACAAGGTGCCAATCAAACGATTTGTCCGCAAGATTTGTCCCGTGAAAGTCAAACTGGGTCTCGGAAACCTTCGCGCTGTGAACAATTTGACGGCAGTAGCATCGGGCACGCCCAATCGGCGGACTGAACGTCGTCTTCATTAGAGAATCGAAATATCCCCCAAGCCAGACGTTTGAGTGCCAACACCCCGCCCCCCTTCGAGATAGAAGAACTTATACCCCTCCGGGACGCAGTGGCTGAGTTCTTCGAGTCCGAGGCGACGCAAAGAAGATGATCCGTTACCTGGTTGATCTGGCGCTGAACAATCGAATCCTGGTACTCAGTCTAGCGGTCGTCCTTTTTGTTTGGGGTATCATCTCTTTCCACAATCTTCCTATCGAAGCTTATCCGGATGTGGCGGACACCTACGTTCAAATCATTTCCCAATGGCCCGGCCATGCCGCCGAAGAAGTGGAACAGCAGATCACCGTCCCGCTCGAAGTCCAGTTAAACGGCGTATCCCACCTGACTCATCTCCGATCGGTCTCGCTGGCTGGACTTTCCGTAATCACGATCATTTACGACGATGACATTCCGACCTTCACGGCGCGCCAGGAGGTGCTCGACCGCCTCGCCCAAGCGACCACGCCCCCTGGCGTAAACCCCGGTCTCGGTCCCGACTACAG
>Ga0209420_1000979_pt1 | contig 14077 bp, 12 predicted proteins | sample BlaSpr_A8_OM1_O1_FD_187972 | JGI IMG/M metagenome (GOLD analysis project Ga0209420, IMG submission 187972) | Forest soil microbial communities from Thunder Bay, Ontario, Canada - Black Spruce, Ontario site 2_A8_OM1_O1 (SPAdes) (version 2) | ecosystem: Environmental > Terrestrial > Soil > Boreal... | reverse complement strand
CGCAATTCATGTTCGGCACCGAAAAGGCTTTGGTCCGCTTCGACATGTCCGAATTCATGGAGAAGCATTCGGTCTCGAAGCTGATCGGTTCGCCTCCGGGATACGTTGGCTATGAAGAAGGTGGCCAGCTCACCGAACGCGTCAAGCGCGCTCCTTACTCCGTAGTCCTGCTCGACGAAATCGAGAAGGCGCATCCGGACGTCTTCAACATTCTGCTGCAGGTGTTTGAAGACGGTCAGTTGACCGACGGCCTCGGCAATACGGTCGACTTCAAGAACACGATCATCATCATGACCTCGAACATCGGCGCGCGCCATTTGCAGAAGCGCGAGGGGCTGGGCTTCCAGTCCTCCAATGAAGGCATGATTTCGGACAAAGTGGAAGAGCTGGTAAAGGGTGAAGTCAAGCGCACCTTCAATCCGGAATTCCTGAACCGTTTGGACGAGATCATCCTGTTCCTGGCCCTGAGCGAGGCTGACCTGATCCAGATTCTCGAACTCATGGTCACACAGCTCAACCAGAACCTGGCGCAGAAGTCGATCACCGTCAGCGTCGCCGACGACGCCAAGAAGTGGATCCTCAACCAGACCCTCACCGATCGCAGCTACGGCGCGCGTCCCTTACGCCGCGCTCTGCAAAAGTACATCGAAGACCCCTTGTCGGAGGCGCTGATTCAGGGCACCATCACCACACGCCCTGCCTTCATCGAGGTCTTCCTGGAAGACAACAAGCTGTTCTACCGTCCGGTCGACTCCGAAAAGACCGAAGGTGTGCTGTTGTACGAGAAGTAGCATTGGCAAGCTTCTGATCAATGGGGGACAGCCGCCCTCGGCTGTCCCCCGAGCGCAGCTCGGCAAGGTTTGAATTCGGCCGTCAGTCAAAAGCTGACGGCTCTGCCTCTCCTCGAACCGTTCAAACGCGTCCAGCGGAGCGGCTTTCCGCCCTGCTCCGCCGAAAACTCCGCCGAAAACTTATTGACCCGGCCCTAAAGTTTGTGATTAGATTCGCGGTACACGTAGTGGGCTGTCCCGCGGCCTGCGAATCACCCAGCGACCGAGGTGAATCTATGAAGTACAGTTTGTGGCGAGCGGCCCTAGCTGTCTCCGCGCTAGGTCTTTCGGTTTTCCCTTTGAGCCTGAGCGCCAGCGCGCGGGATGTTGTTCTTCCCGCAGGCACTCTGTTGCAGTGCACTCTCAACGAACCTAACTTCTCTACTGCCACGGTCGACGTCGGCGACCCCGTGCTCTGCCACCTGCGCGGCGTCACCGAGTTCGGCCAGCAGGCGTTTCCGCGCGGCAGCTACTTGGTGGGACATCTGGATTCGGCGAAAGATCCCGGCCACTTCTGGGGAAAAGGTTATTTGAAGATTCAGTTTGATCGCATCGGCCTGCCCACTGGTGATCTGCCTCTCGAGGCGAAGGTCATCTCCACACGAGGCTATAAAGTCGATAAACAGGGCAAAATCGATGGCAAAGGACACGCCACGCGCGACGTCGTCGAATGGCTGCTTCCGCCGCTCTGGCCCTGGAAGGTAATCATGCTGCCGGCCCGCGGTCCGCGTCCGACGCTGAAGGGCGAGACCGTGCTCAGCCTGCGCTTGATGGATGATGTGCAAATCCCGCAACTGGCGCAAACCTTCGGCCCCAATTGGCACTTCTTTGGCCGCCAACAGAGTCAGTCCTACCAGCCCTCCGTCTATGACAGTGACAAGCCGCAGCTTATGCTGCGGAACGCTTCGGTCGCGGATGGAACCAGCCGATTCTCGAATGATGTCCCGCAAGCCTCGTACGCGAGCGTCGTAACCCGTTCGCTTCCGTCCGTGAACGTCGCTCCCGGCATGCCCGTCTTCGTCTTGAACACCGGCACCGTGCTGGCCGTCAGCGGTTACGGCTACCAGGACAGCCGCATCAGCTACTCCCTGGTCGGTGGCGGGGCTGGCGTCATCAGCGCCGATGATGTTGACTGGACCACGACCACTCGCCTCAACGAAAAGCGCGGCGTGCGCCTGACACTTCACAACAGTCATGTCGTCGCCGGAACGCCGGGTTTCTAAGCTGCTCGGGTCGGGACAGCCGCCTCGGCTGTCCTTCCGAGCGCCGTTGTAAAGTTTAAGCCGCCAGCGTAGGCTGGCGGCTTTTGTCGGTCGCCGCCCAAGCAAGCCACGGTTCTCACCGTACCAGCATCTTTCCATCATGCCGACACGTTTTGCTCTGAACGAGTGCAATGCAACGGCGAGGAAGATTGTTCTCGCTGCCGCGGGGGTGTTGCTCTCAATTTCTGCCGCTTCCGCTCAAAATACTGCCTCCATCGAACGCCCCCGCGCCTCGGACCTGGGGCTGAAGGTTGGCATTCTACCGACTGGGCCCCTGGATGCGATTACGGATATTGCTGGCGTCCAGGTCGGTCACACCACCATCATCCGTGGCGACGACGTGCGAACCGGCGTTACTGCTGTGGTTGCGCATCCCGGTAATCTCTATCGCGAGAAGGTGCCGGGAGCGGTTTTTGTGGGCAACGGTTTCGGCAAGCTGGCCGGGTTCACGCAAGTAGACGAAATGGGCGATATCGAGACTCCCATCCTGCTCACATCGACCACCAGCGTGCCACGAGTGGCCGACGCACTCATCAGCTACATGCTGGCTTTACCGGGCAATGAGGATGTCCTGTCGATCAACCCCGTGGTCGGCGAAACCAACGACGGATACCTGAGCGACATTCGCGGACGGCACATCGCTCCCGAAGACGTTTTCAACGCCATCAAGAGTGCGAAGACCGGCCCGGTCGAGGAAGGCGCAGTCGGCGCCGGCACCGGAACGGTGGTGTTCGGCTGGAAGGGCGGTATCGGAACCTCTTCCCGCCGCCTGCCTCCGAAACTTGGTGGGTACACCGTGGGAGTTCTCGTGCAGACGAATTTTGGCGGCGTGCTCACGATTGCGGGCGCTCCCGTCGGTCGCGAGCTCGGGCAGTACTACCTCCGGGAGGAACTTCAACCGGCAGGCGAAGTGAAAGATCGGGGAAATGGGTCGGTGATGATCGTGGTCGCAACTGATGCGCCCATCGACGCACGAAACCTGAAGCGGTTGGCAGCCAGAGCCTGGCTTGGCGTGGCCCGCACGGGAAGCTCAGCCTCGAACGGTAGCGGAGATTATGCCATTGCATTTTCAACGGCACTGCAGGTGCGAATCCGAACAGAGGATAAGTCGCTGACGCGACACGTCGAGGTGCTGACCAATGACGCCATGTCGCCATTGTTTCAGGCAGTGATCGAAGCCACAGAGGAAGCCGTTTACAACTCGATGTTCCGCGCAAAAACGATGACCGGGCACGGACACACGATCGAGGCACTCCCCATGGAAAAGACGATTGAGATACTGAGGAAGCACGGAGTCATACGGTAAACACAGGCGGGTGGTCAGACTTTGCGCTTTTTGCCAAGGTTGGGCGGGTCGGAACATCCCATGAACATCCCATTCTACCGGCGGCGGAGGGTCCGACACGGCGCGTTCAAACCAAAATTAACTCCATGTACACATCGGCTCGCGCATATGCGGAGGGGATAATTCGCTTCGCGTCGATGTGCTTGAATCCCATGGACTCATACAGTCGAATGGCCGGTGTCAGCACGTGGTTGGTCTCCAGATAGAGTCTTTGTGCGCCTGCTTTGCGCCCCTCTTCGACCGCCGCGTGAAGCAGCCTGCGGCCGATTCCGGCGCCCTGATACGACCGCTCGACAGCCATCTTTGCTAGCTCAAGTTCTTTGTTTCCCAGGCGAATCAGTGCACAGCAGCCGACGCATCGTTCACCGGCAGTCGCAAAGAAAATCCTACCGCCCCGGTCCAGAATATTCGCCTGCGGGTCGGCAAGAATGGGCTCCTCCTTTGGCTCGATACGGAACAAACGGGTAATCCATTCTTCATTGAGCCTTCGGAATGCAGCCGCATCCCCCGACCGGAACTGACGGATGCCGATTTCGGCGACCGGCGAGGACTGTTGTTCGGCAAAAGTCATGGTCATAACTCCTCCTTCATCACTGCTCCTTGCTCATTCAGCATGGCTTATTCGACGATAAAATCTGAGATGAAGATATGTCCAATATCTCAATTATCTTCACTGAGACGAACTGAATATGAAACAAGAAATCGAGTTCAGGCATTTGCGTTACTTTCTTGCCGTCGCCGAAACCCTGCACTTCAGCAAAGCGGCAGCGCAGCTGAGGATGGCGCAACCGCCGCTCAGCCAGCAGATCAGGAGCCTGGAACGGATCCTGGGATATCCCCTGTTCGAACGGACAACCCGCGGTGTTCGGCTGACAAAGGTCGGTGAGTATTTCAGGGAGCGTGCACGGAATACCGTCACCAAGATGCAGGATGATGTGGAGATGGCGCGACGATTGGGGAGCGGCCAGGAAGGGGTTCTGACGGTGGGATTCAGCGGTTCAGTGATGCTCACCACCCTGCCCAAAGCGATCGAACGCTATCGCCGCAAGTATCCGAAGGTGGAATTACGGTTGCGAGAACTGGTCACGGCCGAGCAGATGCTCTCTCTGCTGGATGGAACACTGGATTTGGGCTTCCTTCGCGATGGGGAACCGCGGGATGGGCTTTTGATTGAATCGATCCTGCGAGAACGATTCATCGCGGTTTTGCCGGCTCGTCACCGACTTGCCGGTCAAGCCACAATTCGTCCCCGAGATCTCCGCGACGAGCCCTTTGTACTTTTCGCGCGGCGGATGGGGCCCCTTGCTTTCGATCGGACCATCTCATGTTGTGAAGCAGAAGGGTTCCGGCCAAATGTTGTGCAAGAGGCTCCACAGTGGCCAACCGTAGTGCGGCTGGTGGCTGCCGGGTCCGGTATCTCTTTGGCTCCCGCCTGCGTCGCAAATTTCGCAATGCCGGAAGTGGTTTATAAGAAGGTGCGTTCTCGACATTGGACATCGATTGACATTGGATTAAAGCCGAACCTCGACAATCCCGCGGTTGAAGCTTTGCTGAAGATCGTGCGCGGGCAATTCTCGAAGAAGAGTTCAGGTTCCGCGCTGTCGAAAAAAAGCTGGGGACCACGGGAATTCTTGCCGTCACAATAAACATTTGTCTGCCCGTGTTGAGGTTAAGTGTTCTCCGAAGGGAGGGATTCGACGGACGGTCCATCAGGGGAATCCAAGTCCCGCTGCCCAACGCCGTGTCCCTATCGGCCCGTCACCATCTGCTAGAATGCCTGCGTGAAAAGACGAACCCTGCTCCAAGCACTTCCCGCGGCGACCTTTCTTTCGGCATCTCTTTGGGCCGCTTCTCAGGGGGATAAGCCCAATCCTGCGCAAGCCTCGTCCGGAGTCTACGAACTGCGGGTCTACCATGCCGCCCCGGGAAAGTTGGGAGAACTTCTGGCCCGCTTCCGCGAACACACCATCAAAATCTTTGACCGGCATGGAATGAAAAGCGTGGCCTACTGGAGTCCCGTCGATGAGCCCGACAAGAGCAATACCCTCATCTACATCCTTTATCATCCCAGCCGCGAAGCGGCTGCCGCTAACTGGAAGTCCTTCCAGGATGACCCGGAGTGGAAGAGTGTCCACGACAAATCCGAAGCGAACGGCAAGCTGGTCGAGAAAGTTGACTCTACCTTCATGGCCCTAACCGACTTCTCCCCCCGGTTGCGCTAAGACAGATGCCATGCCTGCTGCCCAGCAACGGACAGACCGGCCCCCTGCCTCCGACGATCAATCGAATTCACGCGACTTGCGGTAGGGAAGCCTCATCTTAAAAAGGGCTTTTTATACTCATAGCGCCGAGGACGACCGCCATGCATAAAATCAACATCGCCGAAAAGTTCGCCAAAATTTCGGAGTACTACAAACCCCACATCGCCGGCGAACTCAACGGACAAATGGTCAAACTGGTCAAAGCCAACAGCGAATTCGTCTGGCACCACCACGACCACGAAGACGAGATGTTTCTGGTGGTAAAAGGCCGCTTCCGCATGGAGTTCAAAGACGAAGAGGTTCGCGGCGGAGCCCGGCGCGAAGGCCACGAATGGATCGAGACCGGGGAGTTCATCGTCGTTCCCCGCGGCGTCGACCATCGTCCGGTCGCCGAAGAAGAATGCTGGATCATGCTCTTTGAACCGGCGTCCACGCTAAACACCGGCAATGTCGTGAACGAGCGCACCCAACCCCACTTGGAACGGGTCTAAGAATTGGGTAGAGCAAAGAGCAACCGCGAATTCAATCCGCACCTCTAAGATAAGCCCATGGAACTCACCGTCTATTCCTCCGCCTGGTGCCCCGACTGCCGCGAGGCCAAACGCTTTCTCGCCAAGCACAACATTTCCTATAAAGACATCGATGTCGAAACCACCCCCGGCGCCGTGGACGAAATCGTCAAGCGCACCGGCAAACGCGCTATCCCTCAGTTCGTCATCGATGGCGAATGGGTCCAGCCCTACCGACCCGGCGAAGGTTTCCTCTACGAAGCCATGTCCAAGCGCCTGGGAATCAAAGCCCTTTAGCTTTAGGAAAAATAGGCTCTCCCGCCTTTACCGAGTGATCCCCTGCGGGCGAAAGCTTTTGATCTCCCTGCCACGACCTCCTCAGATATCGCCCGGACATCATCTTCGGTACCGTAGTAAACCCTGCTCTCGGGCATCAAAATAAACACTCCAAGTCCTCAGCTCAGGCGAGCCAGGCTTAAGAGGCTGAAACGCAATGACTTGGATGAATTCCGAGGACCCACGACCTCATGGTCGAATCCCAGATCGAATCCGAGAGCAGCGAGCCCCCGCTTCCCACCTCCGCGGGAGCCCCCAATTCCCAGGGCGCCGGCATCGTCAGCGATAGCTGGCAGCAAACGGTGCAGGCCGTTTTGGGAGTCGTACTGCTTCTGGGAGCCTTCGCCATGGTTCACTATTATTCGCCCACGGCCGCACTGGCCGAGCCGCCCAGCGATCCCACACTTCAAAAGCAGATTCGCGAATTGACGGTTCAGGTCGAACAACTCCAGCAAGATCAGGCCATGCCCGCCGTCGTGCTGAACCGCTATCGCAACTCCATTGGCTACATTTATGGGGTCTACCAGGTGAGCTTTGCCAACCAGCGCCCGGTGGTTCGCGCGCGCGTTTCCGGTACAGGATTTCTGGTTGGCAGGGGCCTAATCGCCACCAATCGCCACGTAGCCGAGCCTTGGTATGGAGACTCCGAAGCCGAGCGGCTCATCGATCGGGGAGCTACCGCAATGCTCGAGAACCTCGTAGTCTTCTTTCCCGGCTCGCCGATGCCAGTGAGTTTGTCGCCCGCATCGATTTCAAAGACTTCCGATCTGGCTGTCTTGCGGATTGAAGATTTCGAAGCCGTCCGCGGTCTCGCCGTGCTGCCTCTCGCCAAGTCTCCCGGTTCCCCGGGTCAACTGGTCACCGTGATTGGCTATCCCATGGGGATTGCCGGTATGGTTGCCAAGTCGCCCACTGGAATCTACGAGCGCTTGGCCTATCGCCACAATGACATCAGCGCCGCCAGCGAGTTGGCGGCTTTATCGCTGATTCGTCCTTCCACCACCTGTGGACATCTCGGCGACATCGTCGGCGAGAAACTCATCTACGATGCCCCTACCGCCCACGGCGGCAGCGGCGGTCCGGTCTTCAACACCAAGGGCGAAGTCATCGGTGTCAACTCCGCATTCATGGACGGATTCACCGGAGGCACCATCGGAGTCTCGGTGGACTCACTTCGCCCCCTGCTGCAAGAAGCCGAGAAGACCGCACAAAAGTAGCGCCGCCGTCGCGCCCTCGCCAAAACGGATTGCCGCAGCAAGGAAGCCCCGTGCTTTCAGCGCGATTCAGAGTCTCGGGTTCTAGCAAAGAAATCTCAGTTGCGTTGTACAAGCATGGCAACAAGTTGACTTCGAGAACGGTGGCCAAGGCCGTTCGGAGCGGGAGTAGTGTCACCTGATCTCTGAGGTTTGGCCGCCGAAATCGCGGAGAACCGAATCGAATATCGATTACGGTTTGGCTGAAGGTGGCCGTGCCATTTAGTTAGCGGCCCGCTGGGAGCCGATCCAGAGTCGGACCGGTTCGTCTCGGATCAAAAATCCCCGAATTTCTTAGGCGAAAAAGCGCCTACCTTGAAAATAGGCCTAGCTTTCGCCGAACTCCCGGTAGCGCTCCAGAACGTCGCGCTGTGAAATCAGGCCTTCCAGCTGGCCGAAGTCGGCGCGGCTCACCACCGGCACCAGCGGCCACCGATCCACGTACCGCAAAGCGGTCTCCAGAGGGAGATCGGGATGCAAAGAAGGAATGTGCCGGATCGGCAACAACGAAGCCAGACTGGCCCCACCTTTCCCTTGCTCGGCCAGGGCGCCAAGTTGCTGCTTGGTCACGCTATTCCAGCCGGCAGGGCTCAGGCGAACCAGCAGCTCCTCGGCGGTGGCAGACTGCGCAGCTCGCAGCGCCTGATCCAGGGTCGCTTGCGCATCCAACACCGGATCGGCCACCGGACGCATGGCATCTTCCACGCGCAGAATTCCCTCTTCCCGCTGTTCTTCCATCGAAGGCAATTCCAGGCCGTCCTGGCGCGTCAGAACGTCAAAAATTGCAATCGGCTGCAGTCCGCGAGAAATCACATACGCAATCGTGTTCGCCACAATCACCGGCAGAATAATCGAGTAGTTCCCGCTCACCTCCAGCACCATGAACACCGACGTCATCGGGGCTCGCAGAAATCCGGCGAACAGAACTCCCATCCCCACCAGTGCATAGGTTCCCGGCGACCCGCTCAGATGCGGCAGAACCACGTGCTCCGCTCCGCCCACCGCCGCGCCTAGCGTCGCCCCGATAAACAACGTCGGGGCAAACATTCCTCCCGGCGTTCCGCTGACAAAGGAAAGCAGCGTGGCAACAATCTTCAGCCCGGCCAGGAGAGCCAAAAATTCCCACGTAAACCGCCCATGCATGGCTTCATCCATCGCCTCATAACCGGCTCCCATGATCTGGGGCGCGCCGAGCCAAGCAATGATCCCAATGAGCAGTCCCGCCACCGCCGGCTGAAAATACTGCGTCCACAGTGGCAGCGCCTTGAACTTCGGCCGCAAGGTGGCAATGCCCGTCGAAAACAGAACCGAAGCCAGCCCGCCCACAATTCCGAGGATGGCATACGCGATCAGCTCCGATGGCCGTTCCAGTTGCACCGCCGGAATCCTGAACAAAGACTCCGACCCCAGAAACCAGCGCATCACCACCACGCTCGATACCGCCGACAGCACCACGGACCCAAGAATTCCCGCGGTCCATCGCCCGATGACTTCTTCAATCACAAAGAGCACTGCGGAAATCGGCGCGTTGAAGGCCGCTGCCAATCCCGCCGCCGCACCGACCGGCGCGATCAGCCGCATGCGATCCCGCGACAACCGCATCTGCCGCCCCAGAACCGAAGCCAGGCACGCCCCGATTTGCAGCGACGGATCTTCCGGCCCCAGAGAGTGTCCCGACCCAATCGCCAGCGCCGCCGTAATGAACTTCCCAACCGCAGTTCGAAATGGAATGTAGCCGTTGTAGATATACAGCGCTGCTTTGGTCTGATTCACTCCGCTGCCGCGGGCCAGCGGGAAGACATGGATCACCAGAATCGCAATCACCAGTCCCGCCAGGGTGGGCGCCAGCAAAAGACGCGTGGGCGACAACACGGCTCCCGAGCCCAACAAATAAATGCGGCACCACCCAATGGCAAACCGGAAACCGACGACCGCCAGTCCGGAAAAAATGCCGATGAATACAGAAAGGATCAGAAAGAATCGTTCTTCTCGAAATACCGATTGCAAAAGTGCCCTCGGGGAACGCCCATTCCTCGGTCGAGTCGCCACCGGGCGGTCGTGACTCATCCCCTCGTCGATCGTCCTTCCGGCCAGAGAATTGAACGCCGGGTCCACTCTAGTTTCCTTCATGCAATTTCGCGATCAGCAGTAGCGCCAGATCCGCCCCGCTAGGAGTTCCGCAAGTCGTGCCGGTTTGAGGACCGGTTTGACTGGGACCGGTTTGTGTCGTGCTGGTTTGGCGTTCGATACTGAATACCAGATCCATGGCCTGCTCCACCAGGTCCGGATCTCGCCGCAAATATTCTTCCGAGATCTTCGGCTTCAGCTTTGCCCAGCTGTCCGCCAGCGTCGGTTTGGCCCCTGGCTCCGTGGCTGCGGAAGCCCGAATGCCACAGGACTTGAGCCGTTCTCCCGCTGTGGCAAACGTCTGCACCACAATTTCGTCGCGATGCGCCACCGAGAGCTGTCGCCGAAATGGGTCCATCTGCAGTACCCCTTCCGTGGTCTTTAGTAGGTCCGCACTCTGTGTATCGTCAGGGTTGCCGGCGACCGCCTCTTGCAGGTAGAGCTCAGCCAGTGGATAGCGGCCGAGCTGGAACGCCGCCAGCCCCGCTCCCGCCAGCGCTGCCTCCTGGTGGGGATCTGACTTTAAGGTGATGTGATACGCCCCCAGCGCGTGCTCGTAGTCATGAGCCCGCAGAAAAAGATCGCCCACGCGTTGTTGCTGGGAGGGATCGTCTCCCAGATTTTCCTCCAGCGCAATCAACTCCGCTTGCCCTTGCGCCTGGGCGTGAATGCTCAACAGATACTCGATCAACTCCAGCCGCGTATCGCGTCGTTTCTCTTCCTGATCGCCAGGCCAGACGGCGTAGATCGCATTGTGGTAATAACGCAGGGCTTGTCCCGTTTGCCCTCGTTGCGCCCCGATCCGGGCGAGTTCCAGGTTCACCTGGCCATTTTCGGGCTGCTGGTCCCACAAGTTCACCAGATAGGAATACGCCTCACCCGTCCGCTTCAGCCCGATCAAAGCCTCGGCCAGGTTCAACTGGTAGTCGTAGTTGTCGGGGGAATACAACAGCGCCGCGCGAGATTCGGTAACCGCACTCTCAAAGTGCCGCGCATTCAGGTCGGCCACCCCGCGGCTGAACCAGCGGTTGCCAAGGGCGGCCCGTTGCGCATGATAAACACGCGATAACCCGCTGACGCCCGCGAAACAGATCACCGCCAACACCGCCAGCAGAGCCAGCATCACCGGCTGTTGCCTGATGTATAACCGGAGATCCCACCGCCTTGCGACGGCCGGCTTGTCCTGTTGGGTTTCGAGCATCTGTTGATACTATGCGGAAAATCAGAACGGAATTGCAATCCGTGGGATTGAGTATAGAAAGGCGGCCCGAGTTCGGTCTCCGAACCCGAACTTCAATCGCTGATGGTGAGGACGCCATCCTGCGCGCGGAGCCGAAGGGAACCCGCGGCAGCCTTTCAACCTTGGGCGGGATCATCTGCGAGCGCCAACGTCTGCCTCACTCCGGTATCTTACTTCGAGACGCCAACCACCCCGGCTCGCGCACATGCTCATCATGAAACCGCAACAGCCGCGCCGCCAGAATCGCGTTGCGTCCCAGGTAGCCAACCACTTTGCGCTGATCTCCGCGATCCACCACGGGCAACCGTCCCAAATCGTAGCGCAATAGTTTGGCCGCCGCTTCTGATACCAATTCATCCGGATACGTCACCACCAGTTTTGTGCTGCCCGCCTCCTGCACCGTCGCCGCGCCGGAAGCCTCTTTGTCGAGCGCCCGCAAGATATCGCCCCGCGTAATAATTCCCGCCAGCTTGCCGGCCTGGTCCACAATCAGCAGCGCCTCGTGCCGCGCCACCGCGGGATCATGGCGTGCAATCCGCTCCGCCAGCACTCCCACCTTAGTGTCCGCCGGTACCACGGGTGCTTCCTTCTCCATGGTTTCGCCGACCGTGGTCTGCGTCAGCGCGTCTGCTTCGTAATCTTGGTGCACCCGCAGCCCGCGCCGCGCCAACTTCTCCGTCATGATCGAACTGGTAGGCATGAACAGCATCGCGATCCCGTCGGCAATCACCGCCACCAGCATTAGCGGCAGCACGGAGTTGTAGTCCCGCGTAATCTCAAAGGCAAAAATGATGAAGGAAAATGTGGCCCGCGACGCCGCCCCAAACACCGCGCCCATCGCCACCAGCGCAAACGCGCCCGGAGAAAGATGTGCGGAAGGAAACAGGTGATTCCCCAGCATGGCGAACAGCCCGCCCATCGCCGCACTCCACATGAACGTCGGAGCCAGTAACCCGCCCGAAGTGCCCGAGCCCAGCGAGATCACCAACACGGTAAACTTTGCGATCATCACGATCAACAAGAGTTTCCATACCAGCTGCCCGTTCAGAATCTCCCCGATCGTGTCGTATCCCACGCCGAACACGCGCGGCACAAAGAATCCGATCATCCCCAGCGCTAGTGCCCCCATCGCCGGCCACCACAATTCGTCGATTGGGAGCTTCTCGAACAGATCTTCCACCCAATAAAGTGCCTTGCTCAAACCCACCGCCGCCAGTCCGCATAACGGGCCTAGTACCAGGTAGAACGGCAGCGCATGCGGAACCCCGAAGTCCATGGCCCCCACCTGAAACATGGGCCCCGGTCCGAGCAGTTGCATATGAACCGCAGTGGCCAGCGTGCTAGCGACCACGAGCGGAATGAAAGAACGCGACTTGAATTCGAAAAGCAGCAACTCAATCGCGACAATCACCCCTGCAATGGGAGTGTTAAACGTCGCCGACATGCCCGCGGCGGCGCCGCAGGCCAGCAACACTTTCCGCTCGACCGCTGTCGTGTGCAATACCTGCCCCACCAGCGACCCGATCGCTCCGCCCGTCTGAATGATCGGACCCTCCGCGCCAAACGGGCCGCCCGTCCCGATTGCAATAGCCGCCGAAATCGGCTTCAGAATCGCGACCTTCGGCTCGATCCGGCTGCGATTGGTCAAGACCGCTTCCATCGCTTCCGGAATCCCGTGCCCCTTAATCTTCGACGAGCCATACTTCGCCATCACTCCAACCATCAATCCGCCAATCACGGGAACCAGGATGACCCAGGCCCCGAGATGATGCGAGCCCACACTCTTAAACGTCGTCGACCACTGATGGAAGAAAAAAAGATTGGTGAACAGCCCGATCAGCTTGTAAAGCGCGTAAGCCACCAAACCCGCGAGGAGCCCAATCCCGGCCGCCAAAAACGAAACCAGCACAATCCGAAACTGCGCCGGCTGTGCATCGGCCGACGATGGAATAGAAACCGCCGGACTGATTCCGTTCCGACTCCCCTGTCCCGCAGCGTGGATCGAACTCATCATTTGGTTAGTCTTTCTTTCCGGTAGTCTTCCCTTTGCCGGTAAACTCCAGTCGCGCAGCGGCGAACCAATGCAGCCCCACAGCGGCAGCCGCAGCGAGTGGAAAAATTGACAAGCCCCAGCGGAGCGAAAAGAAAACTCGAGACAACTCTGCACGGAACAGCGCAGGGTTGTGACGCAAAAGTCGCGGCTCACGATCCGTTCAACTCTCGTGCGCAGCAGAGGTCTTTCGAACCTTCTCCGGCGGCATCAGCCCCCGCAGCGCCGCCACCAAATCCGGAGCCGCGCTCCTCAACTCGTCATGATGATGCAGCGCCAGTTCCTCCAGTACCCGCTCCCCCTTGGGCGTCAGCGCCAGCAACACTTCGCGCCGGTCGTCCTGCGCCCGCTCGCGCCGCACATAGCCACCGCTCTCCAGCCGGTTAATTAACTCCACCGCGCTGTGATGCTGAATCTGCAGCCGGTTGGCCACTTCCCGAATCCGCGGCCGCACTCCCTCCGGAATCCCCTTGATGGCCAGCATGAGTTGGTACTGCGCCATCTCCATTCCAGCCGCCCGTACGGCGTGCTCACGGAAGCGCAAGAACTTCCGAATCTGGTAGCGGAACTCGGCCAGAGCCTGATAATCAGACAGGGTGAGCTTCTTCATGCCCAGAGTATATCGTGTGCCGATACTACGGCTCCATTATATCGTGCAACGATACATATGCAAATGCGCAATCGCCGATACGGGGCCGCCGCGGCCGCCGCGGCCGCCTGTTCGTCGTGCGAAGCTCGGACACCCCGGGCCGAAGCCGGCAGCCTCAGAGCACGACTCTCACCTCCTCACCTCGCCGCTAGCCTCTTTCCCGCCGCCCCATTTAGAATCCGTAGTCCGGAATTTGGTCCACAATTTCGCCGCCG
>Ga0209420_1000978_pt1 | contig 14086 bp, 10 predicted proteins | sample BlaSpr_A8_OM1_O1_FD_187972 | JGI IMG/M metagenome (GOLD analysis project Ga0209420, IMG submission 187972) | Forest soil microbial communities from Thunder Bay, Ontario, Canada - Black Spruce, Ontario site 2_A8_OM1_O1 (SPAdes) (version 2) | ecosystem: Environmental > Terrestrial > Soil > Boreal... | reverse complement strand
TATCACAAATTCAGTGGTAACCGGCAACATCGTCACTACTGCTCCCACAGGGATAGAGGCTTGCCACACCACGGGCTCTCCCAACATGGTGCATACCAACACGTTTGTGGACACAGCGACCGCGTATGAGGCTGAGTCCGGATTCCCAACCACCGGCAGCACTTATTTAGGCGTGACTACCATATTGCAAGCCTGTCCCTAAATTGCGTTTTGGTTCAAAGGCGGTTTTTTCTCAAAAGGAGGCTTAAGCCCATGCTGCGAATCCTGTTCAAACTGATGCCAGCGCTGTTGATTTCGGCTTTTGTGTTTGCTTTCGGGGCCCAGGAACTGCATGCGACTACGCTCACCTACATCGTGGGAACGTGCAAAGCCGGCACGCAATTCACCACGATTCAAGCCGCGCTGAATAAATCGCCGTCGGCAAATGTGATCGAGGTGTGCCCGGGGACTTATCCGGAACAACTGACCATCATCAACGCGGTGACGCTGGAGGGAATAGCGTCGGGGAATTCCGCGCAGGTCCGAATCACATCTCCGGCGGGTGGTCTAGTGACCAATGCAACGATCAACGGTTCGGACCCTGCTGCCGTTCATGTGTTTGTGAAAAACGCGACTGGGGCCGTGAACCTGACAAACCTTACGGTTGACAGCAGCAACAACAAAGTGATGTCTTTCGTATTCCTTGTGGGTGTTTTGTATCAACACTCCCCAGGAACGGTGAATCATGTGATCGCGGTTCACCAGCAGGCCAACGAACTTGGGTATGGGATCTATATGGAAGGCGGCAGCTCGAATCCATCGGTTACGGTGGAAAATTGCAGCGTTCATGATTTCGATTTCGGGGGAATTTATGTGACGGGCCCTCTAGGTCCGACTGATATTGCAGGTAGCTCCGGCTTTACGAGCGACATTCCAACGGGACAGATCACTGCGAAAGTTGAGAACAACTTTGTTAACTCGGCAAACGAAGACACCATCAACATGCTTTTTGGTTCGAGCACGGTAGATACGGTGACAGGCAATATATCCCTCAATAGCGGCTTGCTTGGCACTTTTGGAATGACCGTGGACGCGAACACCGGAACAGTCATTTCGGGCAACACGATTATCGGAACGCAAACGGGGATTTCGTTAGAAGACGATGGGCCGTCGCTGAAATCCAACAAAATGTATGCTCTTAGCGGCGATGGAATATTTCTGAACGTAAACCTGAAGACTTCGCAAATTACCGGAAACACAATTCAAGATACCTCATTTGATGGAATCGACCTGAACTGCAAGACGGTGGGAACGTTAGTTAACTCCAACACATTCGATTATCTGGTTTTCGGCTATATCTTAGCGCCCACGGGATTCGCCGGCAGCAACACGTATATCGCAACGCAGATTGATTTTTCGGCTTGTCCTTGATGGCGATCCTTCCGCGAAGTATTGCGATGTTCAGGCTGAACATCGAGGACTGAGTCGTGCCGATGCAGATTGAAAACTAACCTGTGAACTCTCGTGCCGGAATAACTTCTGTCGACGCAATTCGGAAAGAAGGGAGAGCTCATGTCACCCAAGACGATTTTGTTGTTGGTTGCGCTGGCCGTCTGCGATTACCCGCTCGCTGCACAGACGTACTACGTAGGGACCTGCAAGTCTGGCAGCTTTCCCACCATCAGGGCGGCCGTAAACTCGTCAAGCGTCACGCCGGGATCGACAATCAAGATTTGTGCCGGTGTTTATCAAGAACAGGTGATTATCTCGAAGAATTTGACCCTCCAAGGGATCGATGGCCCGAGCCCATTTTTTCGTGGTTTAGTCGGAAGTGGCCCAGAAATTGAATCTCCTAGTTCGATTGAGGCGACGAACAGCGCAGTATTTGGTAATCGAGAGGCGCTACGCGAGGTTCTATGTCGAAACGAATGCGGCAGTTGATCGTTTTCCTGGCGCTAATCTTAACGGTGGCGCCCGGCCACGTAATGGCCCAGTCGTCAGGACCGACTGTATTCGCCGGCGGCGGCAAGGCTCCCGACCCAGTGAAGAACAAAAGAGCGCAACTGCTCAACCATGTGGACCCCGAGCAAAAGCTGAGGCTGATTCTTGGATTGCAGCACCCGAACCCCGACGCCGAGGAGAAGTTTGTAAGCGATTTGCAGGATAGGCAATCTGCGGATTTCCACCATTTTTTGACAGCCGAACAATGGAATGCCCGCTTCTCGACTTCCGAATCCGACGAGCAGGCGTTTGTAGACTGGGCATGCGCGTGGAAAATCTGAAACCGAGAGACTGCAGAACCGATTGACGCAGGTACGCCGCCGCAACGAGCAAGCTTACCTCGACAAATTGGATGGCAAAATCACCGAATTGTTCTGGGAAGCGAAGTCTTCGGAATGGAACGAGGAGGAACAACAGATTCTTAGAGCGCTCGACGGGTCGGCGCAACAGAACCCGGAGAGAATCTTGGACGGTATCAGGATTTTAGAACTGGCGAATAAGGCCTATTTTCTTTACGTTAAGCAACAACCGGTCGAAAAAGCAAAATTGCTCCGAATTGTACTTTCGAATTGCAAAATTGACGCCGCAAGTGTTGATCCCACATATAGAAAGCCTTTCGACCTGATCTTCCAACGTGTGCAAAATGGAGAATGGCTGGGGCGGGTGGATTCGAACCACCACCGTCTGCATTAACAGTGCAGCGTCCTACCAATTGGACCACGCCCCAGTAGAAGGCTCCTATCAACTTGCGTGGAAGGGCAGTATTGTACATCAGCGGATTCTGATTCCCGTGGAGTGGCGAGGGAGCCCTAAGGGTAATGTCAGCCCAAGCTCCTCAGCTTTGTCCTGACAATGGATTTTCTAGCAATGTCGAACCATGGTTGAGTTTACTTCCAGGGAGTTCTGGGAATAGCGTAACGGAATTCGATGGGGACAGCGAAACGTAGGCCGAGGGAAGGAAGCCGGCCCAGCCCTCAATCCCCGAAGGGATCCTCGGCTTTCCTTCCCTCTGACACTGTATATGTTCGCACGCCATGAACCAAAGCTATCTAGTTGAAAACAATGGGCCTTGATATCGGAAGACGGGTAAAAAATCCTAGGAGCCCGTAAATTTTCCGGCGTGCCCTCTGCCCAAATCCGCCGATTCCTCCGCCTGTCGTCTCATCTTGACCACTACGAGGTCCTCTTGCTATGTTGGGAGATTACCCTGTGGGCGTCAGACCCCATGTGCGGTGCGCGCCGCGTTAGAGCGCGGTTTAGATTCTCAAAATGAGCCTGAAGAAAATCGTTATCCGGGGCGCCCGGCAGCACAACCTGAAAAATATTCATCTGGAAATCCCTCGCAACACCCTCACCGTGGTTACCGGGCTTTCAGGTTCGGGTAAATCCTCGCTCGCGTTTGACACTCTTTACGCCGAGGGTCAGCGGCGCTATGTCGAATCCCTATCGTCGTATGCGCGACAATTTCTTGACCAGATGGAACGGCCCGATGTGGATTCTATCGAAGGCCTTTCACCATCCATCGCCATCGAACAGAAAACTACCACGCGCTCTCCTCGCTCGACGGTGGGAACCATTACGGAAATCTATGACTACCTTCGCGTTGTTTATTGCGCGATCGGTACGCCGCACTGTCCAAATTGCGGCAAGCCTATAACGCGTCAATCTACCGAACAAATTGTACAGGCCGTGTCGGCCCTGAAACCGGAAGAACGCATCATGGTGCTGGCGCCGGTGGTGCGCGGCCGCAAGGGCGAATACAAAAAAGAACTCGAAAAATATGCCAAAGAAGGCTACGTCCGCGCGCGCGTGGACGGCGAATTGGTGAATCTCGATGAGCCGATTCCGCTGGACCGCAGGAAAAATCACACAATCGAAATCGTCGTTGACCGTCTGCTGCTGAAAAACGGTATCGCACAGCGGCTCGAGCAATCGGTAGAAACGGCCTTGAAACTTACCGGCGGCCTGGTGACGATTGCGGTCGTTGGCGGCGAAGAGCGCGTTTACTCGGAAAAACTTGCCTGTCCAGATTGCGGTATTTCGGTACCGCAACTGGAACCAAGATCGTTCAGTTTTAATTCTCCCTACGGTGCATGTGCGGAATGTCACGGTCTCGGCTCCAAGTTTGACTTCGACCCTGCCAAAGTCATCGTGGATTGGAGCAAGCCGCTTTTCGAAGGCGGACTCGGTCCTGGTTCGGGCTCGTCCTTCTTGCAGCGAACAATGTCCATCGCCGCTGCCGCGCACGCATTCGATCTCGATACTCCGTTCGAGAAATTTCCCAGAAAAATACAAAACCTGATTTTGCACGGTAATCCCGCCAATGGCGGCTCCAGCAAGGGTCTGAACTTTCAAGGCGTTCTCGGGCATCTTGAGACCAGTTTGGAAGAATCGAAATCCGATACCTATCGCGAATGGATCGCGCAATACATGTCGGCCGTTCCTTGCGCCGCGTGCAATGAGCGCCGTCTGCGCCCGGAAAGTTTGGCCGTAAAAATTGCGGGTTTGTCCATCGCCGACTTTACATCGCTGCCGCTATCTCAAGCGCGTGCGGCAGTCGATAAGATTCGAGGTAGCCTCACTTTGCGGCAAAGAAAAATCGCAGGACGTCCTCTCAGCGAAATCGCCGAACGACTCGAGTTCCTCCTCAACGTCGGTCTCGGCTACCTCACTCTGGATCGTTCGGCCGCCACTCTCTCCGGTGGCGAAGCGCAGCGCATTCGCCTGGCTACCCAAATCGGCTCGCGATTGCGTGGAGTTCTTTATGTGCTCGACGAACCATCCATCGGTTTGCACGCGCGTGACAACGGCCGCCTGCTCGCGACTCTGGAAACCTTGCGCGATCTTGGCAACACCGTCCTGGTTGTTGAGCATGACGAGGAAACCATCCGCCGCGCAGACTATGTGGTGGACCTGGGGCCCGGAGCAGGGAAAGCCGGCGGACACCTTGTAGCCGCCGGTTCACCAAGCGAGATCGCCGCAAATCCCGATTCCCTCACCGGACAATATCTCTCGGGGAAAACTGCAATCTCTATTCCCGAACATCGCCGCAGTCCGAACGGAAAATCTCTCACTGTTATCGGTGCTCACGGTCATAACCTGAAAAACATCGATGTCACTTTCCCATTGGGCTTGCTCACGGTTGTAACCGGAATTTCAGGCTCAGGGAAATCAACGCTGGTGAACGACATTCTCTACCGCGCCCTGGCTGCCAAACTTTATCGCTCGATGGAAAAACCTGGCGCGCACACCGCCATCGAAGGGATCGAACACATCGACAAAGTAGTCCAAATCGACCAGGCCCCTATCGGCCGCACGCCGCGCTCGAATCCGGCCACGTACACCGGAGTCTTCTCGCCCATCCGCGATCTTTTCGCCATGCTGCCGGAATCGCGCGAGCGTGGGTACCGCCCGGGCCGCTTCAGTTTCAACGTGAAAGGCGGCCGCTGCGAAGCCTGCCAGGGAGACGGCCAGCGCCGCATCGAAATGAATTTTCTTCCTGATGTTTACGTCACCTGCGAAGTTTGCCGCGGCAAACGCTACAACGCCGAGACGCTTGCAGTCCGATACAAAGGTTATTCCATTTCCGATTTGCTGGATATGCCCATTGAAGAAGCTCTCAAAGTAATGGAAAACATTCCTGCCATTCAGCAAAAGTTGCAGACGTTAGTAGACGTAGGCCTCGGTTACGTTCAACTCGGCCAATCGGCTACCTCGCTTTCCGGCGGCGAAGCCCAACGCACAAAACTTTCCAAAGAACTTTCGAAGCGGCAGACGGGTCGCACCTTCTACATTCTCGACGAGCCCACCACCGGCCTTCACTTCGATGACGTAAAAAAACTGATGGGGGTGTTAAATCGCCTGGTGTCGTTGGGTAACACGGTCCTAATCATCGAACATCATCTCGACGTCATCAAACAAGCCGACTGGATCATCGATCTTGGTCCAGAAGGCGGCGAGGAAGGCGGACGCATCGTCGCCCAAGGAACTCCCGAACAGGTCGCTCGAGTAAAGAAATCCTACACCGGCCAAATTCTTGCTCGTGCACTGAACAGCAACAACGGTTCCCAAACGAATCCCTCAAACGGGAAGATCGCGAATTAAATCAAAATTTATGAACTATCCTCGGTGCGCGCGAGCCAAAGTGAGCTGCAACTTTCGATGAATCCCAACGAAAACAATTTGCTGCCCCCGGATCCAGCGCCATCGCTAGATTCTTCCGCATACCTCAATCCGACGCCTTCCTCTTCACCCGCCGCCCCTTCCACTCCGGATATGTCTCATCCGATGGCCGCATCGGTCGCCGCAGAAGATCCTCCGCCCACGAATAATTCCGTCACCGAGGACATCCGCGTGCCCTGGGGCTGGACTGACTTAGTCTTATTCGTGGTACTTGCCGTCGCCGGTTTTATTCTAATTAGTTTATTCGTGGGTCTGGCTCTGGCAGTGTCCGGTGCCAATTTCCATCGCATTCAAAACAATCCACATGACATCAATTTGTTGAGCATCTTCATTCAAGTGCTCGTCGATTTAGGTTTGGTGGCCTATCTCGCAGCCCAGATGCGCCTGCGCTTCCATTCTCCTTTCTGGCACACGATCGGTTGGTGCAAACCTGATACCGGCCGGGTTCCCCCGGTTGCATTTTATTCCGGCCTGATTCTCAGCGGTTTTTTCCTCTCCATTATCGTTTCGCTGGGCTCCTCGGTATTTCCTCCCCAGAAGAACCTCCCCATTGAAACCCTTTTCCAGGATCGCTACGCCACTGTCCTGTTCATGTCTGTCGCGGTGTTGCTGGCGCCTCTAGTTGAAGAAACAATTTTTCGCGGCTATATTTATCCCGTGGTGGCCCGCTCGTTCGGAAAAGTCTGGGGAATCCTTGTGACTGGAACGCTTTTCGGTTTGCTGCATGCCTCGCAGTTGTGGGGCGGATGGAGCCAAATCGCTTTGCTCGTGTTCGTCGGAGTCGTTCTCACTTTTGCTCGCGCGGTATCGCGAACGGTGGTCACTAGTTTCGTAATCCATACAAGCTATAATTCTGTTCAGGTTATCGGCCTGCTCGTAGCGACGCATGGTCTGCGGCACCTTCCCGGCGCGCTCTAATCGGCAGCAGCCGCAGTCGGCCAGCACATGTTTTGAAATACTTCCTTGGAGAAAACAATTGCACACGGTTGAGCCCATCCGCTGGACAGCAGACGGCGTCGTCCTTCTCGATCAACGCAGATTGCCCAGCGAAGTAATCCATCACACCTACACCGACTATCGCGACCTCGCGAAAGCCATCAAAGACATGGTCATTCGCGGAGCGCCCGCCATTGGCGTGGCCGCCGCAATGGGTATTGCTCTCGCTGTGCAAAGATCAAAAGCCAAATCGCTCGACGAATTGCGCGCGGAATTTCCCGTCATTTGCGACACCTTCGCGCGAACGCGTCCCACCGCAGTCGATTTATTCTGGGCCATTGAGCGTTTTAAGCTGCGCTTCCAGGAACTCGCGCTGCAAGGTTCGAAAGATGGCTCGGCTGGCCTGGACCAGATCCGCGTAGCCCTCGTGGAGGAAGCCCTGAAAGTCCACGAAGAGCGCCGCGAAGGTGACAAAAATATCGGACGCTTCGGTGCCGAACTGCTCCCTAAAACTGGCCGCGTAATGACCCAATGCAACGCCGGCGCTCTTGCCACCGCGGGAATTGGCACCGCCCTGGGAGTTATTCGCATGGCCATCGAAGGCGGCTACCGAATCGAAGTCATCGTCCCCGAAACGCGCCCGTACCTGCAAGGCTCGCGCCTCACCGCTTGGGAACTTCACCAGGACCGCATCCCGCTTACTCTGATTACTGACAACATGGTCGGACATTTCCTCAAAACAGGCGGCGTTGGAGCCGTGGTGGTAGGCGCCGACCGCATCGCGCGCAACGGTGATACTGCGAACAAAATCGGCACCTACGGAATCGCCGTCATCGCAAAAGAAAACGAAGTTCCTTTCTACGTGGCCGCCCCTATCTCTACCATCGATTATTCCATCGCGTCCGGCGATCAAATTCCTATCGAAGAACGCACGCAAGAAGAAGTCACGCATCTCGCCGGAGTACGCATCGCAGCCGACGTGCGTGCAGCGCATCCCGCTTTCGACGTAACGCCCGCCCGTTACATCTCTGCCATCATCACCGAACACGGCGTAGCCCGCGCGCCCTTTGAAGAATCCCTACGAAAACTCGCGGCTCCCCGCTCAGCCAACTAGCCAACTAGCAACAAGTATTCTCTTCTATTGTCGTGGTGGTATAATGTTGGGCAATTCGGCCGGACGGAGGTGTCCCATGACCCGGCTTTGCGTCGCACTTTTCTTACTGATCGCGATTCTCGTTGTTCCTCAGAATATCTTCGCCCAAAGCATGGGCTCAAGTGACACCGTCAGTCTGACCGGAACGATTTTCTCCGAAAAATCAAAACGCCCAGTACAGCAGGCATCCGTTCGCCTGTGTGACACCGGCGGTAATTTGTTGGCACAGACGATTACTACGGACTCTGGCGAATTCGATTTCCGTCAGATTAAGCGTTACAACTACATACTGACTGTCGACGCGTCTGGTTTTCAACCGCACACTGAACATATTGAGTTGAGTTATACCTCCGATCGCGGCATTTCCATTTATCTGATCCCTATCCCCGGCGATCCCGCAAACTCTTCTGCTGCCGCGAACGTTTCAGCGCATGAAATGTCCATGCCACAGAAGGCGCGCGATTTAATGGCATCTGGCGAAAAAAAATTGTATTCCGACAAAAAGCCCCAGGAGGCCCTGACGGATCTTCAGCAAGCGGTCTCCGTTGCGCCCACCTATTACGAAGCCTATTACCAGATTGGAATGGCTTATTTGACTCTGGGAACTAAGGCGGAAGCAGAGAAGAGCTTCCGGAAATCCGTCGAAGTCAGCAACGATAAATATGGCGAGCCTGTTATCGGACTTGCGTCGTTCTTGATCGATACAGGAGATCTAGTTCGGAGCGAAACGATGACTCGCCACGGTCTTGAGCTAAGTCCGAACTCTTGGTACGGTCATTATCAACTGGGCCGAATCCTGTTTACCGAGACTAAGGTTGCGGATGCCGAAAAATCAGCACAGCAAGCTCGTTCTTTGGCGCCTAACGCCGCCATCGTCTATCGCCTGCTTTCCAATATTCATTTAAGCCAAAAGAACTATCCTGCGCTAGTTCAAGATCTCGACGCTTATATAAAACTTGACCCTGACAGCCCGGCAGGCGTGCGCGCTAAAGAAATCCGCAAACAAGTTCAGGAAAATATCTCCAAGGGTACGCTAACCCCCGCAGCGAGCCCCGCACCATAAAGGAGTCATAGTGGGGCTACCATTAGCCGCAGCGCTTCCGGTTTCGTTTGCTCACCAGCCCCCGTACACGCCTCCGCACGCGCAGCAGTTCCCGGCAGATTCCGCGTCCGCCTTTGCCTGCGCTGGCCGCACCCGCGTGCGCTTCTGCTTCATGGGCTCGCATCGAGGTCTGTTGCCCTACTCCCGTGTTTCCATAATTTAGAGAATTAATGGCCCGTCTTTTCAGGAGCGGTACATAAGGCTTTGCACATGGGTATAGGGTGCGTGGTCGCCCGCGCTCCCCTGCCACACCACCCGGCATGCGGGTCCGCACCGGGCGGTTCCGTAAGATTGAGCCCTTGCGGGCCGGAGGTTCGAGTCGTCTTTCGCCACAAGGGCTTCGCCGCTCGACAGGTTGTCGTTTCGGCTTCACCGTCTTCTGAACCTGCAAAGCTCAGCTATGGCTGATTGGCTGGCGCCATGCCACTCGTGAGTCTAACGTTCTACTGCTTGCGCATACGGTTTGGGCCTTCCTCACTTCCGCGAGTACTACTCCCGCTGCTGACTTCTGTTGCAGGATCAAGGTGAATTGCTTCACCCTCAGTCACGAATCCGAGACGTGCAACACGCGCAACCGTCGGATTTACCACCAGTGTCCTTGATGGATATGGGCTTCGCGATCATTGGCCCGCTCGCCCGACACCGTAGGCCTCCTATCCGCTTCTTGTTCATCGGCTCGCGTGTTTGCTCCACGCTTCCTTCAGACCCCACCTCACGATGACGCCCTCCATGCTCGGCGTACCAAAAAAAAGAGGCGACCTTTGCAGGCCGCCTCTCTTCGATACTAAGTTGCAGTTTAGGTTAGAACGTGAACTTAGCCATTACCTGAAGAATACGCGCACTGGCCAAGGAACCCGCGAACGCACCGTACGGTGTGGTCGGTGGGCTGGTCGTCTGCACGATCTCACCGAACGTTCCGTTGGCTGTTCCGTTAACCGGGTTCTGGAAGTTCGGGTGATTCAGCACGTTGTACGCATTGGCTCCGAGCTGAAGGCCCAAGCGCTCTGTTACACGGAAATTCTTCCGAAGGCTGAAGTCGGTGTTGAAGTAGTTCGGCCCACGGTAGGTATTCCGTACTGCGTTCCCGAACCCAGTCGGTGCCGGATTTAGGCAAGGGTTGCATGGACCGGTCAGCGCTGGATTCGGCTGGCCCGCGAACTGAGCCGCCGAGTAGCACTGCACCCCGGGGTTCTGGCAGGAGTTCTGAACCGCCGTGATCGGCTGAGCCAATAGCCCCCCTCCGGCTCCGTTAGTGCCAAACAACTGGCTATCGAAGTCACCATTATCCAGGAGGCTGAATGGGAATCCGGTATGGAAATATATTGTTCCGGACATGATCCAGCCGCCTAGTGCTGTATCCACCAAGCGATTTTCACTGTGGAACGGCATTTCATACAGGTAGTTCGCTGTGATGTTGTGGCGCAAGTCATAGTCTGCGTTTGAATAATTGTTGCATCGCAGGCAATTTGGGTTGATTTGGAATTCAATGCTCTCCTGAGAGAAGGTGTCCTGATACGGCAGCACGCCTCCGTTGGATACCAGGTCGAGAGCATGACTGTAACTGTAATTAAATCGTCCCATGAACCCGTGCCACATGTTCTCCTGGACCGACAACGTAATGCCGTTGTAGTTGGAGTAACCATTGTTGGTAAGGGTGGTTACGTTCGCCACGCGCTGATCCAGAGGAGCCGTCGGGAGTCCCGCGAAGCCCGAGGGACTGTATGCGTTCGAGTAAGGATCGAAAAGCAGACCATCATATCCGCGGTTGCCTACGTAGTTAGCGGATACCACTGTCCGTGACCCAATCGTTCGCTGGACTTCCACGTTCCACTCAGTGTACTTCGGATTGAGCAATTTGCCGACGTCCTTCAATCCGGGAACCTGTCCCGCGCAGCCCGGAGTCGCGTTGAAATCGGCCAGGTTTCCGCCGGAGTGATAGGCAGATTGGAAAGCCGCATTGCAGCTCACAACTCCAGTGGCTGCGGAGTTCGGATCGGTGAACGCAAATGCGCTCCCTGACTCATTAAAGTTAAAAGCGGTTACCTGTGGGAAGTTGGTGGTGTAAGCGTCTAAGATCGTTCCCGGATATAGGTCAGAGAATTGACCTATGCCCGCGCGAATGACCGTCTTGTCTCCAAATGGCGTCCATGCAAGTCCAAAACGCGGCTGGAACACGACCTTTTCAACTCCCGGCAAAATACTGTGTGATCCGGGGTTGGTGAGCGTGTCAAACGGCAGCGCTGCGTTGTGGCTCTGGTCCAAGAACGGAATAGGTGGCGCAGACCCGCAATCTGATTGGCAAACGCCGCCCGAGTTCCGGTCTGCGCGAAGAGCTAGCGTGAGTTTCAGTCTTGAACTGACGCGATACTCATCCTGGAAGTACAGACCGACGCTGTAAATAGCAATCGGCTGGCGAGTCACGCCGTTCGCCGAGAACTGCTGACCGAGGTTGTCGCCAACGTCCCCGCTCGGATTTAGGACGTCATGGGCAAAGTCTATGGCATTGATACCGATTGCTGGTAGCAGGCCCTCGCTCGCCGTATAGTCGCTCACATCATCGCGGCGGAAGTTCACGCCCATCTTGAAGCTGTGATTTCCGCGCGTGATCGATAGGTCATCCACCACTCCCCACTGGGTGACGTTGCGGCCCTGTGGAAAGAGTGAAAATGCAGGATCAAATCCCGAACCTTCTCCAATCGGAGCTATACCGGTAATGTCGGTGAGGAAGAATAATCCCGGGAAAGCTGCTTCTGCCGCGGGCAAGTTCGGGCTCTGGAAAATTGCTGAATACCAGAGAACCGATCCGACGAGGTTGTTAACCACGTTCGGGCTGAACACGTGTGTATAGTTCAACTGTCCCTCATCCTGCGGCTGGATGCTGTGGATATTAAATACCGGGTCGATGGGATCGGTATAGGTCGGTTGCGTTCCACGGTCGAATTTCGTGCGGCCGAAGATCTTGTTGTTCTCGTCAATGTCGAAGTCAACACGTCCTGAAACTAGCCACTCCTGGTTTCCATTCGGACTGCTTTGGAAAACAGTTCCTTCGCAAGCGTTGTTTGGGATCGTGCCACCGTTCTGGCCGTTAAGAGATCCGCAACTGTTTGCTACGGGTGTGGTTTGGGCGGCGCCAAAATGCGGCGAGCCATTATACAAGCCGAACAAATTGCTGTAGAAAGCTTGAGTCGACGCAACATTCGGAATCGTGCTCATCACGTAGTTCTCAAAAGCGGTCGTGGGATAACCTATGTCTCCGCCGGCCCCTAATTTATATCGAAGCCCTTCGGTGTTCGCAAAAAAGAATATTTTGTCCTTGATGACTGGTCCGCCCAATGCTGCCGCCCATTGGTTGTTCGTTTCAGGGGTGTAGCCGTCGAAGTAGTCGGTGCCGTTCATGCCGCCCGCGTTGTAGTAGTAAACCGCGTCGCCATGGAAAGCGTTGCCGCCAGACTTCGTTGCGTAGTCGATCTGCGCGCCTGCTTGCCGTCCGTACTGGCCGGTGTAGGCGTTGCTGATTACTGCGACTTCCTGAACTTCGTTTGAGCCAAGAAGAAGGTTGCTGGCGCCCGAGTTGTTCAGGTTCAGGAAGGGATCGTTGTAGTCGTTTCCGTTAATGGTGAAGAGGTTCGCGGTTCCCGGCAATCCGAACGCGCTGAAGTTGCCATATCCGCTGCCGGCGGTATTCATGGTAACGCCCGGAGCGGTCTGCGCGATGTTGCTCAGGTCGCCGCCGGGATTGGGAAGATTTTCAATCTCAGCGGTCTCGATGCTGGTCGAAATGTTGGCGTTCTCGGTCTGCAGCAGTGCGCCCTGACCGGTCACCTCGACCGTGATCGAGCCGCTGCCGAGTTCCAATCTCGCATTGAACACTAAGGTGTTGCCAAGGTCCACTTGTACGGATTCAGTAGTTGTTTTAAAACCGCTCTTCGAGATCGTTAATGTGTAGGTCCCCGGCTTTACTAGCCCGAAAGAGTAGCCGCCGCTCGCGGTCGTTTGAGCGGTCAGCGGTTCCCCAGTAGCAGGGTTCGTCAATGTGACGGTAGCACCCGCGATCACCGCGCCAGATGGATCAGTTACTGTGCCATTGATAGCCCCGGTAACTATGCTCTGCGCCATAATTACGCTCGGCAGCAGAAGCAGCGCCGCAAACATTGCGACGAAAAAACGCTTCCAGTTCATACACCCTCCTAGAGATTTAACTAAGAATATCGGCGGAACCTTTATAGACACTCGATGCCCCCATGCGAAGATACCCCGCGCTGGTGGCCTTATCGCACGTTAATGTCCATGTGTAATACAAAATAAGATTCGCGTAATCATACTGTTGCGAGAATTCGAAAATACATATTTGCCCCTATATACGCTTTTTCATATTCATCAATACGAAACAGGATGTTTTTTGGTATACCACAACCCCCGTAAGTCTCGCAGGCGGTCAGTTCCAATAATAAGGCCAGATTCGGCCGGGAACGCTTCGAACGACCGTTGAGGGGCCCTCTCTCGGTTACTTCTTGACTTAAATGTTTACTACTATGCGTTTGGTGACAATACAAACGCACGGACGAGGAGTAGTTGGAGCTGTTTACGAGGCCCTCGCGATCGGCTGGTCATTTTCGCTGGAAAACGGTTGGACGTGTCGCCGCAAAATGAGAATGTCCGGTTTGTGCAAAGTAGAAATGTCCGCTTTCATGGATGGCCGAGGCCCCCATGGAAACGGAGCGAATCACTTTGAG
>Ga0209420_1000977_pt1 | contig 14094 bp, 14 predicted proteins | sample BlaSpr_A8_OM1_O1_FD_187972 | JGI IMG/M metagenome (GOLD analysis project Ga0209420, IMG submission 187972) | Forest soil microbial communities from Thunder Bay, Ontario, Canada - Black Spruce, Ontario site 2_A8_OM1_O1 (SPAdes) (version 2) | ecosystem: Environmental > Terrestrial > Soil > Boreal... | reverse complement strand
TGGTGACGCGGCACGCGCCAATTTCACATTCCATTGCCGCGCCGCCGAGAACAGTGCCAGCGCTTCCTGAGCTTCGTAAGCCGCGTACGGGTTTGCCCACTGATCTTGATCGAACGGCTGGATCGTGTGGTGGCCTTCTGCAAGCGTCTGACGTAGGCGGTATGCAAAGACGACTTCGCAATCCGCCAGGTGGCACAGAATCTGTCGCGCGGTCCATTTTCCGGGTGCGAGCGATTCTTTCATTCCTGCGGCACCCAATGTTTCATGGAATTTGTTAAGTTGAGCAGGCGTCGCAGCAATCACATCGATGGCGTTGCGGCCGCCAAGTTGTTCTCCATACGGATTTAGTTTCATGGACAAAACGATAAGCCATCCATGTCTAGGCCGTCAAATCTGTCGCCCGCACAGCCATGCACCCAATTTCGGGGCCATACCGCTTCGTACTTTTGGGCGTCGACCGTACCTACCAACTTTGCATTTGTTCCTCAATGCAGTATCGTAAGCGTGACGAAACGCACGGCGGAGGATAGCAATGGCGAATGAGACTGGCGGTCCCGGCGGACCTGCCAACCAGGCTGCGGCGCCGAAACCCGGCTCGCACATGGTGAAGTGCGTAAAGTTTGGCCGCGAGATGGAAGGGCTCGACCGGGTGCCTTGGCGCGGCGAGCTCGGCAAACGCGTTTACGACAACGTTTCCAAGGAAGCTTGGAAGCTGTGGGTGGAATATTCCAAGATGTTGATGAACGAATACCGCCTGAACCCGCTCGATCCCCAATCACAAAAAGTAATGGAAGAACAGATGGAGCAATTTTTCTTCGGCGAAGGCGCCAAACTTCCCGAAGGTTACGTGCCGCCCAAGGCCAAAGGTTGATCCTTCGTCTCGGAATTGAATCAAAATAAATCACGCTGTTTCAGACAACTGCGAAATTGCATTGATATCCGCGGTCTCCAGGATTTTCTTTGGCGCACCTTGCGTCGCCACGTGAATCATCGCCCGCCCAATCTGTTCGGTGGTCGTCACGTGCTTCGGGAAAAGCGAATTGAGTAATGGCAGGAGCGGCGTGAGCGCCGCGTACAACCAGCGATAAACCCTCGTCTTTGACCTGGCACCGTGCATCGGCACGATCATACCGGGGCGAAACGCGTACGCCTGAATCGGCAACCGCAGCAAATCGTTCTCGGTTTGGCCCTTCACGCGGGCCCACATACTGCGTCCGCGCTCTGTGCTATCTGTACCCATGCCGGACACGTAGATGAAGGTCATGTCCGGATTCAGCTTTGCCAACGTTCGCGCAGCCGCGAGCGTAATGTCATAGGTAATGTGCCGATAGCGTTCCTCCGTCATTCCTGCCGAGGAAATGCCCAGGCAGAAGAAGCAAGCATTCACACCGCTGAGCTCATTCTCGATCCCGGAAAAATTGTAGAAATTCTGAATTGCCACTTCCCGGACCTTCGCGTCATGCTCCCCGGTCGAGCTTCGCACGATGGAAACCACTTCCGAAATCTGTGGGTCGAGCCAACATTCCCGCAGAACGCCCTGCCCAACCATGCCGCTCGCGCCAAACAGAACGACCTTTCTCAGTTCCCGCATACTTCGATGGTAACAAAACCCGCTTGTCGACGGTGCCTGCTCTGGTGTCTTGTATATCCACACGTCCGAGAGGCCTTGCGTGTAAAATCGCCGTAGGGCAATCACCCTAAGCATCGTAAAAGATCGCCGTAGCCCCTTAACCCCTTTCAACCCGATGGTTTGCGTGGCCAGCGTTTCGGCACAATTTGGAAACTCGCGTGCACTGTTGTCAGCGGAACCGGCGAAGCACTCTGTGTCTTTCGCGCGAGCGAATCCTGAAAGGAGGATTCATGTTTGCCAAACATACCTCCCGATCCCTCATGCTGGCTTTCGCATTTGCCGCCATCGCTGCCGCCATGGTCCCGAGCGTCGCCCATGCTCGGCAAAACACAAACAAGGTTATGGGCGAACTTCAGTTTTCCGGCGCCACCAAAGTGGATAAAAATGCCGGCGTGTGGATCGATGGCCAGTACGTTGGCTACGTGGACGAGCTAAAGGGTGACAAGAAAATCATGCTCCTGCCAGGCCAGCATGACGTCAGCATACGGCGTGCCGCTTACAAAGACTTTACGCAGCAGGTGAACATCGAGCCCGGCCAAACGCAGCTTGTGGCCGTGCGGTTGGAGAAGGATCCCGGCTGGCACTATCCTTCCAAGGGAGATGAAGCCACTTTGAAAGTTACGGTGGTGCCGGAAAGGGCTGCGGTGTTTCTCGACGGCGGCTACATTGGCCACGCTAGCGACTTCGGCGGCGCCTTTCACGCCATGTTGGTCACGCCCGGCACGCATCAAATCAAGGTGGAGTTGGCTGGATACAAGACCTTTGACACCCAAGTGAATGCCCGGGCCCATCAGAAGACCGAAATCAAAACCGAATTGGTGAAGGATAGCGGTGAGCAAACCGGCGCAGTAGCCAAGCAGTAACACCAACAAAGCGGCGCCGCAGGCCGTTTACGAAACGCACTCGCGGCAACCGCGCTGCAGATAGTGGTCTTGACGGGAGCCCCACACCTCGCTCTTGCGTGTGGGGCTTTTGATTTCCTGTCGACGGTGTTCTAATCCCCGCGCCGCCCGCCGCTCGCTGCTGCCGTCGAAGGCGGCACTAAATTCGCCGCGCGGAAATATCCCACCAGGTTGCCGTATTCCTCGTTGTTGTGTCCTACGTTGCGCATCAGGATGCCCACTAGCAAAGCGGGGCGTCCCGGGCCATTGGGCGTCTGTGGCGTCACCATCTTCATCGCCGCGGCATCCGTCAACGAATCATAAATGGTGCCGCAGTACTCAATCGCAGCATGCATCGCCTTGACGAGCTGATCCTTCGTCTGCGCCGTTTTCTCATAATCGGCAGTCTGCGGATCGGCCTCGCCTTTGGCCATAGCGCAATAAAAGTAATTCGCGTTCACCACGTGCCCAATCAACTGGCCATACGTTCGCACTTCTGGCATCGTCCCGAGCTTCATGCTGTAGTTAGCTTCCGGCATTTGCTCCGCGGACCCGATCAAATTCGTGCTGATGGATTTGAACGCTCCCTTTACGAAAGCCGCCAGCGGATCGGTGGGCGCCGCCATCTGCGCTCCGCCTCCCGCCTGCGCCGCTGCGGGGATCGCCGCCAAACCGCACAGCAACACGCTCCAAAGAAATTTCTTCATCGAATCGCTCCTTTGTGGATCACACAAAACGGTGGGCCCAACACCCCAGTTACACCATCTGGCGCAGCAATGTATCACAGCTACGCTATTCGGTTCACGCGCGCCCACTCTGGAAGTCGAGAACGAGCAGCGTAATGTCGTCCTCCGGCGGACGTGTTGGATTCTGTCCGGAGAAAGCGGCGATGTTCGCGAGCAGCGTATCCGCAAACGCTGGGGCCGCCAGCTTGGCGTGCGATTGCAGAAATTCCTTGCAGCGCCGCTTGCCGAACTCCTCGTCGGCTGCATCCCTAGCCTCGAGTACGCCATCGGTATACAGCAGGCCGCGGTCTTCCTCGCCGATCGGAATTTCCACGGAGGAATAGACTGCCTCCGGAAACATCCCCAACATCAGACCATTCTCTTCAATTTCACGCGCCGGACCGCCAGCTCGCGAGACCAGCATCAGCGGCGGATGTCCGGCGGCCGAATAACGCAACACTCCCCGTTCCAAATCCACAAAGAGATAGGCGGCAGTGATGAAATGCTCTTCAAACTTGCCGCAAAGTGAGCGATTTAGCCCGGCAATCACTGCCGCAGGGTCATGGGCGTGGCTTACTTGGCCTGCGAAAGCAACTTTCAGCATCGAGGCGATCAGCGCCGCCGGCACGCCGTGCCCAGTTACGTCCGCTATCAGAATGCCCACACGGCGCGCATCTACGACGAGAAAGTCGTAGAAATCTCCTGCGACCGCACTCATCGGCACGTAACGCGCCGCAATCTCGAGCCCCGCAAGCGTGGGGTTGCTTTGCGGGAGCGTGGAGAACTGAATGCGCCGTGCAATCTCGAGTTCGCTCTTAATGGCGGCTAGACGCTCCTCGTTTCCAAACGTCCGCCGCGCGGCTACGTACCTGAGCGATGCAACGAAAAACAGGAAGCCCAGGAACTCCACATCTCGCCAGTGCACGATCCCCAGGCCCGAGAGATTCGCTTCCACGATGAATAGCAGCCAAACCAAAAAGCCGCCTAGCAACACGCGAACCTCGTAGCTTAACGGCGTTCGGGGGCCTGAGCGCCGTGTGCGGGCCGCCAGAAATACTCCCGTCGCCACGAATGTTCCGAGCACCACCACGCTGTTTGCCTCATTGAGCTTGATCAAACTGGCGCCAAGTGCGGCTGCCGCGATCCCGAAAACCGCAAAAGCAGTTTGTGCAGCGAGAAGCCAACGAATCAGTTTGCGGATGTGCTCTCCCACGACCTGGTAAACGAAAAGGCTGCAAGGGAGAATGATCGTGCAGGTGATCAGCCAGGTCAGGTAATCCCAAAACTTTCCCGGCTCGTTGAATAGGGCGCGAACGAAAGAAACGTGGGCCAACAGCCGAGTGGCGTACAGAATGCAGAAAACGCCAAAGTAGACGAGCGTCAGGTCGCGGGTCCTACGGCGAAAAAAGAAGTTAACGATGGCGACCAGCGCGACGGCGAAGAGCGCAACGCCGGCAGCCATCGTCGCGAATTCCCAGCGCAGATCGGACCGCGTCGGGGCGGACGTAGCCTTCGCCAGAAATAGCACACCTATGTTCCACTCGTGCAGCATTCAGGGTCGAATTGTAGCCGAGCACCGGCTGGAGCCACCGGCCCTGGCCACAGTCCCTTCGGGATCCATCTTAGTTCCCACTAGGCGAATTGCCAGCACGCGAAGCGTCCAGCTGCCACTTTGTCCGCGTATATGCGATACGAAAGCCATTGCGCTCCGCATTGCGCTGGGAATCGCTGCCCGGCAAGGCCACCATCATCGCCATGTCGCATCCATGCTCGAAGGCGTAGCGCATGCGTTCGTGAAGTAGAGCATTTTGCAACCCACGGCGGCGCAGCTCTGGAATGGTTGACGATCCGCCAAAAAGCGCCACACCCTCGTGCATGCATAGAACTCCGGCGGCGCCAGGTCTTCCGCCTACTTCGGCCAGAAAACAAATGCTCTGCTCGCGCGCTGAAAGGATGGTACCGAGATCCAAAAGAAACTTCATGAGTTCCGGATGCTCGTGCGCCCAGCCTCGCGCACTGATCTCCGTCCAGAGCTTCATATCGTCTGGACCGACAACCTGCACCCTGATCTGGTCGGGGTGTCCGGCCTGCGGCTCCTCTACAGATCTATACAGCACATTGCTGATTTCGATTGGTCGATAGTTGCGGGTGCAAAGCAGATCGCTCGCCACGATCCCGGCCAGCGGGCTCACTTCATGCATGGCCGGTGCACCACGGTCGAAGAAAAAACGCTCCATCGCATCGAGCGAGCGCGAATTAAGCTGCTCGAATATTCCGAGTCCGAAACTCTGCGTGATCGGTGACTCGGCGCCATCAAAGACGGCATAGGCGCCCGCACATTCCATCCATGCGGCGCCGCTTGCGGGACTTAAGCGGCGCCGCGCCTCCGCGCACTGAACACATGCGTATCCTTCGGCGCGCTCGAGACGCTGCGACAGTGCAAGGTTGGAGAACTGCATCGCAGTCCGCGATGGTACACACCTTGAGCAGCGACTTGCAACGTAACCGCAGAATCTTGGGCGGATAAAAGCTGCGCATTAGGTGCAATTCAGACTAACTCTTTTGGCCTACATCGAGTCTCCAGGAAACAAACCGGGGAGCGGCGAGGCTCGCGGTATCCGTCTGTTCTCGGGCGATTCAGACAGCGCCAGCATGCCGACGCAAATCAAGCTTGCCATCCGCGTATTACCGTGTATATTCCACGCCCAAAGTGGAGGAGTAACCCATGCTCAAATCCATCGCTGTGGTAGCCGGCACCTACCTGCTCTCAGTGGCTCTTGTCCTGTGCACGGATCCATTGCTCTCGCGCCTGTTCCCGGGCGATTTCGAGAAAGGCCGCGTTCCCTCGAACAACGCGCTGATGGCCAGCACGGCGCTCTTCGTGATCATCTCGATCCTTTGCGCCTGGCTTTGCGCCCGCTTCGCGCCTGGACGCGCCGGTCGGCATGTCTTGTGGTTCTTTATCATCGGCGAGGCCATGGGAATCGGCGCGACCATCCCCAATTGGAGCAAAGGCTGGCCGCACTGGTACTGGCTGTCTTGGCTGCTCACCTGGCCGATAAGCTGCTGGATTGGGCTGTTGCTGTCCGGGCGGAAGGCTGATTCTGCCTCTGCCTGACTCTCCCGGTCGATAGATGGAGACGTGGATGACGCGGCGGATTTTACTTTTTCAGCTTCTGAGCTAGAGCTTCAAAGAGCTAACGCTCTCCGAGCTATTACGAAGACGTGGCATGCCTTGCCATCCCCTGAAAGCGCCGTGTCACAGGGTTCTCCACGGGTAAGGTAGCGTTAATGTGGAAGCCCATCCGTACGTGGGCTCGCCGGAGCGACCTCTCCACCTTCGCGGGATCCTCGCCGCGAGCGAAAATGAATCCTAGATAGCTCGAGCCCTCTGGCCATGCCGTGATCGCATCGTGGACGCGGGCGGTGATTTCCACCGCGTCGATGCCCGGAGTGGATTGCGCGCGGTCGACTCCCGTGACCTTTTCGAGAATGCCGCTCACGGGCACGGGAATCATCATTACGCCGGCCGCGGCAGACTCCCGGACCAGATCTGCGCCCGGCATACTCAGTGCGTGCCGAGTCAGCAATTCCTCGAGCGAAATGCGCTGCGGCCCGAATCGCAGCACGCGAGCGCACAAGCCGCCGATCGGGCGCGGCGAAGCCTCAAGCACCCAAGGTTCCTGTTTCTTGTGCTCGATGCGAAATTCCGCATGAACGGGACCTTCCGTCAGGCCCAGCGCCGCCACAGTTCGCGCGGCGCACTCGTGCACCGCTTTTAGCAGGCGCTCGTGCAGCCGTGAGGGCGTCACGTAAATGGTTTCCTCGAAGTAGGGGCCTTCAAGAGGATCGGGCTTGTCGAACACCGCGAGAATCCGCAGCTTTCCATCGGACAGAAGCCCCTCGACCGCAACTTCCCCGCCCGGGATGTAACGTTCCACCAACAAGCGGTCAAGGCCCTCCTCGCGTGTGACCTGAATCTCCGGCGAATGCAAAAGCCGGCGGTTTCGCTCGACGGCCTCGATAAACTCCTTGGCATTGTTGGCGCGAATCACGCCCTGGCTGGCTGAAAGCACCAGCGGCTTTACGACGCACGGGTACTCGACCCTCCTCAAAACCTGTTCAATTGGTTCGGAAAACGAAAACGAGAAAAACTTCGGCACAGGCAGTCCTGCGGAGCTCAAGACCTCGCGTTGCGTCAGCTTGCTGCGGCAATTGCGGACTGCTTCCGGCGCGTTGTACACCACGCCCAGCGCTTTGGCGACCAGCGCTGCGGTTTCTGTGGGGCGCTCCCCCAGAGCTAAGATCCCGTCGACCGGCGCGCCTTGTGTCTGATCAAGAATGGTCTTCGCCGCTCGCTCCGCATCGTCGAAATGCAGCGATACCGCGCCGTCCGCCCACGGGTCGTCGAGTTGGTGGCAGCGGTCAGTGCCGAGCACCACTTGTGCGCCAAGACGTTTGGCGGCCTCTGCAAACGCTCGTGTCTGGTAGCCGAGCTTTCCGGCCAGTAGAAGGAGGCGTTTCCCCGCCGCAGCCGGGCCTGTGTTTGGCCTCTCTTCGAGATTTTTTCCGGGGATGGGCATCTGTCTTCGCAAAGTGTCGGTCATAGCGATCTCCGCTTGTCCCTGGACGGCACGCCTCGTGTGCGGTCCTTGCCGCGGCCGGTTCTGGCATTGCGCCGCCGAGCACGTTCGATCAGTCGAGGTATCCCGATTCGGATTCGCCGCTCGCGTGTGGCCGGATGTTTCGCGGCGACAACCCACTTGATGAACTCGCGCCGCAAACCAGGCGTCACGTTTTGCAGAGCTGCCAGCGCCCCGCGGTGTTCCGCAAGCGAAGCGGCTAGCTCCGCCGACAGAGCTACATCCCGCGATTCGTGATCCCGTTCCAGCGTAATTTCGATTACGTCGCCGGCGTCAAGACCGAGATTCTTCCAAATCCGGCTGTGCAAAAACAACCTGTACATTGGATTCAATCCAGGCAGTAAAGTGGACCGAAAAGATATACCGTCTGCCGAGCCCGACACTGGGGTATAACCTCTTTTTTCTGTGGCACTTACGAAGTCTTTTGGCACGTCCACACATCGATTGATGCCGACCTTGTAAATGCGCGCCACGAAGCACCGGGATGCTTTTTCCGGCCGCATAAGCTAGACAAACGCACCGGGTTGGCGCGCGGTTTCTTTTGCGCAACCGATAGAAACCAGTTGATCTTGTGTCGGCTCGGCGCAGCAATACCACGGCTCGTCAAGACGGGGAACGGGCTGGCCCGGTCTTGCCTGTGGCGGATGCCGCGAAATTCGGCAGTTGCTGCTGGCAGTTACGTTCGCATCAGCTTCCTGCCATGCGCGGGCCGCCAGGCGCTCGAAGATCTGTGTCCGTGACCGTCCTAGCTTTTCACTACGCTCGACAATCTGCTGCAGGTCACAAGCCAAGGCATCTACGGCAGCATCCCCGTGCTGCCACGGATAATAGAGCGCTGCGGAATCAAAAGCGCCAATGCGACGCTGGATCTCGTCGAGCTCGAGAATGCGCGAGCCTACCGGAATCAGCAGTCGAATCGCGAGCTGAATCGGCGCTACGTTCTCCACAAGACCTTGTTCGGCCAAAACCTGCATTAGATCGCGATAGCCTTCGAGCGTTGTCCAGGGCGTAAAGGGCACAAAGGTCGGCTGCAACGTCAGACCGGTATCGGCAAACATCTCGATAACCTGGAGAAAATCCGCGCGCGTATGGCCCTTGTCCAACTGCTCCAGGATGTGATCATCCACTGCTTCTACAGCGCTCGTCACAAAAAGACATCCCGTGTCTCGCAGTAGCGGCAAATATCGCGCGTGTTGCAGCAGGTGCTCGATCTTGATCGTCACGTCGTAACTCAAACTCGGAAACTCGCGATGCACGGCGTCTACAATGGACATCCCATGTGTAGGGCCGTTGAAGAAATCCGGATCGCCAAAGGTGATGTGCTGCGCGCCGGCCGACACCTGTTGCCGGACGTCTTCCAGAACGACGTCTCGCTCCACGATGCGGAACGCGCCGTTATAGACCGGCACGATCGGGCAATGTCTGCACAGGTGCTTGCAGCCACGGCTCGCTTCCGTGTATCCGGCTACGCGCTCGGACCCGTCCGGCATAACGAGGTGCGCGTAACGCGCCAGCGCCGGCAGTCCAGCGCGATCGGGGACAACGAATTTCTGCCGCGCTAGCGAGATCACCGGATCAGCCTGCAAGTCTTCCGTGTGCTCTGAGCTCGATTCGCCCGAGACTTGGTCGACCAAGCGGGCCAGGCCCTCCTCAAATTCGCCACCAAGGACGGTGTCGGCTCCAGCGGCCCGCAGATAAACCTCATTCACCGGGGCGTACAGCCCATAAAAGCACATATGTGCCTTAGGGTTGAGCGCCCGTACCGTTTCCAAAACGGAAATCGCGAGTCGCGTCGCCGTATGCATCGGCACGTAGAACGCAATCAGGCCTGCCGCACGCACGGCCTCTTCGCGGAGGCTCTCCCGCGAAAGATCGAGGCAGGTGACCTCGGCGCCCTTCGCCGCCAGCCACGCGGCGGGCGAGGCGACACCAAAGGGTTGGTGTCCGAGTTCATATGTCGAAATCAGGAGAACGCGCATCGCCATCCAGTGGGGTATTTTACCAGGTCCCAAGAACTATCTGTAAAGTCACATTAGTCTATTGTTATCCTATACTTAGAAGCTCTCCAAATCGCGGCCTACTACGATTTTGCCTTTGAAGTATTCCGCAGCACGACGTTCGAACTCCGCATCCTTATCGCCTGGGATCAGATGTGTCAAGACCAGCATTTTTACGTCGGCGGTTGCCGCAACCTGTCCGGCCTGCTCGGCAGTGGTGTGATACGCGCGCAGCCGCGCCGCAATCTCGGGGTTGTCCGTCTTTGCGAAGTACTCTGAAAGATACGCCTCGTGGACCAACACGTCCGCGCCCTTGGCGTACCGGATCAAATTGTCACTCGGCCGCGTATCGCCGCTGATTACAATCACCTTCCCGCTGGACTCAAAACGATAGCCATACGCCGGAACGACAGGCCGATGATCCACGGCGAACGCTGTAACCTTCACGTCGCCATCCTGATAGACCACACCCTCGTTCACAATATGCACGTTAATCTTCGCGCCCTCGAGAGGATGCATTTCGGTGAGTTCTCCGCGGATGTGAATATCAGCCGCGAAGAATTTCAGCAGACCATCGGCCATCTCCTGCGTGCCCGTAGGGCCATATAACTCGAAAGGCTTCGCGCGTCCGAGCACCCAAGGCGTGTTGTAGAGATCAGGTAGGCCATCAATATGGTCGGAGTGCAGGTGCGTCAGGAACACGCATTGGATCGAGTCGAGCGGCAAGCTCGCGGCGACGAGCCTCATCACCACGCCTCGTCCGGCGTCCACGATAAACGTCTTCTTGCCGACGACGATGGCGTCCGCAGGACCGGCGCGGTCCGCGCTCGGGCGAGGAAAACCTGTGCCCAGTAGCACCACCCGCATGGGTTGCGGCGCTTCTTGCGCGCCAGCAAGCGTGGCTTGAGCATTGCAGAGAATCGCGCCACAGAATACGGTCACGATCAGGCGCAACAGATGTCTCATTACTCTCAAGGGCGCTTCTTGCGGGATTTAGCAGGCACAGGCGCCTTTGCGTTAGACCACGCCGCTTCGAGCGCCCGCCGGGTGACGTCTTTCTTCGCTGCCTTCAGACGAACATTCGTGGCCCCCTGTTTCCCCCACGCGCCTTTGACAACAATAAACGTTTCCGGCTCGTCGTGAACGAACTCGCTCTGCTGCTCGGGAGTGAGTCTCACCATGGCCCATTCCTTATCCGGATAACCGAGCGTCGCAAAAATCTTGTTATTCACTCGAAAATCGGGATGATTCATGTGCGCGCTTTCAGATGCTTCCGTAAAACTCAAAGCCAGACGCCGAAACTCCGTAGCTGTCACTTCACGTGCTCCTCACTCGCCTCAAATACGGCACCCCGCGCGAGCCTATACTCCAACATCTTTATCGCCTGAACAAGAGATGGAGCGCGTGAGCTCGATCAGGCGTTTGGCTTCGATTCCGCCGGAGCCACGGCACCCCAGCGCCCTTGAAACCATTGTCGAAATTTTTCCCGCTCTTCGGGCGTCATCTCCGCACACCGTTCCTTCATGCCCCGGCGGCCATACCGGCCTCGACCGCCGGAACGGCCGATTCCACCGAACAGAAGCCTGCTGAGCACGATCACTCCCACAGCCTGCCAATAGCCGATCAACTTCAAGCCAAAGAGCCCCGGCATCAGCCAGTTCCATAGCCCTTTCACCACGAAACCAAGCCCGGCCAGCACGGCAATGCACAGGACCACGATCAGCACAAACTTCACCGCGCGAAGAACATTCCTTCTCATTTTGGTTATCCTCTCACCTTCACAAACTCTTCATGGGTAGCAGCAAGGCGTTGGCGGAGAAAAATCACCGCGTAATGCTTGCGCGAAAGCAGCGTGTTCACGCTCACGCCCGTCCGTGCGGCAATTTCCTTGAAGCTGCATCCCTCGACCTCGTGCGCGATAAAAACTTCCCGTTGCTCCTTTGGCAGTTCATCAAGGGCTTCCTCCAACTCGTCCAACAGCAAAGTTCACGCATAGGCTGTAGCAGGTCCTGCATCGGGCGATGGCAATAGATCTTCGAGCCGCAAGCTGTCCCGCTCGCCCGTGACGCCTTCCGAATCATTTGCATACGCCCACAGCCGCCTTTTGCGAAACAGATCGATGATGCGATTGCGCGCGACCCGAAACATCCACGCGCTCCACTGCTGCACCGGCTCCATCAGGCGAAACGCCTCGATGGCTTCAAAGAAGACCTCCTGAAGAAGGTTTTCGGCGTCAGCTTCGTTTGAGACGCGCTTGCGGATGAAATTGCGCAGCCGGGACCGTTCTCCCGCGATGATTTCGGAGAGCTGATTGTCTCGATCGGTCATCGCGGAAATGCTCGACGGTTCATCCGCCACTCCTGTAGACGAATGAAAGCCGCAAATATTGTGAAGAATTTGAATCAGCGAAACGCGGCCGAACTATGACGTTCGCGCTGTGCACGCTTATTCCGGTTCGGCTATCATAGAGCTTCATCTATTCCGTCGAAAGGACTTACGCCTTCATGCCCGCCGCTAGCGCGAATTCCTTCAGCAGCCTCGCCAATCTCAGAGCAGGCAACACCGAGTACGAAATTTACCGCTTGGATGCGCTCGAGCGCCGCAGCATCGGCCATGTCGAAAGCCTGCCTTTCTCCCTAAAAGTCCTGCTGGAAGATTTGCTACGCACCGAAGATGGCCGCTTTGTGAAGCCTGACGACGTGGAAGCCGTTGCCGAATGGAAACCGAATGACGCCGCGCGCAAAGAGATTAATTTCATGCCGGCCCGCGTGCTGCTCCAGGATTTTACCGGCGTTCCGGCGGTGGTGGACCTCGCCGCGATGCGCGAGGCCATCGGCCGTCTTGGTGGCGACGCCAAAAAAATCAATCCGCTGCTGCCTGCGGAACTCGTGATCGACCATTCCGTGCAGGTGGACCAGTTCGGCGGAGCGGATTCCTTTTCAGTGAACGCGCTAATGGAACACCAGCGTAACGTGGAGCGCTACGCTTTTCTTCGCTGGGGCCAGCGTTCGTTTCGTAATTTTCAGGTGGTGCCGCCGGACACCGGGATCTGTCACCAGGTGAATCTCGAGTACCTCGCCCGCGTGGTGTATGACGCGCCTCGCAACGGTCGCAAAGTCGCTTATCCTGACTCGCTCGTCGGTACCGATTCGCACACCACCATGGTCAATGGCCTCGGCGTCTTTGGCTGGGGCGTCGGCGGAATCGAAGCGGAGGCGGCCATGCTCGGCCAGCCGCTTTCGCTGGTGATTCCCGACGTGGTCGGCTTCAAGTTGCACGGCAGCTTGCCTCCCGGAGCCACGGCCACTGACTTAGTGCTCGTGGTAACGCAAATGCTGCGCTCGAAAGGGGTCGTCGGCAAATTTGTCGAGTTCTACGGCACCGGTCTGTCGAGCCTTTCGCTGCCGGACCGCGCAACGATCGCCAACATGGCCCCTGAATACGGCGCAACCATGGGCTTTTTTCCCGTTGATTCCGAAACGCTCAGCTACTTGCGATTCACCGGACGCGATGCCGAGCGCGTCGCGCTGGTGGAGGCATATACCAAGGAACAAGGCCTCTTTCGTACGGATGAAACTCCCGATCCGATTTATTCGGACACGCTCGAACTCGATTTGGCCTCTGTCGAACCGACGCTCGCCGGACCGAAGCGCCCGCAGGATCGTGTCCCCCTACGCGGAGCAAAGCAGGCGTTTGCCAAAAGCATGCAGGGTCAGGACGCGAAACAGGTTCACGTCAAGAATAATGGCGACCAGTTCGATCTGCACAACGGCTCGGTAGTGATCGCCGCGATCACCAGTTGCACAAACACTTCGAATCCCTCGTTGATGATTGGCGCCGGCCTGTTGGCAAAAAAAGCCGTCGAGCGCGGCTTGCAATCGAAACCGTGGGTAAAAACCAGCCTCGCGCCCGGTTCGAAAGTGGTCACTGACTATCTCGCCGCGGCCGGCCTCATGACTTACTTGGAAAAGCTGAAGTTCAACCTCGTAGGCTTCGGCTGCACCACTTGTATCGGCAACAGCGGCCCGCTGGCGGAAACCATCGGTGCGGCGATCAAGGAAAATAATCTTGTCGCCGTAGCAGTGTTGAGCGGCAACCGCAATTTCGAAGGCCGCATTCACCCGCTCGTACGCGCGAATTACCTGGCGTCGCCGCCGTTGGTAGTGGCGTATGCGTTAGCCGGAAACATGGATATGGACCTCGTAAACGAACCGATTG
>Ga0209420_1000976_pt1 | contig 14095 bp, 9 predicted proteins | sample BlaSpr_A8_OM1_O1_FD_187972 | JGI IMG/M metagenome (GOLD analysis project Ga0209420, IMG submission 187972) | Forest soil microbial communities from Thunder Bay, Ontario, Canada - Black Spruce, Ontario site 2_A8_OM1_O1 (SPAdes) (version 2) | ecosystem: Environmental > Terrestrial > Soil > Boreal... | reverse complement strand
GACCCGGAATTTTACTATCGCATCGACTATAACGGCGACGAGCCCGAAGTGGTGCTGGTGCATGCCGAAGTGCGCGGCGACAAACGTGTGGTCGAATCCATTAAGATCAACATCGCCGGGGAGCGGGACATCCAGCGCAAGACGCTCTCCTTCCAGCGCTGGATCGTGGCGAAGGGCGTATACCGCTTCACTTTGGGCGAACCGCTACTGCCGGGCGAATATGTAATAGAGGTGGTGCTGCCAAACGAGCAAACCGAAATGTACGTCTGGGATTTCGGCGTAGATTCTCCGGGTGCTGTCAAGACTGCCAAGCCGCACTGACGCGTTTGATGCGGACACGCCCGTACCATTGACTTCGCTCCGCAGCTCTTTCTAAGATTGTTCTCCCATCTAGCGCTTGGCCAGCCGGGTGTCCCCATTCCGTTAGGCTGGATTTCTGGAGCGTGTCCGGTGCGAAGACTGTTTTGTCCTCTTCTGTTGCTTTTGTGTGCGAGCTCCGTTTGCCGCGCGATCCCCGACGGCAGCGATCCTGCCGTGGTGCAGGCGATCGCGGTAGGTGACGCGTGCTTTGCTCGTCAGGATTATGACCGGGCCCTCGAGGCCTACCGCAGCGCCGACGCGTTAGCCCATCACAGGTCAGCCGTCTGCTACATGAGAATGTTCTCGGTGGAACGCAAGGCCGGCGATTTGCCGGCGGCGCTGGAAGACGCCCGCAGAGCCGTCGCCGTGGCGGGACCGGACAAAGGCGTAGCCGCCCGGGCACACCTGGCGCGAGGATTTCTGCTGGCGGAAATGGCCACGAAGCCCACGGACAAGAAGTTCAAAGAATCCGAGGCGGAAAACCGAGAGGCCTTGGCGGCCGACCCTGCAATGTCCGTGGCACATTTCAACCTGGGAATCGTGCTGATCAAGGAGGCACGCGACGCCGCCGGCGTCGCCGAGCTCAACACCTTTATCGGCGCGCCGGGAGCTGATCCGAGAATGATTTCGGACGCACGGCGCGCGATTGCCGATCCCGTGCGAGTGCGCGAACCCTTTGCTCCGCACTTTTCCCTTACGCCGCTGGATGGCACGCCCCTTTCCACGGAATCGTTACATGGCCGAGTAGTGGTGCTGGATTTTTGGGGCACTTGGTGTTCGGTGTGCCGCGAAGCCTTGCCCTCCCTGCTCGGACTCCAGAAGAAATACCGAGACAAGGAAGTGACTTTCATCAGCGTCAGCTCCGACAGCAACGAAGAAACCTGGAAGAATTTCATCGCCAAGCAGCATATGGATTGGCCGCAATACCTCGATCGTTCCGGAAAGGTGCTGCGGGACTTCAATGTGAATATTTATCCATCCTATGTGGTGCTGGATCGCGACGGCGTGATCCGCTTTCACCAATCAGGCTACGATCCGCAAACCGACGCGGAGATATCCGCTACGATCGATCGCGCGCTGAAGAATCCGCCGGCGTTGCACCCTCCGCAACCTGCCAATCCCAGGTAAGACTCCGATTCTGCATCCGTAGCCGCGAGGACTCCGTGCCGCCTGCCAACAAAAACAAATCGGCCCGGCTCCCTTTTGGCAACCGGGCCGATTCTGATTCAGTTTGATGCGAACTAGCTTTCGGCTACCGCGCCACCAGTCGCATCCTTGCGGAGGAAGTCCAGCGCAGCGGCTTCTTCCGGCGAAAGATCGGGAGCGGCCAGTTCGGGTTGCGGCATCGGCTCCGGCACCTCGGTGAGCAACTGGATGTTGCGATACCACTCGAGACCCGTGCCGGCGGGAATCAGGCGGCCCATGATCACGTTTTCCTTCAGGCCGCGCAGATAATCCACCTTGCCCGCAACCGCGGCTTCGGTGAGGACGCGCGTCGTCTCCTGGAAGCTTGCGGCGGAGATAAACGAATCCGTCGAGAGCGAGGCCTTGGTGATGCCAAGCAGCAACGGCCGCCCAGTCGCAGGCCGCCCGCCATTTTCGAGGATTCGGTCGTTTTCCTCGCGGAAGCGGAACTTATCCACCTGCTCCTCGAGCAAGAACGCCGTGTCCCCGACGTCTTCCACCTTCACCCAGCGCATCATCTGGCGGACGATGGTCTCGATGTGCTTGTCGTTGATGTTGACTCCTTGCAGGCGGTAAACCTCCTGCACCGCGTTGACGAGATAGGCTTGCGTGAACTTTTCGCCGAGCACGGCCAGGATGTCATGCGGGTTCAGCGGACCGTCAATCAACGGCTCGCCGGCCAGCAGACGCTCACCTTCCTGCACCTGGATGTGCACGCCGCGCGGGACGGAGTATTCCTTCTGCGTTTTGCCGTCTTCGCTTTCGACGTAAATCTTGCGCATGCCCTTGGCGATTTCGCCGTATTTCACTACGCCATCGATCTCGCTGATGACGGCGGGATCCTTCGGCTTGCGCGTTTCGAAAAGCTCGACGACCCGCGGCAGACCGCCAGTGATGTCCTTGGTCTTCATGGTCTCGCGCGGAATCTTTGCGAGCACATCGCCGGGCATCACTTCGAAACCGTCGGTGACCATCAAGTGGGCGCGCGACGGCATCAGGTACTTCTTGCGGACCTTGCCCGCGGCATCGCGAATGAGCACAGTGGGTTGCCGCTTTTCGTCATCGGGCGGCAACATCACCACGCTCTGCGAAAGACCGGTGACCTCGTCCACCTGCTCTTCAATCGTGATCCCCGGCTGCAAATCCTTGAACTGGATGTTGCCGCCGACTTCGGTGAGGATCGAGAAGGTATACGGATCCCATTCGGCGATCTTCTGGTTTGCCTGCACGGTGTCGCCTTCGGTAACCAGCAAGCGCGTGCCGTAAGGAACTTCGTGCCGTTCCTTTTCGCGGCCCTTTTCGTCGACGACGGCGATGTGGCCGTTGCGGCCCATCACGATGAGCGCATTGCCGCGCCCATGAACGTGTTTCAGATCGACGAACTTGGCAACGCCAGAGGTGCGCGTGACGAGTTCCGATTGTTCGGCAACGCGGCTGGCCGTGCCGCCGATGTGGAAGGTACGCATCGTGAGCTGCGTGCCGGGCTCGCCAATCGACTGCGCGGCGATCACTCCTACCGCTTCACCAAGCTCGACCATTCGGCCCGAAGCCAGGTTGCGGCCGTAGCAGCGCGCGCACACACCGCGCCGGGACTCGCAAGTGAGCACCGAGCGGATCTTCACGCGCATCACCCCGGCGGCCTGGACAGCATTGGCCAGCTCTTCGGTGATTTCCTGGTTCACTTCCACGATCACGTTGCCTTCGAAATCCTTGAGCTTTTCGAGCGAGACGCGGCCCACGATGCGGTCGCGCAGCGCTTCCACTTCTTTCTTGCCCTGCTCGAGGATTGGCTCGACGTAGATGCCTTCGCTCGTGCCGCAATCGATCTCGCTGATGATCACATCTTGCGCCACGTCCACCAGACGCCGCGTGAGGTAGCCCGAATCGGCGGTCTTGAGCGCCGTATCGGCCAGACCCTTGCGGGCTCCGTGCGTGGAGATGAAGTATTGCAGCACCGTCAATCCTTCGCGGAAGTTTGATGTGATGGGCTGCTCGATCACTTCGCCCGAGGGCTTGGCCATCAATCCGCGCATCCCGGAAAGCTGGCGGATCTGCTGTTTCGAACCGCGCGCGCCGGAATCGGCCATGACGTAGACCGGGTTGATGACGCCTTCTTTGTCTTGTTCCTCGAGCGCTTTGAAGAGCTCTTCGGAAACGTGCTCGGTGACCTTGCCCCAGATGTCGATGACTTTGTTGTAGCGTTCGCCGTTGGTGATCGCACCGTCCAGGTATTGCTCCTGGACTTTCACGACCTCGCGTTCGGCGGCATCCACGAGCTTGGCTTTGTCGCCGGGGATCAACATGTCGTCAATGCCGATGGAGATACCGGACTTGGTGGCGTAGAGGAAGCCGAGCTCCTTGAGGCCATCCAGCATCGGAACCACGCGCTCGATGCCATATTGCAGGTAGCAGAAGTGCACGAGTTGCTGCACACCCTTCTTCTTCAGCAAGCCGTTGATGAACGGCGTGCCCTTGGGCAGATGGTCGTTAAAGATCGCGCGCCCCACGGTGGTGTTCAGGAACTGCTTATCGAGCGTAATCGGCGCCGTGTGCACCACGTCCTGATCGTCAAAAGTGCCGGTCAGGTTGATCACCTCACCGCTGTGACGCAGGCGGATGGGCGTGAGCAACTCAACTTCGCCGGCTTCGAGGGCCAGCATGGCCTCTTCGACGGAACTGAACGCGCGGCCTTCGCCCTTGGCTCCAGGCTTGGCCTTGGTGAGGTAGTAGATGCCCAGAATCATGTCTTGCGTCGGCACGGCCAAAGGCAAGCCGTGCGCGGGCGAAAGAATGTTGCGCGAAGCAAGCATCAACACAGACGCTTCGATCTGCGCCTCCGGGGAAAGCGGAATGTGCACGGCCATCTGGTCGCCGTCGAAGTCCGCGTTAAACGCGGTGCAGACCAGCGGGTGAATTCGAATGGCCTTGCCTTCCACGAGCACCGGTTCGAACGCCTGGATGCCCAAGCGGTGCAATGTCGGTGCGCGGTTGAGCAGCACCGGATGCTCGCGAATCACTTCCTCGAGGATGTCCCACACGATGGGATCCTGCTGCTCGACCATTTCCTTGGCCTGCTTGATTGTCGTGCAGTGGCCCGTGGCTTCGAGGCGGTGATAAATAAATGGCTTGAAGAGTTCGAGCGCCATCTTCTTTGGCAGACCGCACTGGTGGAGCTTGAGTTCCGGCCCGACCACGATCACCGACCGGCCGGAGTAGTCCACGCGCTTGCCGAGCAAGTTTTGGCGGAAACGGCCTTGCTTGCCCTTGAGCGTATCCGAAAGCGACTTCAGCGGGCGGTTGTTCGTGCCGCGCAGCACGCGGCCGCGGCGGCCGTTATCAAACAGAGCGTCCACCGCTTCCTGCAGCATGCGCTTTTCATTGCGCACGATCACGTCGGGCGCATGCAGCTCCATCAGCTTCTTCAAGCGGTTGTTACGGTTGATCACGCGCCGGTAGAGATCGTTGAGATCGGAGGTGGCGAAGCGGCCGCCGTCCAGAGGCACAAGCGGACGTAGCTCAGGCGGCAACACCGGGATCACGTCCAGAATCATCCACTCGGGCTTGTTGCCGCTCTTGCGGAACGCTTCGAGCACCTTCAGGCGCTTTGCGTATTTAATGCGCTTCTGCAAGCTCGGGTCGACCTTCATCTTTTCGCGCAGCTCTTCGCTGAGCTTTTCGACCTCGACGCGCTTCAAAAGTTCCTTAATCGCTTCGGCGCCCATGGCCGCGCGGAACTGGCCCGGGTATTCCTTCACGAGTTCGCGGTATTTTTCCTCGGGAAGCAGATCGCGTTCCTTGATTCCTGGAACCTCGCCTGCGTCCACGACCACGAAGCCTTCGAAATAAAGAATGCGCTCGAGATCGCGCATGGTGATGTCCAGCAGGTTGCCGATGCGCGAAGGCAGCCCCTTAAAAAACCACACGTGCGAGCACGGTGAAGCGAGCTCGATGTGGCCCAGACGCTCGCGGCGAACCTTGCTGAGCGTGACTTCCACACCGCACTTGTCGCAGATCACCCCGCGGTGCTTCATGCGCTTGTATTTTCCGCACAGGCATTCCCAGTCCGTGACCGGACCGAAAATCTTGGCGCAGAACAGGCCATCCCGCTCCGGCTTAAACGTGCGGTAGTTGATGGTTTCGGGCTTGGTGACTTCTCCGTGCGACCAGGAACGGATTCGCTCGGGACTTGCCAGGCTGATGCGAATCGAATCGAAATCCGCGATCAGGCTGGCGCGATCATAAGGGCTGCTACGATACAAGGTAGATTCCTCCCTCCCGGCAAGCGCGCGGCTGGCCGGGCATCTCCGGTTTCCCGGAGAGAATTAATGCCAAGTCATCACTGCCCGGAGCGCCACCGTTGCCTGCGGCGCCCCGGATCAAGAAAATTCTCTACGGCCCTGCGGCTTAATCCGCCGCTTCGGCCGCCGGCGGAGTTTTCTGCTGCCGCTTCATCAACTCCACATCGAGACAAAGCGACTGCAACTCGCGCACGAGTACGTTGAACGATTCGGGCACGCCCGGCTCGATGCCAGGCTCGCCCTTCACGATGGCTTCATAGATCTTCGCGCGGCCGTACACGTCATCCGACTTGCAGGTGAGCAGCTCTTGCAAGATGTGTGCGGCGCCGTAAGCTTCGAGAGCCCAGACTTCCATTTCCCCGAAACGCTGGCCGCCAAACTGCGCCTTACCGCCAAGCGGCTGCTGCGTGATCAAGGAATAGGGACCGATCGAACGCGCGTGGATCTTGTCGTCAACCAAGTGAGAGAGCTTGAGCATGTAGATGTAGCCGACGGTGACGTTTTGCGCGAAAGCATCGCCCGTCATGCCGTCGAAGAGCGTGATCTTGCCCGAAACAGGTAGGCCCGCTTCTTCGATCAGGTGGCGGATTTCCGCTTCGCGCGCACCGTCAAACACCGGCGTCGCGAAGGGAATGCCTTCGCGGAAGCCGTCGGCCAGATCGATGAGTTCCTCATCGTTTAGGCCGGAGATGGTGCCCCAGATCGGCGTCTCGCCGAATACTTCCTTGAGCCACTTGCGCAGGGTCTCCGCCTTGGTGTCGCGATCGAGCAAGCGGCCCAGCGCGCGGCCCAATTCCTTGGAGGCCCAGCCCAGATGCGTTTCGAGAATTTGCCCCACGTTCATACGGGAGGGTACGCCCAGCGGATTCAAAACGATCTCCACCGGTGTTCCGTCCGGCATGTAGGGCATATCTTCTTCGGGAACGATGCGCGCGATCACGCCCTTGTTCCCGTGGCGCCCAGCCATCTTGTCTCCGACCGAGAGTTTGCGCTTCATCGCGATGTAGCACTTCACGAGCTTGATCACGCCCGGAGGCAATTCGTCGCCCTTCTTGAGCTTTTCCTTGCGCTCCTCGGTGATCTTGCGAAGCACGTCGATCTGGCGCGAGGTCATCTCCTCGATCTCGTCGATCTTCTCGATGAGCAGAGGATCCTTGTCGGCCAGCTTCAGGCGCTTCAGGTTGCGCGTGGAGATTTTCTCGATGATGTCGCGCGTTAGATCGGTGCCTTTGGTGAGCAGACGCTTGTTCGTTTTCTCGTCGTGCAGGTCGGCCACAAGTTTCTGGTCGCCCAGCAGGTCGGAGAGGCGCTTCAGGCGCTCGTCGGTGAGGATGCGGATTTCGTCGGCCAGGTTCTTTTCGAGCTTGAACACCTGCGCCGCTTCGATGGCTTTGTGACGCTCGTCCTTTTCCGCGCCCTTGCGGCAGAAGACTTTTACGTCAACTACCGTGCCCTCGATACCCGGCGGGCAATAGAGAGAAGCGTCGCGAACGTCGCCGGCCTTTTCGCCGAAGATCGCGCGCAGCAGCTTTTCTTCCGGCGTCAACGTGGTTTCGCCCTTCGGAGTGACCTTACCGACCAGAATGTCGCCCGGCCTGACAGTCGCACCGATGCGGATCACGCCGCTCTCGTCGAGATTGCGCAGGAAGGTTTCGCTGATGTTCGGGATATCCCGCGTGATTTCTTCGGGACCGAGCTTGGTGTCGCGCGCCTCGATTTCATACTCCTCGATGTGAATCGAAGTGTAGTAATCGTCCTTGACGAGTTTTTCGCTCACCAGGATGGCGTCTTCGAAGTTGTATCCGCGCCAAGGCACGAACGCCACGAGGACGTTTCTACCTAGCGCCAGTTCGCCGCGATCGGTACAAGGACCGTCCGCGAGGACTTGTGCCTGCTTGACGCGGTCTCCCACGCGCACCAACGGTTTCTGGTTGATGCAAGTGTTCTGGTTCGAACGCTTGAATTTGGTGAACTGGTAGATGTCCGCGCCCACTTCGCGGCTCAGCACGCCGGAGTGGTCGGACTCGACGCGTACGATGATGCGCTCGGAGTCGACTTGATCCACGATCCCATCACGGCGGCACAGCACCACGGCGCCGGAGTCGCGCGCGGTGACCCGCTCCATACCCGTGCCCACCAGCGGTGATTCACCGCGAATGAGCGGCACGGCCTGGCGCTGCATGTTGGAACCCATGAGCGCGCGGTTCGCGTCGTCGTTTTCGAGGAAGGGAATCAGGCTCGCCGCCACGCTAACGAGCTGCTTCGGAGAAACGTCGATGTAATCCACTTCATCGCGATGTTTCAGCACGAAGTTGCCCGCTTGGCGGCAATTTACGAGCTCGTTGATGATCTTTCCGCGGTCATCAAGTGGCACGTTCGCCTGCGCGACGACGTAGCGATCCTCTTCCCACGCGGAAAGATAGAAACAATAAGGATCGAAAGTGACGCGCTTACGCTTCAGCTCGTCATTTACTTCAATCACGCGATCGCGTTCCGCGATGTCGCCGGCCTTGAATTCGCTGTCGCCGGCGTTGAGGATTTGCGCGTAATCGATCACGCGTCCGCCCTTTACCTTGCGGTAGGGCGATTCGATAAAGCCGTATTCGTTGATACGCGCGTAGCAGGAAAGCGAGCTGATCAGTCCGATGTTCGGACCTTCCGGCGTTTCAATCGGGCAAATGCGGCCGTAGTGCGTGGGATGAACGTCGCGCACTTCGAATCCGGCGCGTTCGCGCGAAAGACCGCCGGGCCCAAGCGCCGAAAGACGCCGCTTGTGCGTAATTTCGGAAAGTGGGTTGGTCTGGTCCATGAACTGGCTTAGCTGCGAACTGCCGAAGAACTCGCGAATCGCGGCCATCACGGGCTTCGCGTTCACCAGATCGTGCGGCATCGCCGTGGACATTTCCTGATAGACCGACATCTTTTCCTTGATCGCGCGCTCCATGCGAACGAGGCCGATGCGGAACTGGTTCTCGAGCAGCTCGCCCACCGCGCGAACGCGGCGGTTGCCCAAGTGATCGATATCGTCCACCGTGCCGATATTCTTGCGCAGCTTCAGCAAGTAGCGGATCGACGCGACAAAGTCCGCGGAATCGAGCGTGCGCGTTTCGAGCGGCGTTTCCAGACCCAGCTTGATGTTGAACTTCAGCCGGCCCACTTTGCTGAAGTCGTATTTTCGCGGGTCGAAAAACATACCGTTGAAAAGCGCCGTCGCGGTTTCGAGCGTTGGAGGATCGCCGGGACGCAACTTGCGGTAAATCTCGATCAACGCCTCGCGGGGGGACTTGATCGAATCCTTATCGAGCGTACGGCTCAATACCACGCCGGTCTCGTCGCGCTCCGGGAAAAACACGTCGACTTCGGTGATTCCCGCCATGCCCACCGCGTTCCAGAGCTCGGCGGTCATCGGCTTGTTGGCTTCGACGAGCACTTCGCCAGTCTGCCGGTCCACGAGGTCGGCCACGGTGTATGCGCCTTCGAGATCGGCCACAGCGACGCCCACTTGCGAGACGCGCGCCTTCACCATTTCCTTGTAGAGTGCCTCGGTGATGCGCTTGTGCGCGCCCACCAGAGTTTCGCCGCTCTTCGGATGCGCGATTTCGCGGGAAAGCTTGCGATCCATCATGCCTTCGGAAACGTTCCAGTAGAGTTCACCTTCGCGGAGCGCCACACGCTCCACCTGGTAGAACGTGCGCAAGATTTCTTCGTTGGACTTCATGCCCAATGCGCGCAGGAAAATCGAGCCCAGGAACTTGCGCTTACGGTCAATTCGAACGTAGAGGATGTTCTTGGTGTCGTATTCGAATTCGACCCATGATCCGCGGTAAGGAATGATCTTGCCCAGGAAATAGCTGCGGTTGTTGGCCGTTTCGTAGAACACGCCAGGCGAGCGGTGCAATTGGCTGACGATCACGCGCTCCGTGCCATTGATCACAAACGTGCCGTTTTCCGTCATTAACGGAATATCGCCGAAGAAAACTTCCTGTTCCTTGATGTCGCGAATGTTCTTCGCGCCGGTATCGGGGTCCTTGTCGTAAATTGTGAGGCGGATGGTGACCTTGAGTGGCGCGGAATAGGTCATCCCGCGGTCTTCGCACTCGTTCACGTCATACTTCAACTGCATGCCGACGGGATCGCCGCACTTATTGCAGAAAGTGGGCGTGTTCTTGTTGAACGTGCCGCACTTCGTGCAGATCACGTCGCCCGTCTGGTACGGGTTGGTGACCACCGAAGCGCCGCAATTCCGGCAGGTGGCTCGCAGGTGGTGCAACCCTTTCAGGTTGCCGCACTTGCACTCCCAGTTTCCGATCGCGTAGTCCACGAAATCGAGCTGCGAGAGTCCGCGGAAATCCTGGATCGGAAACACCGAACTGAATACCGATTGCAAGCCGCCGTCTTCGCGCTCGCTCGGCAGCAAATCCATTTGCAAAAATCGCTGATACGAATTGCGCTGGACCTCGATCAGGTTCGGAATCTGAATCGAGCTCTGAATCTTGGAAAAGTCCAGACGCTGTCGTTCCCGATTATGATGATTACCATTCTGCATTTTCTTCCCCTATGCCCGTGCGGGTGATGCGGGTAAGCAGTGCGGTGTAGCGGGCAGGGCTGTCCGCTGTGTCCGAAGACACGACCGCCTGCCGTCCCGGCAGGACGCTGAAAAAGGTTCGAGTGTCGCGGCCTAAAACGTGCGTAATACAAATCCTTCCGCTGCGGCGCCGCCGCGCGCCGCCGAAGACTGCCCAACCGGTGGCGCGATTACTTGATTTCGACCTTTGCGCCGGCGTCCTCGAATTTCTTCTTGATGGAGGCCGCCTCGTCTTTGTTAACGCCCTCTTTGACCGGTTTGGGCGCGCCATCCACCAGGTCCTTGGCTTCCTTCAGCCCCAGGCTGGTGACTTCGCGGACCGCTTTGATGACGTTGATCTTGTTTGCGCCGACGTCGGTGAGCACAACGGAGAATTCCGTCTTCTCTTCCGCCGGAGCCGCACCCCCTGCCGCCGCGCCGCCGGCCATTGCCACCGGAGCCGCCGCTGCCGCGGAAACGCCGAAGGCCTCTTCCATCTTCTTGACCAGATCGGCTGCTTCGAGCAGGGTTAGACCCTTGATTTCTTCCAAAATTGCATCGACTTTGTTCGCCATGGCTACTTCATTTCCTCCTCGCAAGAATACAAACTGGGTTACTCGGACGCCCCGTCCGAGGCAAACTTGTTTTGCTTGGCCGCCTCGCTGACCACCACGGCCAAGTTGCGTGAAACGCCCGCCATCGCCGAAGCCAACCTCTGCGCCGGCGCATTCACCAGGAACATGATCTTGCTGATGAGCTCTTCCTTGGACGGCAGCGTCGCCAGTTGCTGAATGTCCGCGATCGAGAGCACGCGGCCTTCGACCACGCCGGCTTTGAATTGAAATGCCGGCACGTCTTTCGCAAATTTGGTGATGGCCTTCGCCAAAGCCACCGGATCGCTGGTGGTAAATGCGATCGAGGTTGGCCCCGCCAGGTTCTTCAGGAACGCTTCGGAAGGCGTACCCGCTCCCGCGCGCTCCGCCAGCGTGTTCTTTACGACCTTGTAGTGGCCACCGACGGCCTGGATCGTGCGCCGCAGTTTCGTATCGTCTTCGACGGTGATGCCCTTGAACGTCGAAAGAATCACGGTCGAAACCGTGGCCAGCTCGCTTTTGAGCTTTTCGAGATCTTTTTCTTTATCGCTGCGCTTTTTCATAAAGACGTTTCAGCCTTATGCCGCCACCGATGAAGCGGCCTCGATATCAGCGTGATCGATCAAAATTCCGGGTCCCATCGTGGAGGTCAGCGTGACCTTCTTCACGTATTTGCCTTTTGCCGCCGAGGGTTTCGCTTTGACTACCGCGGCAATGAGAGCGTGTGCGTTGTCCGCCAACTTGGTGGCATCAAAGCTGATCTTGCCGATGGGGGAGTGCACGATCCCGGCCTTGTCCACTCGGAATTCCACTTTGCCGGCTTTGATTTCATTGACGGCTTGCGCCACATCAAAGGTCACCGTGCCCGTCTTCGGATTGGGCATCAAACCGCGAGGACCAAGCACTTTGCCAAGCCGGCCCGCAGAACGCATCATGTCCGGAGTAGCGATCACCGCGTCAAAATCCGTCCAACCTTCTTGAATTTTTTGGACCATATCTTCGCCGCCCGCGAAATCCGCGCCGGCTTGTTCCGCTTCGCGAACCTTCTCACCGCTGGCAATCACCAGCACGCGCTTGGACTTGCCCAAGCCGTGTGGCAGCACCACCGTGCCACGAACCATTTGATCCGAATGCTTCGGGTCCACACCTAGATTGATGACGACCTCGACCGTTTCGTCAAATTTTACGAAGTGCGCCTTCTTGATGGCCTCAGCGGCTTCCGAAAGGTGGTAAGGACGCGCTTCGATCTGCTTACGCGCGTTCTCCATTTTCTTGCCTGACTTGCTCGCGCCCATGTTCAGCCCTCCACCACTTCCACGCCCATGTTGCGCGCCGTGCCCAGCACCGTGCGGACCGCCGCATCGAGCGCCGTCGTGTTCAGATCCTGCAATTTCATTTTGGCAATGTCTTCGATCTGCTTCTTCGTAACTTTGCCGACTTTGTTGCGGTTGGGCTCCGCGGAACCCTTCACGATTCCCGCGGCGCGCTTGATCAGTTCGGCTGCCGGCGGTGTCTTGGTAACGAATGTGAAAGTGCGGTCGCTATACACCGTGATGATCACCGGTGTGACCATGCCCTCCGGGTCCTTGTTCGTGCGGGCGTTGAACTGCTTGCAGAACTCCATAATGTTGACGCCCTGCGGGCCGAGAGCCGTACCCAACTGCTGCGATGGCGCCGCTTTGCCGGCGGGCACCTGCAGCTTCAATTGTGCTTGAATCTTCTTCGCCATAATGGCTTACCCCTGCTCGAGTGCTAGGAAGTCTTTTCTACCTGCATGAAATCCAGCTCGACCGGTGTCGAGCGGCCAAAGATCGTCACTGAAATCTTCAAAGTGCTGCGGTCGGCATTCACGTCCTCGACGACGCCCGTGAAATTCGCAAATGGCCCATCCACGATGCGCACCTGCTCGTTGCGCTCGAACGTGAGCTTTGGCTTGGGGCGCTCCGTCGGGCTAGCCGCGCGGTGCAGAATATTCTGCACTTCCTCGTCGGAAAGTGGCGTCGGTGTTTGACCCGATCCCACGAAACCGGTCACGCGGAGCGTGTTACGCACCACGTGCCAGGTGTAATCATCCATTTCCATTTCGACGAGTACGTAGCCCGGGTAAAACATCCGCGTCGAAGTTACTTTCTTGCCGCCACGCACCTCGACCACGTCTTCGGTGGGAATCAGCACTTGGCCGATCTTGTCCTGCAGGCCGAACGCTGCCACGCGGCTCTCGAGGCTTTCCTTTACTTTGCGCTCGAAGCCCGAATAGGTGTGGATGATGTACCACTGCTTCGCCATAAGACCCTTTTCCATCTAGTGCTGCCTGAACGTTTTCAGCACGAGCGCAATCAGGCGCTGGCAGCCGATATCCACCAGCCAGAGAAACACCGCGAAAAACGCGGTCGTCAGGATCACCACAATCGTCGTGCTCAGCACTTCGCTTTGCGAAGGCCAGGTGACCTGCTTCATCTCCACGCGAGTTTCGTGCAGGAACTGGCGCAGCTGCCTCGGATAATTGAGCCACTGTTCCAGCCATGCCGGCCGCTCTCGCTCGCGCGAAGCGCCGCTACCCGATGATCCCGCCGTCGTGTTCAATTTTGACGCCTGCGTAATTGCCATCCCGCCTCGATGCCGTTCAACTGTGCCCCCTGCTGCCGCTTTTCCCCTTCGCGCCCGACGCCTGAGGCGTCCGTCGCGTCCAGCGGGCCATCCGGACTGGCAGGGGAGGAGGGATTCGAACCCCCACATCCGGTTTTGGAGACCGGCGGTCTGCCGTTGAACCTACTCCCCTTCAAACCGCGAGCCAGCCCAGAATCCGTCGCCTCGTCAGCCGCGTGGCTTCCAGGCAAGCCGGCGGTTCAAAACCGGCTACTTCACTTCTTTGTGCGGCGTGTGCTTGCGGCACGACTTGCAAAACTTGCTGGTCTCAAGACGTTCGGTGTGCTTCTTCCGATTCTTGGTCGTTGTGTAATTCCGGTTTTTGCATTCGCCGCATTGCAGCGTAATAATTTCGCGCATGATGTCGTCTCGTTACTCGATAATCTCGGCAACCGCGCCGGCCCCAACGGTGTGGCCGCCTTCGCGAATCGCGAAGCGCAGCCCCTTCT
>Ga0209420_1000975_pt1 | contig 14126 bp, 10 predicted proteins | sample BlaSpr_A8_OM1_O1_FD_187972 | JGI IMG/M metagenome (GOLD analysis project Ga0209420, IMG submission 187972) | Forest soil microbial communities from Thunder Bay, Ontario, Canada - Black Spruce, Ontario site 2_A8_OM1_O1 (SPAdes) (version 2) | ecosystem: Environmental > Terrestrial > Soil > Boreal... | reverse complement strand
TTTTCGCTCTCACCAGACAAAGGTGGGCGAGGCCAGAAGGCGTCTTCGTATTCCGCCTCGGTGTTTCCAGCCTTTTGAACCCACAATGCATCGCAAAACAGACGCATGTTCACCGCAAATTGCTTGGTCGAGTGCCAATATCGAGTGCCTGAATGACAAGGACTAGGTCAGCATTGAGCACAAAGCACTTGGCTCCATCGGACAGACTGAATCCGTGCTCACTCGCGACGCTCCTCATAAACGGAGTAAGGGTGCTGGCACCCTCGAAGAGCAATCTTGCATATTGATCTGGCAAACTCGAAGCTGAATCGGGGAATGCTGTCGATTGGGCATTCGGGTTACTGGAAATATGCAAGTTGAATAGCAACGGATTTCCGTCGCTAGATAACAGATTCTTCAAGTCATTCATTGCCGGACTTGGATCGCCGTCCGTAGACTCGCCATCTGTGATGTGGATAACTACAGGAGGGAAGGAATTCGGGTGCTGGGCAAGCCATCTCTGAAGGATCGATTTGGCCATATTTATTGCTTGGCACATTGGCGTACCGCCGCTGGCGGTTGGTTCGAACCAAATCGGGAACTTGATCTTTTGGTCGATCAAACCACCCGCACCATCATCCACTTTCTTTGTCCTCTCATCAATGCGCGCTGGAAAATTTGCAATCTCGCTTATTGGTGCGAGCTCTTTACCGGCGAGGTTTCCACCGAACCCAGGTCCAACATTCGCACCATAACCGACGACACCAACATTAAAATAATCGCGAACCCCTTCCTCCTTAGCACACCGGATGACGAGGTTTTGGAGCAGCTTGTTGATAGCGTCTGCGACACCATCAGCTTTCTTCTTAGCGGCGGCGCCTGGGAAGCTTTCTCCCATCGATCCCGACTGATCTATTAGGAACAAGAAACACGAGGGATTATTACGGCTAATTTCGGCTGAGTAGGCCATCTAGCCTCCTTAAACTTGTGACTTGAAGAGCTTTTATTAAAGACAGGGACCGCGAAGCATTCCCAGAGACCACCGTTGGGGGAGGGAAGACATTGCCCGCCCCGGCTGTTCATGCTGTGAACGACGACATTCGTCGGAACTAGTTCTTAAACAGGATTTCTATCGGATGCGCAAGAGAGACCGTCGAGGGAGAGTGCTGCTCAGAATAGCGACGGAGAGATGCGAAAGGGACTTCTTGACTTTAGCCCTGCGCGTCAACAATAGCAATGAGATTCGGGTTAGGAGGGCAACCAAGGTTTACGGTGAGACATACACCTTCCGATCCAGAACGCTCGTGTGGGTAGAAAGCCTGCAAATTCGTGCTTTCAAGGGCCGTTCCCCAGTGGTCAAAAAGGAGAGTAGATCTCATGGATCTGGTCACCTACCCATTTTTTGTTTTTTGATGAGTCTCTGACTCATGGAACCACCACCCCCAAGCACTCCAAGGATGGCGATGAAAGACGCCGACTGGACCTGACGAAGATGAGCCAACGCACGAGAGAAGAACTGGTTCGTGGTGAAGCTGTGAACGCGAGACGGAAACCACGTGACAGTTTACTATGTCGGCAACGAAGTGCTGCGCCTGCTGCTTGTAGATGGAATTGACTGCGGAAATCGCGTTTTTGAAGTGGACTACCGCAGATCATTTGCCGCAGTCGACATTTGTCGTCCTGAGGGATGACAAGGTCGCAACCGATTTGGCAAAGGGACCGTTAGGCGCAACTGCTCCAAAGATTACAACAAGCACGATTCCATCTTAATCTGCCGTTTTCAAGTGCGCTTCAAAACCACTGCATAATTCACGCCCTGATTTCTTAGGCAAGTCTTATAATCTCTCGTATTGCCCACGCGGAGACGCTCTAAACCAAATGTCGGCTTCCATGGCAGCGCTACTGGACTTGAAGATGGCGTGGAAGCGCGTTAAGGATGACATCGCAAGCCGGGTCTTCATTCGACACCCGTATTCGGTAGCACTAGTCGAATCTGACCTGGATAGTTGGTTAAATGCTCGGTTGGAGTCGATACAGAACGGCAAATACGCGCCAGACTCTGCGTTCATTTGCGATGTTCCAAAAGAGAACGGCCTAATTCGTCCCGGAGCACATCTTTCATATGCCGACAGGCTTGTGTACACCGCTTGTGTCGGTGCGTGCTTCCCGACCGTTCACAAAGCATTGAAGTGGTCGCAGGGGATAACCGACTTATCTTATCGACTCGCGACCGACTCGACAAATCCTAAATGGATCAGAGACCGCTTTACTGGGTGGCAGGACTTTCGCCACCTAAGTATAAAAGCAATCGAAGCAGGTGCAGCGTACGTCGTAATGACAGATATCACTGCCTTCTACGAAAACATCGATCTGGGTCTTCTGTTATCTGATCTCAGGGATACGGGTGCACCTGGTGAAGTCATAAATCAAATCGGTACTTGTCTGAACAAATGGGCACAAGTTCCGGGAAGAGGCATACCTCAAGGTCAGAGTCCGTCGGACATTCTAGCCAAACTTTACCTGAACAATATTGATGCGATCTTGAGAGACATGGGCTATTCTCACCTGCGCTATGTAGATGACATCAGGGTTTTCTGTGGCAGTTTGATTGAAGCAAAGAAGGTGCTAGTTGATTTGAGTCGCTTGCTTCGAAAGCGTGGCCTAAACCTACAGTCGGCGAAGTCTGAAATTCACCGGGCCGACAGCGCGCACGAAAAAATAGAGGAAGTAACCGCTGTCGTTAAGTCCGTGCGCAACCGCTTCATCAGTGAGGTTGTGAAGCAGACGGGTCATGGCGACCCATACATGAGCGTGGGTGAAGCCGATGAGATTCTGGAAGAAAGCGCTGAAGCAGCACCGATTGAAGTAATCCAGCAGACATACCAAACCTATTTCATCGACAGCGGGGCCAGATTTAACCGCACTCTTTTTAGATTCTTGCTTAACCGATTAGGAAAGCAGGCTGATGGTTTTGCCAGCGACCACTGTCACACTCTTCTGGAGGAACACCCGGAGGAGACTGATGCAATTCTTGACTACCTCAGTTCCGTTGGCCCTGTTGAGGTGTATGGGATTCCCGTTGTGGAGTTCCTCAACTCAGGACGCATCGTTTACCCATATCAGGTTTACCAGATACTGGAGTGGTTCGTTGAACGCTCATCTGCACCATCAGATGAATTGATCGAAACGGTTCGGACCATTGGCTTCGACTCTTCCACACCGCGATACGTTAAAACCTACTGTCGCGCGTTCCTTGGAAAGTTCGGGTCTGCCGCTGACTTGGAACGAATCGCTAACTTGTACGACGAAACTGCTGATCCCTCAGAGCAAGTTGAGATAATCTGCGCCATTCGCCGTTTGGAGCGTGGAAGACGCAATAGTTTTCTCGCGCGAGTGGAGAAAGATGGAGAAATGAATCTTCGGGCTGCCAGATGGGTCAAGACTGAAGGCTAAACGCAATCGTCCGGTATAAGACAGACAATCGGGGTTCCTTGTTCGCGTTTCTGGTGAAGCAAGCGTGGTTCTAACGGACTCCGAAGTCGGGTCTCTAAAAGCGACATTAAATTGCTGGGAGTGGTTTGGATATATTTCCACGGCAATTGTGTTTACTGGTTGCGTGGGAGAATTTGTAGCGGAGTTCACGTCTCTTCCCAAGACCAACGAGGCTAGGAGCAGACTGGCGCGGCTATCCCTGATAGTGCTCATCCTTGGAATAGCCGGGGAATTGCTAAGCACAGTCAGAACATCCCAGTTATCGGGACAGCTCATTGCAAACATAGAAGACCGCGCGGGGAGGGCTGAACGAAACGCCGGGGAAGCCAATGAACGTGCGTCTGTAAACGAAAGAGAGGCGGCGCAGCTCAGGCTGCAGGTTGAACAGGAAAAAACCGCACGAGCCAAACTTGAGAAATACGCGGCTTGGCGAACAATCTCGGACGAACAAGCGGACATTATCGTCAAGCGCCTTGCGCCGCTCAAAGGCCGTACCATAACCATGTTCGTGTACACGACTGACCCCGAGACTTCCGGATTTGCTAATCGGCTAGCCGCAGTACTTAACAGAGTGATGAAGGTCGGAGGAGCTTCATGGCCGGGTAAGCTGATCCCAAAACCTGGGTTGCGATTCTCATACGGGAAGGACCGCAAGAAAGACTTTGATTTAATAGTTAGCGCCTTGGACGCGGCTGGTATTGAGAAAGCGAGCGTACTCCGCGCCGCAGCGGACGAAGAAAAACCAGACGATGGAATAGAGCTCAATATTGGTGGAAAACATTGACCAAGAGCGGGGGCAAGCAGCAGGATTGCCAACGCTAGAACCTGTGCAAGTGAATGGCACCCCTACCATTTTCTCTGTCCTGAACTGCTATGCACTAACCCAGAGTTATCCCCTTGCCCGCCCCCTACGCCAAGTCAAGCCCCCCTATTTACTGGTTCGTTACTATGGAGGACGGACTTTTTTTCTCCTACCTCCTATCCCGCGCAGCGTTTGACCCTCCGTCTGCAAGCCCTTAAACTGAATGGTGTTCTCCGCGCCTCTTCATTTTAATGGGCTTTGCAGGGCCATCCTGCGGGAGGGATTCCTGGGTCGTGTATTTCGAGGTCGGTTTCCAGGTCTGATGCTGGCGGCCTGGTTCGGGCTGCTGGCGCCGCTGTGTGTGGCGGACAACAATAATCGGATTACGCTGGATACCAGCGAGACGGTGTTCGCCGTGCTGACGGCGATCAATACCTGCGGGTATAACGTGGACCTGAATATTTCCGATGCACAGCGGCTCAACATCCGGTCCGAGGTGGAGAAGAACCTGAGGAACTCGGCGGATGCGCAGACGGTCACAAACACAATGTGCGAGTGGTACCTGGCCCACCAGGCGAGAGATCCGGCGCACGATCTGTCGCAGTACGTGTCGTTGGCGCTCTATTTGCAGGGACCTCCCCACTTTCTTCCTCGGGTGAAGGAAGAAGACTTGCCTCCGGATGCGTTTCCGATCTCAGCCTTCGGAGCTCAGCTGGAACAGTTCTACGACAAGACCGGGTTGCATGCGATCTGGGAGCGCCACCGGGCGAACTATGCCGCATTGGTGGAGCGCTATCACATTCCGCTGGCCAAAATGGTGTTCGATACCGATATCTACCTGAAACTCCAGTCGGGGGGATATCTGGGTCGTAACTTCACGATTTACCTCGATTTCATGGGGGATCCGAGCCAGGCCAACGCTCGCAACTACGGCACCGACTATTACGTGGTGCTGTTTCCGTCGCCGGACGCGAACTCACTCGACCCGCTGAAGATGCCGCAGATCCGGCATACCTACCTGCATTACCTGCTTGATCCCATGGCGGACAAACACTTCAGTGCGATCAAGCGAATCGAGCCCCTGCTGCAGTCGGTGAAGCGGGCGCCGCTGGAAGAAAACTTTAAGCGCGACATTTCATTGCTGGTGACGGAATGTCTGGTGCGAGCCATTGAGATTCGGACTACGGGCACGAAGCAAACGGCGGAGGCGATGCGTTTGCAGGCGGTCGATGACGCGGTGAAGCAGGGCTACATCCTGACGAAATATTTTTATAACTCGCTGCTAACCTTCGAAAAAGATCCGGCCGGATTGCGCAGCGCGTATTCCGAGATGCTGGACAATATCGATGTGAAAGCGCAGGAAAAGGCGGCGAACGAAGTGCAGTTTGCCGACGTCTCGGCGCCGGAGTTAGTGCAACTGTCGCGGATGGAGGACCGCCGGATGCTGGTCACGGCCGAAAAACGGCTGGCGGCGAACGATCCTAAAGGGGCGCAGGAACTGGCGCAGCAGGCTCTCGACCGGAAGATCGGAGATCAGGGGCGGGCGCTGTTTATCCTTGCCCAGGTGGCGGTAGCGAACAAGAATCGCGAGGGAGCGCTGGATAATTTTCAGAAGGCGATCCAGGCCACCAAAGACCCCAAGGTGGTGGCCTGGTCGCACGTGTACCTGGGAAGGATTCTGGATATGAAAGAGGACCGAGAGGCAGCGATGAATGAGTACCGCGCGGCCTTAACGGCGGGGGCAGAACTGCCGGAAGTAAAGGCGGCTGCGGAGCGCGGGCTGCAACAAGCGTATGAGCCTCCGGCGAAGCCCCAGTAGAGTCTCGCAATCAGCGGCCAGTAAAACCTGCTGGTGTTCCAGTTCGCTACGATAGAATGCACGGTCGAGAACTTCGACAGCGGATGAGAAACCCAAGATGTCTGAAATCGAGGAGAACGCATGAAGCGAGCAGCGATCATGATCGCCGTGACGGGCGCAGTTTTGGGCGCGGTGCTGGCAATGTGCAGCTGGAGTCTCGGACAGAGCAACGACAAACCGGCAGCGCAGAATCCGCCGGCTGGGCAAGCTGTGCCACCCGCGGGACAAGCGGCGGCGCCGGCGGGTAAGCGTCCGCCCAAGGTCAACAGCCAGGAGGAGTTTACCGCCTACAAGGCGGCGGCAGCGTTGACGGATGCGCCCGGGTTGGAAAAGGCGTCGGACGATTTCGCTGCGAAATATCCGGAGAGCGAGTTGCGACCCTTGCTCTACCGGTCGGCGATGCAGCGCTATCAACAGGCCAACAACGGCGACAAGATGTTGGAGATGGCCAAGAAGGTCGTGGCGATCGATCCTGATGATCCTGAGGCACTGGTGGGCATTGCGCAGGTGCTGGCGGAACGCACGCGCGACACAGATCTGGATCGAGACCAGCGCCTGGCGGAAGCCAGAAAAGACGCCGAGCGGTCCTTGACCACAGTGGATACCGATATTCCGACTTCAGGTTATCCGCCCGAGCAGTTGATCGCCTACAAAGGTTTCTTGCGGTCGGAAGCGTACGCGGTTCTCGGTAAGCTGTCCGCCGACGCTAAGAATTGGCCGGAGGCGGAAACGAGTTTACGGAAGTCGATCGACGCCTTCCCCCAGCAGGTGGATTCCATTGCGGTGTTGCGACTGGCGGTCGCGCTCGACATGCAGAACAAGATTCCAGAGGCCTTGAAGTACGCCGATCAAGCGGTAGAGCTGACCAAGGACCGGCCTGACTCGGGTGCCGGCAAAGCAGCACGCGATGAGAAGGATCGTCTCACCAAACTGAGCGTGGGCACGGCGCCGGGACCAACCTCGACCCCTCCGAAACCCTAAAGGGCGAAGCGTCCGATCGTTCTCCGCTACGCTTGTGACGGTACTTGGTTGTATGCAGCTTTCGGTATGAAGGAACGGGAAATTACGACGCTGGAACAAGAGCTGGGCTATCATTTCCGGCGGCGGGCCGTCATTGAACAGGCGGTCACGCACAGTTCGCAGGCGCGGGAGCAGGAAGCGCAACAGGCGGGCGAGAGCAAGTACCGGGTCAGTGACAACGAGCAGTTGGAATTTCTGGGAGACGCGGTTTTGCAGTTGGTAACTAGCGAGGAGCTGTTCCAGCGCTTCCCCCATTTTCGGGAAGGCGAGCTTTCGAAGTTGCGGGCGCACCTGGTGAGCGAGCGGCATCTGATCCGGGTGGCGCAGCAACTGGAATTAGGCCACTACCTGCGGCTGGGGCGAGGCGAAGAAAAAAGCGGCGGTCGGGGCAAAACCGCGTTGCTGGTGGACGCGCTCGAGGCAATTCTGGCGGCGATTTATCTGGATGGAGGGCTGGAGGTGGCCCGCGAGTTTGTTTTGCGCAACGTGATTGCGCCGGAACTGGAACGGATGGAGCGCGGAGGCGGTACGCTGCCGGTCACCGACTTTAAATCCGCGTTGCAGGAAGCGGTGCAGACTCTGGGGCTGCCCCAACCCGCGTACGTGCTGGTGGAGGAAGCGGGTCCGGAGCACAGCAAAACCTTTACCGTGGAGGCCCGTCTCCAGACCAAGAACGGCAAGGACCGAGAGTTTGTGGGACGCGCTCGGGGCTCGACGAAAAAGACGGCCGAGCAGGATGCTGCCCGCCAACTGCTGACATCGCTGGCTTCCCGCCCGAAAACTGGGGAAACGAAAACGGCGGCGCGAGCCTCACACTCGCTGGATTCGCGGCCAATGGATGGGCAGCCGACGAACTCGCGGCTTATCGATAAGTAGCCTATGCATCAGTAGATTCCATGGATTTGTCAAACCATCCCATTGCTTCGCCGGAGCGCCCTCGAGCTGCGCCTGACGGTCTGGCCGGTCCGCCCCAAGTTGCGGCGACCTCGCCTGATCGCCCACTCGCCGCGCCACGCCGCATTGAGGCTTCCCTGGGTGCCGACCTGATCGGTTCGCTGCAGTCGCTGCTGGGCACGGTGGTGATTGCAATCTTCGTGATCACCTTCATTGTGCAGGCGTTCCAGATTCCTTCGGAATCGATGGAAAACACCCTGCTCGTGGGCGATTACCTGCTGGTGAACAAGCTCTGTTATGGAGGACACGGGTTGGGCGATCATCTGATGCCGTATGAGAAAATCGCGCGCGGAGACATCATTGTGTTCCACTACCCGGTAGACCCGACGCAGCATTTCGTGAAACGCGTGATCGGAGTGCCGGGAGACCACCTGCGAATGATCAGCAAGCGGGTCTGGATTAACGGCAAGCTTCTGGACGAACCCTACGTACGATTCCTGGAACCACCGAATAATATGTTCCGCGACAATTTCCCGCGAACCGATATTCCGGCTTTTGGCTTGGAAGGGAAATGGTGGCTGGAGATGCGGAAACTGGTGGAGGACGGCCAGTTGATCGTTCCCCAAGGGCACTATTTCGTGATGGGGGATAACCGCGACGATAGCCAGGACAGCCGCTATTGGGGGTTCGTGCCACGGGAGAACATTATCGGAAAGCCGCTGGTCATTTACTGGTCGGTGCGGGACTGGGATCGGAATCCCTCGGCGTCGGTCGAAGGCAGGCTTTATCACCTGGCGTATGCCATCACTCATATCTTTCAGATCACGCGCTGGAACCGCACGCTCCGGCTGGTACACTGAGTACTCCACCGGCGGGCGCCCTGTGTCCGCCCCGAAATTCAGTTCAGCTCGAAAACCTAAAGTGATTACAGAAAACAAAACGGCGAAGTTGGCGAAGAAAAATAAAGAAACGGTCCTAGTAGACGACTTGGCGGAAGAGAAGCCCAAGGAATCGACAGTCGAATTTCTCTCCTCGCTGGCCGCGGTGTTGGTGACGGGATTGTTCATCATCACGTTCGTGGTACAGGCGTTTGAGATTCCTTCGAGTTCAATGGAGAATACGCTGCTCATCGGCGACCACGTTTTCGTGAACCGCATCCAATTCGCCCCCCGAAGTTCCTGGGTGGGGCCGCTGTTGCCCTACCGGGACGTGCGTTTTCGGGACATCGTGGTGTTTCTTTCGCCGGCGGAGCCGGGTCTTTACGTCGTGAAGAGAGTTATTGGACTGCCCGGAGACCGTATTCACCTGCGCAACGGCGTGGTGTACCGCAACGGCGAGGCTCTGGACGAACCGTATGTGTTGCACGACCGGGATACCTACGATCCTTACCGCAATAATTTTCCCGCGGTCGCTCCTACGGATGATCCCAATGTTTATCCCAACTGGATGGTGGATTTGCAGTCCTACATCCAGGGGGATGACATTGTTGTTCCTCCGAAGCACTACTTTGCCATGGGCGACCATCGCGGCGTGAGCCTCGATAGCCGCTACTGGGGATTTATCCCAAAGGAAAACATCATCGGGCGTCCCATGTTCATTTACTGGTCGTTCGAGACCCCGGATGACCAATATCGCAAGACCGCCTGGAGCGATCGCGTTTTGTTTCTGGGCAAAGTTGTGCTGCACTTTTTCGATGAGACCCGCTGGAAGCGTACTTTCCAGTTTGTCCGGTAATTTGTAAAGTAGTTTCCAAAGAGAGATCGTTTGTAAAATAAAAGACGAGGCCCCTCGAAGTTCCAGTAAGGGCGCGGTGAAGCTCTTCTCCTCCAAACGGCGAATGGTTGTGGCGGCGGCATTGCTTCTGCTGGCGCTTTTTCTTCTTCGCCCCGGCGCCTCCTCCCGTTTGAAATCGCGAATTACTTTCTCCATCAGTTCGGCAGTGAACCGTCCCGTGGATATTCACTCGGTTCATCTGCGGCTGCTGCCGCGCCCTGGATTCGATCTCGAAAATCTGGTGGTGTATGACGATCCGGCGTTCGGAGCCGAGCCCATGCTGCGGGCCAGCGAAGTGACGGCGGATCTGCGGTTGATTTCCTTGCTGCGCGGGCGCCTGGAAATCGCGCGGCTGGACTTGAGCGAGCCCAGCCTGAATCTGGTACGCGCCGAAAGCGGACGCTGGAACCTGGAGACCCTGCTCGAGCGCACGGCCCACACCCCGTTGGCGCCGACGGGCAAAGCGAAGTCAGAATCCCGTCCCCGATTTCCTTACATTGAAGCCACCTCGGCGCGAATCAATTTCAAGAGTGGCCCAGAGAAAAAACCGTACGCCCTGACCAATGCCGATTTTTCCCTGTGGCAGGAGTCCGAGAATAGCTGGGGCGTACGTCTGAAGGCGCAACCATTTCGCACCGATTTGAATTTAAACGATATGGGCCTGCTGCAGGTGAGTGGAATCTGGCAGCGGGCGGACTCCCTGCGCGATACTCCACTGCATCTCAGCCTGGAATGGAGCCGAGCGCAGCTCGGGCAGTTCACGAAATTCTTCACCGGGAACGACCAAGGCTGGCGGGGAGAAATACTTCTCGATGTGACGCTGGCGGGAACTCCGGCGGAACTGCAGATCAGCAGTAGCGGGTCGATTCAGGATTTTCGGCGCTACGACATTGCCAGCGGCAAAGCCCTGCGCTTGGCGACCCACTGCGATGGCGAATATAGTTTGCGCGATCGCGTGTTTCATGAGCTTCTGTGTAGTTCTCCGGCGGGGACTGGCCGGATCAGCTTGACGGGGACTATGGGCCTCCCGGGAAGTCATACCTACGGGCTGGTACTGAGGGCGGAGAAGGTACCGGTGAGTACGGCGGCCATATTGGCGCAGCGGGCAAAAAGCAATTTGCCCGACGATCTGGTTGCGGGCGGATCGGTGCGCGGGAGTCTCCGAATCGAGCAGAATGGGATCGCGGCAGCGCCTCGAATCGAAGGAGGCGGAGAGATTACCGGCTTTAGTCTGACCTCGGCGGAGAATAAGGCAGAGATCGAAGCGGAGACGTTTCCCTTTCGATTGAGCACTGGCGATTCGTCGGATGGCGCGGCGCGAGGTCGGCGGACGATTCGCAGGAGCAGACCGACTACTCGGGTTCCGCATGGTCCTCACCTCGAGTTCGGACCGTTCCCGGTCGCCGTTGGACGCTTGGTTCCTCCCACGGCTCGGGGATGGGTCGACCGCGGCGGTTACAACATGGCGGTGACCGGAGAAGCCGAGATTCCGAAGGCGTTGCGTGTGGCGCGAATGTTCGGACTTCCGGCCCTGCCGTCGGCCACCACGGAAGGTGCAGCCCAGGTTGATCTGCAAATCGCCGGGTCCTGGGCTGCGCCCAGCCAGGGCGCGGCGTCGGGCTTCTCCGCACCGCAAGTGACCGGGACGGCAAAGTTGCGCAACGTTCGCATCGCACTGCGCGGTGTTGGCGGTCCGATCGAGATCGCTTCGGCGGATATACAACTTTTGCCCGGCGAGGTCCGCGTCGGGAAGTTGAATGCGAGGGCGGCGGAGACATCGTGGAGAGGTTCGCTCACGATGCCGCGCGGGTGTGGAACTCCCGGCGCATGTCAGGTGAACTTCAAGCTGCATGCCGATCAGATTGCACTCGGCCAACTGCGCGAGTGGGTAAGCCCAAGCCCGAAGGCGCGGCCATGGTATCTAGTTCTGGAACCGTCTGCGCGGATAAGGCCGTCGTTCCTGGCGAATGTGCGCGCGTCCGGGCAACTGGCCACGGAGCGATTCCAGGTCCAGGGCCTCGAAGCCACCGGAGTTTCCGCGAAGCTGAGCCTGGACAACGGGAAATTGCAGATCTCGGACTTGACCGCGGATTTTCTGGGCGGGCAGCATCGCGGCGAATGGCAGGCCGACTTCAGCCAGAAGCCAGCGCTTTGCAAAGGTCGTGGGAATATGACCGGCACTTTGCTTGCCGAGCTGGCGGATGCGATGAAGGATGGATGGATGGGGGGAACTGCGGACACGAGTTACGAAGTTGAGGGACCCTGCCCTGCGGAGTTCTGGAGTGCGGCGGAAGGCACGCTGCAGTTTGACATCAAGGATGGAACCTTACCCCATGTCTCGCTCGCCGAAGATGGGGAGCCAATGAAAGTCACCCGCTTGGTGGGTGTGGCGCGCCTCGGCGAGGGCCAAATCGAAATGAGAGACGCCCGGCTGGACTCTCCGGAGGGGAAGTTTCAATTGAGCGGCACCGCGTCTTTGAAAGGCGAACTCGATCTCCAGCTGACCAGAGTTCCGAACAACGCCGCGCTTGCCCTCTACACGATTACCGGGACGCTGGCCGAGCCACAGGTGAATCGGTCCTCGAGTTCGGAGACCCAGGCTCGTCTCAAGGCTGAAGCGGCAAAATAAAATCTACGGCATATATCCCGCCCCGCGCAGTACTTTTCCGGGCAGAGCCCCCGTCATCTTTCCCTGATCGATCACCGGTACGCCGTTCACCAGTACGTACTCCATCCCTTCGGAAAGCTGGTTAGGGTTATCGAACGTGGCCCGATCATGCACGCCAGCGGGATCGAAAACCACCACGTCCCCCCACATGCCAGCTTTGAGCACGCCGCGATCGGTCAGGCGTATGCGCTGGGCCGGCAGCGCGGAAAACTTGCGGATCGCATCTTCCAGGGGCAAGACCTTTTCTTCGCGGACATATTTCGCCAAAATGCGCGGGAACGTTCCGTAGGCGCGCGGGTGAGGATGGGCCCGCCCGAGAATTCCGTCGGGCGAAGTGCCTTCGGAATCGTTGTCGATCGAGACCCATGGCTGTTGCAACGCCAGCGTCACATCAGGTTGCGACATGGCGAAGACGGCGACTCCCGTAGATGGATCCTGAATAAGAAAGTCGAACAGCGAGTCCATGGGATCCTTGTTCCACAACTTGGCGATCTCTGCAAGACGCTTGCCCTGCAGCGGGAGTAAATTCGGATTCTCGACCGCGCCGATCATGATCGCGTCCGGGCCGGGAATCTCCTGCCATTCGTTGTCCCAGTCTCGGGACGCGGTCAACATGTCCTTGCGAATCTTTTCACGCGTCGTCGGATCTTGCAGTCGCTCCACCAGCTTCGCGGTGCCGCCATCGTGCGCCCAAGGCGGAATGAAGGCGGAAAAATCGTTGTACCAGGCGGTGTAGGCGTAAGTGTCGGCGGTTACATCGGAGCCGGCAGCGCGGGCGACATTGATCTTGGCCACAACTTCCGGCATGCGTCCCCAATTGTTTTTGCCTGCGACCTTGATGTGCCAAATCTCTACGGGAATGTGGGCTTCGCGGCCGATGCGCAAGGCTTCGTCAATCGCTTCGAGAACCGAGTCGCCCTCGTTGCGCAGGTGGGTCGCGTAAATGCCGCCGAACTTTGCGGCCTCGCTGGCAAGCGCAATCAACTCCTCCGTCTTGGCATAGGGCGCAGGCGGATACTGCAGAGCCGTCGAGATACCCACGGTGCCATCTTTCATCGCTTCGCGCACCAGCGCCTGCATCTGCTCGAGTTGCGCGGGGGTGGGCCGCTTATCGTCGTCACCCAGCACCATGCGCCGGACTTGCGTCGCGCCCACATAACTTGCGAAGTTGATTCCCATGCCTTGTTTTTCCAGCCGTGCGAAGTACTGACGGAAGTTTCGCCAGTCGGCAGTGATCCTGTAATGCTCGTAGCCAGAGCGGTCCGACTCGATGATCGCGTCATTGAGCGGCGCGACGGAATCGCCTTCTCCGGTAATTTCGGAAGTGATTCCCTGGTAGATTTTCGACGGCAATCGCGGGTCGACCAGAATCGTCAGTTCCGACTGCCCCAGCATATCGATGAAGCCCGGGGCAACGACCTTGCCGGCCGCGTCAATCGTGCGTTTGCGCGACGCGGCAGCCAGATTGCCAATCGCTGCGATCTTTCCCTCGCGGATGCCCACGTCTCCGCAATACCAGGGCGAACCGGTCCCATCGATAATGTGTCCGCGGGTGATGACCAGATCGAAGGCCGGCGTCTGAGCGAACTGGGAAGCCGGGGCTGCGAACAGCACAAAGAAAGCGATGATTGCGAATCGCG